>Ga0302322_100004710_pt1 | contig 11891 bp, 12 predicted proteins | sample Fen_T0_2_FD_203757 | JGI IMG/M metagenome (GOLD analysis project Ga0302322, IMG submission 203757) | Peat permafrost microbial communities from Stordalen Mire near Abisko, Sweden - Fen_T0_2 | ecosystem: Environmental > Terrestrial > Soil > Wetlands > Permafrost | place: Sweden: Abisko... | reverse complement strand
ACCAATTTGGCATAACCATAATATTGGCGGGTTTAATGTCCCGATGCACGACACCTTGTTTATGTGCATAGCCCAACGCGGCGAGCAGTTGTTGCATAATTTTATGCGTGGTATCTAAATCAAACTTAAACTTTTCATCCAAAAAATCTTTTAGTTGCCGTCCTTCAATGAACTCCATGATGATGAAAGCAATATCCCGTTCTTCACCATATTCATAGATAGAAACAATATTTGAATGTTTTAAGCGGCGACCTGCCAGCACTTCGTTTCTAAAGCGTTTGAGTTGTTCGCCGGAATCGTCCTGCTCTAATAATTGCTTATGGATAACCTTGATGGCTACGGTTTGATTAATAACTGGATCATAAGCCTTATAAACCGTACCTACAGCGCCCCGACCTAATATTTTCTCGATTTTATATCTTGAAATACTTTCCAACTGCTGCATGAGATTTATTGTATTGAAGGGAGATTAAAAGCGATATCCTTACAAACGGCAAAACAGATAGCGCAAAGCTCCGCTGTAGCGTTGAGTTAGGCTTGGGTGTTGGGTGAAACGTGGCATTCACGTTACGTTACAAGTAATATTCAGTCATTTGCAATGGTTGCTGCGCCACAGTCCTTCCGGGGAAATATCGCTGCATCACGCAAGTGATGTCTTTTTGGGAGATACCTTGCAGTGAGAACCGTAAAAAGGCTTGCTTCGCCTTAAAGTAACAAATCTGTAAAGCAATAGAGCTGTGAGCGAAGGCCATTACGCTGGAATACGATGGCATGTTCTTTCTCTGACAGAGCGAAATATTCAGTGCGTTGAAAGTCATCGAAATCGGGTAAATGCTGTGGATGGGCCGTATTGATTTTTTGTGGCTGAACATCGTCAGTTTCCACCCACAGGAAAAAGTCGCCCGATTGGATGAAATCTGCTGTAAATAAGGATGTTTGCAGGTTTTAGGGATTATATATGCAGGCCACTATAACTTAGAGATAGGAAAATTTTCAACCTAAATTTAATAAGCCAGATTATCGACCATTGTATTCACTTTTAGCGGGCCCATTTTATTTTATATGATGTTAATTATAGTAACATTATATGTTAATATGTAGTTTTTAATTAATTGACATAATTCCTTATGGAAACCAATACTGCCCGTTTAACATTGTTGATCGATCCGGATAAAAAACGGTTGTTCGAGCAAATTTGCGCCGCCCAGGATTTGACATCGTCACAGGTCGTACGTCGTTTGATCCGGGAATATATTGATCAGCATGCTGATTTAATTGGTCAGAGGGCTTTGGCCGGAGAAACCGATGAAAATTGAGATTCGTGCATTACAACCAGAAGATTTTACAGCCGCTGACATTCCGCTGACATTGCGTAGCTGCAAAGTAAAGCATCCACGACAATGCTTAAATCAACGAGGATTTGTATGAATAAGCCTTCTTTGGCAACACTCCCCCAAACCGGTCTAGCTGGCCTAAAAGAAAACTGGCGCGGTGATTTGCAGTCAGGATTTTTGGTTTTTCTGATTGCCTTGCCATTATGCCTGGGTGTTTCGATAGCGTCCGGATTTCCACCGTCGGCAGGCATTATTTCCGCTATTATCGGGGGGCTACTGGTTTCGCGCATTAGCGGCTCATACCTGACTATCAATGGTCCGGCTGCCGGGTTGATTGTCGTCATATTGGCGGCGGTGCAAGCGTTGGGCGAAGGCGATGCCATGGCCGGATACCGTTACACATTGGCGGCGATTGTGGTGGCTGGCATTATTTAGGTGTCAATGGGGAAATTTAAGTTAGGGCAATTGAGTTCCTTTTTCCCTGCATCGGTGGTGCATGGTATGCTGGCCGCGATTGGACTTATTATCATCGCCACCCAAAGCCACGTCATGCTGGGCGTCACGCCGGAATCCGGCAGCCTGTTTTCGACTATCCTACAGATTCCGCATAGCGTGCTTAACATGAAGCCGGAAATTTTCCTCATCAGCTTTTTAGGCGTGTTGATACTGGTTATTTGGCCATTAATCGGAAGCAGAGTACCAGCACCTATTATTGTGGTATTGGTGGGGATGTTGTTCGCTTGGCATTTTGAACTAGATCACGTTTCGGCTGCTAACGGATCAAAGTTCCTGGTGTCGATTTCCGATAATTTTTCGGCCGACTTTTATTTCCCCGATTTTTCCAAACTATTCACCGTAGCTTTTTGGGAAGCGGTTGTCAGCATCAGTTTGGTGGGCAGTCTTGAAACCTTACTGAGCGCGACAGCGGTCGATAAACTGGATCCTTATAGACGCTCTTCTGATCTTGACCGGGATTTAACTGCCGTCGGAATCGGTAATATGGTGGCGGGTTTAATGGGCGGCTTGCCGATGATAGCTGAAATTGTCCGTAGTTCAGAGAATGTCAATAATGGTGCCAAAACATCCTGGGCTAATTTTTTTCATGGCTTATTATTGTTGCTGTTTTTAGTCTTGTTTCCGGGGCTGATCCAGAGTATTCCGCTGGCTTCATTAGCGGCTTTACTGGTCTATACCGGTTATCGTTTAGCTTCGCCCAAAGTATTTGCCAGAGTCATGGATGTTGGCAAAGAACAGTTTTTAATGTTTGTTGTCACTATTATTGGCGTGTTAGCGGTCGATTTATTGACGGGTGTTGCCCTGGGTATTATCGTGAAGCTAGCTATTAATCTGGTACGGGGTGTTTGGCTTAATAATCTGTTCAAAATTCACTTTACTATCCAACAACAAGATAACGATACGCTGGTTATCAAGTTGTTTGGTTCGGCACTCTTTTCAAACTTCTTGCCGTTAAAAAAAATGCTTACCGAGCTGAAGCCCGGGAAAACGATTATTTTTGATTTCACGGACGGTTACCTGATTGACCATACCGTGATGGAATTTATCCATGATTTTAGGCAACACCATGAAGCCCAAAGTGGGCGCAGTCAGAAAATAGGTAAGGCCTTGGAAACGTTTTCTGACCATGCTCTCGCTGGGCGTTTAATGACAGCAGATGATAGAAAATGATCATTCTGTAGGCTACTAAAATCACTCCTACGCTTACAAACTTAATTGGAAATTTCATGAGCCTTATATTAGCTTATGGTGCGGTGCTTTTAAGCTTTACCTCTGGCTTGTTTGGCACTGATGATGAATCTCTGCTGAATCTTGGACAGTATTGGTTTAAAAAACTTCCGGCTAACAATAAATTTTCTGATTACCAATAAGCTTCAGCCAATTTTAGCAACCGCTTCGAGGGGATGGGCAAAAATAGTCGTCATGGAATTTATCCATGATTTTAGGCAACACTATGAAGCCCAAGGTGGGCACAGTCAGAAAATAGGCATCGGACTAAACCGCTCGCGCGGTAGGGGTGCACTGTTTGTGCCTAAGCATATTAAAAGACGATAGATGATGTGGTCAACAAACTGGCGTTAAATCGTGATAATTAATTGACTGATAGGAACTGTTCCCTATGTTTTGAAATGGGGCAATCCGCCTTGTTTCAAACCAGGAGAAGTACCATGCCATCATCAAACCAAACCATCACACCCTTGCGCCAACGCATGCTTGAAGGCCTGCGGATGCGCAAACTCAGCGACGGTACGCAACGGGGTTATATCCGGGCCGTTAAACGCTTGGCCATGTATCTTGGCCGTTCGCCTGACACCGCCAGTGTTGAAGACCTTCGGCGATTTCAACTGCACCTGGTCGGCCAAGGCACCTCGCCGAACATGCCCAATGCGACCATTACGGGGTTGAAGTTCTTCTTTGATATCACGCTGGACCGGCCTGAACTGATGGCCAAGATGCAGCCGGTGTATGTCCCGCGCACCTTGCCGGTGGTGCCGAGTTGTGCCGAAGTGTCGCGCCTGATCCTGGCGGCGCCGGGCTGAAGTACCCGACGGCGCTGACCGTTGCCTGCGCTGCCGGGTCGCCCGCGCCCAAGGCAAGATGGCCGCTGGCGGCTGGCTGTTCCCCAGTTACAATCCGATTGAACCGGTCGCCACCCGCCAGCCCGACCGGGCGATCCATGCCGCCGCCGAAGAGGCGAAGATCGACAAGCGCGTCTCGATGCATACCTTGCGGCACAGTTTTGCCACCCATTTGTTGGAACAGAAGCTTGATATCAGGGTCATCCAGGTATTGCTCGGGCACAAGAAGCTGGAAACGACTGCACGCTATACCCATGTCGCCACCGAGGTGTTGCGCGAAGTGATCAGCCCATTGGAGAAACTGGATCCCGAATAGGGACTGGTCACCATGCGGCCAACCTTGGAGGTGGCGGATATTTTCCGCCGCCACGGGGAGGCTTGGCGACAAACCCAGCAAGGCCATCTAAGTTTAGGCCAACTCAAGGTGATGTCGGCCATCGAACGCTGCCGGAGCGCCGAGCTGGGCGGCCATGTGTTGCATTGCCGGGCCTGCGGGCATATCGATATTGCTTATAATTCCTGCCGTAACCGGCATTGCCCAAAGTGCCAGCAATGCGGCGCGGCATTGGCTCAAGGCCCGCCAGGCCGACCTCCTACCAGTAGAGTATTACCATGTCGTGTTCACCTTGCCGGCGTCGGTCGCTGCCATTGCCTATCACAACAAGGCCGTGGTCTATAAGCTGTTGTTTGAGGTGGCCGCCGAAACGTTGCGCACCATCGCCGCCGACCCCAAACACCTGGGCGCCCAAATCGGGGCGGCCTTGGCGCTGCATACCTGGGGTTCGGCCATGGCCCACCATCCGCATGCCCATGGCACCGCTCCCGGCGGCGGCCTGTCGTTGGGCGGTGCGTGTTGGGTGGCTTGCAAGCCCGGCTTCTTCCTGCCGGTCAGGGTGCTCTCGCGCTTGTTTAGGCGGCGGTTCCTGGAAGAGCTTGGCAAAGCTTATCGTGCAGGCCAGCCCCAGTTCTTCGGCGAATACGCCGGAATGGGCAATAACAAAGCTTTTGCCCATTGGCTCGCGCCGCTCAAGCGGTGCGAATGGGTGGCCTATGCCAAAAAACCGTTTGCAGGGCCCGCAGCTGTCCTGGCCTACCTGTCGCGCTACACCCACCGGGTGGCGACATCAAACCAGCGGCTTATCGCCCCAAACCAACAGGGCGTCACTTTCCGGTATAAGGATTACCGCGCCAAAGGCCGCACCCACCACAAAACCATGACGCTCGGCCAGGACGAGTTCATGCGCCGGTTCCTGTTGCATGTGCTGCCCAGCGGTTTCCACCGTATCCGCCATTATGGACTGCTCGCCAATTCGGGGCGTAAGGATAACCTAGAAAAGGCACGGGAACTGCTGCTCGTGACAACCTCCGACAGTGTAGCTAACGGCAAAATAGCACCGGACGAACCCGCCCAGCCTACCTTCACTTGCCCGGATTGCGGGGCGGCCATGGTTATCGTCAGTGTCTTTACACGCGAAACACTGATCCGGGCACCGCCTTGGCAGCGATGTGCGGCATGAACAATAACGCCTTACAATACCCAAAACATCGGGCTCCGAATAACCGCTCAGCACAGATAGGGAATGCTTTTGCCGTAGTTTGTAAAACCAGGGTTTTTCGTTCGGTCGTAAGGCCAAATAGGCCGGGGGATAAGGGCATCAGCCGTATAACTGACAACCAAAAGCCGAACTTATTCAACCAAACGGGCTTAATCGCCGCAAGAATCGGCAGGCCGACCATTCAAATGCCCATAGCCTACTGCCCGCCGTAACCCGCCGGGCTTATTCCGCGGTTTCCTCCCTTGGGGTTTGTCAAACACCTGCCCACCGTATTTGTACGCCTCCGGGCAAGCCTACTGCTGTGGACAGGTGTCTGACAAACCTTAACACAAGCCGACCTTTGAGAAGGGATATCGTGCCGTATTGAAACGTACATTAGGGGCGAAAAAAATAAAAATGGTCTACAGTGACGGCAGCCCCGCGAATCTACCCGAAATACCGTGACTTCCGTTGAAGAACGCAACCGTTTTTGCCTTGATGACCAAGACATCCTGACCCTTGCCGATTACGCCATTAAGATTGAAAATCATTACAGCGCCAAGGCAGGTCATACAAAGCCAATGGATATGGAATGGGCGGAAGATGGCATCGACGGGACTATGTATATCGTCCAGGCACGGCCTGAAGCGGTGGTCTCGCAATTAAGCGGCATGATGCTGGAGCAATATGTGCTTAAGGGCAAGGCAAACCCGATAGTAACCGGGCATTCGGTAGGCAGTAAAATTGCCACAGGTAACGCGCGAATTATCGAGAATGTAGGACAGTTGGGCAACTTTAAAGCGGGAGATGTGTTAGTCGCAGACATTACGACGCCTGATTGGGAACCCGTGATGAAAATAGCCTCCGCGATAGTCACCAACCGTGGCGGACGCACTTGCCATGCGGCAATAATCTCTCGTGAACTGGGTGTTCCTGCGGTAATTGGATGTGATAATGCAACAACAACCATTAAGGACAATACGCTCGTGACGGTGTCCTGTGTTGAAGGCGATAATGGCAAAGTATATTAAGGTATCCTTGACTATGAAATAAAAACCACCGACTTGTCCGGCCTGAAATGTCCTAAGACCAAGATTATGCTGAATATCGGTAATCCTGAACTGGCTTTTAAGACCAGTTTTCTGCCGAATGATGGTGTGGGTTTGGCACGCATGGAATTTATCATCACCGAATACATCAAAGCGCATCCGATGGCGTTGATACACCCCGAGCGGGTGCAAGATGCCGGCGAACGGGAACAACTCTGTGAATTGACACGCAACTACGAAAAACCGGATGATTTCTTTATCCAACGCCTGTCGGAAGGCGTGGAAACCATTGCGGCGGTTTTTTATCCTAAACCCGTCGTAGTGCGGATGTCCGATTTTAAGACCAATGAATACGCCACCTTGTTGGGCGGACGCTGGTTTGAGTTTGATGAAGCCAACCCGATGATAGGTTTTCGTGGCGCTTCGCGTTACACCCATCCCGCCTATGCGGAAGGTTTTGCACTGGAATGCGCGGCCATGAAACGGGTGCGCGATGACATGGGCCTGACGAATGTTATCCTGATGATACCGTTTTGCCGACGCGTTCAGGAAGCGCAACGGGTACTTGAGTACATGGCGCAACTGGGCTTAAAGCGCGGCGAAAATGGGCTAGAAATCTACGTGATGTGTGAGATTCCCAATAACGTCATCCAGATTGATGCCTTTTCTGAGCATTTTGATGGTTTTTCCATAGGCTCAAATGACCTTACCCAACTGACTTTAGGCGTAGACCGTGATTCTGCCATTGTCGCAGAGGATTTTGACGAACGTGATCCCGGCGTTAAAGAAATGATTCGGCTTGCGGTGGAAGGTTCAAAACGTAATGGCAAACATTGCGGTTTATGCGGCCAAGCGCCGTCGGATTATCCAGAAATGGCCGATTTTCTCACAGAAATCGGCATAGATTCCATGAGCTTGAACCCTGATACTGTCCTACAAACCACACAGCAAGTACTTGAAACTGAAAAGAGACTGGGCAAGCAATAAGAGTGTTAATGAGTTGGCTATCACAAGGTGTAAACATGTACTGTTTCGCTGATTTGTTTGGCTGATGCGGTGTTGTGTCAGGCTTTTACAACCACTTCTCTATTTTGATAAGAACCTGTTGCCCTGAGTATAACAACATTCGTCAATAAACCTGGCTAACCTTAGCAACACAATAACGTAAAAATGTTTATAAGTCTAAGTCAAATCTGAGTTCAAATAAGGTGATTACCCATTCGATTGTTTTCAATACCCGAGGTAAAGGTATTCACAAAACTTTCCAAAACTTTAATGTAGTTGACCCGTTCAAAGGCACCCGGATCTTTTACATTTTGCCGGCTCATGACACCCTTGACTTCAGATAAAGAACGATAATCCCTTGCTGTAAGCCAGCTTTCCGTTTCATTAATAAGAACGTTTAAATATTGCGGGCCGTTTTTCATCAATACAGAGGCAACCATCACGACATCGGCTCCCGCCAGCAGATATTTGATAATTTCCGTTGAAGAATGAACTCCCCGACTTGCCGCCAATGACGCTTTGATACGACCATAAAGTACAGCGATCCAGAGTAAAGGTAGGCGAATTTCTGTAGGCGTGCTCAATTCGGTTCGAGGATCTATTTTCAATTGATTGAGGTCAATATCCGGTTGATAAAAGGTTGAATAAAACCAAAGCGTCCGCGCCGGCTTCATCCAAACGTTTGGCCATATTGCCTGTTGCGCTGAAGAACGGGCTTAGTTTGATCGCAACAGGTATGGAAACGGCGTTTTTTACGGGTTTTACAATATCGAAATAACGTTGTTCCACCGTTGATGACAACATATCAATGTCGGTCGGTATAAAGTAAATATTTAATTCAAGAGCGCTGGCACCGGTATCCTGAATCTGTTTCGCATAATCGATCCAACCTTCATTGGTAACGCCATTCAGGCTTCCGATAATTGGAATATCGGTAGTCTCAACAGCTTTTCTAAGCAGATTGAGATAATCATCTGGCCCTTTGTGACCGATTTCCATATGCGGGAAATAATTTAACGATTCGGCAAAACTTTCCGTGCCCGAACCAAGAAAAAAATCAAAGGCTTCATTTTCTCTGCGTATCTGTTCTTCAAACAATGAAAACATCACGATAGCGGAAGCACCGGAGTCTTCCAATAATTTGATTCCCTCAAGGGTATTCGACAAAGGCGAAGAAGAAGCAATAATGAAGAAGAAGCAATAATAGGGTGCTTGAGTTTTAACCCCATATATTCGGTTGATAAGTCCATGCTGTATTTCCTTTAATCAATAAGATGGGCATCAGGATGAAACTGACTGCCGGAACTGGTGGCCATCTGTTCATAAATGTCCCATTTTTGGTTGACTATCTGCTGCGCCAGATCCAACATCCGTTTAGCCTCGTCAGGGTTGGTTCGTTGCAGCATTTTGTAGCGCAATTCATTGTAAGCATATTCTTTAAACGCAATACGCGGACGGGGCGAATCAAGCACAAAAGGATTTTTTTCGGATTGCCGCAAAACCGGGTTATAGCGTATTAACGGCCAATACCCGCTTGCCGTGGCCAAATCCTGCTGTTTTAAGCCGTTCTGCATGTTGATCCCGTGAGCGATGCAATGGCTGTAAGCCAAAATTAAGGAAGGCCCTGGATAAGCTTCTGCTTCCCTCATGGCCAATAAGGTTTGCTGGGGATTTGCACCCATTGCGATACGGGCAACATAAACATTGCCGTACGAAATAGCTTGCAACGCGATGTCCTTTTTCGCCACCGATTTCCCCCCCGAAGCAAATTTCGCGACTGCTCCCAACGGCGTTGATTTTGACATTTGCCCGCCAGTGTTGGAATAGACTTCCGTGTCCAAGACCAGTACATTGACATCCCGGCCACTGGCGAGAATATGATCAAGCCCTCCTGAATCGATATCGTAGGCCCAGCCATCGCCCCCAATAATCCAGATACTGCGACGGACTAGATGATCGGCGACAGAGAGCAGATCTTTGGCTTGTTCGGTGTTTATTTGCAGAAGCACCACCTTCAATTCCGCTACCCGTTCGCGCTGCCTTCGGATTTGGGACTCGGTTTTTTGCGGGGCATTGAGAATGTCTTCGATGAAAGCACTACCCAATTCCTGTTGGAATTCACGAGTCAGCTGCATCGCCAAAGCACGATGTTTATCAGCCGTCAAGCGAAAGCCAAACCCGAACTCGGCATTATCTTCAAACAGTGAATTGGACCAGGCCGGTCCGCGGTCTTCCTGGTTTTTTGTCCAGGGCGTGGTTGGTAAGTTACCGCCGTAAATAGAAGAACAGCCGGTGGCGTTAGCGACAATTAATCTGTCCCCGAATAATTGCGAAACCAGCTTGATATAGGGTGTCTCACCGCAACCGCCGCAGGCACCGGAAAATTCAAACAAGGGTTGAAGAAACTGGGCACTGCGGATAGACGAGAAATCCACACGGCTTCTGTCATTGAACGGTAACGTTTCAAAAAACCGTATGTTGTCCTTTTCCTGCTCCATCAATGGGGCTTTGGGTTTCATATTGATGGCCTTGACCCCGCTTTCCTTCAGGCTGATCGCGGGACAAACATTGACGCACAAATTACAACCGGTGCAATCTTCAAGATAAATTTGCAAGGTATAACGAGTTTCCGGAAATCCTCGGGCGCTGATTCCCGCCGACTTAAATCCGGCTGGCGCATTTTGCAACGAGCTTTGGTTATAAAACTTCGATCGTATGATTGAATGGGGACAAACAAAACTGCAATTCCCGCATTGAATACAAAGTTCAGGCTTCCATTCGGGTACAGAGTCAGAAACATTGCGCTTTTCCCAAGCCGTGGTACCTGAAGGATAGGTGCCATCCAGCGGTAATTGACTGACAGTGAGTTGGTCACCTGTTCCTGCCATCATTTTGGCGGTAATTTCCTGAACGAACCGAGGGGCATTAATCGGTATGATAAGCGGCATTTCCAATGTGCTGGTGGATTTCAGCGGAATTTTAACCTGGTATAAATTGGCCAAGGTTTGATCGACAGCGACGAAGTTTTTCGTGACGATTTCATCGCCCTTTTTACTATAGGTTTTTTTAATGGCTTCTTTTATTTTAGCAATCGCCTTTTCTCGCGGCAGAACGCCGGACAGCGCAAAAAAACAGGTTTGCAAAATGGTGTTGACACGGTTGCCCATGCCTGTTTCCATTGCCACTTTCGAAGCGTCAATAACATAAAATGACAACTGTTTGCCAATGATGGTCTCTTGGACAAAACGGGGAAGCTGATCCCAAACTTTATCAGCAGCAAAGGGACTGTTCAGCAGGAATACCGAACCGTTGGCCGCCTGTGACAACATATCGGTCTTAAATAAAAAATTGAACTGATGGCAGCCGATAAATTGAGCTGTCTGGATGAGATAAGGTGCATGTATGGGATCGGTCCCAAAACGTAAATGCGAAACCGTTTGGGAACCAGATTTTTTGGAGTCGTAGACAAAATAACCTTGTGCATAAAAATCCGGCAATTCGCCGATAATTTTAATGGTATTTTTATTGGCACCGACAGTGCCGTCGGCACCGAGGCCGAAAAATAAAGCGGAAATGACCTTATCCGATTCGATGCTGAAAGCTGGTTCATATTCCAGGCTGCTATGGGTTACGTCGTCATTAATACCGATAGTGAAATGATTTTTGGGTTGCGCCTTTTCCAGTTCATCGAATATGGCTTTCACCATGCCTGGAGTAAATTCTTTGGAAGAGAGCCCGTAACGGCCACCGATTGTTTTTGGCAATTTGGCAAGCTTTCCGGAATTGAACGCTTCAGAAAACGTGGTCACTACATCATGATACAGCGGCTCTCCGGTAGCGCCCGGTGATTTGGTCCTATCCAATATAGCAACGGATTGGACAGTGTCAGGAAGCGCATCGAGAAATGCGTCCTGAGCAAAAGGAAGATATAAACGAATGTGGATTACCCCGATTTTTTCACCTTGCCGAACCAGGCTTTTTACTGTTTCTTTCACGGTTTCAGCAGCAGACCCCATGATGACAATAACCTTTTGCGCATCCTCGGCACCGCTGTATTCAAACAAGCGGTAACGCCGTCCCGTCATTTCGGCAAATTTATCCATGGCTTTTTGGACAACGGCGGGCGCTTTTAGGTAAAAGGGATTGACGGTTTCCCTGGCCTGAAAATAAACATCAGGATTTTGCGCCGTACCCCGAATAAACGGATTGTCTGGATTAAGACCACGGGCACGATGCGCCCTTACGAGGTCACCATTAATCATCGCCCGGATTTGCTCCTCGGAAAGCAACTCGATTTTGTTGACTTCATGGGAAGTCCGGAACCCGTCGAAAAAATGTATGAACGGAACCCGTGCTTCCAGGGTTGCCGCCTGG
>Ga0302322_100004709_pt1 | contig 11891 bp, 10 predicted proteins | sample Fen_T0_2_FD_203757 | JGI IMG/M metagenome (GOLD analysis project Ga0302322, IMG submission 203757) | Peat permafrost microbial communities from Stordalen Mire near Abisko, Sweden - Fen_T0_2 | ecosystem: Environmental > Terrestrial > Soil > Wetlands > Permafrost | place: Sweden: Abisko... | reverse complement strand
AGTCTCTGATCGGTTATTCCATAGGAGGCTGTGTAGCATCCGCTGTGATAGGCTACATCGGCGCATTTATTGGTTTATGGATCGCGCGTCGATTCGGGTTACCGGAGCTGTTCACTGTAACAATTAGTGGTAAAACAATCCCGGTAGCATGGTCTATCATTGGTTCAGCGCTATTGGTCGCCGCACTGGCGTTGGTTCGGCGAGTGACAACCATGCGTTTGTAAAACTCTCTGAAGACCGGGTGAAAAATTCTCGCCCGGTCTTTTTTATTTAAAAGATATAATCCTTTTTACAATGTAGCTATTCTTTATCAGTAGGAGATAAATCATGCTCATCAGACAACTTGCGCTAAAACGCGGGGTGATTGTGGGGGCTGTAAATATTAACGACTACCGTGAAATTCAGGAAGCACTGACCGGTTTGGGTATTCATCATCCAAAAACCACGATCGTTCTAGTGGGTGGAGCAGGCGGAATCAAATGGCTGGAAAAATTCCCGATGCGCAAAGCGGTGGGTATTGTTGCGCGTCTTGCCGAAGAAACGCAGTCTGTTGTGATTGATGGCGGCACGCAGGCGGGCATCATGACCGAGATAGGCAAACAGCGAAAACGGAACAAGTTTTCATTTCCACTGATCGGGGTGGTGTTTGACAGTTTGTTGATGAAGGAAGAGCCAGCATCCATATTAGACGCAAATCACACCCATTTCTTTTTAATTCCCGGTGATGATTGGGGGGATGAATCAGGCTGGATCTCAAAGATCGCAACCGCAATTACAAGCGATGCGCAAGCCACACTGGCGAATGGCGCTGCTAACATTCAAAAATCGATCACCATCCTCATCAATGGTGGGGACATTTCACGAACCGATGTGGAATATAGTCTGTTGGAAAACCGCCCCACCTTTGTTATGCGTGGGACAGGGCGTATGGCTGATGAAATCACGCTAACGGGGAATGTTGTCGCAGTGGATATTTCTCAAAAGTCTGAAGCTATTCTTGAGTTTTTGAAATCAAAACTCAGCTAGTTTGCCAACAAAATAATACGAATCACACAAATAGAAGGGGGCTCAGGAACATTATTCCATATCGATTCGTCCCTATTCAATACACAAGGAGTATTTTAATGAAAACAAAATATGCAGCGTTAATGGTTTTAATTATTTTTATGGCACAAGCCTGTTCAGCTGGAACTTCAACCCCATCGCCATCGCCACAAGCGTCAAGCTTTCCGCCGGTCACTGAAACGCTTCAACCCAGCACACCGGAAGTACTTCAAGTTACATCCGAGGTCTCAACTTCTGTTCCATTAAATGCGCTATCAACAGAGACGCCCTCGATAAGTGGAAACATCATTTCAGAAAGTGGTATTACTTTCGATGATAAAGACAAAACCTTTAATCTAAAAGTTGGGGATTCTTTTTTATTGAATCTCGGCATGGATGTTTACGATTGGACCGTCAGTACAGATAATGAAAACGTATTACGCATGAGGATGGGCGTGATGGTGATCAAAGGCGCTCAGGGAATTTATGAAGCGCTTGCTCCTGGAACTGCAATCTTAACCGCCACTGGTGACCCGCACTGTCGCCAATCCAAGCCGGCTTGTGGAATACCTTCGATCATCTTCACTGTGACTATTATCGCAAAATAGCAGAAAATTCAAAATAGCTTCCGGCTCAATCCACATCAAGTTGATGTTAGAATCGCGTCTTAAGGAGAAAAGAAATGACAGCTTACGTGATTGTTGATATTGACGTGCATGACCCGGCTGGATACGATGAATATAAAAAGCTCGCACCCGCCGCAGTGGAATTATATGGCGGCAAATATATTGCACGCGGCGGTAAGACCGAAACGCTCGAGGGCGATTGGACTCCCACGCGCCTGGTCATTTTGCAATTCGAAGATTCCGAACAGGCAAAGAAGTGGTTAAACTCACCAGAGTATAGCGAAGCCAAAAAAATGCGGCATCAAACCGCGAATTCAAAGATGGTTGTGATCGAGGGGCTGTAATCTATTTCAAAACCTGGAATAGATTACTATAATCGTCAGTCCATAATTTTAGGTTGGTGGAATATCCACTTAAATCGACGGAATGCTTTTGAATGGCAGGAGCCTCAAGCAAAGCTGGATTACGCGCAAGCAAAAGCCAGTCAGTGGGATAGCCACCATGCGTATCGCCTGGATATGTTACGCCAACAATATGTAAACCATAATATTTTGCCAGTTGCCAAAATACCGGACGCAGGTCAAGATGGCGGTTTGAGATGTGCGCTGCAATAACGCCCTCAGGTGCAAGATGTTTGAGATAAAGGTCAAAGGCTTCCTTCGTCACCAAGTGCACAGGGATGGAATCACTGCTAAAGGTATCCAGCACCAATACATCAAAGTTTTGAGGATAACCACCAGCGAGCTCACGCTCAAGCGAGATACGCGCATCACCCAATACAGTGGTGATGTGCGCCTTGCTATCTTTCAAAAAGGAAAAATAGCCACCCTGCCCCTCTGCTAAATTTACAACGATCGAATTGATCTCATAGAAACGATATTCATCCCCAGGTTGACCATATGTCGCGAGGGTTCCGGCGCCCAGACCCAGCACACCTACTTTCAATCCTTTGCCACTAGTGCGAGGATGATTCAATAACGCCAAGCCTGCGCCGCCTTCTGGAATGTAATATGTAGTGGGCGTGTCGCGTAATTCAGGCTTGATGAATTGAAGTCCATGCACGGTAATGCCGTGTGACATGGTGTACGCAGGTTCAGTAAACCCGGCAAGCGTTTCCTCGCGAACACGGATAACGCCATAAAAATTGCGTTGTGAAAACAAGGTACCAGTTAAGTTGCCGATCAGGCTAAGCAGAATCGTAGGAACAAAAAAGATTGTCAGCATAAAACGCACCCAGGCAGAATGGTTTTCTGTGCGTTGCCGTATCACGCTAAACCATAAAGCTAGTGCCATTGCAAAAGCTATTACAAACTCCCAGTAGCCGTTGAAAATAACAGGGGCGATCAAACTCGTAAATACACCACCCAGCGCGCCGCCCACTGAAACCATAAAATAGAAAGATGTAAGCTGACTGGCATCTGGCCGTAAGCGATACAATTCACCATGGCACAACATGCAAGCTGAAAACATCATTAAACAATAAGCAACGATCTGTACGTAAACATGCATGGACTTGACATTGATCAAGACAAACAGCATCAACACCACAGAAAACGCAAACAAACCTGCATAGAACTTTCGGTTGTAGCCGTGTTCACCTGAAAAGGTAAGAATAAAAGAAAGCAGATATAACGAAAGCGGTAAGATCCATAAGAAGGGAATGACCGCCACTTCCTGCGAGATTTGATTCGTAATGGAAAGGAGAAGCAACGATGCTGTTGCACTCAAAACAACCCATAACGTTAACAAGGCTGAAGCAGGGCGTCCACTTGATGGAACAGAAACAGTAATCGGCGAGGAAGGAGGCGCAGCACGTCGGTTTTGAATCGCGATGACAATGATAAGTATCCCAAAGCAAATAAATCCGATAGACCATAGCCAGCCTTGATCTTTAAGCGATAAGTTCGGTTCGATCAAAGTGGGATAGGCAAGCAAGCCCAGTAATGACCCAAGGTTTGAAAGCGCATATAAACGCGCATAAGAATTTTGTGGGAAGATGCGGCTGAACCAAGCCTGCATCAGCGGACCATTGGAAGCCAAAACAAAATATGGCAAGCCTACTGAAACAATCAACAGTTTGAATATATCCAAGATGGGGAAAGATACATCCGCTGGCTTGAGGCTTGTCGGAGGTGTGATCGGCGACTTCCAAAAAAATGCAAGTGTGGCAAGCACAAGGATCGCAAAAGCGGAAAGAATAATATGGATCAGGCTTTGACGATTACTCTTTACGCGCCCGATCAACCAATAAGCGTAGGCATAACCACCCGTAAGCAAAACCTGAAAGAACAACATGGTCGTTGACCAGACTGCCGGCGTGCCGCCAAACCACGGCAAAATAAATTTGCCGATCATCGGCTGGATCTGAAAGAGCAGGAAAGCTGAAAGAAAAATACTAATGGCAAAGATAAACATGTTAAACTCCTGAATGCTATAATTCTACATGACAAACTCGCTCTACAGAAACAAAAAGGTTGAAAATGCGCACACTTGAAATTTTGATACCGATCCTGCTTTCCATTTATTTACTCTGGCAACACCCACGACCTTATGCAGTTCGACTTATTCCCGCATTTACACTTGTGGTTACTTTGATTCATTTTGGAATCGAAGGCTATCGCTGGCAAATGATTCCAATTTACGTGTTGACTATGATTCTTGTCATCACATCGTTGACCAGGATTCGGTCAGCAATGGATTGGAAAACCAGCGCTTCAATTCTGACCTTCAGCCTGCTCGCTGTTTCGATAGCTTTACCGATCCTGTTGCCGGTTCCTATGATCCCCGCCCCGAGCGGACCTTATCAAGTGGGCACGCGCATCGATGAATTAACTGACACCTCGCGCAAGGAAATCTACTCAGGCAAAGATGAAGCTCGCAGGTTCATGATCCAGGTTTGGTATCCGGCTGAAGCGGGCACATCGAATGAAAAGTCACGCTGGATGGATAATGCTGAAATTTATGCTCCAGCCGTTTCACAAGAAATTGGAATGCCATCTTTCTTTTTAGGTCACCTGGCACTCGTAAAAGTTCCAGCATATAAGAATGCAAAAGTCGCACCAACAAATCAAGCCTATCCCGTCATTTTATTTTCTCACGGCTGGCAGGGATTCAATGCACAGAATACGGGTCAGGCATTGCAACTTGCCAGCAACGGATTTGTAGTAGTTGCTGTACAGCATACGTATGGGGCTGTGATCACCGTCTTCCCCGATGGGACGATTGCACCCAACAACCCATCAGCACTGCCGCCAGATAATACGCCAACGGATGAATACGAAACCGTCGCTCACAAGCTTGTGAATCAATGGGCTAGCGATCTTGGTTATGCTCTGGATGATTTGCAAAAACAAAATACTGATTCGAACAGTCCATTCTACAACTTGCTTAATTTATCCAAAGTTGGCGTATATGGACATTCTACAGGCGGCGGTGCGGCAATCCAATTTTGCGCTACAGACTCGCGCTGCAAAGCATTACTCGGCATGGATCCATTCATGCGCCCGGTCTCTTACGAGGCAATCGACAGCGGTACTACTCAACCATCGTTTTTCATGTTTAGCGAGGGCTGGTGGACTGATATTGGGAAAAGCCGTAGCAACGAACTGTTTAAAAGATTCTATCCGCACGTCAAAGACTCTTTCGGCGTTGTCACTATTGCTGGAGCTAAGCATTATGATTTTACCGACCTGCCTTTACTCTCCCCGCTTGCGCCGCAGCTCGGTCTCAAAGGTCCCATCAATGGCAAGCGCGTGGTTACAATTGTGAATGATTATTTATTATCCTTTTTTGAGTTGACTCTAAAAGGCAAGTCAACGACTTTATTTGAAAATACCAGTCCCTACATCGAAGTTAAGCCAATACAATAAAGCACAAGGAATATACAACATCCATGAAGCAAAACAAGCGTAATCGTTCGAGCGTCTTCCTTATTTTAGGATTAACCTTTTTAGTCATCGGGCTTTCAGCCGAAAATACTGCCTTCACTTGGCTGGCAATTGCATTTATTCTGATCTCATTGATATCAGGCGGCAAATGGTTGAAACCGCGTTGGCGAAAGTAAGCACAAAAAAACACAGTTGTAATATATTTGAAAAATCAAGGAAGTATGATGGCGAAGAAAATCAATCCTACTGCGAACCCTGGTTATGGATGGGAATATTCAGCATTGAAAAATGAAATGTTGAAGCGAATCGAAATGCGTCAACAGTTAATATCCATCACATTAACGTTAGCGGGCATTTTTCTAAGTTTTGGTTTAACATCCGACATGGTAACTTTGGTTTATCCTCCTTTGGCTATGTTTCTGGCATTCGGTTGGTCACAGAACGATTTTCGTATCAGACGTATGGCTCGTTATATCCGTGAAAACTTAGAAAGCTTGAAAATTGGGCTTAACTACGAGACGATCATGCATGAAGACCGTTTGAATAATTCAAGTATGGAAACGTGGCGTTTTTTGGTCATATCACATAGCGGCATATTCTTGTTCACTCAAATTATGGCTGTGGGGATTGATCTTTTACGTTCTGGGTTTCAATTTACCCCTCTTAGGATTGGTCTCTTAATCGTTGATGCTATCTCCATGATTTTAGTTTCATGGATAACTTACAAATCCATATATACTAGAAAACCAAAGGAGAAATCATGGAAACAAAATCTGCGCTAGAAACAACTCTCGTTTTTGAAATCGTCGCAAAAGCTCATGGCGATTTAGATCGAGTCAAAGAACTGCTTACGCAAGAGCCTGGCTTGGTCAACGCCACCTGGGATTGGGGCGGCGGAGATTTCGAAACCGCGCTTGGTGCCGCAGCACACATGGGCAGAAAAGATATCGCTACTTTCCTACTCGAACATGGTGCGCGTCTAGATATATTTGCCGCAGCGATGCTCGGTGAATTCGAGATCGTCAAAGCCGCGCTTGAAGCCTACCCAGATGCGCTCAAAATACTTGGACCTCATGACATCCCATTGATCGCTCACGCTCAGGCTGGCGGCGATGATGCAAAAGCCGTACTTGAATATTTGCAATCGCTATAAGGCAAAACATTTAGAATGCTCTGTATAAATTATTGGCGAGACAGTCATAAGAATAGCTGCCTCGCTTATTATGGAACAAACTCAAAAAACGTTTACAAGTCAATCATTCCCTAGCTGCAAGCGCTGTTGATGCCGGATCTGTGTGACTCGGAAGAGACGCTCAAAAAAGACTTTATAACCACCGGGGTCATACAGAATCATATAATCTGCTGGACCATATTCTTCGGGTTTGAGCATGATTGCCGGGTTAGGATTGATCTCTAACACAAACAACTCACCTTGCGCATTCATACGCACGTCACAACGTCCATACCCGACCCCATTTATTGCCTTATACATTCGAATACCAATATCCTGTAAGCGCGCGATCAATTCGGGGTCAGTAACCTGTTTAAAGCTAAACGGCAGTGACGCATCCCATTTGACGACCGTGTGCCAAAATTCCTCTCCTGGCGGGAACATCAATTCGGTGGGAGGATAAGCAATGGGGCTATCAAAATCATCCGGGTTGTCAACGATGAACACATTGAACTCCTTGCCTTCAATAAACTCTTCCATACGTGCCGCGCCAAACTCAGCGCAGATACGCGCCACCTGCTCGCGTAATTGTTCTGGCGTTTCAACCTTTGATTCACGAATCATGCCCGTACTGCCATAACTCCTGTGGTGCTTCACCATGATCGGATAGCGCAGGTTCTTCGCAAGCTCTTCGGCTTTCTCCACAGATTTCACATGATAGCCCCTCGCAAAACCAACGCCATTTGCATCAGCAGCAGCCTGCATTTCTTCGCGAGTGGGGTCAAAAAATTTCACATCCGCACCAGTGAACGGCAAACGGAGTTCTTCCAACGCGCGGACCACATCGATCCCATGGTAAGTTTGGTCTTCATCTTCACCCGCCTCATACCCTTCGCAAAGATTAATATAAATATCAAATTCTTTGCGCGCATCAAGGGCGCGCAACGTATCAACCACTGGGTCTTTCATGGTAACCATTTCCCAATCAAAACCTTGCATGAATGGAGCCGGGCTAAAATCTTCGATCACTTCATCTGAAAGAACACAGATACGCATTATGCACCTCAAGGTCAAGAATATTGAAATCATTAAAACACAATCCGGCATTAAGGCAATGCTTTTGAATATTAAAAGTTTTCCACTAGTGCGACATAAAAATTGGAGCAAATAGCTGCGCCTAACTGCAATACAACTCATTCCGACGTAAGAAATATAAATCGCTTGACACAAATCCTGTTTTTTGCTAAAATAATTTAGGTATAACTAAATTTTATATTAGTAAAATCTATATTTATATTTACCTGTGCCGCAACCAAGCAACGAACTGGGAATTATCAATCATGAAACAAGCAATCACGATCTCCATTCAGGATTATCTGAAACATATCTATGAACTCACCGAAAACGGTCAAAACGCCAGCACTAATGCACTTGCCGAAAAGCTTAAGGTCAAACCCGCCTCGGTGACTGGCATGGTACAAAAACTAGCCTCCGCCAAACCGGCACTGGTTGAATATCAAAAACACCAGGGGGCAACGCTGACCAAGGATGGCAGAAAAGCCGCACTCGAAGTGATTCGACATCATCGTTTGTTAGAGGCGTGGCTTGTGCAAACCCTCGGATATTCATGGGCCGAAGTCCATGAGGAAGCCGAACGCCTCGAACACGTAATTTCAGAGGATTTTGAGCGACGCATCTCAGCGGCAATGGGACATCCCACCCGCGACCCACATGGTGACTTGATACCTACCCAGGATTTGAAAATGCCTGTGGACGAATCTACTCCACTCTCTGCACTACGACCCGGGCACATTGCAACCATCCAGCGCGTCAAAGCCTCAGACCCAGAATTACTTCGCTATCTCGAAGAACATGGCTTAACTCCTGGCACACAAGTCGAGATTAAGGAACATTCGCCTTTCGATCACAACCTAACGATCAAGCTTGGACGGAAGTTTATTGTACTTGGATTAAATATCACCAGTCAAATATTTGTGGAGGAGCAATAGTATTTAGAAACAAGAGGCACGCATGGAATCTATCATTATGTTCGGTATCCACTATACACAGTCGGTTTATCCCTATTCATTTCTTTTGGCATGATGACTGAAAATTGGTTCATCGCCGCATTGGGCATTCTTACTTTTATTCTCATGGCAATCCGCACGTCAAAAGCAGAAGCCAACCTCATCGAGAATTTTGGCGATGAATATCGCGAATATATGAAAACAACTGGCAAGTTTTTTCCAAAACTTGGCGGCATCTCGTAACATCAAAAACAAAGAGGCAATTTATGAGCAATAAAGATAATCGACAAAATTCTCTCTCAGAAGTGCATGAATCGGTAGTAGTTCCTTCGCGCGGATCATCTTGGCGACGCTGGCTCGCAATTACCGGACCAGCCTTGATGGTATCGGTAGGCTATATGGACCCTGGAAACTGGGCAACTGACCTGGCAGGCGGCAGTCGTTATAACTACACTCTCATTTGGGTATTGTTGATGTCAAACATGATGGCGATCTTATTGCAAAGCCTGGCAGCGCGACTGGGCATTGTCAGCCGCCGTGATCTAGCACAAGTTAGCCATGAAGAATACCCCACCCTTGTCAATGTTCCACTTTATATACTCGCTGAAATCGCCATCACAGCCTGCGACCTCGCTGAAGTATTAGGTTCTGCCATCGCGCTCCAACTGCTCTTTGGCTTACCACTGATTTATGGTGTGATCTTAACTGCACTTGATACCTTCCTGCTTTTATTGCTTTCACACGTTGGCATTCGCAAACTTGAAAGTGTAGTGGTCGCATTGGTTGGGACGATTGGCATTGCTTTTCTGATCGAAACAATTCTCGGTCAACCAGACTGGGGCGGGTTGGTACGTGGCTTCGTGCCTTCACTACCCGATGCCAGTGCACTCTATATTTCAATCGGGATACTCGGCGCAACAGTTATGCCGCATAATCTGTATTTGCACTCTGCCCTGGTGCAGACTCGCAAAACAGGTCGTAAACCAGAGGAAATCAAGGACGCCATTCGTTGGAATAACATAGATACAACCGTGGCATTGAACCTGGCGTTCTTCGTCAACGCCGCGATATTGGTGATGGCTGCGACAGTTTTCTACCGCAACGGGTTATACAAGGTTGCTGAAATTCAGGATGCTCATCGCTTGCTGGAGCCAATTCTTGGCGCATCCATCGCGCCACTTGCTTTCGCGATCGCATTATTGGCCTCAGGACAAAGTTCAACCATCACTGGCACATTGGCAGGGCAGATCGTAATGGAAGGCTATTTGAATTTACGCATTAGCCCCTGGATTCGCCGCTTGATCACACGCTTAATGGCTGTAATTCCTGCTGTGGCGGTCATTGCTTACTATGGCGAGAATGCTACCAGCGCCATGCTCATCCTTAGCCAAGTAGTGCTCTCGTTACAATTGCCGTTTGCCATCATCCCATTGATCCATGCGGTCGCAGATAAACGCCGCATGGGTGAATTTGCGATTCGTCCATTCATTCAAATATTAGCATGGCTTGTGGCGGGTATTATTGTAGTTCTTAATATCAAACTGATCATTGAACAGATCGCAACCTGGCTGGCTGAAGCCGGTAGTCAGGCTTGGACACTGAAACTAACGGTGATACCTCTCACAGGTGCATTGGGGTTGCTCCTCCTTTATGTCGTATTTCATCCATGGTTGCGTGAGCGTATAAAGCTGATCGGTAAGCCGAAGGCAAGTGGTGTTCATCAGAACACCACACAGGAAACAGCAGCGCTTGTGGCGCCAATCCCATATAAACGTGTAGCGGTGGCTCTTGATTTTTCAGGGAATGATGAAAAGCTACTACAAGAAAGTCTGCGCTTTATTGACAAAACTCAAACACAGGTCATGTTATTACATGTGGTTGAAAGTCCGGTTGCCCGTACTGTCGGAGCTGAAAGTGAAGACCTTGAAACATTATCTGATCGTGAACGCCTGGAAAAATTGGTTGAGCTCATGAAAAACGCTGGTATATCCACAGAGTCGCGGCTCGCCAGCGGCGACCCGGTTGCTGGGTTGGCAACAATGATCAACGAGTTAAAATCGGAAATCGTGATCGTAGGCAGTCATGGACATACCGGCGTCTCAGATCTAATCCATGGCACCGTAATCAGCAATCTGCGCCATCATGTCAAAGCCAGTGTGATGATCATCCCAATTGGGATGTAAAATATACATACTAAATCCAATGTCAACTCACACCCACACTCATTCACACTTTGATAAACTCGCCAACCAGACCACACAGCGACTTGCCTGGTCACTCTTTCTGACTTTAGGATTTGTGATCTTTGAAGCCGCGGCAGGGATCTTTGGCAACAGCCTCGCCCTGCTGACAGATGCGGGTCACAACCTGACCGATGTAATTGCCCTGGGACTCAGTTGGTTTGCGATTCGACTGACGGCTCAACCCGCTAATGCGCGGAAAACATTTGGCTATCATCGCGCTGGTATTTTAGCTGCAGTCATTAACTCAACGACATTGCTTCTGATCGCAGTCGGCGTTTTCTATGAGGCATATCAACGCTTTACCACTCCAACCGAAGTCAATTCGGAAATTTTAATCGGTGTAGGGCTCGCCGCAGTGGTCGTCAATCTTGTCACCGCTCTGCTGGTACATCGCGGCAGTGAAAGTGACTTGAATCTACGTGCTACCTTTGTCCACTTAATGGGCGATGTATTCTCAACCATTGGTGCTGTAATCGCGGGTATTATCATCTACTTCACGAAAGCCAACTGGCTCGACCCACTGGTGAGTGTCTTGATCGGCGGCTTGATCCTTTATAACGCGTGGGGCATTCTGCGCGATGCCATGGACATTCTGCTCGAAGCCACGCCACGCGATGTAGATATCAAAGCCATGGTCGAGGACTTGGCACAAATCCAGGGGGTGCTGGGCGTCCACGATTTGCACGTTTGGAGTTTGACCCAAAACTTGCGGACCATGTCTGCCCACATTCTCACCGCAGATATATCCATCAGCTCAGGCGCAGATGTTCAGCGCAATGTAAACGAAGTGCTCTTTCATAAATACAACATCCAACACGCAACACTGCAATTGGAGTGTGAAGGCTGTGACCCAGGTCTCTTGTATTGTGACATTACCGAGATCAATCACGCGC
>Ga0302322_100004708_pt1 | contig 11891 bp, 10 predicted proteins | sample Fen_T0_2_FD_203757 | JGI IMG/M metagenome (GOLD analysis project Ga0302322, IMG submission 203757) | Peat permafrost microbial communities from Stordalen Mire near Abisko, Sweden - Fen_T0_2 | ecosystem: Environmental > Terrestrial > Soil > Wetlands > Permafrost | place: Sweden: Abisko... | reverse complement strand
TGATTGGCGCTTCCTCTATCTCAACGACGCCGCCGCTCGCCAGGGACGCAAGCCCAAGGACGAGTTTCTCGGCCGGACGATCATGGAGGTGTTGCCGGGTATCGAGACCACGGCAATGTTCGGCATGCTCAGGCGGGTCATGGAAGGGCGAGTCGCCGAGCACATGGTCAACGAGTTCACCTACTACGATGGCCTTGCGGGTTGGTTCGAGCTGAGCGTGCAGCCTGTCGACGAGGGCATCTTTGTCCTTTCCTTGGACATCACCGAGCGCAAGCGGGCGGAGCAGGAGCGGCAACGCCAGCATGAGCAGCTCCTGCGCACCCAGAAGCTGGAATCACTGTCTACACTCGCCCGTGGCATTGCCCACGACTTCAACAACCTGCTCAGCGGCTTTTTCGGCAATGTCAGCCTGGCACGGGAATGCCTGGACACGCGCGAAACACAGGCAGCCGCGGACTTTCTCGACGAGAGCCTCAAGGCCCTGGCGCGGGCACGTGGCTTGACCGAACAACTTGTCACCTTTGCCAAGGGGGGCGAGCCCGTGCTGACGCCGACGGATCTCGGCAAGTTGGTTGGCGAGACCGCGCGATTTTCCCTGAGTGGTTCGAAGGTGCGTTGCGCGTTTGTGGCGGCACCAGATCTGTGGCCGTGCCAGATAGACCCCACGCAAATCGGGCAAGTGATTGACAACCTTGCCGTCAACGCGCGGCAGGCCATGCCTGAAGGCGGAGAAATCCGCGTCGATGTTCGCAACGTGGAACTTGGCCTGGGGGAGGCGGAGCCGCTGACCCCGGGACGCTACCTACGGATCACGTTTGCCGACAATGGGCCCGGCATTGCGGCGGAGCATCTCGCTCGTGTCTTTGACCCCTTCTACAGCACCAAGAAGGGCAATTCGGGCCTCGGGCTAGCCACCTCGTACTCGATCGTGCGCCGCCACGGCGGGTACATGGCTGTGGAATCAGAGCCCGGCCAGGGCGCCACCTTTCGCATTCTTCTGCCGGCTGCCACTAAGGTGGCACCCCTCCCCGTCGCCGCCGTCCCCGCGCGCTCGACGCCGCTGGTTGGCCGTCGTGTTCTTGTGATGGACGATGAACCCGCCGTCCGCGACGTCATGGCAGCCGTGCTGCTCCGGAGTGGTGCGGAGGTCACCACCACACCTGGCGGGGATGCGGCAGTTGCTGCTTTCGTGGCTGCCCGCGATGAAAAACGTGCCTACGACGTCGTGATTCTCGATCTAACCATCCCGGGTGAGCACGGCGGACGCGAGGTCATGGCCCGGCTGCACGCCATTGATCCGGAAGTACGAGGCGTCGCCACCAGCGGCTATTCCGACGACCCTGTCATGGCCCGACCCGAGGACTTCGGATTCTCGGTTTCACTGCGCAAACCCCACACCCGCAAGGAACTCGAGGCGGCACTGGAAAAGGCGCTCGTGCCGTAGGTTTCAGGCAAACACGACGACGGCCGTCGAGAGCCATCTCCTACGGAGTCACGCGATAAAGTCGAAGGACCAGGTTGTGAAAGCGGTCTTGGGATTGATGTTGAGCAGAAGGGCCTCGGTGTCCCTCACCGAGAAGCTGGGTACAGGGGCCATTTTCAGCGTGTCGGTGGAAGTAGTGGACGTAACATCCCTATATCTGACACTTGCTGGCAAAGGGTAAATGGCGCTTGAAGGGACTATGCTCAATCCCGTTGCGGACAGAAAGAATCGCCCCGGCAGGACGATGGCGAATCCGATCTGCCGGGGCGATTGGACCTACTAGGTCACTGGCTGCTGACCGTTCGGCTGGTCATCAAGGCTGGGGACAGGTGCTGGTGTTGACGGTGACAGTCGTACCATTCGCCACCGTAACCCCAAGATCGACGGCGCCAGTGCAACTGGTCGACGTCTTGATGGCCCCAGGCGCGGTGGCCGTACAGTCGCGACCGGCGAACTGGTTGCCCACCGCTGTCAGGGCTTGCGCCCCGGCGCCGGTCGCCAAGTCCACGCAGATGCCCGCGCCGATGTTCGGGCTTCCTCCGACCTGGTCCTGCAGGGTGTTGTGGCCAGGGTTTCCGGCTGCCGCGCCGGTGGCGCCCAGGTCAATTCCGGCCAGACTGTTGCCGGCCGCCCCTGCCCCCGCCGAGGCGATGCGGATACCGTTGCCACCGTTCGCCAAGAAGACGCTGTTCCTGACCTTGATCTTGCTGCTGGCCAGGATGCGTAGGCCGTCCCCTTGCGTGCTCGCCCTACTGTACACCCCATCGATGGTGCTCACCGGGGTGGCCGCCACCGGGGTCTGGCCAAAGTCGATGTTACCGTTGACGTTGCTTTGGACGATGACCGAGCGCAGGCCGCCGGTGACTGCCGCTCCGGTGATATTGAGCACGCCCGCCCCGGTGACCGCGATGCCCGATTGGGTATTGCTCTCGAAGGTCGTGTTCGGATCGGCGGCAGCCACCACGATGTTCGCTATTCCGCCCGAAACCAGCAAACCGCTCTGGCGGGACGCGGCGGTGCCCGCCCCAGTGACGTGGACGCCGGAGCCAATCTGGGCGGTACCCGCGGTGACCTGAATTCCGTCGTCACCCGTGTTGGTCACCGTCACGTTGCTGATGTTCGCGGTTCCGGTGCCGGCCGTCACCACAATGCCCGCCGCCGACACGTGGTTGGTACCGCCGTCAATGGTCAAGGCCGCGGCAGCGACCGGCTGCAGGTTCGCCTTGTCGCCGAGCAGGTTGAATCCGACCTTGTTGTTGCCCAGAGCCAGCTTCACCGGGCCGGTCTTGCTGGTGATGGTCACGTTGGCTGGGACTTGGATGGGTAGTGTTTCCACCGGCGAGGTGTCGCCCGCGACCGCTACCGTGTACAGCGCGGTCGTGCCCGTCGTCCTGCCTACGATGGTGATGGTTGTCCCCGCCGCTGGCGAGCTGCCAATGGCCTGAAGCGCCCGGGTAATGGTCCGGAAGCTGCAGCCCACCATGGCCGCACCAGCCGCCGTACCGCTGCCCGTGGCCTTGCTGTCATCGCCGCCAACCGGGTCGACGAGATAGTTGTTTCCAGTGACGTTGTCACAGCTGGTGCAGGTGTTCTGCCTGCAGAAGAAGCTGTCACCGAAGATCGGATTGGTGTGGCAATCGGTGTCGTTGCAACAGTTGCCAGCAATACATTTGCTGCCGCAACAAACGTCGGCGCTGTTGGCCGCGCAGGCCTTCCCCGTATTGGTGCAAGCGTTGGTTACACACTCGCCCGTGGTCGTGAGGCCGGCCGTGGTTGTACACACGGTGTTGGTGCCATACTTCGCGTCGTTCTTGCACTGATCGTCATCCGAGCAGGTCCCGCAGGTGTGGGGTACGTCGGCACCACAAACCAGTCCAGCCTTGGCCGCTGTGCAATCGGTGCTGCTATCGTGGCAATCGCCCTGAACGCACAGGTTGCCCACGCAGATGTACCCGGTCTGGTAGCGAGCATCCTGCTTGCACTGCGTGTCCGTGCTGCAATCGCCGCAAGCGTGGGGTACCGTCGAACCACAGATACGTCCGGAAGAGCAGTCAGAGGAGATATCGTGACAATCGCCGGTGGTGCAGGCGCCCGAGAGGCAAATGGTGTGCTGGCCGTAGTTCGCATCGTTTTTGCATTGGGTGTCGTTGGCGCAAGCCACGCACACGTGGCTGGTGATGTTGCACATGCGTCCGGCCGGGCACTCGCTCGAGTTGTTGCAAGTGCCGGTCACGCACTGGCCAGATACGCAGATATTCCCGGCGCCGTAGGCAGCGTCGTTCCTGCATTGGGCGTCACTTGTGCATTCGGTGCAGACCTTGGTAGCCGCCGGACACAGCCGTCCCATCGACTTGCAGTCTGCCGTGGCCGCACAGGTGCCAGCCACGCACTGGGAGGAGACGCAGATGCTCTTGCTGCCGTAGACGGTGTCGGCCTGGCACTGGGTATCCGTGCTGCAGTTGCTGCACGTATGAAGAGCCGAATCGCAAAGCTTCTTCCCCTGGCAGTCGGTGGAGGCATGGCACGTCCCGGCCGTGCACTGCCCTGAACTGAGGCAAATGGTTCCCTTGCCGTAGGTGGCGTCGTTCTGACATTGCAGGTCGGAAGCACAATTGTGACAGGTGTGGGTTGAATCACAGACCTTGCTACCCGTGCACACCGAGGAATCGTGGCAAGTCCCGGCTACGCATTGACCGTCGGCGCAGATGCTGCCAGCGCCGTAAATCGCGATGCATTTGTTGTCGTCCGTCGCGCCCGCGCAGGGCTTGCAAGTCCCGGCCGAGCACAGCCCCTTACCACCGCTGGCGGTGGTGCAAGCGGCGCCCACGGCGCAGGAAGTGTCGATGGGGGGATTGGCCTCGGTGGGAGCAATATCGGGGCCGCTATCCAAGCCCACATCGCGAGCACCGTCCATTGGTACATCCAATCCACCATCGAGCACACAAGTACCCGAGCATCTACCAATGGACCCATCGGCCAGGCAAATACAAGAACCGCCGCACCCATCGTTGAGGAGGACGGCCTCCCCCGGTGAGTATATCTTGCCTGCCCTGCTGCAAGTAATCGATGCATCCGACATGGGACCATCGCTGAGGGGCCGCGTGTCGGACGAGCCGCCATCCGGGATACAGCCGCCAGTGCACTGGCCAAGGCTACCACCACTCATGCACTTGCAGGAAATGGGACAATCCCCCGGCAGCACAACCGTCTGTCCAACACTGTAATTTTGACCATTGGCCGAACAGCCGCCGGCAGTGTCGGGGCCGAGATCTTTGTTCGGCGGCAGGTCATTGTTCGTCGGTAGATCCTTGGCGGAATCCGCCCCCGAGTCCTTGTTCACCGTCGGTGTAGTGCTGGTATTGCTACTACAGGAGGAAACAACGATCGCGGCCAGTATTGCGCCTGCCAGCTTGGAAGTTCCCAAGCCCGGACAGGCCCTTCGTGGGGTATTCGTGAACCCTAGCTTCGTAGTCATTGCCATCGTCCCTTTCTGTCGTGGGCGGTTCGGCTGGGATCGTTGCCGGCTTCTCGCCGAACGCGCCCGTGGCCATCAGGTGTGCATGCCGGATTGTCGTAGTACTGCTAGACCAGCAGAGAGCGCTGCCAGTCCTCACCTAGTGCCGTACCTTGGCAGAACCTAACGACATTTTGGTTGCCAATTGGAAGAAACCGCGGCCATTGGGTGGTCGCCGTCACATTCAAGCCCCGACTAACAACAGTGTCGGGTAATTTCTTGCGCCTATTGGACGGCGAGTGCCAAGTCCAACTTCGCTATTGCGCCAGTTGAAGGCGACGATTGCCGCCGTTGTGCGAAGGAGAGGCCTTTGAGCAATTCGAGAACTACTGCCGGACGGGGACGCCGCGGGCGCGTAGATAGTCGCGGGCCTGGCCGACGGTGTACTCGCCGAAGTGGAAGATCGAGGCGGCCAAGACCGCGTCGGCCCCGCCTTCGACCACGCCTTGGTACAGGTGTTCCAAGTTGCCCACGCCGCCCGAGGCGATGACCGGGATGGGCACACGGTCGGCGACAGCGCGGGTCAGCTCGATATCGAAACCGTCTCGCGTGCCGTCGCGATCCATGCTTGTTAGCAGAATCTCGCCGGCGCCTAACTCGGCCATGCGCGCGCACCAGGCAATGGCGTCGAGGCCGGTGCCCTTGCGACCGCCGTGGGTGAAGACCTCCCATTCGCCTGGTCGGTCTGGACGTCGCCGGGCATCCACCGCGACCACCAGGGCCTGGCTGCCGAAGGCATCGGCTACTCGGCGGACCAGCTCGGGATCGTGAACGGCCGCGGTGTTGATGCCGGCCTTGTCGGCGCCGGCCAGCAAGAGCGCGCGTACGTCGTCCACGCTGCGCACGCCGCCGCCCACGGTGAGCGGCAGGAAGACCTTTTCGGCGGTCATGCGCACCACATCGAACATGGTGGCGCGACCATCGGATGAGGCCGTGATGTCGAGGAAGCAGATCTCGTCCGCGCCCTGGCGATCGTACTCGGCCGCAACCTCCACGGGATCGCCGGCGTCGCGTAGTTCGACGAAGCGCACGCCCTTCTTCACGCGCCCCGCATCGACGTCCAGACAAGGAATGATCCTGCGCGCGAGCATGGGGTCTACTTGCCTTTCGCTGCGGCCGCGACCAGCGCCTCTTCGATGGTAAATGCGCCTTCGTAGATGGCCTTACCGATGACCACCGAGGTGGCGCCGGTCTTGCGCACTTGATGAATGTCATCCAGCTTGGACATCCCGCCCGAGGCGATCACCTCGCAGGGCTTGATGGTCGCGGCCAGGCGCGCGGTCGCTTCCAGATTGGGTCCGGTGCGCATGCCGTCGCGCCCGATGTCCGTGTAGAGCACGGCCGCGGCGCCCGCATCGGCCACCTGCTTGCCAATCTCCACGGCGTCCGAGTCGGTGTCTTCCTTCCACCCTTCCACCGCGACCTTGCCCGCCCGCGCGTCCACCGCCACCACGATGCGCTTGGGGTAGCGCTTGCAGGCTTCTTTCACCACGGCGGGTGTCTTGATGGCCGCGGTTCCCATGACCGCATAGCGGGCACCCAGCGTGAGGATGAGCGCACACGCTTCCAGGGTGCGAATGCCGCCACCGACTTCCACTTCCATGTCGCCGGCCGCGGCCAGGATCTTCTTGATGGTTTCGTGGTTGTGCTTGGCCCCACCCGACAGGGCGGCATCCAGGTCGACCACGTGCAAGCGCGGGGCACCTGCGGCGGCAAACCTGCGCGCCAGTTCCCAGGGTGCATGCGAATAGATTTTGGCGCTTTCAGGCCGGCCTTGTTCCAGCCGTACGGCTTTTCCGTCAAGAAGGTCGATGGCGGGGAATACCTGCATGGGGCTTTCTAGATGGAGGTGAAGCGGGCAAGCAGCGCCAGTCCTGCGCGCTGGCTCTTTTCAGGGTGAAACTGGGAGGCAAAAAGGTTGTCGCGTGCCACCGCCGCGCAGAAGCGCTGGCCGTGTTCTGCGAGCAAAGCCACGTCGCGCGGGTCGTCGGGCACGGGATAGTAGCTGTGCACGAAATAGAAATAGGTTCCGTCGGGCGTACCCTCCAGCATGGGCGAAACCGACAACGTGGAAGCGGGCGGCTGCCGGCAGGCGTTCCAGCCCATGTGAGGCACCTTGAGCGGCGGCGCGATGTTGAATTTCACCACCTTGCCAGGCAAGACCCCGAGGCCGGCGCAGCCCGGTTCTTCCTCGCTGCTGGCGAACAGCAACTGCAAGCCCATGCAAATACCAAGGTAGGGTTTGCCGGCGCGAATCGCCGCCAGCACGGCGTCGCGCAAGGATCCCCCGTCGCGCATCAGACCTGCCATGCACGCTCCGAAAGCGCCCTGACCAGGCACCACGACCTTGTCGGCGGCCGCCACCTGCTCGGCGTCGCGCGTGACGAAAGGATCCGCGCCGGCAACGGTCAACGCCTTCTCGACGCTGCGCAGATTGCCGCTGCCGGTGTCGACGATTGCGATGCGAGGCTTTGCCATCGGCGAAGTGATGCTACGGCCAGGTCAGGCCGTCAACGTTCCTTTGGTGGATGGCACGCTGGCTTCGCGCGGATCGATGGCCAGCGCCACACGCAGTGCACGGGCAAAGGCCTTGAACAGGGCTTCCAGGATGTGGTGAGCATTTTCGCCGTAGGCCACTTCCATGTGCAGGTTGCACAGCGCGGCCGAGGCGAAGCCCGAGAAGAACTCGCGCGCCAGCTCGGCATCGAAGCTGCCTACGCGGCGGCCCTTGAGCGCATCGGCCTGGTACACGAACGCCGCGCGGCCACCGAAATCCACCGCCACGCGCGCCAAGGACTCATCCATAGGAACGGTGGCGTCCCCGTAGCGTGAGATGCCGCGCCGGTCGCCCAGGGCCTGGCGCACGGCCTGCCCCAGACAAATCCCGGTATCTTCCACGGTGTGGTGACCGTCGACCGGAACATCGCCGCGTGCATCGATCTTCAGATCGATCAAGCTGTGGCGGCCAAACGCATCCAGCATGTGGCCAAAGAACGGCATGGGCGTGGCGATCTCGGTGGTGCCGATGCCGTCCAGGTCCAGGGCGACCTTGATCTGGGTTTCCTTGGTGTTTCGCTCGATCTCTGCCCGGCGCATGGGCCTTCACTATGGCGGTCGCCGGGCCCGAAATCAAACCTTGCAACGGGCTTTCCTTCATCAACATGTGGAGGAATCGCGTGATTGGCCTTAGGCTTGCCAGCGTGCGCCGCTTGCCCCTGCTTGTCGTTGTTGCCGGATGGACCGGTTGTCGAGTGCTGACAAGCGGCCTGTCCGGCGATGTTTCCACGCGCGATTCGCGGGTTATCGCCCTCGCCGTCGACACGTTCCCGGCGCCAGCCGACGCACAAACAGCCATCGACCTGGGAGAGCCGCCCGGCGAGCAAGGGGCGCCGGACATCGTGGGTTGCTCCGACGGAACGCGCGAAGGTTTCCGCGACTACGTCGACTGGCCGGACATCGCGGGTTGCGCTGGGGCCTTCGACCGACCCGGCGTCGCGGGTTTGATGGATCTGCAGCCAACCTGTGCTTTGCTCGCTGGCGATGCCAACACCAACCGCAACGGAATTGGCTGCACCGCTGCCGATCTGTGCGCGGCCAACTGGCACGTTTGCAAGAACGGCGACGACGTGGCCAAGCACTCGCCCACCGGCGATTGCGAGAGCTGCGTGCCGGCTGGCGAGACACGGTTCTTCCTCGTTGCCTCGGGCGCGTCCCCGATGGGGATCTGTTCGCCCGATCCACAGGCGGTCAACGACTTGCACGGCTGCGGCGGACTGGGCCAGCCCGAAGCGCCGACCTGCGCGCCCTTGTCCCGCCGCATGGGTTTCGCCGATTGCCTGGCCACGAACGGCGTTTGGAACTGTGGCGGCCCAGACGATAGCCTGCAAGAGGCCACGGTGGTCACCAAGTCGGGCACGACCCTGGGCGGCGTGTTGTGTTGCAAGGATTGATGGGAGTGGGGCGCGGTACCCGGCAGTTGCGCCGCCTGGATTTGAGCTATTCTTGGAAACGGTGGGACAACAGATGAAGATCTCCAGCGCTGTGGGCAACATCATGAAAGGGATCTCCTTGTTCGCGATGGCGGCCCTTGCCGGCGCCTGCACGGTCAGCGCAACAGGACTCGGTCCGGCCACAGACGCTGGAGGCACCGCCGGAACCAGCGGCACGGCGATCTGTCCCAAGGGGCTGACCGACCACGCCAACTGGCCCGCGGGAACGGCCTACACCTCCTGCATCAAGCCCTGCGGCCCGGACGACATTGGCTTCAGAAATTGCACACAGATCGATAGGGCGACATGCCAGGCGACCAGCGGTTGCGTTTGCCTGGAAGCGCCGTGCGTTGCCTGCGCCACCTGCGCGCCACTCACGATTTCCAATTGTTACGTCCCAACCAATACCGCCGCTGTCCCTGCCTGCGCCAAGGAAGTCACCGACGGCAACGCCTGCAGCTCTGCCTGCGACCGCCAGTTGTGCCTGGAGGCCGATGGCAAGACCGGCTGCGTGTGCAATGCCCAGGGCAAGTACGCCTGCGCCACATGGGGTGAAACCACCTGGAAATAGCCAATTCGGCATTGACGAGACCTTGGGCTGCTGGGAAACTCCGCCCTCTTCGTAACCCCAAGGGAGATCACCGCATGTCCGAGTATTTGTTCACCTCTGAGAGCGTCACCGAGGGCCACCCCGACAAGCTGTGCGACCAGGTTTCCGATGCCGTGCTCGATGCGTGCATCGCCCAGGACAAGACCAGCCGCGTAGCGTGCGAGACCTTGACCAAGACCGGCTTCGTCATGGTCGCGGGAGAAATCACCACGCGCGCTCAGCTGGACTATCCGGCCATCGTGCGCAAGGTGGTCAAGGGCATCGGCTACGAAGATTCTTCCATGGGGTTCGACGCCGGGACCTGCGGCGTCCTGGTCGCGGTCGAGCAACAGTCGCCTGACATCGCCCAGGGCGTGGACGGCCACGGCGTCTACACCCAGAACGAACTGGGCGCCGGCGATCAGGGCATGATGTTTGGCTATGCCTGCAACGACACGCCCGAGCTGATGCCCTTGCCCATCATGCTGGCCCACCAGCTGGCCGCGCGGCTGGCCGAGGTTCGCAAGAACGGCACCATCAAATTCTTCCGTCCCGACGGCAAGAGCCAGGTCACGGTTCGCTACGACGACGAGCACCGCGTGCTCGGCGTCGACACCATCGTGGTTTCCACCCAGCACGCCGACAGCGCGAGCCACAAGAAGATCAAAGAAGCGGTGATGGAAGAGGTCATTAAGGCCGTGGTCCCGGACGAGCTGGTCAGCCGCAAGACCAAGTACTTCATCAATCCCACCGGCCGCTTCGTGGTGGGTGGCCCCATGGGCGACTCGGGCCTTACGGGCCGCAAGATCATCGTCGACACCTACGGCGGCATGGGCCGGCACGGCGGCGGCGCCTTCTCGGGCAAGGATCCCTCGAAGGTCGACCGCTCGGCCTGCTACTACGCGCGCTACATGGCCAAGAACGTGGTGGCCGCCAAGCTCGCCAGCCGCTGCGAGGTCCAGCTGGCCTACGCCATCGGCGTGGCCAAGCCCGTTTCGCTGCGGGTCGAAACCTTTGGCACCGGCGTGTTGCCCGACGACAAGCTTTCCAAGATCGTGGAAGCCAACTTCGACGCCCGTCCCGGCGCGCTCATTGCCGAGCTGAACCTGCGCCGACCCATCTTCCAGAAGACTGCTGCCTACGGCCACTTCGGCCGAGCTGACAAGGACTTCACCTGGGAGCGCACCAACAAGGCCGCCGTCCTGAAGGCGGCCGTGGGTGGCTCGGTGGTCAAGGGCCGCAAGTCCGCCAAGTAGCAACCCCAGCGTGCCGTCGGGTTCGCCCGGCGGCACCTCCAGCAGGGTGAAACCTTCTCGCTCTGGGCATAAAAGAAGAGCCGCAGGTCAATGACCGCGGCTCTTTTGCTTTTGGCTGGGCCCGGTGCGAACCGGGCCTAGCCAGAGGTGCTTGTTAGTCGATACCGCTGTCCACGCCGCTATCGATTTGCACTTCGATAGCCGCTGTGTCCAAAGCCGGGGCATCGGGGGCTTGATCAAGCGCCGTGTCCAAGCTGACGGGAGTGGTATCTAGGCCCTGGGTATCAAGATGCACCGGACCGCCGTCGGCAGGGGCATTCGTGTCGTTGTCGATAGGCTTATCGGCCGGAACGTCCGGCTTCGCGGTTTCGCCCGGGGCAACGTCGCGACCGGTATCAAGCGCTCCGCCATCCGGCCCAGTCGAGCCGCCAGCGCCAGTCGTACCGCCAGAGCCGGTGATCACGCCGCCAGTGCCGATCACGCCGCCAGCGCCAGTCACGCCGCCAGTGCTGGTCACGCCGCCAGCGCCAGTCACACCGCCAGTGCCCTTCGCCCCACCTGTGGCCGTCGTCGATCCACCGGTCGAACCCGTGTCCTTCTTGGCGTCAGCCGAGCCGTCGTTCTTCTTCGGGGCCGCATCGTCACCGCAGCCAACAGCGAACACGCCAAAGCTCAGAAGTACTCCCAAACCAAGCACAAGAATCGGGTTCCGTTTCATGAGTCCTCTCCTACTAGTAAAGAAAAAAGCTGAAGGCATCATAAGCGCCTTCGCAAAATTGACAACCCCCAAACTGCGGGAAGGGAGCGCACCTCATAGCAGCACTTTTGGGGTAAAGGCAAGCACAGAAGTTCGCGAAATCACTGGCTGTTCCCCGCAAACAACGTCGTGCCAAGGGCCCTACGGAGCCGCCCCGGGGGCGTGCTCTGGCTCACGTCGTTCGCTGCCTTCCAGCGCCGCACCCTCGGCTTCTCCCGCCTCATCGCCCGTTTCCAGGTCGGTGCTCGGGATGCTTTCCTCGTCAGGTAGTGGGCCTTCGGCCTTGCGCGCGAAGCGCATCAT
>Ga0302322_100004707_pt1 | contig 11891 bp, 15 predicted proteins | sample Fen_T0_2_FD_203757 | JGI IMG/M metagenome (GOLD analysis project Ga0302322, IMG submission 203757) | Peat permafrost microbial communities from Stordalen Mire near Abisko, Sweden - Fen_T0_2 | ecosystem: Environmental > Terrestrial > Soil > Wetlands > Permafrost | place: Sweden: Abisko... | reverse complement strand
GAACCGGTAGAGCCGGGCCGGCGCGCCGGTGACCGCCGTCGTCGACGACGTGGCCGTCACGTGCGAGGCGACGTACAGGTGGCTGCCGTCCCACAGCACGTCGGCGTGGGTGGTCGGCCGGTCGTCGATCACCGTGCCGGTGTCGGTCCAGCTGCCGGTCGCCCGGTCCAGCCGAGAGACGTGCCAGGTGCGGCTGGCGGTGTCGAACAGGTCGCCCCACCAGATCCCGTCGTTGAACCACAGCTTCGACTGGGGCTTGTCGGAGGTCGGCGCCTCGCCGGCCCCCCGGTACGACGGACCGGCGCGGCCGACGTCCGGCAACCCCGAACGCGCCCACACCAGCGCGGCCCCCGCCACGACGACGGCGACGGCCGCCGCGACCAGGCCCACCAGGACCGCCGGACGCATCGGCCTGCGGCGCCCCGAGGCACGTCGCCCGGACGCGCGACGGCGCGGCGTCGGGGGCCTTCGTCCTGGAAGCACCCGGTGACATTAGCGGCTGTGTTGACCGCCAGTTTGCCCATTCGCCACGTTTGGCGCCGCCTTGAGCGACCCTTGAACGGGCCGGCGACACCCGTTCCGCGGTCCACCGCCGGGACCCCGGGCGGCGACTAGGATCCGTCACCTGCCGAGGGGGGATCGCGCATGCGTCGGAAGGTGGCCGGGGCCGCCGTCGTCGGGTTCGCCGTGCTGCTCCTACCGGGCTGCGGGGTGGTCCCCGGGATGCCGGGCGGCGGGCCGCCCGCGTCGACGGCCGTGCCCACGCCCACGCTCCCGGACGGCGCCCGGCCGGTGGTCTCCCTCACCGGCGACGTCCCGGCGCCGGCTGACGGCAGGCCGGCCGCGATCGTCCCGGCCGCCGAGACGGATCTCTTCCCCGGGGCCGAGGGGGACGTCGCGGACGACCCGGCGATCTGGCGCGACCTCGAGCACCCCGAGCGCAGCCTCGTCCTCGGCGGGAACAAGGCGAGCGACGGCGGCGTCGGGGTCTTCGACCTGGGCGGCCACCTGAAGCACTACGCCCTCAGCGGCCGGATCGGCAACCTCGACCTGCGCCCCGACGTCACCCTCGGCGGCCGGTCCCTGATCGTGGTGGCCGCCAACGACCGGGACGACGCGGTGCTGCGCCTGTGGTCCCTCGACCCGGCCGGGCCGACGCTGACACCCCTGGCCACCGCCCACGCGGGCACCATGCCCGACAGCTACGGGTCGTGCCTGGGCCGCAGCTCCGACGGGAAGCACCTCTACGCAATGGTCACCCAGGAGAACGGCGGCCGGCTCGAGCAGTACGAGCTCGCCGCCCGGTCGGGCAAGGTCGTCGCAACCAAGGTGCGCACCCTGGACGTCGGTTCGCAGGCCGAGGGCTGCGCCGTGGACGACGCGACCGGGGCGATGTACGTCAGCGAGGAGCAGAAGGCCCTCTGGCGCTACGACGTCGACCCGGCGTCCGGTTCCCGCCGGACGGCCGTCGACACGGTGGGCGGCGGCCACCTCGCCGCGGACGTCGAGGGGGTCGCCGCCGTCCGCGACGCCGACGGCAACGGCGTCGTCGTCGTCTCCAGCCAGGGCGACTCCACCTACGCGGTGTACGACGTCGACCACGGGAACCGTTACCGGGGCTCCTTCCGCATCACGCGCGACGGCGCCGTGGACGGCGTCACCCGGACGGACGGCGTGGCCGCGGTGCCCGGCTCGTTCGGGCCGGACTTCCCGAACGGGCTGCTCGTCGTCCACGACGGCGAGAATCACGACGAGGGCAGCACCGACGAGGCGGCGTCGGACTTCAAGCTCGTCCGGCTGGACCGGGTGGCCACGCTGTCCCCGCGCTGACGCGTCCCCGTGCTGACGCGTCCCCGCGCTGACCCCGTCCCCACGCCGGCGGGGCGCTTGTTAGAGTGCTCGGCCGTGGACGATCACACCGAAACGGTCACCGGCGCTCCCGGGCTGAGCATCGTCTACCGGTCGCACGGCGGCGAGAACCTCAAGGCTCGCCCGCCGTACTACAGCAAGCTGCTCGCCCTGACCTCCGTGGTTCGCGCTGCCCACGAGTCCGGGCTGTCGCCCCGGCTGATCTTCTCGAACGACGGCCCGATCCCGGCGGACCGCCTCGACGTGATGCGCGCCTGGGGCCGGGTGGCGCAGGTCGACAAGGGCAGCAACCGGGAGTCCTACCGGGCCGCCATCGGCATGGTGACGTCGTCGTCGTGGCCGTCGGACGACGTGGTCTGGTTCGCCGAGGACGACTACCTCTACCGGCCGGAGTCCTTCCGGATGCTCATGGCCGCCGCCGCCGCGATCCCGCAGGCCGACTACCTGTCGATGGTCGGCGGCGGCGCCCTCGACCAGGCCAGCCCGCGGACGGCGACCCGGCGCCACCCCCGGCGCGGCGCGGCCGACGTGCCCGACGCGATCGACGTGGCGGGGGTGTCCTGGTTCCGCGGCGTGAGCACGACGAGCACGTTCGGGGCCCGGCTCGGGGTGCTCCGCGAGGACGCCCGGCTGCTGCGCCAGCTCCCCTACAGCGGCGGCGCCTGGGACCACACCACCTGCCTGACGGTCCAGGGCCGGCAGCCGTTCAGCTGGGCGGAGGTCCGCGGCGACCTGCAGCCCGGCGGCAGCGGCGCCGCGCTGGCCCGTGGCGCCGTCCGGGCCTCGGTCAGGGCGGGGACGAACCTGCGCTCGCTCCGGCGGCCGGACCGCCGCCGCCTGCTCTACCTCTGTGACCCGGTCGGCACCCGGCACCTGGAGCTGCCGGGCGCCGCGGACGGCCTCGACTGGGAGCGGGTCGCCGACGAGACCCGGGCCTGGGGCGGCGAGCACGGCATCACGGTGCCGGCGCGGCTCACAGGTGGAACCGCGCCGTCGAAGGGCTGACCCGGGCGGCGCAGCCGAGCGCGGGCAGGTGGAGCACCTCCTCGACGGTGCCCAGGGTCGTGCAGTGGCTCTCCGGCGCGTCGTCCCGCACGTGGGACGTGGTGGGCGAGATCACCAGGGTCGGGACGTGGTTGTCGTCGTGGGAGGAGCTCTCGTCCCAGGTGATGACGACGACGAGCCGCCCGGCCCGGTAGTCGGGCGCGGCCAGGACGCCCGGCAGCCACTGCTGCAGCCAGCCGTCCGCCCGGCCGACCAGGTGGTCGTCGGGACAACCGTGGCCGCCGTGCATGTCGTTGCAGGCGTCGGGGACGACGAGCGAGAAGGCGGGGAGCCGGCCGGCGGCGACGTCCTCGTGGAGGGCGCCGGCGGACGGAGTCCCCATGGGCAGGTCCCAGGCGGCGCACCGGTCCCGCTCGCTGTCGTAGTAGGGGACCACGGTGTGCCGGACCAGGTACGCGCCGGCGTTCTGCCGGGCGCACGGTGCCGGCATGGACTGCGCGTAGACGCGCCACTCCTGCCCCGACGCGGCGACCTGGCGGAACAGGTTGTCCCCGGCGATCCGGTGCACGTCCGGGCCGTCGTCGTCGCAGACGCCGTGGTCGGTGCCACTGGTGAGCAGCAGGTAGCCGGGCAGCGACGGGCAGTTGCCGGGGTACCCGGCGTCGTAGGCGGTGGCCGCGCCGTAGGTGCGGGAGAGCTCGTCGAGGTAGTGCGCCTGCGGTGAGTCGGCCACCTCGCCGTAGGCGTGGTTCTCCTCGACGACGAGCATCACCTTCGTGTAGGCGCCGACCCGGGGCGAGGGGGTGTCCGACCGGGCGGACGGCTGCGCGCCCCCGGCACCCCCGGACCCCCCGGTGCCCCCGCTGCGTGCGGCGCAGCCCGGGAGCGTGAGGGCGCACACCGCCAGGACGGCGGCGGCGACGCGACGTCGGACCATGTACCGAGCCTCGCACCGGGACCGCTAACGCCTGGTCAGCGCACTGTCGCCCGGCAGGACGAAGTCCCTCGATCCGGACGTATCTGCGGCGGCCCGCCGCGGCTCTGCCTCGCGACCCGTCCGGCGACGGGGCCGCCGTCCCGTGGGGTCCCGGCGTGTCGAGGAGGTGGACGTGGACGACGAGCAGTCCCCGGTCGTGGGGACGGGGGCCCTCCCCGAACCGCGCGTGCTGGTCTTCTCGTCCAGCCCGCTGTCGATGGAGCTGGAGGTCCTCCCGGACCAGCTCGTCGGTCAGCTCCTGCCGCCGAGCGCCGCCGACGTCGTCGTGGAGGTGGAGTCCGGCGCGTGCACGCACGTGCGGAGCGACGTGCACGGCTACTTCGTCGTGACGCCGGTGCCGTCGAGCCCGTTGCGGCTGCGGTGCGACACGGCGACCGGCCGGCTCGTCACGGACTGGGTCAGCCTCTGAGCCGGTGCCCGACGTCCGCCGTCCCGAGCACCGGCAGGACGACGCACTCGCGGGTGCGGACCAGGTATCGCAGCCCGAGTCCGAACCACCAGGGCATGCCGCGCACACCCTCCCGGACGGGCACGACCGTCGGGACGCCGAGCTCCAGCAGCTGGTCACCCAGACGCATCCGGCAGTGGCCCGCCGCCCGGATGTTCAGCAACCAGTCGGACCGGCTCCCGAAGTTGATCCCGACGACGACCGAGTCCGCCGTCCGGAACGCGCGCAGCGGCGTGTGCCGCAGGGTGCCGGACCGCCGACCGACGTGCTCGAGGTCCGCCAGCGAGCCGCGGCCCGCCCGGCGGAGCGCCGTGGCGTTGAGGTACCGCTGGTGCACGCGCCCCAGCACGCGGTGGAACGTCATGGTCCGGACGCTAGCTGGGCTCCCCGCCACGCACCCGGGACCTCCGCCGTCAGCCGACAATCACCGACAGGGGGTTGTCGCGGGCGACCCGCAGAGTGGGTCGTACCCCCGGGGGAGACACCCCGGAACGTCACGGGAGAGAGCCCATGCCTGGCATGAACACCATCGGCTGGTTCGAGATCGGCACCGACGACCCGGCCACCGCGGAGCGGTTCTACGGCGACCTGTTCGGCTGGGCGGTGACGCACGACCCCGCGGTCAGCGCGGACCCGGCGTACCGGCTCGTCACCACGGCGGACGGCGAGGGGATGCGGGGCGGCCTGGTCACGACGGACGGCGCGGGGGCCGGCTACGCGGTCTTCTGCGTGCGGGTCGAGGACGTCGAGGCGACGTGCCGGCGCGCCGAGGTGGCCGGCGGGACGGTGCGGGGGCCGGTCCAGGTGACCCCCGCCGGGGTGCGGTTCGCCCACCTGACCGATCCCACCGGGAACCGCTTCGAGGTGTTCTCGCCACCGCCCGCGCGTCCCTGAGCCCGCCGTCGGTCAATCGAGGGTGAGCGGGGCGAACAGGTCGTCCGGGACGTCGAGATCCTCGGCACGCAGCGCCCGTGCCGGGGAGACCTCGGCGGTGACCCAGGCCGCGGTGATCCGGTCGGTCCGGAAGATCCGGATGGCGCCGCGCAGCCGGCACCAGGCCACGAGGTACCAGTGGGCCTGCCGGCCGACGTAGGCGAGCGGTTCGACGTCGCGCAGGGTGACCGACCCGGTGCCGTCGCCGTAGCCGATCCGCAGGACCCGGCGTGCCGACAGCGCGTCGGCCACCCGGCGCGCCACGGACGACGCCGGGGCCCCGCCGTCATGGCCGTGGTCGTCGTCGTCACGGTCGTCGTCGTCACGGTCGTCGTCGTCGTCACGGTCGTCGTGGGCGGCGGCGGTGCCGGCGGGGGCGCGGAGGTGGACGCGGCCGGCGAGCTCGCGCGCGGCGGCCGCGTCGTCCACCTGCATCGCGGCGACCAGCTTGCGCAGCGCCGACCCGGCGGCGGCCTGGAACGGGGTGCCTGCCGTCCGCCGAAGCGCCACGGCCATCGCCACGGCCTCGCCCGCGGTCAGGTTGACCGGGGGCAGCGTGCGCGCCTTGTCGAGGCAGTAGCCGCCGGTGCGCCCGGGTTGGGCGTAGATCGGCACGCCGGCCTGCTGCAACGCGCTGAGGTCGCGCTCGACCGTGCGCACGCTGACCTCGAAGCGCCCCGCCAGCCACCGCGCGCTGCGCGGGCGCGGCGCGACCGCACGGAGCTCCTCGACGAGGGCGTAGAGCCGATCGGTCCGGTTCATGCCGTCACCCTAGGAGCCGGGTCCGACACCCCGGCGCCGACTCGGGCGTCAGCCCCTGCCGGACCGGGCGCGCAGGTGCGCCCGCTCGCCCTGCGGACCGAACAGGACGAGCACCTCGACCGCGTCGGTCTCGGCGGACCCGAGCCAGTGCGGGACGTGGGTGTCGAACTCGGCGACCTCCCCGGGCAGCAGCACGAGGCTCCGGTCGCCGAGGAGCAGCCGCAACCGGCCGCCCAGGACGTAGATCCACTCGTAGCCCTCGTGCGACCTCAGTTCCGGCGCCTCGTCGGGCCGCGGCGGGATGAGCAGCTTGAACGCCTGCACCCCGCCGGGGCGCCGGCTGAGCGGTACGGAGGTCAGCCCGTTGCGGGTCACCGGGAGCAGGTGCACGCGGGGATCGCCCGTGCGCGGCGCGCCGACGAGGTCGTCGAGCGGCACGGCGTACACCTCGGCCAGGGGCAGCAGCAGTTCCAGGGTGGGCCGGCGCCCGCCGCTCTCGAGCCGCGACAGGGTGCTGGAGTTGATCCCGGTCCGTTCGGCGAGGTCGGCGAGGGTCAGCCCGCGCCGACGACGCAGGTCCCGCAGGCGCGGGCCCACCGCGTCCAGGACGTCCGCCCGCTCGCTCACGCCGACGGCCGGGCGTCCTGCGCGAGCACCTGCTCGCGCAGGATGTCGGCGTGACCGCAGTGCTGCGCGAGCTCCCGCAGCACGTGCAGGTACACCCAGCGCAGGGGCAGCGGCCCCCGCCGGTTGCCGAGCAGGAGGTCGTCGAGCGCGAGGGACGCCGTCGCCCGCCGAGACGCGTCGCAGGCGTCGCGGTGGGCGCGGCGGACGCTGGAGACCGTGTCGTCGTCCGCGAGCAGGAAGGACTCGTCGGGCGACGCCGGGAGGCCGAGCTCCGCCCGGCTGCGGCAGGTCACGGCCTCGTCGAACCACACCCGCTCCACGAAGACCGCGTGCTTGACCAGGCCCAGCAGCGTCGTCCGGGAGGGCACCAGGCGCCGGCGGGCCTGCTCCTCGGTGAGCCCGTCGAGGCAGGCGGCCAGCTCACGCCGGTGCTCGTCGAGGAAGACCTCGAACTGGGCCCGGAGCGGCTCGCCGGTCACCTCCTCGGTGCTGGTCGTCGTCGGGTCACCGAGGGAGGAGGTCATGCCGGACATCCTGGCGGACATCCGGCCGACGGTCAGAGGCCCTGGCCCAGCAGACCGACCGTGTCGACGAGGCGGTTGGAGAAGCCCCACTCGTTGTCGTACCAGCCGAGCACCTTCACCGTGAGCCCCTTGACCGCCGTCAGTGGGGCGTCGAAGATCGCCGAGGCCGGGTTGCCGACGATGTCGCTGGAGACGAGGGGTGCCTCGTTGTAGGCGAGGATCTCCTTCAGCTCGCCGCCGGCCGCCGCCGCGTACGCCGCGTTGATCTCCTCGACGGTCGTCGGGCGCGACGTCGTCACCGTCAGGTCGGTCATGGAGCCGGTGAGCACCGGCACGCGCAGCGCGAACCCGCTGAGCCGGCCGTCGAGCTCCGGCAGCACCCGCCCGATCGCCTTCGCCGCGCCGCTGGACGTCGGCACGATGTTGTGGGCGGCGGCCCGGGCCCGCCGCAGGTCGGGGTGGGGCCCGTCCTGCAGGTTCTGGTCCTGGGTGTAGGCGTGCACGGTGGTCATCAGACCGCTCTCGATGCCGGCGAGGTCGTGGAGCACCTTTGCGAGCGGGGCCAGCGAATTGGTCGTGCAGGACGCGTTCGACACGACATGGTGGCGTTTGGGGTCGTACCGGGCCGAGTTGATCCCGTAGGCGAGGGTGAGGTCGTCGCCGGTGGCGGGGGCGGAGACGAGCACCTTGCGCGCGCCGGCGTCCAGGTGCGCCCGCGCCCGGCCGGCGTCGGTGAACCGGCCCGTGGACTCGAGGACGACGTCCACCCCCAGCTCGCGCCAGGGCAGCTCCCCGGGCTCGCGGGAGGTGAGCACGGCGATCCGGCGGCCGCCCACGACGAGGGCGCCCTCCTCGGCGGCGACCGGGACGTCGAGGATCCCGTAGGCGGTGTCGTAGGTCAGCAGGTAGGCCAGGACCGACGGCGCGGCCAGGTCGTTGACGGCCACGACCTCGTAGGGGGCGGACCGCTGCAGGCTCGCCCGCAGGAAGCTGCGGCCGATCCGACCGAACCCGTTGATGGCAACTCTCACGGCAGTCTCTCCTCAGCTCGATGGCAGATCTACTGTACCTATTGGTATGTACAGAAGTCACGCCGTATTCTCCGGTGATGGACGACGCGCGGACCCGGCTCATCGAGAGCGCCCAGGAACTGCTCTGGGAGCGCGGCTACACGGGCACCAGCCCCAAGGCCATCCAGGACCGGGCCGGCGCCGGGCAGGGCAGCATGTACCACCACTTCAACGGCAAGGCGGACCTCGCGCGCGCCGCGATCCGGCGGACCGCGGAGGAGATGGTCCCGCGGTCGCGGGCGCACCTCGACGGGCCCGGCTCGCCCCTGGACCGCGTCCGCGCCTACCTGCGCGCCGAGCGGCCCGTGCTGCGCGGGTGCCGCGTCGGCCGGCTCGTGCAGGACCAGGAGGTCGTCTCCGACCCGGAGCTGCGCGGACCGATCGACGCGGTGTTCTCGGGCGCCATCGAGCGGGTCGCCGCCGTCCTGCGCGAGGGTCAGGAGGCCGGCGAGGTCCGGCCCGACGTGGACGCCGACCAGGTCGCTACGGCCCTGATGGCGGTGATCCAGGGCGGCTACGTGCTGGCCCGGGCCCACCAGGACGAGGCCCGCTACACGGCCGCCGTCGAGGGGGCGCTCTCCCTCCTGACGATCGTCGGGTAGCGGCACCACGGAGGCACCGCCGGGGGCACCTCGGGGGCGCCGCGGTGGACCGCGCGCCACGACCTGGGAGAGTGTGCGGATGCCGATCATCCGGGTGGAGATGTGGGAAGGGCGCTCCGTCGAGCAGAAGCGGCGCCTCGCCCGCGAGGTGACCGCCCTCGTGGCGGGGATCATCGACTGCGACCCCGCCAACGTCCGCGTGCTGATCGACGAGTACGCCCGCGACGACTGGGCGGTCGGCGGGGTGCTCCAGAGCGATCGCGAGGCACCGCCGTCCGACGTCCCGGGCTGACGGCGCCCGCTCAAGCCGGCCCGCCGACCCGCCGAGAGTGTCGGCGAGGGGAGCGTGAGCCATGGGCCGGATGCTGCTGGCCATCGGTGCGCTGGTCGTGGCGTCGTCGGCCGGCCTCGCGGGACCGGGCGCCGTCGACCTGCACGCCGTCCCGTCCGCGGCGGTGCGGGCCGTATCGACCGTGGCCCGGGCCAGGAGCGGCGCCGCTCGCCACCCGGCCACGACCTCGCCGCCGGCGGCGCCCGTCCAGCACTACCCGGGCGGCTCCTGGAACCGGCTGGCCTACGCACCGGACGGCAGGTCGGTCGCGGCGTTCGGACTGGGACCGGTGACGGTGTGGAGCCCGGTGACCGGCCGGCTCGTGCAGACCGTCGCGACCGACGGCGTCCCGGGGCTGGCCTGGTCGCCGAACGGGCGGACCCTGGCCCTCGGCGGGGCCGACGCCCGGATCCGGTTGGTCGCCGTCGCCACCGGCCGGTCGGTGCGCACCCTCGTCGGGCACACCGGCGACGTCGGCGCCCTGGCCTGGTCACCCGATGGGCGACACCTGGCCAGCGCGAGCGCCGACGCCACCGTGCGCCTGTGGGACGCGGGCAACGGCAAGCTCGTGCGCACCCTGACCCAGCCGGCACCGGTCACCTCCGTCGTCTACTCCCCGGACGGGCGGCAGCTCGCCACGAGCACGTCCGACGGGACCGTCCGCACCTGGAACGCCCTGACCGGCGCGGGCGGCGCGACCCTGATCCAGAAGGCCGGTTCCGGGATCACCCTGGCCTTCACCCCGGACGGGCGGCAGCTCGTCGCCGGACTCGACGGCTCGATCGCCTGGTGGGACGCCGCCACCGGCAGCCGGCTGCCCGGCATCGACGGCCTCGGGCCGGTGGCCGGTCTGGCGTTCTCACCGGAGGGGAGGACGCTGGTCTTCACCCAGTCCGACGACGTGGTGAGCGTCTGGGACACCCGCTCGCGCCGGGTGGTGCGCACGTTCGACGGGCGTTCCCGCGTGACCGCCGAGGGCGTCGCCTACGCACCGGACGGGTCAGGCTTCGCCACCTTCAGCGGAATGACCGGTCCGGTCCGGTTCTGGACGCCGTAGCCGCCGACCGGCGGGTCGGGCGCCGTCGGCGGGGGGTCGGGCGGCGACGGTGCATCGCCGTGCCAGGGTGGCGAGCGCCTCCCGGAGCGCCGGCGGGTCGAGGACCTCGAAGTCGACGTCGTAGCGGGCGATCGAGGCGGCGAGCCCGGCCCAGGACCAGGAGCCCGCGGTGAGGCGGCAGCGGTCGGGCCCGAGGGCCTCGAGCGTCCCGTCGCCGACGTAGGGCGCCACGGCGGAGGCGGCGGTGTGCAGGACGACCTGTCCCCGGCAGGGCCAGGTGTCGTCGGAGCGCGATCCCTTGAAGCGGGCCGACACGAAGGCGGCCACGTCACCGCCGGGAACCTCCCGCCGGGTGAAGCGCGGACCGGTCGGAGTGCGGGGCGTCAGGCGATCGACGCGATAGGTGCGCCAGTCGTCCCGGTCGAGGTCCCAGGCGAGCAGGTACCAGCGACCCTGCCGGGCGACCAGGTGGTGGGGCTCGACCCGGCGCGGCGGCCGCGGTTCGGTGCCGTGGCCCTGGTCGGTGTCCTGCGCGTGGTCGAGGCGGAGCACGTGGCGGTCCTGGACGGCGCCGGCCAGCGTGCGCAGCAGCGCCGGGTCGACGTCCGGGGGCGTCGTGCCGGAGCGCACCGGCGTCACCTGCAGGGTGTCGAGGTGGTGACGTAACCGGGCGGGCATGACCTGGCGCACGGTGGCCAGCGCCCGGTCCGCGGCACGGCCGATGCTCCCGCCGCCGAGCCCGGTGCCGCCGCCGGAGCCGGAGCCGGCCAGCTGCAGGGCCAGGGCGAGGGCGACGGCCTGCTCGTCGTCGAAGAGGAGCGGGGGCAGGTGGGTCCCCGCGTCCAGGCGGTAGCCGCCGTCCGGACCCTTGGCGGCCGCGATGGGGTAGCCGAGCTCGCGGAGGCGATCGATGTCACGGCGCACCGTGCGGGGGCTGATGTCCAACCGCTCGGCGAGGAGCTGCCCCGGCCAGTCCCGACGTGACTGCAGCATCGACAGCAGGGACAGCAGCCGCTCCGACGTCCCGCTCATGCGGTCCATGATGCCGAAAGTAGAGGTCAGATTCTGACCTCTACCTCTGCAACGGTGTTCTCCTGCCGGGACCGGCAGGGGAACCGCGACGGACAGGACATCGATCATGAGCGTGACCACCGCCACCCACCTGAACTTCCGGGGTCGGGCCCGCGAGGCGTTGGAGTTCTACCGGTCGGTCTTCGGCGGGCAGCTGGTCGCCGTCAGCTACACCGATGCCCACAGCGTGCAGCGGCCCGAGGAGGCCGACCAGATCATGTGGGGGCAGGTGAGGTCGGACGACGGCTTCCACGTGATGGCCTACGACGTGCCGGCGTCGCGGGCCTACGAGCCGGGTACCGACCCGGTGTTCGTCTCGGTCCGCGGCACGGACGAGGACGAGATCCGCCGCTACTGGGACGGCCTGACCAAGAACGCCACGATCAAGGCGCCGCTGGAGCCGGCCGGGTGGGCGCCGCTCTACGGGATGCTCACCGACCGCTTCGGCGTCACGTGGGTGCTCGACGTCGCCGTCCCGTAGGCGGGCTGACCGCTGCTGCTCGGTGCGGGCAGGTGCGCGGGCGGACCCGCCTGCCCGCTCAGAGCCACCCGTTCGACCGTCCGGGGTAACGTCCGTGGCAGCACACCCATGATC
>Ga0302322_100004706_pt1 | contig 11892 bp, 13 predicted proteins | sample Fen_T0_2_FD_203757 | JGI IMG/M metagenome (GOLD analysis project Ga0302322, IMG submission 203757) | Peat permafrost microbial communities from Stordalen Mire near Abisko, Sweden - Fen_T0_2 | ecosystem: Environmental > Terrestrial > Soil > Wetlands > Permafrost | place: Sweden: Abisko... | reverse complement strand
GCCTTGCGATCGATGTCCACCGGGTAGAGGACCTGGGTCAGGTTGTCGGCGGTGGCGTTGCGCGCGGCGACCTGGATGAGCTCCGGGTCCGTCTGGAACTCGCGGGCGAGCTTGCGGATCGCGTCGGAGAAGGTCGCCGAGAAGAGCAGCGTCTGGCGGCCCTTTGGCAGCAGCGCGATCGCCTTGCGCACGTCGTCGATGAAGCCCATGTCCAGCATCCGGTCCGCCTCGTCGAGGACGAGGATCTCGACCCCGGTGAGGTTCACGGCCTTTTGGCCGATGAGGTCGAACAGGCGCCCCGGCGTGGCGACGAGGATCTCGACGCCGCCCCAGAGGGCCTTGACCTGCGGGCCCTGCGGCACGCCGCCGTAGACCACGGTCGAACGGATGTTGGTGCCCTTGCCCAGCGTCCGGACGCTCTCGTCGATCTGGCAGGCGAGCTCCCGGGTGGGCGTCAGGACCAGGGCCCGGATGGGGTGGCGGGCCGGGCTGGGGCTCGAGTTCGCGTGCTTGGCGAGGCGCTCGAGGATGGGCAGCGTGAAGGCGGCGGTCTTGCCGGTGCCCGTCTGGGCGGCGGCGAGGACGTCGCGCCCGGCGAGGACCGGGGGAATGGCCGCGGCCTGGACCGGGGTGGCCTCGGTGTAGCCCTCCCGCGCGACGTTGGCGAGGAGGTTGGCCGAGAGGCCGAGGGTCGGGAAGGTCAAGTGGGGCTCCTGGATGCGCATCGGCGCACGGGGTCCGCCCCGAGCAGGGGTCCGGGGCGAGACGGACGTGGTCTCGCGCTGCTCCGGCCCGGAAGGGCGGGTTGGGGGCACGCATCGGTCACCCGAAGCGTGGGTGGGGCGCCAGTGGCGGTCGACCGGCCGGCCCGCGCATCCGCGAGCTCATCGTCCCGTGCCGCCCGGCAAACGCTTCCTTACGCGTCCTCTGCCCGGCTGCGCCTGCCCCGATCATCGCACGCCGAGGCCCCCGCCGACAAACCATGCCCCTCGGGCGGCGCGACCTCGCCGGGCCCGCGGTCGATTTTCGAACCATCCGGGACTTGCGTCCCCCATCCATCCTGAGCACGTCCGCCGGACGTGCCCGCGGTGGAGGGCAAGGTGCAGCGATTGCTCGTGGAGCTCGCGCAGCGGGGTGACGAAGAGGCCTTCGACGCCCTGGTCCGGGCGACCGGGGATCGCTGTGTGGCGATCGCCTACCGGATCCTGCGCGATCTCCATCTTGCCGAGGACGCCGTGCAGGCCGCATACGTTGCGGCGTGGCGCGACCCCCGGTCCCTCCGAGAGCCCGACCGGTTCGAAGCCTCGCTGCACCGCCTGCTCGCGCGGGCGTGCTACGAGGAGGCCCGCCGTACGCGGCGGTTCGCCGCGAACATCCGGGCGCTGCCGGTCGACGCCGCGTTTACCCGTGACGAGGTCCTCACCGTCCACGACCGCGACCAGCTGGAGCGGTCGATGGCGCGGATCTCGGCCGACCAGCGCGCCGTGCTGGTCTTCCACCACTACGTTGGCCTCACGCTGCCCGAGATCGCGGAGCGACTCGAGATCCCGATCGGCACCGTGAAGTCGCGACTCCACTACGCCACCGCCGCGATGCGCGCGGCCCTCGAGGCCGACGCTCGCATCGCCACCGCGTCCCAGGAGCGTCCCGCATGACCGCCCACCGCGATCCCGACCGCCTGGTTGGCGCCTTCCTCGAGGAGGGCCCCGCCGAGCTGTCGCCTCGCCTGACCGGGGCAATTCGGGACGACATCCGACACACAGACCAGCGGTCGCCCAGGCGGCCGTGGAGGATGCCGACCATGACCCGCCCGATGCTCATTCTCGTGCCGCTCGCGGCAATCGTGCTCCTTGGGGGCGCGCTGCTGCTGGGAGGCGGCAGCAACCGGCAGGCGCCACCCGGCACTCCGTCGCCGTCGCCGGTCGCATCCGCGGCGGGCGTCGCATCCAGCCCGACCCCGGGTTCCGCGGGTTCGCCGTCGCCGGCCGCCTCGATCTTCCCGATCGCGGACGGCGAACCGTGGATCGCGTTCGAGACGAACGACAGCCGGGTGGCGCTCATCCGCCCCGATGGCACCGGCCGCCACCTCGTGCTCGATGCCCCGGACAACATGCAGCAGACCCCCGACTGGTCGCCGGACGGCTCGCGACTCGCCTTCGCCCGTGACTACGGCCTTGCGGGCCAGCTCTGGGCCGTCGATGCGGACGGTTCGAACGGGGTCGCCCTGACCACGTTCAACGACCGCTGCGCCCCGCTCTGCTCGTTCGCGCGCTCGCCACGGTGGTCGCGCGACGGCACGACCATCGCGTACATCGAGGACGTCGCGGACTCGGGGCGGACGGTGTCCAACGCCGTGATGCTCCTCGATGTCGCCAGCGGCACCACCCGCAAGGTCTACGAGACGACGAGCGACGTCCTTCGCTTCCCGGCGTGGTCGCCCGACGGAACGAAGATCGCCCTGGAGGTGGATCACTACAAGGAGCTGGGCGCCGACGGTGCCCGGCCAGCGTCGACGACGGTGGCGATCGTCGATCTCAAGGCGGCCCGACCGGTGCCGGTCCCGATCCCCGGGCTGCCCGCGCTGGCCGGTCATCCCGATTGGAACGCCGACGGCAGCGGCATCGTCTACCGGACCAACCCGTTCATCGACATCGTGTCGCTCGATCCCACCGCCGGGACGACGATCGGCGTCATCTCGCCCGGCGGCGGCGATGCACGCGTCGTGCTCGAGTCGCCAGCGGATGGAGATGTGCTCCGTGCGACGGCGTGGTCGCCCGACGGTCGCTCGATCCTCTTCGCCCCGATCGACCGGGCGACGACCACCCCGACACTTCGCGTCGTCAGCACCGACGGGACCGGCGATGCCTCGCTGACGGGGTCGGTCATCACTCCCGGTGGCGAGCCCAGGCTTCGTCCGCTTCCATGAGCCATGAGCCCGGTCGCCGGGCGGGTACCAGCCCTGGGAGGGCGGCATCCGACCGGCGACCGGCGCCCGGCAACCGCTTCCTTACGCGTCCTCTGCCCGGCCGCGGCTGCCCCGATCGCACGCCGAGGCCGATCGCCACAAGCTGGCGGCCCACGGCGAGCGCGATCCGCAGTGTCGCCGGACGGCGCAGCCCCCACGATGCGCCACTCGCTGCACCTCCATGGCGGCGCCCGGGACCGTGGAGTGCGGCCAAACCTTCAGCCGGTCCGGGCGCGCGAAGGTGCCCAAGGGCAAGGCGTTCGTGGTCGTGACGCTCCCGGGCGGCGTCGCGTCGACGGCGTTGTGCTTCGCGAACCTGACCGTACTCCGCTCCGGCGTCAGCGTGGCCGCCGTGCGTCCCGCGTACCCGGCGGCGGGTAATCTCCCGCATCTACCTGACGACGGCCTCGGGACGCGACGACATCTCGTGGATCGTGCTGGGCTGACAGCGGCGTTCGCACGGCCCGTCAGCCCAATGCAGCCAGCACCTCGACCGCGAGCCGCGCCCGCGACGCGTCGTCGGTCATGATCGTGTCGGTCACGAACGCCTTCAGGCCCAGCGCCTCGACCGCGGGCGCCGCGTCCGCATCGACCGTGTCGAGCACGAACAGGTCGCACAGGTCCGCGTAGAGCCGCGCCACGCCCAGCGCGCTCGCCTCGTGGCCGAGCGCCGCGAGCATCCGGTCCGCGGGGCCCTTGAGAGCCTTGCCGCCGACGATGGGGCTCACGGCCGCGCTGCGAGCACCCCGGGCCCGCGCCGCCGCGACGGCCTCCCGCATGCCGGGCACGTCCAGGATTGGTCCGACCGAGACCAGCGGGTTCGATGGCGCGATGACGATCGCCCCGGCACCCGCGAAGGCTGCGAGCACCTCCGGGGTGGGCCGCGCCTCCGCGAGGCCGGCGAACCGCAGCTCCAGCACCTCCGGCTGCTGGCGGCGGTTGACGAAGTACTCCTGGAACTCGAGCCACCCGTCGGTCGTGCGCACCTCGGTCGCCACCGGCGTGTCCGCCATCGGCAGGATTCGCGCCGCGATCCCCAGGGCGCGCTGGAGCTCGAGGCAGACCTCGGTGAGCCGTCCACCGGCGTCCGCCCGCGCCGTCCTCGCGATGTGCAGCGCGATGTCGCGGTCGCCGAGGCCGAACCATGTCTCCTCGCCGTAGACGCCGAGCTGGCCCATGACGGCGTGCGTGTCGCCCTCGATGCCCCAGCCCCAGGCGACCTGCTCGATCCCGGCGAGGTTGTACAGGACCGTGTCGTGGTCGGGCATCACGAGCAGGCCGTGGCGCCGGCAGTCGTCGCCCGTGTTGACGACGACCGACAGCCGCGCGCCGAGGTGCGCCTGGAGGCCGTCGGCCAGCTTCGCGCCGCCGACCCCGCCGGCGAGCGCGACCACACCGCGGGTCAACGGGTCACCACCGGGTCACGCGTAGACACCCACCGGGTCACGCGTTGAGATGCTGGTGCGTGTCGCGGATGACGATGTCGACCGTGGTGGTGCGCTCGATCTCAGCCTGGTCGCGGCCGACCGCGGCGCAGTGCTCGCGCAGGATGGCGTCGCGCTCGGCGAGCTTGTCCGGCCGGCCCATCGCGTTCCACTGGTCGCCGTCCTGCGCGAGGGTGCGCAGCGTCTTCTTCGGTCCGCTGCCCCCGATCATGATCGGGAGGCGCGCCTGGACGGGGAGCGGGGCGACCAGTGCCTCTTGCATCGGGTAGACGGGGCCGTCGTGGGTCACCCGCTCGCCGCTGAGCAGCCGGCGCAGGAGCATCACGGATTCGTCGAGGCGGTCCAGGCGCTCCCCGAACCCCGCCCCGAAGTCGAAGCCGAAGGCCTCGTGCTCGCGCTCGAACCAGGCCCCGCCGATGCCGAGGACCGCGCGGCCGCCTGACAGGTGGTCCAGGGTCGTGGCGAGCTTCGCCGTCAGCCCCGGGTTGCGGACCGTGTTGGCGCCGACCATCAGGCCCAGCGTGGCCCGCGCGGTGACCTGCGACCAGCCGGACAGGATGGACCAGTCCTCGATGATGGGCCCTTCCCACGGCCCGACGATCGCGTTGAGGTGGTCCCATGTCCACAGGCTCGAGGCGCCGGCTGCCTCGGCGCGGACGGCGGCGTCGCGGATCGCCGTCCACGAGGCGGTCTGGGGCCAGAGCAGGAACCCGATCTTGACGCCGGCCATGGGTCAGTCCTCCAGGTGGTCGTGGACGCCCGTGATCCGGACGAGGAACGTGACGCGCGGCTGGGTCCGGAACGCCGCGATGAGCGACGGCTCGGGTCCCTCGGGGTGGTAGCGGTGCGCGAGCGCCACGATGTCCTCGCGGGCGCGCTCCACGTCGTGGACGACCTCATCGATGACACCCGTGAGCCCGAGCCAGCGGTAGCCGTCCCCGCCGTCCACCACGGAGAGGGCCACGTTCGGGCGCTCCAGCATGTTCAGGCACCAGCGCCGCGGCGTGCGGCTGTTGATCAGGATGCGTCCGTCCGCCTCCACGTCGTACCAGGCCACGGCCTGGCGCGGGCTGCCGTCGGGGTCGATGGAGGCGACGGAGGCGAAGCGCGGCTCCCGGAGGAACGCGAGGGCGGCGGGTGACAGGTCGGTCTTGGGCATGGGCCCATGGTACCGAGGGTCGGGCGCGGACCTCCGCCGGCGGAGGTGGCGCTATGGCTTGGGCGTCGACTTGGGACAGCCGCCCCAGGCCTGGGCGCAGTCGGCTGGGGCGGCTCCCGGGCCACCGTTCGCGGTGCCGGCGCCCCAGCCGCCGGTGGCGCTGATCACGCCCAGCGCGAGGCCGAGGACGAGCAGCACGGCGCCCATCGCGCCGAGCGACCGGGATCGCCGGGGTGGAGCGGACGGGGCGACCGGCGTCTCGGTGCCGGTGACGGCCGTCTCCTCGATGCCCTCGAGCTCGCGGTGGACGAGGCCCCGCTGCACGGCGTACACGACGAGCAGGACGATGCCGGCGACGATGGTGATGAGCGCGGCGATGCCGATGGGGCTCCAACCGGCGAAGGGCATGGACGGGGGCCTCCGGGGCGTGGCGATCCAGGGAGGACGCACGCGGAGCCTACCGCCGCACGCCCCCGGCGTCCACGTTCAGCGCAGCCGCTCGCCGGCCTCCACGCGCGCGCCCAGCCGGTTTCCCGGCGGCGCCAGCGGACAGGCCCACCGCGGGTCGAAGGCGCACGAGGGCTGGAACGCGAAGTTGAGGTCCACGATCAGCGTGCCCGCCTCCGCGTCCCCGCCGAGGTCGGCGCCCTTCGCCGTGTCGAGGAGGTAACGCCCCGCGCCGTAGGTCTCGGAGCCGTTCGTGGCGTCGCCCAGCGGCAGGAACAGCCCGCCGGCGTAGCCGCGCATCCAGAACAGCCCGAGGGTCGCGTCCCCGCCGGGGAGCGGCAGCGTCACCGTCCCGACCCGGTCAAACGCGAGGTCCTCGCCGCCGCTGTTCGGGAGTGCGAGCGGTCCGAGCGTGGCGAGGGGCGCGCCGGGCGTGGCGAGGGGCGTGAACCCCGCCGGGCGGCCGGCCGGTGCAGCCTCCACGCCGACCTCGAACCGGAGCCGGTCGTCGTAGGGCCAGTACATGGGCCGGAAGCGGTCGCGCTCGCCGGCCGGCACCGGCGACTGCGGATGGCCGCGATAGAGCCGCTCGCGCTCGGCCCGCCACAGGGCCCACGCGCCGGGCGCGTCGACTGGGGCCAGCCGTCGCACGTCGGTGTAGAGCCGCGCGACCTGTCGCCGCCAGTCCGCGAGCCAGGAGCGCGCCGTCACCTCGTCCATGCCGCGCATCCTAGGCCCCCGGGGACCCGTGCGAGAATGGCCGCGGCAACTGCACGCAGGAGGGATTCGTGGCGGACCTGGCGGAGATCGGCATCTTCGGTGGATCGGGGTTCTACTCCCTGCTCGAGGACGTGCGCGAGGCGAAGATCGACACGCCCTACGGCCCGCCGTCCGACGCGTTCTTCCTGGCCACGGTCGCCGGCCGCAGGGTCGCGTTCCTGCCACGCCACGGCCGCACCCACTCGATCCCGCCCCACAGGGTGAACTACCGCGCCAACGTGTGGGCCATGCGCTCGCTGGGCGTGAAGGCGGTCATCAGCCCCTGCGCCGCCGGCTCACTGCAGCTCCACGTGGAGCCCGGCCACTTCGTGGTCTCGGACCAGTTCGTGGACCGCACGAGCGGCCGCGCCGACACCTTCTTTGACGGCCCCATCGTCTCCCACGTGAGCTCCGCGGAGATCTACGACCCGGTGCTGCGGGCCATCGCGCTCGACGTCATCAAGGAGCATGGGATCACGGTCCATGACGGCGGCACGGTCGTCGTCATCTCGGGTCCGCGCTTCTCCACCAGGGCCGAGAGCAAGTGGTTCAGCGACGCCGGCTGGGAGGTCATCAACATGACCCAGTACCCCGAGGCGTACCTGTGCCGCGAGCTGGGCATGGCGGTCGTCAACATCGCCCTGATCACGGACTACGACGCCGGCGTTCTCGAGGGCACCGAGGCGGTCACCGCGCACGACGTCCTGGCCGTGTTCGAGGAGAATGCCGCGCGCATCCGCAAGGTGGTCCTGGACATGATCGCGCGGTTCCCGGCGGACCTGGACGCGCTGGGAGCGAAGGAGGCCCTGCGCTTCACGCGCGGCGACGGTCACGCAGCCGGCCCGTCCGACATCCGCCTGTTCGAGACCGGCCTGTAGCTGGCGTGCCGCCATGACGTCCCCCGCGCCCCTCGCCGCCGCGCCCGCGCCCACCGAGCCCACGCACGGATGCGTGCGCTGCGGCGCGCGCATCCCCATCCAGGAGTCGATGTGCGAGGCCTGCAACCCGCTGGGCCTCAAGTCGCCGTCAGCGTCGCAGGCGCACGGGACGGTCTTCGCCGGGATCGGCATCGCCGTCGTGCTGATGGCGGTCGTGGCCCGGCTGATCATCGCCGACATGGGCCCGTTCACCTCCTCGGTCGGCGCGATCACGACGGACCCCGGCGGCCTGAAGGTGACCGTGAGCGTGACGAACACCGGCCGCGCCGCGGGTGCGACCACGTGCCGCATCGACGACCCGTCCACGGGCGGGATCGGGCCCGGGGCGGCCTACGTGGAGAGCCCGAAGGTCCCGGCGGGAGGGACCGTCTCGTTCGACGTGATCGTCGGCGGGTTCGGCTCGCAGCCGCGAACCCTCACCGCGACCTGCGGCCGGTGACCGACGTGACCGGCCTCCCGCCCGCCGCCGCGGAGGCACCGTCCCGCTTCGCCGCCGACGCCGCCTTCGCCCGCGCCATCACCGAGCTGGCTGGCCGCCTGCTGTTCGAGCGGTACGAGCGGGTGGAGGCGATCGACCACAAGTCGCCCAAGGACGTCGTGACCGAGGTGGACCATCTCTCCGAGGCGATGATCCTCGGCGCGATCCGCGAGGCCTTCCCGGACGACGGCATCCTGGCCGAGGAGTCCGGCGCGCACCACGCGGCCGGGCCGGCACCGGCGTCAGGGCCGCGCGGAGCGGACGCGGCCGCATCGGTCGCGCGGGCGCTCGCCTCTGGCCGGACGTGGATCGTGGACCCGCTCGACGGGACCATCAACTATGCGAACGGGATCCCGTACTTCTGCGTGTCCGTGGGCCTCGTGGTCGACGGCCGGCCCGCGGCGGGCGCGGTCTGCGACCCGATGCGGGACGAGACATTCTGGGCAGCGGCGGACGGCCCCGCGATGCTGGGGGACCGCGTCATCCACGCCTCGTCGAAGGAGCTGCTGACCGACTACGTGGTCTCGCTCGCGCTGGGCGGGCGGGCGATCGCGACCCGTGCGCGAGCCGTGCGCCAGGCCGTGCGGGCGTCACGCAACACCGGGTCGGCCGCGCTCGCGCTCTCGTACGTCGCCAACGGGCGCTTCGACGCATTCCTGCAGTCGGGCGGCATGTCGGCCTGGGACGTGGCGGCCGCCGGCCTGATCGCCGAGCGCGGCGGTGCGGTGGTCACGGACGCGCACGGCGGCCCGTGGTTCGACGTGGACAAGGCCACCCGCCAGTTCGGGATCGTGGCGTCGCCCGCCCTGCACTACCCGGAGCTGCTCCGCCGCTCGCGCGAGGCGCCCGCGGGCTGACAGGCGAGGCCCCAGGGGCTGATCCGCGTTCCCCAGGCCCGCGCGCTGCTCCCGCGTCCCACGGGCGCTCGGTCAGTCCTCGCCCAGCCAGCGGTGCGGGCGATTCGTGAGGCGCGAGAGGCCCCATTCGGCGCAGAACGCGGTCCAGCGCGCGCGGTCCGGACCTCTCCAACGGAGCTCCTCGACGTCCACCTCGGGGATCGGCACGCCGTCGGCCGTCGTGCGGAGCCTCGCCAGGTCCCGGAACAGCAGAGCGTCGGCCATGCGCTCACGGAGCGTCGCGGCGAGGGCCGGTGCGCCCCGCAGACCCGGTACGTCCCAGTCGCCGGCGTTGGCCGGCACCGCCTCGAGGGTCCCGTAGCGGGCGAGGACGGCGGACGCGGACCGGTCGCCCCAGCCCGGCAGGCCTGGAAAGCCGTCGGCGGCGTCGCCCACGAGCGCCAGGCGGTCCGCGACGCTGGCCGGCGGTACACCCCACTTCTCGCGGACACCGGCGTCGTCGTAGACCTGGTCCCGGCGGCGGTCCCAGAGCACGACGCGGCCGTCACGCACGCACTGGGCCATATCCTTGTCCGGGGTGCAGATGACGACCTGCTCCACCCGTGGGTCGGCGGCGAAGCGCTCGGCGGCGGCCGCGATGGCGTCGTCCGCCTCGTACTCCACCATCGGCCAGAGCACGATCCCCAGCGCCTCGATGGCCGCCTCGGCGACCGGGAATTGCGCGAGCAGCTCCGGGTCGATGCCCGCCTCGGTCTTGTAGCCCGGGTACAGGTCGTTGCGGAAGGAGCGGATGACGCGGTCCGTGGCGCAGCCGACGTGCGTGGCTCCCTGGTCGCGCAGCAGGAACAGCAGCTGCTCCACGAGGCCGCTGACGCCGGAGAGGACGACCCCCTCGTGGCCCAGGACCGGCGGCCGCGGCGAGAAGTGGGCCCGGAAGAGCTCGTAGGTGGCGTCGACCAGGTGGACCCGCACCGGGAGCTACTCCACCGCGCCGGACTCGACCAGCCGCGCGAAGCGGTGAAGGTCGGCCTGGAAGATCGCGCGCAGCACCGGGGCCTGCACGAGCGCGCCCGCCTCCGGGAGGAACGGCGGGACCAGCGTCTCGGCCCAGCGGACGATGGTCGTGGTGCCGTCCGCCCCGGCCTCCAGCGTGATGACCCCGCCGCCGGTGAAGAGCCCCTCGTGGCGGATGGCGAAACGGGTGGGGGCCGCGAACTCCGTGACCTCGACCGGGTCCGTCACGGCGATGCCGAAGATGCGGACGGAGGCTTCGCCGCGCGTCCCCACCCGGGTCGGGCCGGGGGTCGTCACGCGGACCTCCTTCATCTCGTGCATCCAGGCCGGCTGGAGGCCGATGTCGGCGAGGACACGCCAGGTCGCCTCGATGGGGGCGTCAACGACGACGAGCATTCGGAGCGGCTCCCGCGGCCGCGATCCGCGGCGGTGTGCCAGGACGCGATCCGCGGTGACGGCGGCCCACAGCGCGGCGGCGGCCAGGGCGAGGAGCGCCTTTGTCCGGTGCGGCATGGTAGGGCGCGGCACCGCGGTCAGTCCGCCTCGCTCGCCAGGATCTCCGCGCCGGCGTCCCGGAGCTCCTGGAGCGCGCGGTCCCCGTCGCCCGCCTGGACGTCCACCGCGGCGATGGCGTCCGACAGGACGATCGTCCGGAAGCCGAGGTTGATCGCGTCGAGGGCCGTGGCCTTCACGCAGTAGTCCGTGGCCAGGCCCACCACGACAACCTCCTCGACCCCCGCCGTCTCGAGCAATGGATCGAGCATGGTCGGGACCTCGTCGCCCGAGGCCGGATCGCGCATCGTGAACGCGGAGTAGCCGTCCTCGCCGTTGCTGCCCTTGCGGACGATCGGGGTGCCGCCGGCCACGTCCAGGGCCGGGTGGAACTCCGCGCCCCAGGTGTCCACCACGCAGTGCGGCGGCCACGGGCCGCCGTCCCGGATGAAGTGGGGCGTCCGCATCGGGTGCCAGTCCTGGGTCAGGACGACGAGCGCACCGTGCCTCCGCGCGAGGGCCGCCTGGGCGTTGATCACGGGGATCACCGCCGGTGCGCCACGCACGCTGAGGGAGCCCTTGGGGTCGGCGAAGTCGTTCTGGACGTCGACGATGACGAGCGCGACGCCGGGCCGGTAGCGGGTCATGGCACTACGCTAGCGCGCCCGGCGCCGTTCGTCGCGTTCCATCGTCGTGAAGGGGCGTTTCCTTCGGCCCCCGGCCCGTTGCGCGAACGTCCTTTCCCGTCCCGGCCGCCGGGCGGCCAGCGCGGGTCCCGGCCGCCAGCGCGCGGCTCGTTGCGCGAGCGTCCTCTCCCGTCCCGGCCGCCAGGCGCCAGCGCGGGTCCCGGCCGCCAGGCGGCCGATAGGCCGGAGATCGCCTCGGGTTCGCTCGCCATCTGCGAGCGGCCGTGCCCGAGAGCCTGGTCCCACGTCCCTCTTCGCTCGCCATCGGCGAGCAGGTTGCAGAAGTCGGGCGACCAATCGGCCGCCCAGCGGCCGCTCAGCGTCCGGGCACGAGACCGCGGGCCGGGTTGGGAACCGGCGGTCGATGTAAGGCCCGGGTGGGTGTCAAGGCCCATGCTCTGCGCATGGGACGACGACGGAAGGCCGACGAGGAAGGCCGGCGTCTCGCCGCGACGATGCGCTTGGCAATCGGCGCTGAGATCCGCCTGGCTCGGCGGTCGGCCGGGGCCAGTCAGGACGCCGCGGCTGCGGAGGCCGGCATGTCGCGCGCGCAGTACGGGCGGATCGAGCGTGGCGAGATCGCGGGCATCAGCTTCGTGCAGGCGTCATGCGCGGCGGCAGCTGTCGGGTTGCGGCTCAGCCTGCGAACGTT
>Ga0302322_100004705_pt1 | contig 11893 bp, 11 predicted proteins | sample Fen_T0_2_FD_203757 | JGI IMG/M metagenome (GOLD analysis project Ga0302322, IMG submission 203757) | Peat permafrost microbial communities from Stordalen Mire near Abisko, Sweden - Fen_T0_2 | ecosystem: Environmental > Terrestrial > Soil > Wetlands > Permafrost | place: Sweden: Abisko... | reverse complement strand
AAGGCGACGGCAGGCCAGTTCGAGTACGAGCCCGTGCGCAGGCGAACACGGTGGACGGTGCCGCCGTCGCGCTCGACGACGCAGACGGTCGCGCCTCTCGGGCTCTCGACCCGTCCGATCCCGATCGGCTTCTCGACGGTCGCCGCGGTCGCCGCGGCAGGTCGGAGCGGGGTCGCGAGAAGGGCGTCGAGGATGTCGAGGCACGGGAGCAGCTCGAGCGCGCGCTGCTCGAGCCTCGCCTGCACGTCTCCCGTGCGCCGGCGCAGGAGCGCCGGCTCGAAGCCCTCGTAGGCGAGCCGTGGGCTCGTCGCCCGGACGTCCTCCGCCACCCCGGCCGCGCGGGCGGCGACACCGACGACTCCGAGCGTCCGGACGGCCTCGGCATCGACGACCCCGATGCCGGGCATCCGGTCCATGAAGGAGCCATTGAATAGGAGCGACTTCCACGCCCGCGACGACTCGGCGCGGAGGCGCTCGAGCCTCGCGCGGGCCTCCTTCACCGCCGCCGCGTCGAGATCGAGTGCGCTGCCGCCGACGCGAACCGACCCGAACAGGAAGCGATGGCCGGTAAGGTGCGCGTTCAGCGTCCTCGCGTCATCGACGAGGGCTGCGAAGCGGCTCGTGCCGGCGGCCAGCCCGACCCCGGCGCAGATCGCGGCGATGTCGTTGAGCGTGTTCCAGACGCGCTCGAGCTCGAGCAGGATCGTTCGGGCTCGTGCGAGCTCGCGTGTGGGTGCCAGGCCGAATGCGTCCTCGCACGCCTGGGCGTACGCCACCGCATTGGTGACCCAGCAGCCCGCGCACGCGCGGGTGACGACAGGCAGCCCGTCCGCCAGCGGCAGCCCCTCGGCTGCGCGCTCGAGGCCGCGGTGCTTGTAGAACAGCCGGGCGTCGACGTGGAGGATGAGGTCGCCGACGACGTGGAACCGGAAGTGGCCGGACTCGATCACGCCCGCGTGGACCGGCCCGACCGCGATCTGGTACGGATCAGGCCCGCGCACGGGTGTTGCGAACTGCGCGAGAGGCACGTCGTGGTCGACGAGCGGCCGGAGCGGCTCGTGGCCGTCGAAGCGGACGCCGGCGAGATCGTGCGCCTCCCTCTCGTCCCAGCCGGCGGCGGCAGCGAGGTCGACGATCGTCGGCACGACGCCACCCGAGGCAGCGACTGCCTCGTGCCGGAGATCGCCTTCCGGCGAGCTCAGCACGGTCCGGATCACAGGCCTGTCGGCGACGGTGGTGGCGTGAAGGCTCGCAAAGCGCCAGCCGTCGGCGAGCGCGCCGGCCACGGTCTCGCGGTACACATCGCCGGTGTGGACGCTCGTGCTCATCCGAGCCCCCGCACGAGCCCGTGCACGATGCCGGAGTCGGGGAGCCACAGGGCGGCGGCGGTGAGAGCGAGGAGCAGAGGCACCGTCACTGCGGTCAAGGTCGTGACCGCCCGCAGGCCGAGCGCGGGATGCCGGTCGCGACCCCGCGGCCGGCCGATCACGGTGTCGACGAGCGCGTGGGCGAGGCCCAGGAAGCCGAGTGCGAGCAGGATCGCCGCGGCCCCGGCGGCCCACGGCCGGCCGACCTGGAACCCGCCCGCCACGATCAGCACCTCGCTGACGAAGAGCGGCGACGGCGGCAATCCGGCGAGGGCCCCGAGCGAGATGCCGAGTGAGGCACCGAGCTTCGGCTCTGTCCTCCCGACACCACCGACCGAGTGCCCCGCTGCGCGTGGGTCGTGCGCGAGCAGCGGCGTCGCCGCGTAGAAGCCGAGCGCTTTCGCGAGCGCGTGCCCGACGATGTGAACTGCGACGCCGGCGAGGGCGAGCGTGCCCCCGAACCCGATTCCGAGCGCGATCACGCCCATGTGCTCGAGGCTCGAGTAGGCGAGTAGCCGCTTCCAGGCCTGCGACCGCCAGAGGAACGGCACCGCGACCGCGAGCGACACGAGGCCGAAGCCGACGAGCACGCCGCCGGCGGTGCGAGCGCCGATCGTCGGAGCGAGCGCCTGCTCCGACCGCCAGGCGACGAGGAGGACGGCCGGCAGGAGCGCCGCCGAGAGCAGAGCCGAGACGGGCGCCGGTGCCTCGGAGTGCGCGTCGGGCAGCCAGTTGTGCACCGGGGCCCAACCGATCTTGGCAGCGAGCCCGGCGAGCAGCAGGACGTAGGCGACGACGGCCGTCTGGTGATCGAGCGATGCGTGTGGAAGAGAGCGCCAGGTCAGCGTCTCGATGCCGCCGCCACCCGCTGCTGCCTCGAGGACGAGGATCCCGAGCAGCGCGACGCCGAGCCCGAGCGAGGTGAGGATGAGGTACTTCCAGCCGGCCTCGAGCGCCCGGGCCCGGCCGCTGAACCCGACGAGGAGCGCGGACGCCGCCGTGGTGGCCTCGATCGCGAGCCAGGCGGCGCCGAGGTTTCCGGCGAGCGGGACGGCAAGCAGCACGACCCAGAACGCGAAGAGCGTTGCCCAGTAGACGCGGTCGGCCCAGCGCGGGCGGAAGAGGGAGCCACGGCGCCCGGCGAGGTACTGCGACGAGACGAGGGCGCTGGAGAGCCCGATGACGCCGATGACGCCGAGCAGGAGCCCGCCCGCCGGGTCGAGGACGAGCCAGCGCCCCAGCTGGCGCTCGCCGGGCTGCGCCAGGGCGACGACCGCCATGACCCCTGCGGCGACGGCCGCGAGCACCGCAATCGCCGTCTCGACGCGGGTGAGCAGGTGGTCGGGGGTCACGGCCGCGGCGGCGATCCCCACGAGCGGAGCCACGAGCACGGCGGTGGCAAGCCAGTCTCTAGCTGTCACGAAGGCTCCTCAGGACGGCCGAGTCGCCGGCCCCGAACTCCGCGAAGATCCGCTCGTGGAAGACGCCCGCGACGAGGGCGATCAACAGCAGGTCGACGGCGACCCCGATCTCGATCGCGAGCGACGACGTGCCGGGCAGCGACAGAGCCGCGAGCGCGAGGCCGTTCTCGACGAGGACGATGCCGAGCACCTGGAACAGCGTCGCCCTGCGCGTCGCCGCGGTGACGAGCCCGATCGCGACGAGCGTCAGCGTGGCCCGCTCTGCCGCCTGCGAGTCGAGCCCGATCGGCGGCATCAGCCAGATGAGTGCAAGGGCGAGCGCCACTGCTGCGGCGGCACGGGCGAGCGGCGCCACGCCCGCCCGCACCGGCCTCGTCTCGCGGGTGCGACGGACGAGGAGGAGGAGCAGCGTGGCGAGCACCACTCCGCGGAGGGTGAGCGCGGCGGCCGCGACGATCGAGTCGAGCGACGTGCCCTTGCCCAGGGCAGCCACCGCGAGCAGCACGGCCTGCGCCGTGACGATGCCCACGGCGATCGAGCGCCGGCGGACGACGACGACGCCGATGCCGAGAGCGACGATGGCCCACGCGACGGCGTTCACAGGGAATCGACCAGCCAGGTGACGATCCCGAGCAGGGCCACCGCCGCACCGACCCCGATCAGGCGTGGAACGAGCAGGATGCGCATCTTCGCGATCAACGACTCGGTGACGGCGAGCGCCAGGCAGAGCAGCGAGAGCGAGACGGGGAGGAGGGCGAGCTGCCACCAGACGTTGCTCGGGTGGGGCAGGAAGACTCCGGCGGCCAGGACGAGCACGAGCCAGTGCCGCGCGGCGAGAGCCCACTGGAGGAATGCCTGGTCGCGACCGGCGAACTCGAGAACCGGGCCGTCGTGGATCATGGTCAGCTCGAGGTGCGTGTCGGGATTGTCGACCGGCTGCCTGCCGGTCTCGGCGATGACGACGAGAGCGAACGCGACGGCGGCGAGCCCGAGGGCGGGGGTCGTCCACGGGTGCCCGCCGGCCGTCCCGGCGACGACCCCGGGCAGGTCGGTCGTTCCCGCGACGAGCGCGGCCACCGTGAGCGAGAGCATGAGGGCCGCCTCGACGAACACCGACAGCGTCAGGTCACGGCTCGCCCCCTGGAGCGCGAAGCCGTTGGAGGTGTCCCACGCAGCCGCGCACACCGCGAGCCGCGCGAGCGCGAGGAGCCCGGCCAGCACGAGCGCGTCGTGGCCGACGCCGAGCCCCGGAGCGGCCGCGGCGGCCGGGACGAGCAGGATCGCCGCGCCCACGGCCGCTGCGACGAGCACGGGCGCGAGCCGGTAGACGAGCGTCGTGCCCTCGACGTCGACGCCGCTCTTGCCCCACAGGCGGCGCAGCTCTCGATACGGCTGCAGCGGCCCGGCTCCGCGACGGCCCTGCAGGCGCGCCTTGGCCTGCTGCGTGAGCCCGACCAGGAGTGGCGAGAGAGCGACACCGCCCACGATCTGGACGACCCCGCTGACACCCGACTGCGCCGTCATCCGATCGCTCCGATCCGCACGGCGAGGAGGAGTGCCAGCACGAGACCGATCAGGTACGCGACGTACGTGCCGAGCCTCCCGCTCTGCAGGCGTCGGGCCCACGAGGCTGCGAGCAGCGCGCCGTCGGTGACGGGGCGGTAGAGATGCGTGTCGATCAGGTGCGGCACGCGCCCGGCGTACGAGACCTCCTGCACGACCCCGCCGCGGGTCGTCGTCGCGATCTCGCGTTGCGGGCGCAGCACCGCCTCGAGGACGAGTCGCAGCGGCTTGCTGAACCCCGCGCTCGTCCAGAGGAGCTGCGGCTCGATCAGCTGGCCGCTCGCCCAGCTCGGGCTGGGGGCGGCCCGCCGGCCACCGCGGGCGAGCCAGAGCAGGCCCGTCAGCCCGCAGACGACGACGAGGAGGCCGACCGTGGGCAGGTGCCCCGTTCCCGGCAGATCGAGCCCGGGCCGGGTCGGCACCTGGCCCGTGTCGGGCCACGGCGCGAGCGTGGTGAGGCGGGAGAAGAGCAGCCCCGGGACGGTGCCGAGAACGATGCAGGCGCCGGCGAGCGTGACGAGCGACGAGCGCATGGCCCGGGCAGGCTCGGCCGCTTCGGCACATGCGGTCCGGCGTGGCGGCCCGAGGAGCACGAGCCCGATCACCTTGACGAAGCACAGCACTGCGAGCGCCATCGTCCCGGCGAGTGCCGCGAGGGCGACCGCACCGAGCGTGCCGTCCCAGACTCCCGCGTAGGCCGGAACGTGGAGGAGCGCCTGCAGGGTGAGCCATTCCGATGCGAAGCCGTTGAGCAGCGGCATGCCGGCGATCGCGAGCGCGCCGACGAGAAACGCGCCGCCGCTCCAGGGCAGGCGGCGCAGGAGCCCGCCTAGGCGGTCGAGCTCGAGGGCGCCGGTCGCGCGCTCGAACGTGCCGGCTCCGAGGAACAGCAGCGCCTTGAAGGCGGCGTGGTTGACCGTGTGGAGGAGAGCGGCGCCGAGCGCGAAGGCGGCCCACTGGTCGGCGCCGTGGTGGCGCAGCAGCAGGCAGGCGCCGATGCCGAGCGCGACCACGCCGAGGTGCTCGACCGTCGAGTAGGCGAGCAGCCGCTTCAGGTCGCGCTGGAAGAGCGCGTACGTGATGCCGCCGACGGCCGAGAGCCCACCGAGCACGAGCACCGTCGCTCCGACCCAGGAGGGGGCAGGCCCGAGCCAGTCCACGAGCACCCGCACCAGCCCGTAGGCCGCCACGGCGACCATGACGCCGCTCATGAGGGCGGAGATGTACGCCGGTGCGATGGGATGGGCGCGGGGCAGCCACGCGTGCATGGGCATCAACCCCGCCTTGGTGCCGAACCCGATGATGGCGGCAACTGCGATCACGGCCTGGACGCCCGATCCCTCGGAGAGCGCGGACGCGTTGCCGATCGCCCCTTCGTGGGCGAGAAGGAGCAGGGCGATCCACGTTCCGGCGCCCCCGAGGTGCGTGATGGCCACGTACGTGAAGACGGTGTGCCTGGCCGCCTCGCTCGACGTGCCGGTGAGGATGATGGCGGCCGGCACGAGGGTCATCAGCTCCCAGAAGAAGAGGAACGAGAGCGCGTCGCGAGCACACAGGACGCCGATCAGGGAGAGGAGGAAGGCAGCACTCAGTGAGCCGGTGATGCGGCCGGCGATCGTCTGCGGCACGTACGACGAGGCGAAGACGAGCGCAGGGCAGGCGACGAGGGCGAGGGTCGCGAGAAAGAAGCCGGTCAGCCCGTCGATGCCGGCCTGCGGCGTCAGCTCACTCGTGAAGGGCGATCCGGCGCTGCCGCCCGCGAAGAGCACGAAGGCGCCCGCAACCCCGATCGCGAGGGCGCCGAGGGCCTGCAGCCGGAGGCCCGGGGCGAGGCGCCCCGCGACGGCGCTGAGCACGCCGCCGCCCGCGATCGCGAGGAGACCACCGACGACGAGGAAGATCACTCGGCCGCGAGCTCCTCGAGCAGCACCTGCTGCTCCTGGAGCGACCGTGCGATCAGCGCGCGCCCGATGTCGAGCAGCGCGTAGACCTGCGGGTCGGACGCCCGGTAGTGGACACTCGTGCCCTCCTTGCGGGACTCGACGAGGCCGATGCGGCGCAGCGCCGCGAGATGCTGGGACGTGCCGCCGGAGTCGAGCCCGAGCGCCTCCTGGAGGGCGCCCACTGTCCGCTCGCCGTTACGGAGGAGCTCGAGGATCCGAACCCGGGCGGGGTGCCCGAGCGTCCGGAAGAGCGATGCCTTGGTGACGTAGAGGGGCGTGGCCTCGAACGGCATGACCGTGAATCTTAGAAGATTGCAAGATAAGTGGTGGTGCGACCCCGCATCGGCGAGGCGGTGCATGCGATAGGCTCGCGCGCAATGACCGCCGCCGCATACTCCGTGCTCGCGTTCAGCGGGGCCCAGTGGGTCCTCCTGATCGTCTTCATCATCCCCGTCGTCATCCTCTGGGGCTATGCGATCGTGAGCCTGATCGGGCGACGCGATCTCGGGATCGGGGCGAAGCTGCTGTGGCTGATCGGCATCCTGATCCTGCCGATCATCGGCGCCGTCCTCTACTTCATGCTGCGACCGGCCCCGCAGGAGCAGAACCGGCGGGCCCAGCTCCGCCACAACAAGCACTGACCCGTCGGGGCTAGAGAGCCCTGGCGCCGATCGTCAGCCAGGACGAGCGCGACTCGCCCGGATCGAGAAATGGCATCCGGCCGGCGGCGATGTCGTGCGCGCGGCCGAGCACGGAGCAGTTCGCCGGCTCGATGCCGAGCACGTAGAGGCCGCTCGCAGGCTGAACCCACTGCCACAGCCGCGGCAGCGACGAGCGCACCGTGAGTTCGACGCCCAGCCGCCCGTTCGTCAGCCGCGCCCACGTCGCTCCCACGTGCTCGAACACGCGTTCCACGGCGTCGTCCGCCGCAGGCGGAGGCTCGTCCCAGCTCGGGAGGCCGAGCGCGGAGTCGTCGTCGCGGGGGACGACCTCGTGGGCGTCGGTCTCGAGGTAGGCGTCGTCGTCCCACATCGGTGCGCCGATGTTGACGTGGTAGAGGAGCGGTGCGGCCGCGGTCCACTCGGAATCGTTGACGACGCGGTCGTCGATGCGGACGAGCCCCTGCCCGACGGTGCTGACGACTCGGCGGGACAGCGTGAAGGGTGGGTCGGTGACGGTGCCCGTCACGGTCACCTCGGAGATCGTGCGCTCGATCTCGACCTCGGCGGCGCCGCGGGCCGTGTAGGTCCCGTGTAGCCCGTAGCCCTCGGACGGCGCGCCGACGTTCGAGAGCCCGCACGTCGTCGCGAGACCGCCACCCCAGGCGTCGAACCACGCACGCCCGACGAGGTCCTCGGGACGTGGTGGGCCTTGCTCGCCGTCGGGCGTGATCCACGCGAGCGGCGTGCCGCGAAACCACGCCGCTCCGATGTCGAGGCCACGGTCGGGGAACAGCCGCAGGTCGATGCCGTCCCAGACCCGAACGTCGATCGTACGCGCTCCTGCGGCGCGCCCGTCGCTCACGACCGACGCGACCGCAGTCGCGAGCTGATCCGCGTTCGCGAGCTTGCCGGGGGGGATCATCCTGGCTTCAGGTTCTCGCGTGACCGACGGAGCCGTTGATCGTGAGGCCGCCGTCGACGAGAAGCTCATGACCCGTCACGTAGCGGGAAGCATCGGAGGCGAGGAAGACGGCGGCATCGCCGATGTCCGAGGGGTCGGCGATGTGGCCGAGCGAGATGCGCTTCTCGTAGGCGGCGCGCACCTCGGGCGTATACGACGTCGCATTGAGCGGCGTGTCGGTCGCACCCGGCGCGATGGCGTTGACGGTGATCCCGTGCGGCGCGAGCTCGAGGGCGAGCGTCTTCGTCAGGCCGACGATGCCCCCCTTGGCGGTGATGTACGCCGTGAGGTCAGCGAGTGGCTGGACGTCGGCGGCCGAGCTGACGTTGACGATCCGGCCTCCGCCGGCGTCGATCATGCGGCGGGCCGCGGCCCGGCAACCCCAGACGTAGCCAAAGAGATTGACGTCGAGCAGGCCGCGCCAGTCATCCTCGGTCGTCTCGAGGAAGGGCTTCACCATCGGCCGGGCAGCGTTGTTGACCCAGATATCGAGGCGTCCGTAGGTCCCGAGCGCCGCGTCGCCCGCGCGCTCGAGGTCGGCGGGAACGCTCGTGTCGCCGACGAGGTGGAGCGAGCTGCGACCACGCTCGGAGATCGCTGCGGCGGTCGCTGACCCGTCGTCGAGCGAGAGGCCGACGACATCGGCGCCGGCAGAGGCGAGCGCGAGCGCGATGGCCTGCCCGATGCCGCTCGAGGCTCCGGTGACGACCGCGCAGCGGCCCGTGAGGTCGAAGGGGGAGGATGAGGTCAAGAGCGTGGCCGGCCGTCCATCGGTACCGGTGGCCGACGCTACCAGCGCCCGGACCCCGATTCAACGGAGAACCCGGAGCGTTACGCTGGCGAGGTGAGACTGGGTGTCGCCGCCGCCGTCGTCGACGGGTCGCTCGTCCGCGGCGACGTCGAGGTGGACGACGGGCGGGTGGCGGCCGTAGGCCTGCCCGGTGGGCGCTCGGGGATCGCCGTACCGGGGCTCGTCGACCTGCAGGTGAACGGCTTTCACGGGGTCGACGTCCTCCAGGCGACCTCCGACGAGATCGCGCTGCTCGGGGTCGAGCTCGCCCGCGCGGGCGTGCTCTGGTACCTGCCCACGCTCGTCACCGCTCCGGCGGGCCTGACGCGGCTCGCCCTCGCGGCGATCGGCGCGGCGGGCGACACTCCCGGAGCGCGGATTCTCGGTGCACACCTCGAAGGCCCGTTCCTGAGCCCCGACCGGGCGGGCGCACACCCCGTCGAGCAGCTCCGCGAGCCCGACCTGGATCTCCTCGCCTCGTTCCTCGTGGCCGGCTGCGCCGTCACGATGGTAACGCTCGCCCCCGAGCTTCCCCGGGCGGGAGAGCTGATCGACGTCCTCGTCGAACGTGGGATCGTGGTCTCGCTCGGACACACCGACGCGACCGCCGCGGTCGCGCAGGCCGCCTTTGATCAGGGTGCGTGCGCCGTGACGCATCTCTTCAACGCGATGCGGCCATTCGCTCAGCGCGACCCCGGCGTCACGGGCGCCGCGCTCGCGCGGCCGGACGTGATCGTGCAGCTCATCGCCGACGGCGTGCATCTCGCGCCGGAGACGATCCTCGCGACCTGGCGGGCTACGCGGGGCCGGCTCGCGCTCGTCAGCGACGCGACGGCGGCCGGCGGTCTCGGTGACGGGACGTTCCGCCTCGGCACGACCGAGGTGACCGTCGAGGGCGGCGTCTCGCGCCTCGCCGACGGCACGTTGGCGGGCTCCGTTCGCCCCCTCGCCTGGGGGCTGAGGATGCTCGTGGAGCTGGGGGTCCCGATCGTCGAGGCGGTCGACGCCGTCACGCGCACCCCGGCGCGCCTGATCGGGCGGGAGGACATCGCGGTGTTGCGCCCCGGAGCACCTGCCGACCTCGTCGTGCTCGACGACGACTTCGCCGTCTCGTCGGTCCTGCGCGGTGGCCGCTCGGCCGGCGATTGACCCTTCGCGGGCCGGCGGCGCTCGCTACTGCAGCAGGTCGACGACGGGCGCGGCGAGGACGAGCTTGAAGGCGCTACGACCGGCGGACGCCGGCGTGCGGTCGCCGGTGAGCCGGAAGCCGGCACGCTCGTACAGCTGCCGGGCGGGCTCGTTGGCCTCCTGCACGAACAGGACGACCGTCGTCGAGCCGCGGTCACGCGCCCAGGCGGCAACGGCGCGAATCAGGTCCTGGGCGATGCCACGGCCGCGCGCTGCCGGGTCGACCCACATCGAGATCAGCTGGACCTCGAGCGGATTGACGCGGGTGAATGCCCCGACGACGCCGAGCCAGGTTCCTTTCTCCTCGGCGACGAAGAGCGTCTTCTGCTCGCCCGCGGCCGCCTCGTCGACCCAGTCGCGCCACATCTGATCGGGCTCCCGCACCATGTCGTCGTAGCGCGTGGAGAAGAAGTCGGCATCGTCACGGAGCATGCGCAGGCGCGTCTCGCGCCACCGGCTCCACTCCTCTGCCCGGGCGGGTCGGATCCCGACCGCGCGCTTCTCGTCAGGCATGCGGGACGATCGCGAAGACGCGGGCCGGAGCACCGGACCCGGCGACGAGCCGGAGGGGTGCGGCGACGAGCCAGGCGCCGCGGGCAGGGACGCGCTCGAGCCCGATCAGGCCCTCGAGCTGCCACATGCCCGCCGGCAGCGTCGTGTTGTGCACCGGGAGGTCCGACGAGTGACCCGGGTCGACGCTGAGCGTGTCGATCCCGAGCCCGGCGACGCCGCGCTCGACGAGGAGCTCGGCAGCATCTCGTGCGAGCCCCGGGAACGCGAGGCCGGCCTCGCCGAGAAAGCGGGGCAGGTCCTGCCAGTAGGCGTCCCACCCGGTGTGGACGACCACGGCGCTACCCGGCTCGATCGGGCCGTCGCGATCCTCGAGCTCGCGAATCGCCGAGGCGCCGACGGTCGCGGCGGGGTCGCCGTCGACCCACGCCCGAACGTCGAGCTTGACGGCCGGGCAGACGAGTGTTGCGAGCGGGATCTCGTCGACGCAGGCTCCGCTGCGGGCGAAGTGGGCGGGAGCGTCGAGGTGCGTGCCCGCGTGCTCGGGCACCTCGAGCTCACGTGCGTAGCAGCCGTTGCTTCCGTACTCGGCCACGGTCGTCGCGGCGAACGGGCGGGAGCCGGGCCAGAGCGCCGTGGCAGGCCCGAGGGGCTGCGTGAGGTCGACGAGGCGGGCCGAACCGAGCAGCGGGGTGAGGTCGGTCATGCGTTTGAGGCTAACCGGTCCGCTGCTCGGCTCGGCGCTTCCTCAGACGAGCCCCTGGTCGAGCATCGCGTCGGCGACCTTGACGAAGCCGGCGATGTTGGCGCCGTTGACGTAGTTGCCCGGCGTGCCGTACTCCTCGGCCGTGTCGCGGCACTGCGCGTGGATCTCGGCCATGATCGCCTTGAGGCGGCCGTCGACCTCCTGACGCGACCAGCGGAGGCGCAGGGCGTCCTGGGACAGCTCCAGGCCGGAGACCGCGACGCCGCCGGCGTTCGCCGCCTTGCCCGGGCCGTAGAGGATGCCGGCCTCGACGAAGCGGTCGACGCCGCCCGGCGTGGTCGGCATGTTGGCGCCCTCGCTGACCACCGTGACGCCGCCCGCGAGCAGGTTGGCAGCGTCGCGGTCGTTGATCTCGTTCTGCGTCGCGCTCGGGAAGGCGCAGTCGGCGGGAACCGCCCAGATCGGGTTGAAGGCCCCGTCGGTGTGGTTCGGCGTGAACGTCGCCGTCGGGTAGTGCTCCGCGTACTCGTGGATTCGGGCCCGCTGGACGTTCTTGAGGTCCATTACGAAGGCGAGCTTCTCGGTGTCGATTCCATCGGGGTCGTGGACGAACCCGCTCGAGTCCGACATCGTGACCGGCCGCGCGCCGAGCTCGATCAGCTTCTCGACCGTGTACTGGGCGACGTTGCCGGAGCCCGACACCGTGCATATCTTGCCCTTGAACGATTCGCCGCGCGTCTTGAGCATTTCCTCGGCGAAGTAGACCGCGCCGTAGCCGGTCG
>Ga0302322_100004704_pt1 | contig 11894 bp, 17 predicted proteins | sample Fen_T0_2_FD_203757 | JGI IMG/M metagenome (GOLD analysis project Ga0302322, IMG submission 203757) | Peat permafrost microbial communities from Stordalen Mire near Abisko, Sweden - Fen_T0_2 | ecosystem: Environmental > Terrestrial > Soil > Wetlands > Permafrost | place: Sweden: Abisko... | reverse complement strand
CCTGGTTCGAGTCCAGGCGGGCCCATTGGAACCCCACTGTCTAAGCCGTTTTGGCTTGAAACAGTGGATCAGGGGTATCGGAACTGCCGCTGATGAGCGTGCGGTGCATACACCGGTGCATACACCGGCAACCCGCGTGTTCGATCGATCCTCGGAAGCGGACTTACCGGTTGGGGCGGCCCGTCGGCTCCGGCACCCGCCCGCGCATCGACAACGGCGAACTCGGCGTCGCGGTGCTGAACACGAAGGAACGAGCGGGCCGCCGCTGGCAGCAATGGTCGACGCCCATGTTCGAGGTCACATCGTCACGACAGGTGCCCGTTGGCGTCGACGGCGAGGCGCTCGTCATGGATCCGCCGCTCCGCTTCCGCAGCCGGCCGAGCGCCTTGCGGGTCCGGCTCGCGCCACACCATCCCGGCGCCTCACCGTCGGCCGGGCTCCCGGAAGGGATTGCCGACCTGCTCGGGCGACTCCTCGCCGTGGCCGCCGGACGAGCCTGAGGCTCGAGGCTCCGGTGGTGCCGGTCGAACAGGCTCCAGCCGGTCGAGGATTCCCCTGGCCGCCGCCCGAGGAGGCGTTTCTCGCCCGGCCCTTCCGGGCCGTTGGCTACGGGAGCGTCTTACTTGCTCTCGTGATGCTGGGCGCGCTCCTGATCCCGGCCGGTCCGCTCACGAGCGACAGTCGCTGGTCCGAGCTGATACAGGACAGCGAAACGTCGTTGCTGACCCACGTGGCGCTTGTCTGCAATGCCCTCGGCCACGGTGTCTGGCGCGCATTGACGATCGCGGGGATCGGCATCGCGCTCCTGCTCGCTCGCCGCTGGGCAGCGCTGACCGCGTTCGCGCTTACCGAGTCGCTCACCCCGTTGCTCGTCAACGTGATCAAGGTGGCCGTCGACCGGGAGCGGCCCCCGGCGAGGATGCTGGAGGCACACGGCACCTCCTTCCCTTCCGGCCACGCCGCCTACGCCGGTGCGACCGCTGTCGCGCTCGTGCTGCTCTTCAGCGGCCCAGGCCCGCGCCGGCGCTGGTGGTTGATCGCGGCGGCCGTCGCAATCGCGTTGATGGTCTGGAGCCGCACCTACCTGCAGGTGCACTGGCTCTCCGACGCGGTCGCCGGTGCAACCCTCGGCGTCGCGGTCGCGCTCCTCGGTTTCGGAGGCGTCCAGATGGTCGTCGGCCAGGCATCCCGCCAGCCCTAATCGGCCCGCTGCTCGCGCGGGTGGGACGTGTGGGCGCCTCGGGGCGAGCCGCTGCGGTTCGGGCGGGCGATGTCGGCGAGCGCATCGTCGATGGAGTCGTAGAAGTGCCTGCGGTCGAGCGTCTTGAGGAGGCCATAGCGCGTCACCAGGTCGTGGAGGCGGCTGCGCAACTCCACGAACACGATGCGGACGCCGCGGTCGTTGAGTTCGTTGTCGAGACGCTCGAGCATGTCCGCTGCGGTGACATCGATATCGGTTATCGCCTCGCACTGGACAACGACCCAGCCGGCGCCAGAGCCGCTGACCAGCCGACTGAAGAAGGCCAGAATCGAGAGCGCGACCGCGATCAGGATCCCCTCCAGCACACCGAAGAACACCACGCCCAGCGTCGCCGTCATCGCAAGCATGAAAGCCGACATGCGGACACGCAGAAACGTCAGGACTGTCGCGATGTCCATCTGCGACAGCGCCGCAGCGATCACGATCGCCGCGAGCGTCGCGTTCGGCAGGTTGGCCAGCAACCCCGGCAGGAAGAGCAGCATGATCGCCACCAGCGCAGCGCAGACGAGCCCGGTCACCTGGCTCTTGGCACCGCCTTGCTCAGCGACTGCGGTACGCGAGCCGCTGGTGGATACGGGGAAGCCCTGGAAGAGGCCGGCGAAGGCGTTGGCGGCGCCGATCCCGATCATCTCCTGGCTCGCGTCCACCTCGTCCCCGCGGCGGGCGGCGAAGCTCGTCGAGGTCAGCAACCGCGGCCAGGTCGTCCTCGACCGCGATCCCGTCAACCCACCACGCAATCGCTCGTATCTATGGCAGAAGGGGCGTCTCTATGGCAGAAGGGGCGTCTGACCGATCTCGGCACGCTCGGCGGGAAGGACGCGACAGCCCTCGACATCAACGAACGCGGGCAGATCGTCGGGTACAGCAGCATCCCGACGAGCACCGCGAGCACCCTGCGCCACGCATTCGTCTGGCAGAACGGGAGGATGACCGACCTCGGCACCCTTACCGGAGGCACGAACAGCAGAGCTCTTGCGATCAACGACCGAGGCCAGGTCGTCGGCTTTGCCGTCAACAGGACACGCCAGATACACGCCGTCCTCTGGACGTTCCGCAGCGGCTGACCGTTCGGCAGTTCCGGCTAGGGGGTCAGCGGCGGCGCGCCCGGCCGTCCTGTGACAGAACGGGAAGGCGAAGGTCCTCTCGACACCGGTTCGTAACGGCATCCTCTGTGGCGAGGATCGCGCGCTCATCAACGAACGCGGTCAGGTCGCGTTCACCGGCCTCGCGAGCCACGACACGTGCCACGCATTCGCGTGGCAGAACTTCAAGCTGACCGACCTCGGAACGCTCGGCGGGCATTGGAGCACCGCGGCGGGCGATCAACGGCCGCGGCACGATCGTCGGCTGGAGCGAGACGAGCAGCGGCCCGGGTCACGCCGTCCTCTGGACGCTCCGCAGCGACTGAGCCCGCGACGGGCCGAAGGACAGGACGAAAGAGGCGGCCGGCAGGCTGTGCAGCTCGATGATGGCCGCTGACGCACGCCATCAGGGGCGCGCCGGCCTCAGGGGCCGGCGCGCCCGTGACGCGCGCTAGTTCTTGGCCATGTAGGTGTAGCCGCCGGGGTCGCCGCTGCCGTTGTAGCCGACCATCTCGCCGGTCTTGTGGTAGCCGGAGAGGACGTCGCAGCTGATGCCGAGGCCCTGGTAGTAGTAGGCGGGCGTGGCGCCCGTGAAGTGCGGGTCGCTCGAGGGCTGGCTGACGCCGAGGTCGAGGAAGGTTCCGGGAGGGAGTGTCTGTATCAGACGTTCCTGCTCGGCCATCCCGTTCCTACGGCCTGCGTCGTTCGAGTGCTCAGGCAGATGCAGGCCCGGGCGGCGAGGGTGGCACCGGGCGCCGCCGGGCGGCCCGCTCGTGCAGGGTCTGCTCGAGGTCGGCGATCGTGCCGACGATCTCCTCGAGGGCACGGCGCTCCTCGCGGGGGTCGGAGAAGCGCTGACGGGCGAGAAACCGCCGCGCCTCATCCTGATGGCGCCGGCTCGTCTGCCAGCGCTCGAGCAGGCGCTCGTCGATTGTCGCGCTCATTGCCCGCATATCGGCAACTCCGCGCCAACGGTTGAGGCCTGGTTCGAGCCCGGCGGGGAGGGAGCATGGGGAGGGCGAGAGGCCCGCGAGCGGGCCCCTCGCCCGCACGGCGCAACCCCGGGGGGCAGGCGGTTTCCCACCTGTGGGGAGAGGAGTCGCGCCGAACCGGTTGTATCTGTCTCATATTGCAGCGATCATTGCGAGGGTTGGATCGCATTCCACGAAAGGAAAAGCTCGCAAAATGGACATCTCGAAGCTCACCCACGGGGCCAAGCTCGTACTCGGCGCCACGATCCTGTTCCTCATCGTCTCGTTCTTCAGCTGGTTCAGCTATGCCGGTCACGGCGTCTGGAACATGTGGCATGGCGTCGGCGTTCTGGCCGGCTTGCTCGCCATCGTGCTTCTCGCGTGGGAGGCTGTCCACCTTTACGGGATCAAGGTCGGCTTGCCGCTCCACCCGGCCATGACGGGCGCCATCCTCGCGATCCTGGTCGCTATCTTCGCTTTCATCCGCTTCATCTCCGTTCCCGGCGGTGGTTTCGGGGTTGGACGCACGTTCTGGGCCTGGCTCGGGATGGCGCTCGCGATTGCAATCGTGGTCGGTGCGCTCGCGAACATGAAGGCCGTCGGGCTCACCATGGCCGATGTCAAGGAGCAGGCGTCCGCCGCCGCGGCGAGCGCGAGCGCGGCTGCGAAGTCAGCCAAAGAGAACAGCTCGGACGCCGCTCCCGCGGCAGCGGCGGCGCCCGAGGCTCCCGCTGCGCCTGCCGCTCCTGCTGCTCCGCCGGCCCCGGAAGCCCCGGCGCCGCCGCCCGCGGCGGAACCGGCAGCAGCCGAGCCCACTGCTCCTGCGGAAACCGCGCCGGAGAGCGTCGAGCCGGCAAGCGACGAGCCGCCGTCGGCTCCTGCCTGACCGTCGCGGAAGGCCTGCTCCCGCCCGTGCGGGAGCAGGCGCCCCGCTCCAGGGCACCCCGCTACACTTGACCGCATGAGCGAGAACGGCCGTCAGGCCGAAACCGGCACGATGCGCGTCAAGAGCGGCCTCGCCGAGATGCTCAAGGGCGGCGTCATCATGGACGTCGTCAACGCGGAGCAGGCGCTGATCGCCGAGAACGCCGGCGCGTGCGCGGTGATGGCGCTCGAGCGCGTGCCGGCCGACATCCGTCGCGACGGCGGCGTCGCCCGGATGTCCGACCCGGGCATGATCCGCGAGATCCAGGACGCCGTGTCCATCCCCGTGATGGCGAAGTGCCGCATCGGCCATTTCGCCGAGGCGCAGATCCTGCAGGCGCTCGAGGTCGACTACATCGACGAGTCCGAGGTGCTGACCCCCGCCGACATCGAGCATCACGTCGACAAGTGGGGCTTCACGATCCCGTTCGTGTGCGGGGCGACGAACCTCGGCGAGGCGCTGCGACGGATCAGCGAGGGCGCCGCGATGATCCGCACGAAGGGCGAGGCCGGCACGGGCGACGTCGTCAACGCCGTCACGCACATGCGGGCCGTGTACGGCGGGATCCGGCGGCTGCAGTCGCTGCGCAGCGACGAGCTGTACGCCGAGGCCAAGAACCTGCAGGCTCCCTACGATCTCGTCCGCTGGGTGGCCGAGCACGGACGGCTGCCCGTCGTCACCTTCACCGCCGGCGGCATCGCGACCCCGGCCGACGCCTCGCTGTGCATGCAGCTCGGCGCCGACGGAGTCTTCGTTGGCTCGGGCATCTTCAAGTCGGGCGACCCCGACCTGCGCGCGAAGGCAATCGTCGAGGCGACGACGCACTTCCAGGACGCCAAGATCCTGGCCCGGGTCTCGACCGGGCTCGGCGAGCCGATGGTCGGCATCTCGTCCGCCTCGCTCGCCGACGGCGAGCGGCTCGAAGTCCGCGGCTGGTAGGGCCGCGACAGGCTTCAGCCTGTCGTCCGGGCTTCTACACTTCCCTCATGAAGATCGGCGTTCTCGCGCTCCAGGGTGCGTTCCGCGAGCACCTGGCCGTCCTCGAGCGGCTCGGCGTCGAAGCGGTCGAGGTTCGCGTGCCGCAGCAGCTCGACGGGCTCGACGGGCTCGTCATCCCCGGCGGCGAGTCGACCACGATGATGCGCCTGATGGGCCTGTACGGGCTCGACGACGCGATCCAGGAGTTCCCGGGGCCGATCTTCGGCACCTGCGCCGGGATGATCGTGCTCGCCCGCGAGCGGCTCGGGCTCATCGACCTCTCCGTCGAGCGCAACGCGTTCGGGCGCCAGGTCGCGAGCTTCGAGGCTCCGATCCGGATCGAGGGAGACGACGAGCCGTTCACCGCGGTCTTCATCCGTGCCCCGTGGGTCGTCGACCCCGGCCCCGGCGTCGCTATCCTCGCCGAGATCGACGGGCACCCGGTGCTCGCACGAGAGGGGCGGATCCTCGTCGCGTCGTTCCACCCGGAGCTGACCGACGACACGCGGGTCCACGAAAGGTTTCTGGAGCTCGTCCGGGAGGAGCAGGGTGTCAGGGCATAGCAAGTGGTCGACCATCAAGCACAAGAAGGGCGCCGCCGACGCCAAGCGCGGCAAGCTGTTCACCAAGCTCTCGCGCTCGATCCTCGTCGCAGCGAAGGAGGGTGGGCCTGATCCGGCCACCAACATGGCCCTCGCGAACGCGATCGAGAAGGCGCGCTCGTACTCGATGCCGAAGGACAACATCGACCGCGCGATCGCGAAGGGCTCGGGCGAGGGAACCGACGGCGCCATGTTCGAGACCGTCGTCTACGAGGGTTACGGCCCCGAGGGCGTGGCGGTCCTCGTCGAGGCGCTGACCGACAATCGCAACCGGACTGCCGCCGATGTGCGGCACCTGTTCACCAAGCACGGCGGCAACCTCGGTGCCACGGGCGCGGTCGCCTGGCAGTTCGAGCGCCGGGGCATCGTCATCGTCCCCGCTGACGGTGTGGACGAGGACGCGCTCTTCCTCGTGGTCGTGGAGGCGGGCGCGGACGACGTCGAGCAGGACGGCTCCGCGTTCCAGGTCTCGAGCGCCCCGGAGCAGCTCTCATCGGTGCGAGAGGCGGTCGAGTCGGCGGGGTTCACGGTCGAGTCCGCGGAGCTGTCGATGGTGCCGAAGGTGACGGTCGAGATCGGGGACGAGCCGACCGCCAAGAAGGTCGTGCGACTCGTCGAAGGGCTCGAGGACAACGACGACGTCCAGGACGTCTACGCGAACTTCGACATCCCCGAGAGCGTGCTCGAGGCCGTCGCGTCGTAGGTGAATGCGCTATGAAGAAGCGTATCGCGCCTTCACCCCCGCGACGCCTGCTTGCACGCTTCGCGTGATCCTGAAGCCGGGAACCTACGGTTCCCCGCGACCCTCCCTCGTGAAGTGCGGGGCGCCCCGTCGTCCGGTTGGCTCCATACCCTTCTGCCGTGAAGGTTCTCGGCATCGACCCAGGGACGGCTGCGTGCGGCTACGGGATCGTCCTCGAAAGCGGCGGGCGGGTCACGTCACTCGCGTCCGGGTGCTGGACGACAAGCGCCCGCGAGCGGCCGGAGCTTCGGCTGCGGGTGATCTTCGAGGGGGTGCAGGAGCTCATCGCAGCCCACGCGCCGGATGCCGTCGCCATCGAGGAGTCGTACGTGGGGGCCGACGCGCGCATCGCACTCTCCGTCGGTCAGGCCCGCGGCGCCGCGATGGTCGCCGCCGCCACCGCCGGCGTCGAGTGCACCGAATACGCGCCCTCCCGCGTCAAGCAATCGGTCTGCGGGCACGGCCACGCCGACAAGGGCCAGGTGCAGCGGATGGTCAAGATGCTGCTCTCGCTGGCCGAGGTCCCGCCGACCTCTCACGAGGCCGACGCACTCGCCGTCGCCATCTGCCACGCGCTGATGCCTCCGCTCGCCCGGATGGCGTCGTGATCGCCCGCCTCCGCGGCATGCCCGCGGGCCGCAGCGCGGACGGCCTCCTGCTCGACGTCAACGGTGTCGGCTACCTCGTCGCGGCGACGCCGGGCGTGATGCGACGGGCCGAGGGCGGGGGAGAGCTCGTCGTCGAGACGTTCCTGCACGTCCGCGAGGACGCCCTGCAACTCTACGGCTTCGCCGATGCGTCCGAGCGCGAGCTCTTCGTCCAGTTGCTGACCGTGAGTGGGATCGGGCCCAAGGTCGCCCTGGCGGTCGTCTCCGGCTCGCCCGCCTCGGAGCTCCGTCGCGCGATCGCGCTGGAGGACCACGCGCGCTTCCAGGCGATCCCGGGAATCGGGAAGAAGACGGCCGAGCGGATCGTGCTCGAGCTGAAGGAGAAGGTCTCTCTCACCGCCGGCGACGCGGCTGCCTACGCGGCCGACGACACGCCGACGCACCTCGTCGCGCGCGATGCTCTCGTCGAGCTCGGGTACTCGGTGCTGGAGGCGGAGCAGCGCCTGGCCGACGTCGACCCCGAGCTGCCGCCCGCGGAGCGGGTGCGGCTCGCGCTGCGGGCCGCGTAGGCTATCGGCGTGAGCGACGCCATCACCGCATCGGTGCTGGATCCCGAGGACGAGGAGGTCGAGCGCTCCCTGCGCCCGCGCCGGCTCGACGACTTCGTCGGCCAGGAGCGGATCAAGGAGCAGCTCGGCATCGCTCTCGACGCGGCCAAGGGCCGCGGCGAGGCGCTCGATCACGTGCTGCTCGCCGGCCCGCCGGGCCTCGGCAAGACGACGCTGGCGCAGATCATCCGCGAGGAGCTCGGGGTCGGGCTGCGGACCGTCGCCGGGCCGGCGCTCGAGAAGAAGGACATCGCAGCGATCCTGACCGCGATCGAGCCGCGCGACGTCCTCTTCATCGACGAGATCCACCGCCTCCAGCGCGCGGCCGAGGAGATCCTCTACCCGGCGCTCGAGGACTTCCGGCTCGACATCGTCTTCGGCCAGGGCGCCGCGGCTCGCACGCTGACGATCGACCTGCCTCCCTTCACGCTCGTCGGCGCGACGACGCGATCGGGGCTGCTGACGACGCCGCTGCGCGACCGCTTCGGGATGACCTTCCGGCTCGGGTACTACGACCCGGGCCAGCTCGGCACGATCGTGCGCCGCTCGGCCGGGATCCTGGACGTCGAGATCGAGGACGACGCTGCCGACGAGATCGCGAGCCGCTCACGGGGCACGCCGCGGATCGCCAACCGGATCCTCCGGCGCGTGCGCGACGTGGCCGAGGTGCGCCACGCGGGCAAGATCACGAACGATGTCGCCCGGGAGGCGCTCGAGCTCCTCGAGGTCGACGGCCGTGGTCTCGAGCGCACCGACCGCGAGCTTCTCTCGGCGGTCGCCGAGAAGTTCGGCGGCGGGCCTGTCGGGCTCTCGACGCTCGCCGTCGCGCTCGGGGAGGAGCCCGACACGATCGAGGACGTCTACGAGCCGTACCTGCTCCAGCTCGGCTTCCTGCAGCGCACGCCGCGCGGGAGGATCATCACCGAGCTCGGCCGCAAGCACGTGGGCGCCGTCCGGGTCGACGGGAGCCTCTTCTGATGCCCGAGCTCTGGACGCCCGGGATGACCGGCCCGCTCGACGACCTCGTCAACCGCATCGAGCGTCGGATCGAGAGCTTTCGGAGCGAGCACGGCCTCGAGCGGGCGGGGGTCAGCATCGAGCTCGCCGACGGCTCGCTGCACCGTCTCGCGACGATCTCGGCCGAGCCGGGCTTCGGGTTCGTCACCCTCTGTCCTCACTGCGACAAGGGCGGCGAGCCGCACGAGCTGATCGTGCCGCTGGGCGCGATCCGGGAGATCCGGATCGGCGTGGCCGAGGACGAGCCGCGGCTCGGCTACGCGCCGCCGGCAGAAACGGAGTCGGAGACAGGCTGAAGCCTGTCACCGACGCGTCTTCTCCTCACCTCCTGAACTGCAGGGCGCGCCAGCTCGGCGTCGGCGCCAGCTCGAGCAGCGCCCGGCCGCCCTCCGGCTCGGCGTAGCCGAAGTCGCCGGTCGCCTCGTCGAAGCTCACCTCGAGCAGGTTCTCTTTCACCCGGTGATCGAGGTAGGCACCACGGAAGACGAGCTTCCGCAGCCAGTAGACGAGCGACTCGCCGTCGTTCAGGGAGAGGCGCTCCCAGTGGCGCATCAGGTAGCTCCCGAGCGGGCTCCGCGGCTGCGCGATCCGCCCGTCGGCTGCGAGCTCGACGAGATCGTGCGTCTCGTCGTCGTCGAGGTCGCTGTCGGGGACCAGGTCGAGCTTCACCGCGGCCGCCATCACGCGCTCGCGAAAGTCCTCGGCACCGAAGGCAAACCGGTAGCCCAGGAACTCGAGCACGTAGTCGTCGCCCGACACGTAGTTGTTGACCTCACCCTGGGGCACGACGGGAAAGCTACCCTCACCGCGTGAACTGGCGTATCACGATCCCCATGATCTTCGCGGTGCTCGTGATCTGGGTCGTCGGTGCAGCCGTGACGAAGTTCTCGCTCGAGCAGATGGCCTACCTCGCACCGGTCGCAGTCGTCGTCGTCGGCGCCACGATCGGCCTCGTGATGTTGTGGATCAAGGTGATCCGCGAGTCGCGCCGCGAGCGGCGGGCGCGACGCGACGCGGCAGTCTGAGCCCGGCCGGCCGGCCGAAGCCGGTCACCCCGTGGTCCGTCCGGAGCCGGACCTATCGTGACTGGCATGGTCGGAAGCTGGAAGATCGAGCCCGTCTCGTTCCCGGACGTCCGGGAGCTGATGGACGCGATCGGCGTCTCGGAGACGCTCGCAACCGTGCTCGTGCGGCGCGGCCTCGACGATCCGGCGGCGGCGCAGGCGTTCCTCGAGCCGGAGGGGATCACGCACGACCCGCTCCTCCTCGGTGACATGGCGGCGGCCGTCGAGCGCCTCCGGGGCGCGGTCGAGCGCGGTGAGCGGATCTGCGTCCACGGCGACTACGACGTCGACGGCATCTGCTCGACGGCGCTCGCGGTGCTGGTCCTGCGCGAGCTCGGCGCGGACGTCGGCTGGCATCTCCCGAGCAGGTTCGAGGAGGGCTACGGCGTCTCCGCCGTCACGATCGCCCGCCTCGCAGAGGAGGGCGTGAAGCTCGTCCTCACCGTCGACTGCGGCATCACGGCGGTGCCCGAGGTCGAGGAGGCGCGGCGGCTCGGGGTGGACATGATCGTCACCGACCACCACCGGCCGGGCGAGACGCTGCCGGCCTGCCCGATCGTCGCGACCCGACCCTCGGACTACCCCTTTCCCGATCTCTGCGGCACGGGCGTCGTCGTCAAGCTGGCGCAGGCGCTCCTCGGCGCCGACCATCCCGCGATCGCCCGGCACGCCGACCTGGTCGCCCTCGCCACGATCGCCGACGTCGTCCCGCTCGTCGACGAGAACCGCGCTCTCGCCACCACCGGCCTGCGCGGCCTCTCGCGGACCCAGAAGCCGGGGCTGCGGGCACTGATGCGGGTCGCCGGTGTCGACCCGGCCACCGTCGATGCCACCGCAGTCGCGTTCCGTCTCGCCCCGCGCCTCAACGCCGCCGGCCGGCTCGGCCGGCCCGATGTCGCCTTGCACCTCGTGCTCACGAACGACGAGCGCGAGGCCGACCTTCTCGCCAACGAGCTCGAGCTCCTCAATCGCGATCGCCAGGCCGTCGAGGAGAGGATCCTCCGGGAAGCCGTCGCCGCCGTCGACGCGTGGCCGGCGGACAAGCGTGGCCGCCGCGCCTACGTCGTCTGGGGCGAGGGCTGGCACGAGGGCGTGATCGGCATCGTCGCCTCCCGGCTCGTGGAGCGGTTCGGACGGCCCGTCGTCCTGATCGCCGGTGAGGGCGAGAGCTGGAAGGGGTCAGGCCGGTCGGTGCCGAGCTTCGACCTCCACGCCGGCCTCGCCGCCTGCGCCGAGCATCTCGAGCGCTTCGGCGGCCACCGCGCCGCCGCCGGGCTCACGATCAGGGCCGACGAGCTCGAGCCGTTCGCGGCGGCATTCGCGCGGCACGCCGACGGCGTGCTCGTCGACGACGACCTCGCGCCCGTCACCCGGATCGACGCGATCGTCCCGGCCGCCGCGCTCACGCTCGAGCTCGCGCGCGAGCTCGAGCAGCTGTCGCCCTTCGGCCTCGGCAACCCCGACGTGACCCTGCTCGTCGCCGGCTGCGAGGCGGTCGGCGCTTCGACCGTCGGCGAGGGCAAGCACCTGCGCTTCCGGGTGCGCCAGCACGGGCGCGATGCGGGAAGCGCAATCGCGTTCGGCCTCGGCGGCCAGCTCGAGCGCCTCCAGGGCGAGACCCACTTCGACGTCGCGTTCAGGCTCAAGCAGAACCGCTGGAACGGCACCGTGTCGCCGCAGCTCGTCGTGCGGCGCGTGTTCGACACCTCGAACGCCTACGAGGAGTTGCGGCTGTGGCTCGCCGGGCTGTGGCGGACCGGGGAGGACGCCTGGACGCCGGAGGCGCGGCGGATCTTCGCAGAGCTCGAGCTCGGCGACACGGCCGGCAAGAGGCAGCTGCTCGAGTCCCCGACGTTCCGGGCGCTGCTCGAGCACGGCCTGCCGCTGACGCTGCCGCAAGCGGCCTAGGTGTCCTACCCACGGACGTTGTGAACGCGGCTGATCGGGGATCGGTTTCCGATCGCGCTGTGTGGTCGCCGGTGGTTGTAGTGGTGGAGCCAGTGTGGCAGCGCTTGGTTGCGGTGTCGATGTGAGCT
>Ga0302322_100004703_pt1 | contig 11895 bp, 11 predicted proteins | sample Fen_T0_2_FD_203757 | JGI IMG/M metagenome (GOLD analysis project Ga0302322, IMG submission 203757) | Peat permafrost microbial communities from Stordalen Mire near Abisko, Sweden - Fen_T0_2 | ecosystem: Environmental > Terrestrial > Soil > Wetlands > Permafrost | place: Sweden: Abisko... | reverse complement strand
CGCCGTGATGCCGGCGTTCGGCGCCTATGCCGGCGGCCTCAGCATCCGCGACGTCGCCTTCGCAAAAATCTTCCAGTCGCTCGGCTTCATCGCCCATGTGCTCGGCGACCGCAGCGTCCACAGCATCGCCGCAGCGAGGTGCTACTGAACTCGGAGCTGCCCGCGAGCACGCTGCGCTCTCTCCCCCGCTTGCGGGGGAGAGCTGGAGTGGGGGCGCCACATGTACCGCCGTTGCGGCTGCCCCCTCCCTGGCCCTCCCCCGCAAGCGGGAGAGGGAACGCATCGCCTTTGTGGCTTCATGATTATTCGCGAACGAATGCTGCTACGCCGCCTTGGCCTGCACCTTCTCGCAAAACTCCGCCAGACGATCGGCGAGCCGCAATGTCGCCGGGCTCGCATCTGCCGATGCCACCAGCGCGAGTTCGGTGCGCTCGATCGGCGCAAAGCCTTCTTTCGTCGTCAGCACGCGGTGGTCGGCCTGCACCGCCATCTCGGAGAGGATGCACAGGCCCATGCCGGCCGCGACCGCGGCCTGGATGCCGGCCAGGCTCGATGACGTATAGGCCATGTGCCAGGACCGTCCCGAGCTTTCCAGCGCATGGATCGCGCGGCTGCGATACAGGCAGCCCGGCGGAAACCCGATCAGCGGCAGCGACGGGCCGTGGATGTCGACCGGACGGCTCCGGCTCGTCACCCAATGCACCTGCTCGGGCCACACCGCGATCGCGGGTCCGTCGTCGGCGCCGCGCTTGAGCAGCGCCAGGTCGAGGTCGCCACGGTCGAGCTCGCGTTTGAGATTGAGGCTCTGGTCGGCACGGACGTCGAGCCGCAGCGTGGGATGGGCGCGGGAAAACGACGCCAGCAGCTTGGCCAGCCGGTAGGCGGCGAAATCCTCGGGGATGCCGAGCTTGACGGCGCCGTCCTGCCCCGGCCGCGCCACCACGTCGCGCGCCTCTTCCGCCAGAGACAGCAGCCGCCGCGCATAGGACAGCAGCCGCTCGCCGGCCTCGGTCGGCGTCACGTCGCGGCCGTTGCGGTTGAGCAGGGTCTGGCCGAGGTCGTCCTCCAGCCGCTTGATCTGCTGGCTGACGGTCGATTGCGTCCGGTGGACCCGCTCGCCGGCCCGGGTGAAGCCGCCGGAATCCACCACCGAGACGAAGCTGCGCAGCAGGTCGAGATCGAGCATCGCTGCCTCATTTGAAAATCAACTGAAATCCAGTCTATCATTTAATTTCCAAATGGGAAGGCGCGGCCCTAGATCAGGGGCCAAGGAGATTATGCATGTCACTCGCGCCGCCGGTCCCGCTGTCCCGCTCTGTGTTCCGTCCCGGCTTCAATTCGCTGCCGATCGTGATCACGCTGTTCTGCCTGCTGTGGAGCTTCGCCTTCGTCGCCGGCAAGGTCGGCGTCAGCTATTGTCCGCCGCTGCTGCTGCTGGCGGTGCGCTTCCTGCTCGCTGGCGTGCTGATCTTCGTCATCTCCGGCGTGCGGCGCGACGCCTGGGCGATGGCTCAAAAAATGACCTGGCGCGATGCTTTGGTGTTTGCGGTGCTCGGCGTCGCCAACAATGCGCTTTATCTCGGGCTCGGCTACACCGGCCTGAAGACGGTCTCGGCCGGGCTTGGCGGCCTGATCGTCTCGGCCAATCCGGTGTTCACGGCAGGGCTGGCGGCGCTGCTGCTCGGCGAGGCCCTGACCTGGCGCAAGGTCGCCGGCCTGTTGCTCGGCATCATCGGCGTCACCATGATCGTCTGGCACCGGCTGTCGGTCGGCAGCGATCCGCTCGGTGGCATCCTGTTCACGCTGGCCGCATTGGCCTCACTGGTGACCGGCACCATCCTGTTCCGGCAGCTCGCGCCCATGGGCAGTCTGTGGATCGGCAACGGCATCCAGAACCTTTCCGCCGGCCTCGTGCTGCTGCCGTTCGCGCTCTTGTTCTCCAACACTGACGCGGTCGTGTTCAACGCGCAACTCGCGGCTGCCTTCGCCTATCTGGTGCTGGGCGGATCGGTGCTCGGCTATCTGCTCTGGTTCCACCTCTTGAAAGTGTGCGGCGCCACCGCCGCCAGCTCCTATCACTTCGTGATGCCGCCGCTGGCCATGATCTTCGCCTGGCTGGTGCTCGGCGAGCAGGCCGCCGTGCAGGATCTGTTCGGCGTTATTCCGGTCGCGCTCGGCATCTATCTGGTGACGCGTCCCACGGCGCCGGCGATCGCAGCAACAGAGTCATGAGTTGCGCGGGCGTTGCTACGACTGCAGCCGCTGCAGCAGCAACGTCAGAGCGCAGTTCGCAAACGCCTGCATATTGCCAAGTCGGTCGCCGTGTCCTGTCTCCAGCGTGATCATGGTCGTGTCGTGGCCTGCCACCGCAAGACAGCTATGGCCGGCGGCGTCGCCATAGCGGTTGCCGGTCGGTCCAGCTGCGCCTGTTTCCGACAGGCCCCAATCGCTGGAGAAACGTTGGCGAATGGTTTTCGCCAGCAGCTGTGCGTAGGGCTCCGACGCCGAGCGAATGCCCTTCATTGCCTCATCGGGAATGTCCATCAGGATACGCCTTGCGTCCCGCGTATAGACCACGGCGGAGCCGAGGAAATAGGCCGAGGCGCCGGGCACGGCGAGCAGCGCCGCCGAGATCAGGCCGCCGGTCGAGGATTCCGCGACCGCGATGCTCTGCTTGCGCGCGACCAACTGTTTGGCCACCTGTTCGGCGGTGGCGATCAGGTCCAGCATGGCGAACTCTCCGTCAATCGGGTTTCAACTCCGGCACTCGTCACTCCGAGACGCTGCCGCCGGCCATCATTCGCCTTTCGCGCGCATAGCGCACCAAGGCGGCGAATCGATAGAGCCCGTGCACGAACTTGCTGTAGGGCAGGGTGATGAATAGTGCGAACACGAAGCCGAGATGGATCGCAAGCCACGCGCCCATCGCGGCACCGTCGCGCCAGATCAAGAGCGCCAGCCCGGTGGTGGCGGTCAGCAGCAGCATGATGGTGAAGGCCGAGTCCATGCCGTAGCGCGCCCTGTCGACCAGGACGGGATCACGCCGCCACTTCGCCACCAACAGACCGATGGTCCCGATCACGAGACCGATGCCGCCCAGCGTGCCCAGCACCACCGGCAGGTCCCACCAGGGGTAGGGCGCCTCGCGCGCTAGCAGATAATGGTACAGCGTCGCCGCCGAGGTCGCGGCAAAGCACAGCAGGAAGCCGTAGAAGGTCAGATGATGGTACAGCCGGCGCCGGTCGGTCGGCTGATCGTCGGCGTTGAAGCAACCGACGCCGCCACCGTCGAGATAGCGCAAGGACCCGGCATCGCGGATCGCCTGCCACAGCGAGCCGGCGCTGCCCACCTTGGCGACGGGATCGCCGATATCCAGCCAGAACGCGCGCAGGCTCATGGCGAGCGCGAGAATAGCAAACAGGAAGGCGGCGCCGAACAAGGCGGCCATCGCGTTGTGCGGCATCAGCACATAGAACGCGCCGGGCCCGGTATGGGCGACGGTGAGTGCTTGGCGGTCGTGAGTTGCGGCAAAACCGAAGATGAAGGCGGCCACGCTGAACGCGGCGATCAGGCTCAGCAGCAGCCCGTTGCGGGCGAACAGGCCGGAAGTGGCGCGCGGCCAGGCATAGGCGGCATAGGATTCGGCGCGCGCGATCGCCAACGTCTGCGGTACGTTGACATTGAATTCGTGCGGCGGCGAGAACTGGCAGTCGACATAGCAGGCGCCGCAGCCATGGCAGAGATTGGCGAGGTAATTGAGGTCGCCGTCGCTGAAGGCGCGGCGCATCTCCATCGCCGGAAACACCGCGCACAGCCCCTCGCAATAGCGGCAGGAATTGCAGACCGTCATCAGCCGGTCGGTCTCGGTGAGGATCTTAGTTCCGTGCATGTTGCTCTAATCCAACCGAAGGGCACGCTGCTCGTTCTCCCTCTCCCCGCTCGCGGGGAGAGGGTTGGGGTGAGGGGGATTCTCGACAGACCGAACCCGTGGAGAGTCCCCATCACCCGAAATTCGCGCTGCGCGCAAATTTCGACCTCTCCCCGCAAGCGGGGCGAGGTGATCCGAAATCGCCGCTGCGGCTTCGACCAATCGCAGGTCAGTTCCGTGCATTTTTTGCAGCTTCCCGTCCCGCGATCCGCCCGAACACGCTGCCGATGGTCATGCCGATGCCGGCGGCATAGCCTTGGCCCAGCACGTTGCCGGCCATGATCTCGCCGGCGGCGAACATGTTGGCCGACGGCGTGCCGTCGGTCATCAGGATCCGCGCCTGCTTGTTCACGCGGGTGCCGAGATAGGTGAAGGTGATGCCGGGCCGCACCGGATAGGCGAGATAAGGCGGGGCCTCGATCCGGCGCGCCCAATGCGTCTTCGGCGGCATCACACCTTCGGTGCGACAGTCGTCGAGAATGGTGTGGTCGAAGGTGCCGGGCCGCACCGCTGCATTGAAGTCGGCGATGGTTTTCTCCAGCGCAGCCGGATCGAGCTCGAGCTGGGCGGCAAGGCCCGCGAGGCTGTCGCACTCGATCGGCGGAAACAGCGTCGGCATGAAGCTGTGGCGCACGCTGGAATCGAAGATGATGTACGCGATCTGGCCGGGCTGCGCCGCCACCAGCCGGCCCCAGATCGCGTAGCGCTTCGGCCAGATGTCCTCGCCCTCGTCGTAGAAGCGCTGGGCGTCGCGATTGACCACGATGCCGAACACGACCGAGTCGTGACGGGTGATGATGCCGCCGTCGAATTTCGGCGCGCGGGCGTCGATCGCCACCGCATGGCACTGGGTGGGATCGCCGATCTCCTGCACCCCCTTGGCCAGCAGCATCTTCAGGATCGTGCCGCGATTATAGGGCGTGCCGCGAATGAGAAAGTTGTCGGCGGCCGCGCCCCAATATTGCTTCAGCCATTCGATGTTGGCCTCGAAACCGCCGGCGGCCGCGACCAGGGTTGCGGCGCGCACGCGTGCTTCGCCGTCGCCCTGCTTCAGTTTGGCCGACAGGAACATTCCGTTGTCGATCTCGATGTCGACGACTTCGGCGTCATAGAGCACGTCGACGCCGAGCTGCTCGGCCGTGCGATAGAGCGCGTTCAGCATCGCGCGGCCGCCACCGAGGAAGAACGAGTTGGTGCGGCCCAGGCTCAACGTGCCGCCGAGCGAGGGCTGCCAGCGCACGCCCTGCTCGACGATCCAGTTCAGCATGTCCTTTGATTCCGCGATCATCAGGCGCGCCAGTTCCTCGTCGGTCTGGCCGCCGGTCACGCGCAACAGGTCTTCCCAGAACTCCTCCTCGGTATAGGGGCCGGTCAGGATGTCGGTCGCCGCGTCATGGGCGCAGCGCATGTTGCGGGTGTGGCGGGTGTTGCCGCCGCGATAGAATTTCGGCGCGCCTTCGAGCACCAGGACGGAGGCGCCGGATCGCCGGGCGCCGATGGCGGCGCACAGCGCGGCATTGCCGCCGCCGATCACCAGCACGTCGTACCTGCGATTGAGATCGAGCATGCGGTCTTGTTAATCGCGCCGGCTTGGAAAGCAAGCCGAGGAAAAGCAGGGCAGGCCAAACAAAACGCCGGCCGGACCCGAGCCCGGCCGGCGCTTTCGAACTCATGCCGCAACGGCTTCGCGCGTCTCGATAGCCCTGCCGCCCCGATAGACGGCCAGCGTCGCGATGATGCCGAGCACGGCCGCGAACATCAGCCAGTAGCCAGGAGAGGCCTTGTCGCCGGTCTTGTCGATCAGCCAGGTCGAGGCGAACGGCGTGAAGGTGCCGAACAGGGCTGCCGCGAGCGCGAAGGCCAGCGAGAAGCAGGTGGTGCGAACGTGTGCCGGGACGATTTCGACCAGGCAGCCCAGCATGGTGCCGCTGTACATGCCGAAATAGAACGAGAACATCATCTCGACTGCGAGCATCTTGCCGAAGCTGGGATCAGCCACCAGCCAATGCAATGCCGGATAGGCCGTGACCAGCGACAGGCCGGCGATGGCGAGCAGCACCGGCTTGCGGCCAATGCGGTCGGACAGGGCGCCGCCGACCGGATTCCAGATGAAGTTGCCCACCGCGACCAGCACCGTCACCAGGAGGGCGTCGGCCGAGGACAGTTTCAACACGGTCTTGCCGAACGTCGGCGTGTAGACGGTGACGAAATAGAACGTCGTGGTGGTCAGGATCGCGATCATCATGCCGAGGATGACGATGCGCCAGTTCGCGGTCGCGGAGGCGAACACTTCCGATGCGGACGGATGCTTCTTCATCGCGAGAAACTCCGGAGTTTCCTCCAGGGTTCGGCGCAGGAAGAAGATCAGCGGAATGATCAGGCAGCCGATGAAGAAGGGGATGCGCCAGCCCCAGGCCGCGACCGTGGCCGGCGGCATGGCTTCGCTCAGGAGATAGCCGATGATTGCGGCGACGAAGATGGCAACCTGCTGGCTGGACGACTGGAACGAGGTGTAGAAGCCGCGATTGCCTGGCGTGGATATCTCGGACAGATAGACCGAGACTCCGCCGATCTCGACGCCGGCCGAGAAGCCCTGCAGCAGGCGGCCGATCAGCACGATGGCAGGCGCGGCGACCCCGATCGTGGCATAGGACGGACAGAAGGCGATGACGACGGTGCCGAGCGCCATGATCGCCAAGGTCACGATCAGGCCCTGGCGGCGGCCGATCCGGTCGATATAGGCGCCGAGCACGATCGCGCCGACGGGACGCATCAGCGCGCCGAGCCAGAACACGCCGAAGGTGTAAAAGAGCGACGCCGTCTCATTGTCCGAGGGGAAGAACGCTTTCGCGATCGAACTGGCATAGAAGCCGAACAGGAAGAAGTCGAACTGTTCGAGGAAATTGCCGCTGGTGGCGCGCAGGATGGCGCCGATCCGAGATTTGATCGCCGGTGGTTGCGTGGCTGTGGTCTGTGACACGAAAGTTTCTCTCCCTCGCGGAGGCCAGTGCGGAAGAAGATCTCTCGCCTGCCGTTGATGCGGTCCGGCAATTTGCCACGCTGATGCGCTTGGGCCAACCGGAATTCGATGGAGCGGAGCAGCATTGTGCTGCCGCATTGAGTTTTTCAGGATTTGTTCTGCGCCGACGCTGTGAGCCATTGCCGGAACGCCTGCAACTTGGCCGGGTCGGTGCGGCCTTCGGGCGATACCAGGTAGAAGCCGGCGTCGGCCGGCAGCGCGATCGTGAAGGGAACCACGAGACGCCCCTTGGCGATGTCGTCCCGGACGTAGGACGTGCGGCCCAGCGCGACGCCGAAGCCGTCGATCGCCGCCTGCACCGTCACGAAGATGAGATCGAAGCTCAAGCCGTGGTGCTTGGAGATCGCCGCCGGCAGTCCCGCGGCCGTCAACCAAAGCCGCCAGTCGTCGTCATAAAAGCCGCCGCTGGTATGCAGCAGCGTGTGTTGGGCAAGGTCATGCGGGCAGCGCAGCGGCTTGCTGCCCTGCAGCAGAGCCGGGCTGCAGACTGGAAACAGTTCGTCGGCCATCAGCCACTCCGCGCGCACGCCCGGCCAATGCCCGCGGCCATAACGGATCGCGGCGTCGACATCATCCCGCTTGAAATCGACCAGACCGGTCGACGTGGTGATGCGGACGTCGATGTCGGGATGCGCATTCTGGAAACTGTTGAGCCGCGGCAGCAGCCATTTCGCGGCAAGCGACGCCAAGGTCGAGATCGTCAGCACCTTGCCGCCGTCCTTGCGAAGCAGCCGCTCGGTGGCGAGACGGAGGTCGTCGAACGCCGCGCGCACCAGCGGCAGGTAGTCGCGGGCCTGCGGCGTCAGGGCCAGGCTGCGGTTGTGCCGGACGAACAGTGGGATGCCGAGTTCGTCTTCCAGCCGCTTGATCTGATGGCTGATCGCGGTCTGCGTCACGTTCAGTTCGGACGCCGCCTGTGTGAAGCTGAGGTGCCGTGCCGCGGCCTCGAACGCCCTGAGACCATTGAGAGAGGGCAGCCGGGCGGTCATCCGGATCGTATCCTAAACATGAGATTAGCTCATCTGAAGCGATCTAAAGTGTCGTTTGCGAAAGGCGCTGACGGCGCTGATATTGCGGTTTCAAGCTAATTGCAGGAGGCTTCGATGTCTACTTGCGTCTCGCCGTCAATGACAAATCATCATGCGTCCGGGCTCGGGGAGAGACTGGCGGCCGTGTTGCAGCTGTGGCGTCAGCGTTACCGGGGCCGCCATGAATTGGCAGCCTGGTCGGAGCGGGATCTGCATGACCTCGGTCTGTCCCGAGGCGACATCGCCTCGGAGATCAGCAAACCGTTCTGGCGGGCCTGATGGCCGTCAGGCCGGCGCCGCCCAGGGGATTGCAGGTTTTGTTCGGCGGAGCGGACCATGACAAAGCTGCGACTCGATGACATCCAGCGATATTCCGATCTGATCCGGTCGCGCCGCGGCGATGCGATCACGCTACGGATCGCCGGCGCTCCGGATGCCGAGGCGCTGCAGGCCTATGTTCGTTCGCTGAGCCCGCGCTCGCGCGCCAATCGCTTCCTGGGTGGGATCAGCGAGTTGCCGAAAGCCGTGCTCGATGATTTCACGCGTCCCGGCGAAGGTGACCGCTTCACCCTGCTCGCGACCATCATGGTCGACGGATCGGAGCAGATCATCGGCGAAGCGCGCTACGCGTTTCATGCCGAGGACGATGCTTTTGAGTTCGGCCTGTCGGTGCAAGACCGTTGGCACGGACGCGGCGTCGGCGCGGCGCTGATGACAAACCTGGAATGCCGGGCCGCCGCGCTCGGCGCCGTCGGCCTGTTTGCCGACACGCTGCGCACCAACTACGTCATGATCGCGCTGGCGCGCAAGTCCGGTTACGGCCTCCTCCGCCATCCCGATGATTGGAAGCTGCTGCGTTTCGAGAAGCAGGTCGCATACGCGCCGGCGGAGATTCCCTGCGCCAGCTGGCGGCTTGCCGCCCTGGCGCAGCCGTCATTGCGAGCAGCCAAAGGCGACGAAGCGTTCCACGGCCGCGCCTCTGGTTCTGGATTGCTTGGCTTCACTCGCAATGACGAACGGCGGATCCATACACCTCAATCGTGAGCGTACAATCGAGCCGGGCGATGTCCGAACATCACCGGTTCGATCAGAACGTCTCCACCCACGGCCGCAACTCCATCTCCCAGCTCCAGGCGCTGCGCGGCTGCTGCAGTACGCTCCAATAGCTGGCGGCGATGGCGTCGGGGTCGAGCATGGAATCGGGGCGCTCCGGAGGCTCAGACCTGACGCCGCTCTTGATGCCGCCGTCGATGACGAAATGGGCGACATGGATGCCCTGCGGCGACAGCTCGCGCGCCATGCTCTGGGCGAGCCCGCGCAGTGCGAACTTGCCCATCGCGAACGGCGCGGACAGCGCATAGCCCTTGACGCTGGCCGACGCTCCCGTGAACAGGATCGCGCCGTGCTTGTTGGGCAGCATGCGCTGCGCCGCCTGCTGCGCCACCAGGAAGCCGCCGAACGCGCTGACCGACATCGCCTGCGCCACCTCCGCGGGGACCAGATCGACCAGCGGCCCGCGAGCCCGAGCGCTGGCATTGTAGACCACGAGGTCGGGCGTGCCGAGCTCGCGCTCGACCAGGCCGAACAGCCGTTCGACCTCCTCCGGATTGGTGGCATCGCAGGGATAGGCGCGTGCGCCGGTCTCGTTGCACAGCGCGCCGAGTTTTTCGACCTTGCGCGCGGCCAGCGCGACGCGGATCTTCTCGCGGGCCAACAGCCGCGCCAGCGAGGCACTCAGGCCTTCGCCGGCGCCGACGATCAGGGCGATCTTGTAGGTCGGGATATCCATGACGATGTGTCCTCAAAGCGGCCGCAGAAACAGAAGCTAATGCGATTGCGGGTAACTTCCTATGGTTCTTGCTTTTATTTTTGGGATTGTATCAAGGGCGGCCGCCGCCGGATGCAAGCAAGCGTTGGATGTCGTATGACAAGCGACGGACAGCTCCGCGATAGGGGTCCGGGCTAAAGGCCGGGACGACAGATGAGCAAGCCTCTAATCGTCAAACGTCTTCGGTGGCACGAAGCCGCCGAATTCGCGTTCGATCAGTTCGGCGAGCTTGAGCGGCGTGCGGTCCTCCAGCCAGGGTCCGACGATCTGCACGCCGACCGGCAGCCCCTGCTCCGTAAGCCCGAGCGGGATCGCGGTTGCCGGCAGCCCCGGCAGCGTGGCGATGCCGGGCCAGGCCAGTTGGTCGGTATAGACATGGTCGGTGCCGTCGATCCTGATCCGCCGCAGTTCCTGGTCCGGCGAATGGTCGTGCGGAAAAGCCGGCGTCGGCATGATCGGGCAGATCACCGCGTCGAAACGCGCGAACAGCGCGCGCCATTGCGCCCGCAGCCGCGACCGTTCGCCATCGGCCTGCACCCAGTCGCGATGGCTGAGCGCGATGCCGCGCAGCCGCTCTGCGCCTAGGCTCATGACGTCGGCCGGCAGCCTGGCGGCGGCGTCCTTGGCGCCCGCATAGATCTCGGGCGGGAAATTGGCGCCGAGGAACGACAGCAGCATGCGCATATATAGCCGGCTGCTGGCGGCGAAGTCCGGCAACAGCGGGCTGTCCCTGGTCACGCTGACGCCGGCCTTTTCGAGATTTTCCGCCAGCGTCTCGATCGCGCCGCGCACGTCCTTGTCGGTCGGCAGCAGCGGATCGCTTGCGATCAGGAGCACGCGGAAATCTCTCAGCGCGGTGTGGCGCGGCGGCGGCAGCTCGAGGCGGTAGGCCTTGCCCATGTCGAGCGGATCGGGACCGGCAATGACGTCGAGCAAAAGAGAGAGGTCGGAGGCCGAGCGTGCCATCGGCCCGATCACGGCGAGATCGTGCTCGATCGGGATCGGATGCAACGGCGGCGGTGTGTGGCCGCGCGACGCCACCAGGCCGAAGGTCGGCTTGTGGGCGTAGACGCCGCAATGGAACGCCGGGACGCGCAGCGAGCCGCCGATGTCGGAGCCCAGCGATAGCGGCCCGTAGCCGGCGGCAAGCGCGGCCGACGAGCCGCCGGAGGAGCCGCCCGGTGTGCGGCGGAGGTCGAACGGGTTGTTGGTGGTGCCGTAGATGTCGTTGTAGCTCTGCCAGTCGGCGAGCGCGAGCGGCACGTTGGTCTTGCCGAGGATCACGCCGCCGGCGTCCTTTACCCGGGCGATCGGGAGCGCGTCCTCTGCCGGAATGAAGTCCTTCTGCGCCGGAATGCCCCAGGTCGTGGGCAGGCCCGCGACATTGTAGGATTCCTTCACCGTCAGCGGGATGCCGAGCAGTGGCCTGCGCTCGCCCCGCGCCAGCGCCGCGTCGGCGGCGCGCGCCGCCTCCAGCGCCCGATCAAAGTCGCGGACGCAGACCGCGTTGATCTTGCCGTCATGGCGCTCGATGCGGCTGATCGCGTGCTGCGCCAGTTCGACCGCCGACACCTGTCTGGCGGCCAGGGCTTTCGCTGCGCCGACGGCGGTCCCGAAACTCCATTGCGATGTGGCCAAGGCGTACTCCCCATCCGGTTCTCCGATGGAGAGATTTGTAACCCAAGCCGCTGGCCACCGCGTGGCCAAATTTCCAGTACGGAAGTTCTATCCCGGCAGCATCCGCTGCATGATGCGGTCGCGATAGATGAAGATATGGGCCAGCGCGGCGACAACGTGGGCGGCGATCAGCACCAGCAGCATCCACTCCGCCGCCTGGTGCAGGCCATCGATTGTCTTGCCGGCGGCAGCGTTTTCCGGTGACAGCATCGGCAGCGGGAACAAATAGAAAAACGAGAGTGTCCAGCCGCGGAACGAGGCGAACGCCCAACCGGTCAGCGTGGTTGCCAGCACCATTGCATAGAGCATCCAGTGCACGACCTCGGAGCTCAGTCGCTGCCACGGTGGCAGCGAACTTTCCGGTGCGACCGGATGGGTCAGTCGCCAGACCAGG
>Ga0302322_100004701_pt1 | contig 11900 bp, 9 predicted proteins | sample Fen_T0_2_FD_203757 | JGI IMG/M metagenome (GOLD analysis project Ga0302322, IMG submission 203757) | Peat permafrost microbial communities from Stordalen Mire near Abisko, Sweden - Fen_T0_2 | ecosystem: Environmental > Terrestrial > Soil > Wetlands > Permafrost | place: Sweden: Abisko... | reverse complement strand
GTGCGCATCCAGGGCCGGTTCGCCGAGATCGTCCAGCGCCTGGTGACCTGAGCCGGCCCCAGCCCGCCGACCCCTCCCCGTGATCATGCAATCCGGGACGATCATGCAATCCGGGAACGTCGCTCAGGGGTGCGGGACGATCTCCGGGGTGTCCAGGGTCGCGGCGTCGGCGGACTCGTCGTCCGGCTGGAGCTGCGCCGTCCGCTCGGCCTGGACCCGGGCGAGCCAGTGCTCCACCTCGCGGTCGGCCCGCTCCGGCGTCCAGCCGAGCGCGCCGCCCATGAGCCGCGCCACGGCCGGGGCGGCGCCGACGCCGCGGTCCCAGGTCTCGATCGAGATCCGGGTACGCCGGGCCAGGACGTCGTCCAGGTGCCGGGCGCCCTCGTGCGTCGCCGCGTGGACCACCTCGGCGGCCAGGTAGTCGTCCGCCCCCGGCAGCGGCCGGGCCAGCTCGGGGTCGGCCTCGCAGAGCGCGAGGACGTCGTCGATCAGGGACCCGTAGCGGTGCAGCAGGTGCTCGATCCGGGCGACGTGCAGGCCCGTGCGGGCGGCGATGCGCGCCCGGGCGTTCCAGGCGGCGCGGAACCCCTCGGCGCCGAGCAGCGGCACCTCGTCGGTGCAGCACGGCGCCACCCGGACGTCGAGGGCACGCGCCACCTCGTCGACGGCGTCCTTGGCCATCACCCGGTACGTCGTGTACTTGCCCCCGGCCACCACCACGAGCCCCGGCACCGGGTGCGCGACGACGTGCTCGCGCGACAGCTGCGACGTCGTCTCGTCCTCCCCCGACAGCAGCGGCCGCAGCCCCGCGTACACGCCCTCGACGTCCTCGCGGGTCAGCGGGGTCGACAGGACGGCGTTGACGTGCCGCAGCACGTAGTCGATGTCCGTGCCGGACGCCGCCGGGTGCGCCTTGCCCAGGTTCCAGTCGGTGTCGGTGGTCCCGATGATCCAGTGCCGTCCCCACGGGATGACGAACAACACCGACGTCTCGGTCCGCAGGATCAGCCCGGTCGCGGCCTGGATCCGGTCCTTGGGCACCACCAGGTGGACGCCCTTGGACGCGCGGACCTTCAGCTGGCCGCGCTCGCCGACCATCGCCTGGGTCTCGTCCGTCCACACCCCGGTGGCGTTGATCACCTGCTGGGCGTGCACCGCGAACTCGGTGCCGTCCTCCTGGTCGCGCGCCCGGACGCCGACGACCCGCTCCCCCTCGCGCAGGAACCCGGTCACCCGCGCCCGGTTCGCCACGTGCGCCCCGTAGAACGCGGCCGTGCGCACCAGGTTCATGGTGTGGCGGGCGTCGTCGAGCTGCGCGTCGTAGTACTGGACGGCGCCCACCAGCGCGTCGCGGCGCAGGCTCGGCGCCAGGCGCAGCGCCTGACGGCGGGTCAGGTGGCGGTGCATCGGCAGGCCCGCGCCGTGACCGCCGGTCCGCGCCATCGCGTCGTAGAGGCTCACCCCGGCGGCGACGTAGCCGCGCTCCCACATCCGGTGGGTCAGCGGGTAGAGGAACGGCACCGGCCGGGTGAGGTGCGGCGCCAGCCGGGTGAGGATCAGCCCCCGCTCGCGCAGGGCCTCCAGCACCAGCCCGAAGTCCCTCATCTCCAGGTAGCGCAGGCCGCCGTGGATGAGCTTGCTCGACCGCGACGACGTCCCGCTGGCCCAGTCCCGCGCCTCCAGGAGCGCCACCGACAGCCCGCGCGTCGCGGCGTCCAGGGCCGCCCCCGCGCCGACGACGCCGCCGCCCACCACGACGACGTCGTACGTCTGCTGCGTCATCGCCTGCAGCGCGGCCCGCCGCTCGTCCGGCCCCAGCCGCCCGTCGCGGCGCCGTCCCCCCGGCTGACCCGAACCCGTCATGTCCGGCAGCCTAGGCCGACCGGGCCGCGACCGCCCCGGGGACTCCCCCACCCTCCGTGATCATGCGCGCGGACGGCGGCGGGGTCAGCTCGGCTGGTAGGGGGAGACCACGACCTCGACGCGCTGGAACTCCTTGAGGTCGGAGTACCCGGTGGTGGCCATCGACCGGCGCAGGGCGCCGACCAGGTTCGTCGTCCCGTCGGCGATCCGGCCGGGGCCGAGGAGGATCTCCGCCAGGTCGCCGACGGTCCCCACGTGCACGCGCTCGCCGCGCGGGACCGCCGGGTGGTGCGCCTCCGGACCCCAGTGGTAGCCGCGCCCGGGGGCGTCCGCCGCGCGCGCCAGCGCGGCACCCAGCATGACGGCGTCCGCGCCGCAGGCGACCGCCTTGACGATCTCGCCGGACCGGCCCATGCCGCCGTCCGCGATCACGTGCACGTACCGGCCGCCGGACTCGTCCATGTAGTCGCGCCGCGCCGCCGCGACGTCGGCGATCGCCGTCGCCATGGGCGCGTGGATGCCGAGCGTGGTGCGGGTCGTGTGGGTCGCCCCGCCGCCGAAGCCCACGAGGACGCCGGCCGCGCCGGTCCGCATGAGGTGCAGCGCCGCCGTGTACGTGGCGCAGCCGCCGACGATCACCGGGACGTCCAGCTCGTAGATGAAGCGCTTGAGGTTCAGCGGCTCGGCGCGCCCGGAGACGTGCTCGGCCGACACGGTCGTCCCGCGGATGACGAACAGGTCGACACCGGCGTCCACGACGCTCTTCCAGAACTGCTGGGTGCGCTGCGGGCTCAGCGCGCCCGCCACCGTCACGCCGGCGCCGCGGATCTCCTTGACGCGCTCGGTGATGAGGTCCGGCACGATCTCGGCACTGTAGATCTCCTGCATGCGCCGGGTCGCGGTGCGCGGGTCGAGCGCGGCGATCTCGGCGAGGAGCGGCTCGGGGTCCTCGTACCGGGTCCACAGACCTTCCAGGTCGAGCACGCCGAGCCCGCCGAGCCGGCCCATGGCGACGGCCTGGGCGGGCGACGTCACCGAGTCCATCGGCGCGGCGACCACCGGCAGCTCGAAGCGGTAGGCGTCGATCTGCCAGGCGACACTGACCTCCTCCGGATCGCGGGTGCGCCGGCTCGGCACGATCGCCACGTCGTCGAAGGTGTACGCGCGACGCCCCCGCTTTCCCCTGCCGATCTCGATCTCGTTCACGGTCCCAGGGTATCGGCCCGCCACCCGGGGGCCGGGTGGCGGGCCCCGCGCCTCCGCCGGCGTCGGTCAGCCGGCGTGGAGGTGGACGGTCCAGCCGCCCGGCGCCCGGTAGGTCGCGTCGAAGTCGATCCCGTCGATCGTGCCGTCGGCCCGCGCGCCGGGCTCGCCGGGCTCGGTCTGCCGCCCCCACACCAGGGGGACGAGGGCATCGCTCAGGTAGCCGCCGCACGAGTCGCAGCAGCCGTTGCCGTTGCGGACGAGCGTGGTCCGCAGCGCGATCTCGGCCGTCGACCGGGCCGAGGGCGCCGGGGGCACGAACGCGGGCGACGACGCCGCGCGGCGCCGCAACGCCGTCAGGTCGCGCCCGAACCGGGCCGCGGCCGTCGCGCCGTTGGCCAGGCAGCCCTTCAGCTCGGCGAACTGCGGGTCGCCCATGGGCAGGTCGGCCGAGCCGCGGACGATCGGGTTGTAGGCCGCCGCCCGCGACGACAGCTCGCTGTAGACCAGCAGGGCCGCCCGGGTGAGCGCCGGGCTCATGCCCGCGGGCAGGCTGCCCCGCACGCGCGTCTCCCGGGCGGTCAGGTCCCGGACCGCGGCGACCGTCCCCGGCCGGGCCGCGAGCCCACGCGCGGTGAGGTCGCCGTTGACGAGCGCCGCGACCTGCCGCAGGGCCGCGTCCATCCCGTCGACCTCGCGCAGGTACGCCTGCAGGGCGGGGACGTCGAGGGCCGTGCGACGCCCGGTGTCCACCGACCGCGGGTGCGCGGGGCTCGCCGGGGGGCCGGAGGGCTCCGGGCTCACCGTCGTGGCGGCCGCGTCGACCGTCGACGTCGGGCTCGCCGTCCCCGGGGCCGCCCCGCCGTCAGGGGTGCCCGGCGTGGCGGACACCCGGCCCGCCGCACCGCATCCCGCGAGAACCACCACCGCGGCCAGTCCCGCCACCCAGGTGTGCCTGCGCATCGCCGATCCCCCCCTGCCCCGGCCCGGACGGGCCGCCCCCACCCAGGACGCACGGGCGCGGCGGCGGGTTGACGCCGCAGGCCCCGCGCGGCGCAGGGGTCAGCGCGCGGTGTAGTTGGGTGCCTCGGCGGTGATCTGGACGTCGTGCGGGTGGCTCTCCTTGAGGCCCGCGGCCGTGATGCGCACGAACCGGCCGCGCTCCTTCAGCTCCGGCACGGTGTGCGCGCCCACGTAGAACATCGACTGCCGCAGCCCGCCGACCAGCTGGTACGAGACGGCGCCGAGCGGACCCCGGAACGGGACCATGCCCTCGATGCCCTCGGGCACGAACTGCTCGTCGGACACGTCGCCCTGGAAGTAGCGGTCCTTGGAGTAGGACCGGCCCCGGCCCCGCGACTGCGCCGCCCCCAGCGACCCCATCCCGCGGTAGCTCTTGTACTGCTTGCCGTTGACCAGCACCAGCTCGCCCGGGCTCTCCTCGCAGCCGGCGAGCAGCGACCCCAGCATCACGGTGTCGGCACCCGCCACGAGCGCCTTGGCGATGTCCCCGGAGTACTGCAGGCCGCCGTCGCCCATCACCGGCACCCCGGCCGGTCCGGCGGCCCGCGCCGCCTCGTGGATCGCGGTGATCTGCGGCACCCCGACGCCCGCCACCACCCGGGTCGTGCAGATCGAGCCCGGTCCCACGCCCACCTTGACGCCGTCCGCGCCCGCGTCGATCAGGGCCTGGGCGCCCGCGCGGGTCGCCACGTTGCCCCCGATGACGTCGACGCCCGCGGAGTGCGCCTCCTGCTTGAGGCGCGACACCATCTCGAGGACGCCGCGCGCGTGCCCGTTGGCGGTGTCGACGAACAACGCGTCGACGCCCGCGTCCACGAGGGCCATCGCCCGCTTCCAGGCGTCGTCGAAGAAGCCGATCGCGGCGCCGACCCGCAGCCGGCCCGACGGGTCCTTGGTGGCGAGCGGGTACTGCTCGCTCTTGGTGAAGTCCTTGACGGTGATGAGCCCCCGCAGCCGCCCCTCGCCGTCGACCAGCGGCAGCTTCTCGACCTTGTGCCGGGCGAGCAGCGCCAACGCCTCGTCGCGGGAGATCCCGACCCGGCCGGTGACCAGCGGCATCGGCGTCATGACGTCGGCGACCCGGCGGGTGGGGTCGGTCTCGAAGCGCAGGTCACGGTTGGTGACGATGCCGACGAGCCGGCCGTTCGCGTCCACGACCGGCAGGCCCGAGATCCGGTACCGGCCGCACGCCTCGTCGACCTGGGCGACCGTCGCGTCGGGGCTCGTCGTGACCGGGTGGGTCACCATGCCCGCCTCGCTGCGCTTGACCAGGTCGACCTGCTGCGCCTGCTCGTCGATGGCGAGGTTGCGGTGCAGGACGCCGAGGCCGCCCTGGCGGGCGATCGCGATCGCCATGCGGGACTCGGTCACGGTGTCCATCGCCGCCGAGAGCAGCGGGATCCGGACGGTGATGTTGCGCGAGACCCGGGAGGCCGGGTCGGCGGCGCTCGGGTTGACGTCGGTCTCGCCGGGCTGCAGCAGGACGTCGTCGTAGGTCAGCCCGAACGGGGCGAAGGTGTCGGACCCGTCGGGGTCCAGGGAGTCACTCACGGGAAGCGTCGCCTTCCGGGTTCCGGTGCCCAGCGCGGAGCGGGACGGTTCCCCTGATGCTAACCGTCGCCGTCACCCTCCGATGACGGCGTCCGGGAGGGCCGGCGACTACCGCGAGCCACGACCCCGGCCCGAGTCCCCCGCGTTCCCGCCCTGCCCCTGACCGTTCCCGGAGCCCTCCCGGTTCCCGTTCCCGTTCCCGTTGGCCTGCCCCTGGCCGTTCCCCTGGCCCTGGTTGCCGTTCTCCTGACCGTTCCCGTTCCCGTTCCCCTGGCCCTGGTAGCCGCCCTGGTAGCCGCCCTGGTAGCCGCCCTGGTAGCCCTGGGCCTGGTCGCCCTGCCCCTGACCGTTCCCCTGGCCGTTCCCGTTCCCCTGGCCGTTCCCCTGGTTGCCGGACGGGTCGTTCCCGGAGCCGGCACCCTGCCCCTGGGTGTCGGACGACGACGGCGCGCCGGACGACGAGGCCGCCTCCCGGTCGGACGACGACGTCCGGTCGGTGCCGCCCTGCGCCGTGCCCGTCCCCGAGGAGCGCTGCGCCGAGGGCGACGCCGAGGACGTGCCGTCCCGGCGGGAGGCGGTGCCCGGGGCGGCGTCGGGCGCTGCACCCGACGACGACGGGCGCGAGCCCGCGGCGGCCTGGACGCCGGCCTGCCCGAGACTCTGGGTCAGCAGGTCGATCTGGTACGTCAGCTGCCGCCGGTCGAGATCGGGCAGCTGGTCGACCTGGGCGCGCACCTGCTGGAGGATCACCCGGGCCTTGTCCCACTCGTGACGGTCCATCGCGGCGCGGGCGTCGTCCATGCGCCGGCCCAGGGCCTCGCGCGTGACCGGGGAGGTGTCGCTCGCGAAGAAGGAGGTGAGCGGGTTGTGGCCGGGCGACGCGCCGGAGATCGCGACGCCGCCCCCCAGGACGGCGAGCACGGCCGCGGCGACCAGGGCCACCGCCGTCCGGGTCCGCATGGCCCGCGAGGGTTCGGGTGCGCGGTCGGCACCGGCCGCCGCGGGCGCGCCGGCCACGTGACGGCGCGCGGGACGTGGCGTCGTGCGACGCCGTCCTCCCCGCGAGCGGGCGGAGGCCGCCCCGGCGGCGGCGTGGGCGGACGCCGCGACGTGGTGGGTCGTGCGCGGCGAGCCCGGCGAGAGGGTGCACGGCTGCGGCACGGCCGGCCGCGGGATGGTGACGGCGACACCCTCGCCGTCCGCGGCGGGGTCGCCGCTCGCGCACGGGGGCGGCCACAGCCCGGCGGCGACGAGGGTGTGGCGGGAGGCGCCCACCGGCACGGGCAACAGGTCGACGTCGCCCGCGAGCAGGGCCAGCGTCGCGATCAGCGGATCGTCGAGGTCCCCCGGAGCGGGGGCACGGGCGCCGAGCCGGTCGAGCAGGGCATCGGTGGAGAGGAGCTCGTCGACGTCTGGGGGCCGGGATGCATCGACGTCCCCAGCCCTCACGACGGCTCCTGGGCCGGTTGCGCGGCGAGCGCCATGACGCGCAACCGCTGGACGGCGCGGTGCTGGGCGACCCGCACGGCGCCGGGGCTCATGCCCAGGGCGCGGCCGGTCTCGTCGGCGGTGAGGCCCACGGCCACCCGCAGGACGACGAGCTCGCGCAGGGTCTCGGGCAGCTGGTCGAGCAGGGCCCGCGCCTCCTGGGCGTCCGACGCGCGCATCGCGAGCGCCTCCGGGCCGTCGGTGAGGTCGATGACGTCGGGCATCTCGGCCTGCAGGGTCGGCGTGCGGTAGGACCAGCGCTGCACGTCGGCCACCTTGTTGGCGGCGATGCGGTAGACGAAGGCCTCGAAGGGCTTCCCCTCGTCCCGGTACCGCGGCAGGGCTGACAGCACGGCGATGCAGACCTCCTGCGCCACGTCGTCCGCGGCGTGTTCGGCGCCGGGGAAACGGGACAGCCGCGCCCGGCAGTAACGGTGGACCAGTCGGTGGACGGCTCCCAGCAGGTCCTCCATGCCGTGCGGTTCGCCCGCCATGGCGTGGGCCGCCAGCCTGTTGAGGTCCCGCGGACCGTCGTCCGCCCGTTCCATCGGCCGGCCCGGCCCGGGCGTTACCCCCGACCGCTCCGGACGCTCCCCCGCGTCGTCCCCCCGAGACGCCACGAGACCTACCGGACCAGGCCCGCTCGGAAGCCCACCGCGACGGCCTGGGCGCGGTCCGCCGCGCCGAGCTTGCGGAAGAGGCGCCGGGCGTGGGTCTTGACGGTGTCCTCGGAGAGGAACAGCTCCTTGCCGATCTCGGAGTTGCTGCGGCCCCGGCTCATCCCGCCGAGGACCTGCATCTCCCGCTCGGTGAGCGGCGGCAGCGACGTGGCTCCCTCGGGGGCCCGCGGTGCGGGCGCGGAGCGGCGCCAGACCGCGTCCGACAGGGCATGCACCACGGTGGCCGCCATCTCCTCCCGAGTCGCGTCCTTCACAAGATACCCGCGGGCGCCGCCGGCGACGGCCCGCGCGACGCCTTCGGCATCCTCCGCCACGGTGACCATGATCACCAGGGCCTCGGGGTGCCGGGACAGCAGCCGCCGCGTCGCCTCCACCCCGCCGATGCCCGGCATCCGCACGTCCATGAGCACCAGCGACGGTCGCTCGACCGGCCACCGGGCCAGCGCCTCCTCACCCGAGGAGGCGTCCACGATGCGCGTGATGCCGGGGACCGACGCGAGCACCCGGTGCAGGTTCTCGCGGACCACCGCGGAGTCGTCGCAGACCAGAACCGTCGCCACCGGGGCACCCCTCTCCATGCCGGAACCGGGCCCGTCCCGTCGCCATCCCCGTCCGTGAGGATGGCCCGACCCCAGACATGTCGTCAGCACCCACGGCCAACCTGAGCAGAACGAGGGGCCGCGGGATACGTCCGATCCGCACGAACCTCGACGGCGCCCGGCGGGGTGCCCCCCGAACGGGTGACCCGGCGGGTGGCCGGGCGGGCCGGTACGGGCCCGGGTCAGCCGCCGGTCGCGGCCGACACCGCCGCGAGCGCCTCGGCCAGGCTGGAGACCCGGGTGACCGTCGGCGGGAGCGCCACCCCCGACCAGCCGGGGCCGCCGACGACGACGCGCGGGGCCGGCCGCTGGCGCGGCAGCTCGCGCAGCACCCCCGGGCCGGCGACGGCCAGGCGGGCGTAGAGGAACACCACCCCCGGACCGGTGCGCCGGACGGCGGCGACGAGCGCATCCCCGGGGACGTCGGCGCCGAGCATCCGGCAGCCGACGCCCTCCTCGGCGAGTGCCGCCGCCGTCACGTGCAGCGGCAGGCTGTGGCGGTCGCCCTCGGCCCCGGCGAGCAGCACCGGGACAGGATTCCTCGGCCGGTGCAGGGTGAGCGTCACGCCGCGCAGCGCGGCGAGCACTGCCTCGCTGAAGGCGTGCTCGACGTCGACGCCCTCGCCGGTCGCGCTCCACCGGTCGCCCAGCCCCTGCAGGACGGGCGCGATCATCGATTCCCAGCCGCCGACGACCCCGTAGGCGGCGATGGCGTCGCGCAGCAGGCGGGTGAGCTCGACGGTGTCCAGGGCCATCGCGGCGCGGGCCAGGCCGCGGGCCCGGGGACCGGCGTCGGGCAGCGACAGGACGCGACCGCCGCCGGCCCGGCTCCCGCCCACGGCAGGACCCGGAGCGGCGCGCCCGACGAGCAGCGCGTCCGGGAGCGCCTCGACCTGCGGGACGGCGCGCGGCGCCTTCGGGAACCAGGCCGCCGGCCCCCCGAGCACGGCGGCCGGGCCCGGTTGGCCGGGGTGGCCGGGGTGGCCGGGGATGCGGATCGCGTCGAGGACGTCGTCACGCGCGTCGTCGCCCACCTCGCCACCCGCGTCGTCGCCCACCTCGCCACCCGCGTCGTCGCCCACCTCGCCACCCGCGTCGTCGGTGGAGGGCTGCAGCTCGACGTCGGCGTCCGGGTCCTCGGGGGGCGGGCCGCCGCCCGGGGGCGGTGATCCCGCCCGGGAGCCCAGCGCGATCTGGGCCGCCTCGGCAGGCGGCACCCCTTCGAGGGTCAAGCTGCGCATCACCGTGAGCCGATGCACGTCGTCCGGGCCGTAACGACGATGGGAGCCCGCCGTATGAGCAGAGGGGCCGAGCCCGTACCGACGGTCCCAGGTCCGCAGGGTGGACGGCGCGATGCCCAGCCTCCGGGCCACCGCCGCCACCGTGAGCACGAGCTGGTGCGAACCGGAGAGGCCCGAGGGGACGGGAGAGATCGGACCAGGGCCTGGGGGCGGCTCCTGCTCCGACGAGGTCATGGCCCGATTGTCGACGGCGCGGGCTCCCCGTGCCAGCGGAAGCCGGGATCAAAACCGTTGCACGGCGCGTTCAGCTGTCTGGGACGAGTGGGGTCGGCGGCACCGGAAGCGCGCCACCCGCTCCCCCGCCGCAGGGTCCCTGAGCTGCGATGAAGCGGTTCACTCGCCCCTGCGCGCACATGTTGAACAACCTGTGACGCGAAGTACTTGAACAAGTTCCGCAACGCTTGCTAGGGTCAATCACGAAGCGCAGGGGCACGGCCGTCCACCGGCCTGCGGCCCGTTCCACCGGTTGGTTCCACCAGCTACGGGCCCGTCCACCGGCTACAGCGAAGGAAGACGTCATGGCAGAGATCTCCCGGCTCCCCGGCCCGGTCGCCGACCTCTGGGAGTGGCAGCTGCAGGGTTCCTGCAGGGACGCCGACCCCACGCTCTTCTTCCACCCCGAGGGCGAGCGCGGCCCGGCCCGGCGCAACCGCGACTCCGCGGCCCAGGCCGTCTGCGCCTCCTGCCCGGTGATGCTCCAGTGCCGCGAGCACGCCCTCGCCGTCCGCGAGCCCTACGGGGTGTGGGGCGGCCTCACCGAGGATGACCGCGAGGCCCTGTACAACACCGAGCGCCGTCGCGGCGTCGGTGTCGCCGTCGCCAGCTGAACCCTCCACCGTCCGTAGAACGGCACGAGGCCCGGCACCCCGTCTCGGGGGTGCCGGGCCTCGTCGGTTCGGGTGGATCAGTGGCCGTGACCGTGGCCGTGGCCCGTGCCCGCCGGCTCGGCGGCCGGCTCCCTCTTCTCCACGACGAGCGTCTCGGTCGTGAGCACCAGCGACGCGATCGAGGCGGCGTTGCGCAGCGCCGACCGGGTCACCTTGACCGGGTCGATGACGCCGCGGGCGAGCAGGTCCACGTACTCGCCGGTCGACGCGTCCAGGCCGTGCCCGATGGGCAGGTCCTGCACGTGCGCGACGACGACGTAGCCCTCGAGGCCGGCGTTCTCCGCGATCCAGCGCAGCGGCTCGACGACGCTCTTGCGGACGATCGCCACGCCGGTGGCCTCGTCACCCGTCCGGCCCAGGTCGCCGTCGAGCACCGAGGACGCGTGCACCAGGGCGGTGCCGCCGCCGGCGACGATGCCCTCCTCGATGGCCGCGCGGGTCGCCGAGACGGCGTCCTCGATGCGGTGCTTCTTCTCCTTGAGCTCGACCTCGGTGTGCGCGCCGACCTTGATGACGCACACGCCGCCGGCGAGCTTGGCCAGCCGTTCCTGGAGCTTCTCGCGGTCCCAGTCGGAGTCGGTCCGCTCGATCTCGCTCTTGATCTGCTGGATCCGGGCGGCGACCTCGTCGGCGGCACCGGAGCCCTCGACGATCGTGGTGTCGTCCTTGGTGACGACGATGCGGCGCGCCTTGCCGAGGACCTCGAGGCCCACCTGGTCGAGCTTCAGGCCGACCTCGGGCGAGACGACGGTGGCACCGGTGAGGGTCGCCAGGTCGCCGAGCATCGCCTTGCGCCGGTCGCCGAACCCGGGTGCCTTGACGGCGACGGCGGTGAAGGTGCCGCGGATCTTGTTGACGACGAGCGTCGACAGCGCCTCGCCGTCGAGGTCCTCGGCGACGATGAAGAGGGCCTTGCCCTCCTTCAGCACCTTCTCGAGCAGCGGGAGGATGTCCGAGATGGAGGAGATCTTGTTCTGGTGCACGAGGACGTACGCGTCCTCCAGCACCGCCTCCATGCGCTCGTTGTCCGTGACGAAGTAGGGCGAGATGTAGCCCTTGTCGAACTGCATGCCCTCGGTGAAGTCCAGCTCGAGGGCGGTCGTCGAGGACTCCTCGACGGTGATGACGCCGTCCTTGCCGACCTTGTCGAAGGCCTCGGCGATGAGCTCGCCGATGACCCGGTCCTGCGCGGAGACGGTCGCGACGTGGGCGATCTCGTCCTTGCCCTCGACCTCGCGGGCGACCTCGAGCAGCCGGTCGCTGAGGGCGGTGACGGCGAGGTCGATGCCGCGCTTGAGCGCGGAC
>Ga0302322_100004700_pt1 | contig 11902 bp, 7 predicted proteins | sample Fen_T0_2_FD_203757 | JGI IMG/M metagenome (GOLD analysis project Ga0302322, IMG submission 203757) | Peat permafrost microbial communities from Stordalen Mire near Abisko, Sweden - Fen_T0_2 | ecosystem: Environmental > Terrestrial > Soil > Wetlands > Permafrost | place: Sweden: Abisko... | reverse complement strand
GATCGTCACGACCGAAGCTGTCGGTGTCGTGGTAGTTCTTGGCTTCGTCCACGTAGGTCCGGGCGAAGGTCACGTTGAAGTACTTCTTCTGGTCGGCTTCGTTCTCCCACACGGCGGCTTTGATGCGACCGAGGCGGAAGGTTCTCACCGGCAGCTTGGTGCTGGCGGCGGCGTTCTTGAGTTGCGAGGCGGGTTGAGCGGTCTTGGCGGGCATGATGTTCCTTTTTTGATTTTGAGGAGCGGGATTGCTCTCTCGTCCAAAGGCGGAGGTGCCGGCCGGAACGAGGGGACGGTTGGGGGGATTCCTTTCAAGGAGGACCCAAACGCGCCCCGTTCGCGCAGCGACGGTCCGGTGGGAGGTGCCGCCAGAGAGAGAAAAACGCTCCGGGGGGAAAAGAACGTTCCGCCGTGGCGGACATGCCCGCGATTGCGAAACCACAAGCTACCGGGAACGCTTCCCCGTGCCGGATTGCCGGTGATGTTTCCGCTCTGCTCTTTGTGCCGGGTGGGTGAACGAAGCGAAGCTGTGTTTCCCGTGACCTTCGTTCGGATGTGGACTACGCCAGCCACGACACCGCCGGTCGTGATGACGGAGCGCAGTGCTGGCGATCAGGCGCGTTTTATCGTGGCTCGCGCAGTTTAAAGCCGATATTCGGAGTGAATTCGCCTCTCGGTGGCCGCCCCCGGCCGCCGCATGTCCGCAGCCGCCGGTTTGGTTGCGGGGTCACTCTCAGGAGGCTGAGATTCGTGGCATCTGATATGAATACGCCTTCCGTATTTTCTCAACAGGCGAGGAAGCCAGTTCTATGGGCAATAAAGAACTTGGGACGATTCCCTCTTTTCTCAACATGGTGGTGATCTTGGGGTCTGTTGCCACCTCGAATGCCCTCGAAATGATTTTGGCCGCTGTATTTTGCAGTTCTGGATCGATGGCCTGATGGTGTATTTGTCGCAGATATGCCGGAACGCATTTGGCGATTAGCTTTAGATGCGCTATGTCGTGACGCTTTGTCTGGTCGAATTTTGCTACGCAATAAGCTTTAGCCTTCAGCATCGATATTGGATCAAGCGTCTTGAACAGGGTGCCTTGATAACGAACCATTTCGACTGAACGAAGATCGTTATCCGACAGGCCGGGAACACCAGAAATCACTTCGCACAACAGCGGGCGTCCGTCTGCTGCTGTTGAAGATGGCCGCGTTCACGTGGAGATGGCCTTCTGCAAGATTAATGGCTTCCCACGTCTGCTCATGAACCTCAACCCGTCGCATTCCACAAAATGCGGAGAGAATGAGCGCAGGCAAATCTTCCGGGGTTTGGCCATGCACCAAGGCCAACCATGATTCCAGGATTGCTGCGTCGATGATACCGATTTCAGAGGCGTCCTCCTTGGCTCTTGTTGTACGTTCGGCCTCGGTTTGCATGTCGCGGGGAAGAAGGTCGACGCTTCGCGCCCAGCGCCAGAGCGTCACGATCCGTTTGCGATGGGTGTTGCGACTGGTTCGATTGGGGATGGCATCAAGATAGGCTTGGATGGCCGCACTACTGACGCTGCCAATCGACTGGGCTCCCAAGACGGATTTTGAGAGACTCGCAAAGATGCTCCCCTGGGTGTCTTCAGTGGCATAGCCATCTTTCGTCTTGGCGGCGAGGAAGCGTGTCACCGCCTCCGTGACGGTGGACTGCTCCAGCAGGTTGGCGTGGCGCTTTGACCACGCCTCAGCGGCCAGCACGAGTTCACCGCCTGCCAAGTTTCGCGCTTTTTGCCACTCCTGAAGGGCGGCGAGGATGGGTGTATCTCCAGTAATTTTTCTGGCCTGGTCGAGGATCGCGGCGTCCTCGATGTTAATTTCACTGGCGGCATTGATCTTGCCGGCGCTTAGCTGGTCGAGCTTCAGGTTTCCTTCTTCGATGGCTTCGTCGAGGTCGGCGAATTGCTTGGTTTGGCGGATGTCCCCGGCGTACCAAGAGAGGGTGTAGACCTCCCGGGCGGTTTGATGGGCGGTGGCGGGGCGCTTCAGGCAGTAAATACGGACCGTCGTGGAACCTCGTTTGAGTTCGTGGGGGAAACGCACCGCTTTCATGGGGTGAAAAGAAGCACACAAAAGCACACAAACAAGTACCTATTTTACACGAAAAACCCCGTCTCCTCCTAGAGGGAGACGGGGTAAATTGGTGCCCCCACGGGGAATCGAACCCCGCTTTGAAGAATGAGAATCTCCTGTCCTAACCGATAGACGATGGGGGCGACTAAAGGACGGCAGAGCGTTTAAAATTTTTGCCTGCTGTCAATACGTCCTTCGCAACGCCTGCCGTTCGTCGCAGGTGGTGAGCCGTTTGTGGCGGCGTTATTTGGACAATCGAGCGGTCGTGGCCTCGTTTTTCGCCTTCCGAACCTCTTCGACGTAGCGTTCGAGCTCCTCGATCGCTCGGGCAGGGCCGTTTTCGCCGAGGAGTACGGTTTGAACGTGGGCGGCGGCTTGCGCGTAAGCGGGATTCGCCAGGAGCTGGTCAACGGCGCCGTGGAGGAGCTCGGGCCAGCGTTTGAGCTGGCGCAGCCGAACACCGCAGCCGAGGCGTTCAACTTCGGTGCCGAAGAAATTCTGGTCGCCGATGTGCGGCACGATGATTTGCGGACGGCCGGCGTGGAGCGCGCTGGCCGTGGTGCCGGCGCCGCCGTGATGAATGACGGCGGAGGCGTGGCGGAAGAGTTGGTCGTGCGAGACTTTGCCGATGACTTTGATGTGGCCGTCTTCGGCGAGGGCGGGGAACTGGGCCCAGCCGCGCTGGACGATGATTTTGCGGTGGCGGGGCCAGGCGCGGAGGAAGCGTTCCATCGTGGCGCCGGGGTTTTCGTAGACCATGCTGCCGAAGGTGATGACGGGAACCTTTTCACCGGCACAAAAGGCGGTGAGCTCGGCGTCGAGTTTCGCGTCAATGGGAGATTGCCAGCGACAGTAGCCGGTGAATCGGAAGCGTGAATCGATCTCGGCGTGCGATGGGCGCATCAATGTTTCGGATACACCAACGAGCACGCGGTCGGCGGGTTGGGAAAAGAAGTTGCGGACCTTGGGCAGGTTGGCGGCGCGGAGGTCGCTGCGAATGGCGTTGTTGATGACGCGATCGACGATCGTATTGCCCATTTTCCAAAGCCAGCGGTTCCAGGTGTGGCGGTTTTTTTGGCCTAACCACTTGGGGGAAGGAATTCCTTCGGGTGGATAGTCGGGCGAGGGGACGACGTGGTGGGCAAAGGCAAAGGTGGCGAAGGGCACGCCGCGGCGGTCGGCGATGCCTTTGTTCATGGGGAACAGGTATGACGACACGAGCAGGTCGGCGGTGGGGAGAGCGGCGTCCATGCGCGCGATCATCTCGGGGATGTAGGCTTTGGCGCCGACGTAGATTTCGCGGAGCTGGTAGATGGGCGTGCGGATTTTTTGCAGGCGGCCCATCCAGTAGCTGAGGTCGGCTTGTTCCCAATTGGGACAGAGCGGGCAAACTTCGATGCCAGCGGCTTCGATCTCGGTTTGGTAATGGGGAATGGTTGCGAAACGGACGGAGTGGCCGGCCTTTTGCAGGGCGACGGCGAGGGCGATGAAGGGGTAGATATCTCCGGTGGAGCCGTGCGAAGTGAGGATGACGCGCATGAAGTTTCGGGGAGCGTGGAGGAAAACCAACGGGCAGGGCGAGCTTGGGGCTGCAACGTTTTGGTGACGCGACACCCCAGAGCGATTCTGTGCCAACTCATGAAAAATCAGCTACCTAGCCGTGGGTAGTGCACCTGCCTAGGGTTTGGTAGGGATTACATGTAATCGCGTGTGGTACTGTAAGTAGTTGATAATGAGTGATAAAATAGCACTTATTTTGAGGCAGGAAAGGCATTCGTAAGGAAATTGTAAGCGGAGATGTAAAAATGATTTCAGAGAATTTGATTTTTACATGAAAATTACTTGCAATAAAGACGCAATTGGGTTTCATTAGGTGCGTACCCCCAAAAGCAAACTGAGTAGAACGCCCCGAACCCACAAAAAAATATGATTCTGAACTCCAGCACTTTTCTCACCAGCCTCCTCACTCGTACCGGTCTTTTCCTGGGCGCGAGCGTGGCAGTGGTGGCGATGACGCTGGTTTCGGGAGAGTCGAAGGCGACGATGAATGTGCCGGCCAGCGAGTGTTTGGTGTTGGACGCGGGCGCTTTTGGTTCTTCAGCCGGCCAGGCCAGCATCAAGGCCGCGCCGACAACTTGGTCGTCCCGCTCAAATGTACGTTGGAACGCCCGTTGGGCTTCCACGGGCCAGTATTTGGTCTAAACAATTTTAAACGATAGTCCCACGCCCCGAAGGCGCTGCTTAATTGCGGCGACTTTTTTTTGCTGAGTCAGAATGGTGGCCGAACGTTGCGCTGGTTTTCAGCTTCACGTTTTTACTTGGGCATGGAGGTCTGCCAGAACGGCGTCCATAGGGCGAAGGCTCTCGGTTGGGAAGAGCGCATTGATGCGGGTGATCACTTGTTGAATGATGCCGTCGGGACAGGAGGCACCGCCGGTTAGAAGGAGTCGTAAGGGCTTTTCACTCTTAGGAAAGGGATGCACTTCGGTGCCGTGGCAGGTGCTGCGATCAGGGCCTTTGGCGGGGAAAACGAAATGTTCAACGCGGCCATTGGCGTCGATGTTGGCTTCGCTTTGAATGAAGAAGGCGCGCGATCCGAGCCGTTGGGCGCAGAGTCGGTAAAGTTGGTAGGTGTTGGAGGAGTTTTTTCCGCCGATGACGAAGGCAGCGTCGAGCGGCCCGGCAAGCGCCTTGCTCAGCGCGTCTTGGTTCACCTGGGTGGCGTAGCAAAGGGTATCGCGTTTGCCGCCGCCGCCCACGCGGATGACGGCTTCGGCGTCACCGAGTTTTGCGGCGAACACGCCACGCAGGTGCGTGAGGATTTCGAGCGTCTCGTTCATTAGGAGGGTCGTCTGGTTTACGACGGCGACGCGATTAAGGTGGCGGTTCACATCGAAGCCCGGCGTGTGTTTGCCGGCGAAGTCGCGATAAAAACAGGCGCGCACTTCGGGGTTGTCGCTGGCGATGATCTCGCCAAGCAGGCGTGCTTCATCGAGGTTGCGCACGATCACGGCCTCGGCGTGGCGGCGGGCGTTGGAGAAGGTGGCCTTGGTTTCTTCGTGTTCGTGTTTGCCGTGGATGACGACGGTGTAACCTTCTTCGCCGAACGCCCGGGCGGCTTTCCAGACTTTTTCCACGAGCATGCAGGTGGCGTCGTATTGGTAAACGGGCACGCCTTTTCGCACAAGGCGGCGCTTGTCGTCGTCGGTCGCGCCGAAGGCAGGGATGATGACGATGTCCTCGGGCGTGAGCGTGTCCCAGAGCAGGGCTTCGCCGGGTGCGCCGGTGGCTTTCTGTTTGTCGGTGGTGTACGGTGTGCCTTTGTCGGTCTGGAGATAGCGCAGGCCGCGACGGAGCAGATCTTCGTTCACGAAGGAATTATGGATCAATTCGCTGAGCATGAAGACGCGTCGGTCGGGATTTTCGGCGAGCGTTTCGTAGGCGCGTTCGATGGCATTTTTCACGCCGAGGCAGAAGCCGAAATGACTGGGGATCACGTATTGAACGACGCCGAAATCGAGCGTGATGGGCGCGACGGCGGTGCGCTCGTGGGTGCGGGCGAGGGCTTTGATCGCCTCGCAAAGTTTCGATTGGTAAAGTTTGTGCGCCGCAGAATCGAGTTGGTAGATGAGTCGGTTGCGTTCGTTGTCGGGACGGAATTTAAAAATGAAATCGTTGGCGCCGAGATGCAGGTAGGGGATGTCGATGAGGAATGGATCGATCTTCGCGAGGATGGCGGTGAGTGCTGGCGAGAGGGCGGCGGGATCGCGCTGGAGGCCGTCGAGCGAAATAAACACGACGCTTGGTTCGGCAGGCGCGTCGGCGACCTGGACGAAGAATACGCGGTGGAGCGAACTGGCGTGGCCGACGGAGAAATACTCGGCGGGCCGGGTGTGGTTTTTGAACGGGCGGTCGAGGTGATGGAGGGCGTCGTTCAGATCGGTACCGACAAATGCGAGGCCGTGAGCAGCGGCGTCGCGTTGTACGGCGAGCTGATTCCGTGCGTTGAAGGCGAGGATGACAAAACGTTCAGTGGCTGTCGTGGGCGAGACCATGAAGGCGTCAACCAACACGACGCCGACGGTGTGGTCAAGTGATGTGGGGCGTCAGGGGCAGGCGTAGCTGAAGAGTTTTCGTTTCTTGATCGCATCGGCCACTGCGGGCGGGACCATGCGTTCCCAACTGCTATCGCCAGTTTTTTTGCGCTGGAGAACGTCGCGGGAAAAAATGTTGAGGATCTCTTCATCATAGCCGGTGACGCAGTCGATATAGTGATTTTCCTACAAGTGTTCGTACAGATGGCGCAGCTTTTCGGGCACCTGAAAGTTCTTCGCGTTGATCAGGACGTGCGAAGCGAAACTGGGGTTCGTGGCGGGCGTCGGCAGGGGCGCGGAGGTTTGGCCTTCGTCGAGGTAACGCTCGAAGGCCTGCTTGCGCATCGGATAAACGTAGAGTTTCACCGCGTGGCGGAACATGCGGCCGAAGGATTCTAGGATGCCGCCTTCGAGGTGTTCGTAGTATTTCTCGTTGAAGACTTCGACTAGGTTATTGATGCCCATGGCGACGCCGATCATCTCCTTGGTATAGCGGCGGAAGTAGGTCGTGAGGCGGTAGTACTCGGAGTAGTTGGAAATAAGTACGGTGAAGCCGATGTCGCCGAGCAGGTCGACGCGGGCGAGGAAGTCGGCGGCGTCGAGTTCGCCGGCGGCGAGCAGGTTGTTCATCGTGATTTCCATCAGGACGACGAGCTCTTTGCCTTTGGCGAGTGGTTCCTGTACGAACTGGGCGCAGGCGCAGTTGATCATGTCGACGTTGACGTGTGTCACTGGGCGGAAGCTGCCGCGTTCGACCATGATCGCTTTTTTGTAGAGCACTTCGGATGGTTGGAGCACCTCGCCGCCGGGGCCGTACATGACAGCGTTGGTGAGGCCGTGCTTCACGAGGAAAAGCGAAGTCAAGCGGTTGTCGACCAAGCTGAACGCCGGGCCGGAGAACTTCAGCATATCGACTTCGATGCGGGCGGTGCCGACCCCGTCGACGAGGGAAACAATGAAGTCATCCAAGTTATCTCGCAGAAAAAATGCGCCGTAGATCAGGTTGACGCCGACGATACCGAGAGCCTGCTGCTGGAGGACGTTTTCTTTGTCCCACATGCGCACGTGCATGATGATTTCGCTAGGTTCGCCTTTTGGTTCGGTTTGGAGGCGGATACCCATCCAGCCGTGGCACTCGTTGTTGCCCTTGAAACTCATGGCGGAGACGGTGTCGGCGAAAACGAAGAAGGTGGTGGCCGCGCCACGGGAGGCCGCGAGACGTTCTTTGAGCAGCGCGTACTCGTGGTCGAGCATCAGGCTGAGGCGTTCGCGGGAAACGTAACGCGGCGCTTTGCCGTAGATGGCATCGCTGAACGTCATGTCGTAGGCGGAGATTGTTTTGGCTATGGTGCCGGCTGCGCCGCCGGCTTGAAAAAACCAGCGAGCGACTTCCTGGCCTGCGCCGATTTCGGCAAACGTACCGTATTTCGCGGGGTCGAGGTTGACCGTGAGCGCCTTGCGATTGGTGGTGAGAAGCTGCTTCTGTTCGCTTGCGGAGTTCATGTTTTGGGAGCGGTAAGAAACAGATTCCGGTCTGGCACGAAAGCCAGCGGAAGGGAAGGTTTTGCGCCGATTACTCCGCGTGCAATCGAGCTTTAGCCATCCCGAGCATGGCGGAGAGGGAGGGATTCGAACCCCCGGGACCCTTGCGGGCCCAGCGGTTTTCAAGACCGCCGCGATAGACCACTCTGCCACCTCTCCATCAATAAGTTACGTTGAGAGTATTCAACGTCCAAGAACATTCAGAGAACATTTGCGATCAGCATCACACACCTAGCGAGTCTGCTTTGGGGCGTGATTCCAATCGCTTCGCGACACGAGAACAAGGCGCCGGTGGCGGTGCAATCTTCTATTTTGTGGATGTCACTTCGCGCTCCGTGTCCACTCGTTGCGGGTTACGCGTCGTTCTTCGCCTGTTCCGTCAGAAAGGCGCGCCAACCGCCGAAGCTTGTGACGTCGCGTGCGCCCTGTACGGCGATGGCTTCGCAAAGGAAACTTTGCACTACGGAACCGTCCTCAAGCGTGATTGTACCGATACCAAGTGGTGCTGGAATGTTGGATGCAAAGTGGCCGTAGCCAGCGACAGGCACATCCCAGACTTCGACTTCGATCGGCGCTCCGCCTTTGGAAACGCGAATAAGTCCGGGTTTGGGCGGTGTGGTGCCAGGCAGCGCGAAGAGTTTGTAGGTTGGAGCGGTGCGAGCAGTTCGGTCCAGGGTGGCGCTGAGTTGGGTCAGCTGCCAGTTGAGAGGTAAACCGCTGAGATGGGCGCCGCAGACGGCGAGTTTGATCGTGCGTCCGGCAGCGGGCAAGGCACGCGCGGGCGCGGGTTCGCCGAGGAATCTCGCGCCGAGACGGAGTACGCGATCATCGCAGAAAGCCGGCGCGACGAGCGTGACGCCCCAGGGCATCTTGTTCGGAAGGAAACCGGCAGGCACGGCGACGGCGCAGAGGTCCAGTAGGTTCAAATAGTTGGTGTAGTATCCGAGATTTGAATTCAGCCGGATCGGTTCGGCTTCGACTTCGGCTACGGTGTAGATGGTGCCGGCGGTGGGCGTGAGGAGCATGTCGATGTCGGCCCAGACGGCTTCGGATCGACGGCGGAGCGTGGCGAGTTTATACGTTGCTTCAAACGCGGAGGTGGCGGTGAGCGACTTGGCGCCTTCGATGATTGCGCGCGTGATGGGATTGAGCGCCTCGGGTTTCCGCTCGATGAACTCGCGAATCGCTGCGTAGCGCTCGGCTACCCAAGGCCCCTCGTAAAGCAGGCGGGCTGCTTCGAGGAACGGTGCAAAATCGACCTTAACGACCTTGGCGCCGAGCGACTGCCAGCGGGCGATGGCGGTGGCAAAAAGTTCGGCAGCGGCGGTGTTGCCGAAGAATTCCAGCTGGTCGGCACGCGGCACGCCGATGCGCGGCGGCCAGGATTCGTCGATGACGGGTGGTGTGGCGGAGCGGCTGTAGGGATCTTCCGGATCGTAGGCAGCGGCAGTGGATAGGACTTCGGCGGCGTCGGCGATTGTGCGGGTGAAAATGGAAACGCAGTCGAGCGTTCGGCAGGCGGGCACGACACCGCGCGTGCTGAGCAGGCCGCGAGTGGGCTTGAGGCCGACGAGATTGTTGAATGCTGCTGGCACCCGTCCGGAGCCGGCTGTATCGGTGCCGAGAGCAAAGTTACATAAACCAGCCGCCACCGCCACAGCCGAGCCTGAACTGGAGCCGCCTGGAATATAAGTTGCGCCGTAGGGGTTGACCGGCACGCCGTAGGGCGAGCGTACGCCGACGAGCCCGGTGGCGAATTGATCGAGGTTGGTTTTGCCGAGCGGGATGGCACCGGCGTCGATCAGGCGTTGCACGACGGGGGCCGAGACGGACGGCGTGTATTCAAAATCAGGGCACGCTGCGGTGGTGGGCACGCCAGCAAGGTCGATGTTATCCTTGATCGCGAAAGTGCAGCCAGCGAGTGGCGCGGTGGTTGAAGCTGAGGATGCAAGTGCCTGTAAATGCTCGGGGCATAAACGCGAAATCCAAACCGGATCGGCGCCGCGAGCCTCGATCCGTTTCAGTGCTTCGTCGACCGGAATGGGCTTCATGTTAGGTGACAGGTTTGATTACGATTAACGGATCGCCGGCCTGCACTGGTTTGCCTTCGGAGCAGAGCACCTGAGTGACTTCGCCGGTGACGGAGGGGAATACGGAGATTTCCATCTTCATCGATTCGAGGATAACCAGAGCTTCGTCACGGGTGACACGCTGACCGGGCTGCACGTTGATTTTCCAGACGTTGCCGGGAACCTGGGCGACGACGGCGGTGTGGCCGGGCGGAAGGACCGCGTGTTCGGCTGGACCGGCGGCGGCTTCGCTTTCCGCGGAGAAATTGAGCTGGCCTGAGGCTTCCCAGCGATTGCGCTCTGCCTCGAACGATTGCTGCTGGTTCGTCTTGAAGGCGGTGATCGACGCTTCGTTTTCGTGCAAAAACTTCCGATAGTCACGCAGGCGGAGCGTGCTCTCTTCGATACGCAGCTTGTGACGGCCGAGCGGAAAATCTTCGCGGAATTTCAACAGTTCTTTTGCGCTGACTTCGTAGAAACGAATCTGGTCGAAGAAACGCAGGAGCCACGGTTTTCCGTCGGTGAAATCGGTGGTCTGGCGCCAGCGGTTCCACATTTGCACGGTGCGACCAATGAACTGATAACCACCCGGTCCCTCCATGCCGTACACGCACATGTAGGCACCGCCGATGCCGACGGCATTTTCGGGTGTCCACGTGCGGGCGGGATTGTACTTTGTAGTGACCAACCGGTGACGAGGATCGACCGGTGTGGCGACGGGCGCGCCGAGGTAAACGTCGCCGAGCCCGAGCACGAGGTAGCTCGCATCGAAGGCGATGCGCTTCACGTCGTCGATGGAATCGAGACCGTTGATGCGGCGGATGAACTCGATGTTGCTCGGGCACCAGGGCGCGTCTTTGCGCACGGTCTGCATGTATTTGCGGATGGCGAGTAGTATGGATTCGTCTTCCCAGGAGAGCGGCAAGTGGATGATGCGCGAAGGCACTTCCATCTCGTCGAGCGCCGGAAGGTGGACCTCGGCGTCGATGAGTGTTTCCATTAACCGTTCGACAGGGAGAACGCGGCTGTCGAAATGGATCTGAAGCGAACGGATGCCCGGAGTGAGATCGAGAATTCCAGGTGTATGGCTGTCGACTAACCATTCCATCAGTGCGTGAACGCGGAAGCGCAGCGTGAGGTCCAGCACGGCGGGGCCGTATTCGACGAGCAGATACTTGTCGCCTGCGCGGCGGTAAACGACGGCAGGGAGTTCGTCGCGGGCGGGTGTGGTGTGAAGGATGGCGGGCTCGGACGCCGCCGTCCGTTCAGCCCGGCGCGCCCGGCGGTCGCGCCCTACCTTGGTTAATGTTTCGATTTCTGCTTCCATCGCAGCTTCACGCAGACGGGCTTCGGCAGCGGTGACAGGGCGGAAGCGGACTTTGTCGCCAGGCTTGAGCTGACCGGCTTTCCACAGATCGGCTGAGATGATTGTGGCGGGACAAACGAAACCGCCGCAGCTCGGGCCGTCGGGTCCGAGAATGATCGGCATGTCGCCGGTGAAATCGATCGCGCCGATGGCGTAGGCGTTGTCGTGGATGTTCGACGGATGCAGGCCGGCCTCGCCACCGTCGGTGCGGGCCCAACGCGGTTTGGGGCCGATCAAACGAACACCGGTACGAGCGGAATTGAAATGGACTTCGTAGGTCGCAGTGAAGAGATCGGTAATGTCTTCGTCTTTGAAAAAGTCAGGTGCACCGTGCGGGCCGTAGAGGACGGAAATTTCCCATTCGCGCGCGTAGGTCGGCACGAGCGCGGTGGAAAGTTTGCGTAAGGCGGTGGCGTTTGTTTCGCCGAAAACGGGACCGGAATTGACGCGGAGCACGTCGCCGGTGCGGAGTGCGCGGCCGGCGTGACCACCGAAGAGTCCGAGCGTAAACGTACTTTTGCTGCCGAGATAATCTGGCACGTCTAAACCTTGGCGAACGGCGAGGTAGGCACGCATGCCGGCTTCGGTGATGGCACCGACGCGCAAGGTCTGACCACGCTTGACCCGAAACGAACGCCAGAAGGAAACAGGTTTGTCGTCGAGCGTGGCGGCGGTGGTTGCGCCGGTGAGGGCCACGATGGCGGCGGTGTTGAAGCGCAGCGTCGG
>Ga0302322_100004699_pt1 | contig 11903 bp, 10 predicted proteins | sample Fen_T0_2_FD_203757 | JGI IMG/M metagenome (GOLD analysis project Ga0302322, IMG submission 203757) | Peat permafrost microbial communities from Stordalen Mire near Abisko, Sweden - Fen_T0_2 | ecosystem: Environmental > Terrestrial > Soil > Wetlands > Permafrost | place: Sweden: Abisko... | reverse complement strand
CAAACACGAGCCGCGCCAGCCCCTGGCCCTGCTTAAACTCTACCAAAACCTGATCGCCACCGAGCTTTCCCGCTCGAACGCCGTCGTGACCCATGCGGGTCCACTGGCCGCCACCGCGTTGGGCCAGATCGAGCAGGCCCTCACCAAAAAATATCAGCGGCGCATTACCGCGACCGCCCGACCGGACGCGAAACTGCTCGCCGGCCTTCGGGTTCACATCGGTGACGACGTCTACGAATCGTCCGCCTCAAGCCAACTGGCCGCCCTTTCCGTTTAATTCCGCCCGACCCATTTTAACCTGCGCCCCTCCGCCATGAGCAACGTCATCGAACAAATCGAACAACAGATCGCCAAGCTATCGACCAAAGCGGTCAAGAAAAACACCGGCCACATCCGCACGGTCGCCGACGGCGTGGCTAAAGTCGACGGCCTCTCGGACGTTATGTACAACGAGATGGTGCAGTTTCCCGGCGGGACGATCGGCATCGCGCTCAACCTGGAACAGGACGAGGTCGGTTGCGTGGTGCTCGGCGACGTGTCGCAATTGAAGGAAGGAGATGAAGTCACGACCACCGGCAAGCTGCTTTCCGTGCCCGTGGGTCGCGCCCTGCTCGGTCGCGTGGTCGATGCCCTCGGTCGCCCCATCGACGGCAAGGGTCCGATTGCTTCCACTGAAACCTATCCGGTCGAAAAGATCGCACCGGGCGTCATGGCGCGCAAATCGGTCAGCCAACCCCTGTTCACCGGCATCATGGCCATCGACTCCATGATCCCGATCGGCCGCGGTCAGCGTGAGCTTATCATCGGCGATCGCGGCACCGGCAAGACGACCATCTGCCTCGATACGATCATCAATCAGGCCCGCATCAACAAGGTCGGCCTCGCCTCCGGGGACAAAAATTTCCGCCCCGTCTATTCCATTTACGTAGCCGTGGGCCAGAAACAGTCGAACGTCGTCCGCACGATCTCCGCGCTCGAGGCCGCCGACGCGCTCCAGTTCACCACCATCGTGGCCGCCACGGCGGGTGACAACCCGGCCAACCAATACATCGCTCCTTTCTCCGGTGCGGCCATCGGCGAATGGTTCATGGAAAATGGCATGGATGCCTTGATCGTGTACGACGATCTTTCCAAGCACGCCGTCGCCTACCGCCAGATTTCCCTCATCCTGAAGCGCCCCTCGGGTCGCGAAGCGTATCCCGGCGATGTGTTCTATCTGCACTCCCGCTTGCTCGAGCGCGCGGCCCGACTTGACGGCAAGGGCTCCCTCACCGCGCTGCCGGTCATTGAGACGCAGGCCGGCGACGTCTCGGCCTATATTCCGACCAACGTGATTTCCATCACCGATGGTCAGATCTTCCTCGAGACCGATCTCTTTAACCAAGGCATTCGTCCCGCCGTGTCCGTGGGTCTTTCCGTTTCCCGCGTCGGCTCCGCCGCGCAGATCAAGGTGACCAAGCAGGTCGGCGGCAAACTCAAGGGCGAGCTGGCGCAATTCCGCGAGCTCGCGGCCTTCGCCCAGTTCGGCTCCGATCTCGATGCCAAGACCAAGGCGACGCTCGATCGCGGTTCGCGCATTGTGGAGCTCTTCAAGCAGCCCCAGCTCAACCCACTCGCCATCGAGGTGCAGGCGGCGGTGCTCTGGGCGCTGCAGAAAAACTATTTCGACTCCATCGACGTCAAACAAATCGTCACCGCCGCCAATTCGCTGCGCGACTTTCTCATCACCCGCAAATCCGAGCTGCTCACGACCGTGCGAACCAAGGCCGCCCTTTCGCCCGAGATCGAAGTTGACCTGAAGGCGGCCGCCGAAGAGTGGAAGGCGACCTTCTCCGCCAAGTAATCCCGGGGTCGAACCGACACTTTAACTCGCCCGCCGCAATTCCATGGCTTCCCTTCGCGACATCCGCCGACGCATCAAGTCGGTCAAGAACACCCGCCAGATCACCAAGGCGATGGAGTTGGTGGCGGCGTCGAAGATGAAGAAAGCGCAGCAGGCCGCCCTCGCGGGACGGCCCTACGCGCAGTTGATGGCTGACATGCTGGCGGCCCTGGCCGGTCGCGTGTACGAGAGCGAGCACCCATTTCTCGCCAAGCGGGAGGTCAAGACCCGCGGTGTGCTTTTGGTCACTTCCGACAAGGGATTGTGCGGACCGCTCAACAGCAACCTATTCAAACTGGTCACGGAAATCAAATCGCCGGCGAAGTACGTGGCCGTCGGTCGCAAGGGTTCCCAATTTCTCGCCCGGACGCACCGCGACGTGGTCGCGGAGTTCAGCGTGAACGATCGCGTCCCCTTCGCCGAGGTGAAGACGGTGATCGAGTTCATGATCAAGATGTATCTTGAGGGCACCATTGATACCATCGAAGTGATCTTTCCGCGCTACCGGAACACGCTGGTCCAGGAACCGACGATTCGTCCGTTGCTGCCGCTCACCAGCGTCAAGGACTTTGTCGCCCACTTGCGCTCGGAGGCTGGGCACACTCATAAAGCCGACGATCGAGACATGCTGTTCGAACCGAACGCGAGCACCGTCCTCGAGGCGCTGCTTCCGTTCTACGTGAATCGATTCGCTTATCAATTGATCCTGAACGCCAAGGCGTCCGAGCACAGTTCGCGCATGGTCGCGATGAAGACTGCGAAGGACAACGCCACGAAGTTGATCGGCGAACTTACCCTGGAGTACAACAAGGCCCGCCAGGCCGGCATCACTCAGGAAATTCTTGAGATCTCGGCGGCTTCGTTCTCCTCCCAATAAATTTAATCATCCAACCCCGCTCTCCACTTTGTCATGAGCAATACAGGTAAAATCGTCCAAGTCATCGGCGCCGTCGTCGACGTGCAGTTCGCGTTGAACGCCGTCCCAGCCATCTATCAGGCGCTCACCATCGACTTCACCGTCTCCGGCAAGAAGGAGAAGCTGACTCTCGAGGTCCAGCAACACCTCGGGGATGGCGTGGTTCGCGCCATCGCGATGTCGTCGTCGGAGGGTCTCGTGCGCGGAGCGACCGTCGTCGATACCGGTGCGCCCATCTCCGTGCCGGTGGGCGATGGCATTTTGGGCCGCATTTTCGACGTGACCGGCATGCCGGTCGACGGCAAGGGCCCGGTCTCGTTCACCAAGCGTTATCCGATCCACCGCCCGGCTCCGGCGCTCGCCGACCAGGACACGAAGGCCCAGATCCTCGAAACCGGCATCAAGGTCATCGACCTGATCTGCCCGTTCATCAAGGGCGGCAAGGCGGGCGCCTTCGGCGGTGCCGGCGTCGGCAAGACGGTCGTCATTCTCGAACTGATCAACAACATCGCCAAGGCCCACGGCGGTTACTCGGTGTTCGCCGGCGTCGGCGAGCGCTCGCGCGAAGGTAATGACCTCTATCACGAAATGTCCGAGGCGGGCGTGATCAACCAGGCCGACCTCGGCAAGTCCAAGGTCGCACTGGTGTACGGCCAGATGAACGAGCCTCCCGGTGCCCGTATGCGCGTCGCGCTTTCGGCGCTCGCGATGACCGAGTATTTCCGCGACGAGAAAAACCAAGACGTGTTGCTCTTCATCGACAATATTTTCCGTTTCTCCCAGGCCGGTTCCGAAGTGTCGGCCCTGCTCGGCCGCTCGCCTTCCGCCGTCGGTTACCAGCCCACGCTTTCCAACGAAATGGGCCTCCTCCAGGAACGCATTACCTCGACGAAGAAGGGCTCGATCACTTCCGTGCAGGCGGTGTACGTCCCGGCGGACGATCTCACCGATCCGGCTCCGGCGAACACCTTCGCGCACTTGGACTCCACGATCGTGCTCGAGCGTTCCATCGCCGAGCTGGGCATCTATCCGGCCGTTGATCCCCTCGCTTCCGTGTCGAAGGCGCTTCAGCCCGACATCGTCGGCGAAGAGCACTACAAGGTGGCCCGGGAAGTTCAACGCGTGCTGCAACGCTACAAGGATCTGCAGGACATCATCGCGATTCTCGGTCTCGATGAACTCTCTCCCGAAGACAAACTGACGGTCTACCGGGCGCGCAAGATCCAGCGCCTCCTCTCGCAACCGTTCGCGGTGGCCGAGGTGTTCACCGGCACGCCCGGCAAGTATGTTCCCGTCAAGGAGACCGTGCGCGGCTTCAAGATGATCCTCGATGGCGAGCTCGATCACGTGGCCGAAGGCGATTTCTACATGAAGGGCGGCATCGACGAGGTCATCGCGGCGGCGGCGAAAAAATAATCAACCACTGACCCACGTCACAGACGCCATCGCCTCTAGTTACTCGGGATCCCTGATACCCAACCATTTCTTCCCATGCCGCTCACCCTTGAAATCGTCACGCCTGAGGCGAAGGTGTATTCCGACACCATCGACTCCGTCGTCATCCCGACGGTGGAAGGTGAAATCGGCATCCTTCCCGGACATATTCCACTTCTAACCCAGGTCGAACACGGCGAACTCCGAGTTACGAAGGGCAGCGTTACCCAGTGGCTCGCGATCGGAGGGGGGTTCGCGGAAATTGACGGCGATGTTGTCCGGGTTTTGGCCGAAAACGCCATTTCCGAGGAAAAGATCGACGAAGGTGCCGTCGAAGTCGCCATGAAGAAGGCGGAGCAAGAGTTGAAGGACGCGAAACACCTCGATCCACAGCAATACGAGCATTTGCAAGGCCTTGTGCGGTATGCCGGGGTCCAACTTGCTGTAAAACGCCGTCGTCGGTAAGTCTTTTGCCTCGTTTCTTCCCTACGCGGGTTGACCCGGGGCTTTTTTCTGATTCTCTTCTGATACTCGGTCTCAACTTCAATGTCTTCTCCCCTTCACCTCCTTCCACTATGCCAACTGCCCGTTGGTACGACCGCCAGAATTTGTGTGATCCACGGCGACGAGGGCTTTGCGCAGCGCGTCCGCGAGATGGGATTTGGTGAAGCCGCGTTGGTGACCAAGATCTCTGGCCGCACCACCAGTCTTTGCCAGGTGAACGGTACCCGGATCGCACTGAATCACGATGCGGCCATGGCAATCTTGGTCGAGGCCCTGCCGGCCGGGGCGCGCTGAGCCGCCCTTCGCGCATTCTTATCCACACCCGCCGCCTGCGCGAACCTCCGCGATGAATCTGCCTCCCCATATCACATCGCCGGGCAAAAAACGGGCGGCCGTTCCCGACCGGACCCCGGTCTACGCGATGGTCGGGAATCCTAATTGCGGCAAGACCACGCTCTTCAATGCGCTCACCGGCCTCCGGCAGAAAGTCGGCAATTATCCCGGCGTCACCGTGGAAAAGAAAATCGGTGAAACCTATTCCCAACACGGGAAACCGATCAAAATCATCGATCTGCCCGGCGCCTATTCCCTCGCGGCTCGCTCCCCGGACGAGGCGGTTCTGCGGGACGTACTGCTCGGCCGGAGAGCTGACACGCCTCAACCCGACCGCATCATCTGCGTCGTCGACGCCTCGAATCTCGAGCGCAATCTCTACCTCGTCCATCAGATCCTCGATCTCGGACGGCCGTTGATCGTGGTGCTCAACATGATGGATCTCGCCACTGGTGCCGGCCTGCACATCGATCCCAAGAAACTCGCCGAGGAACTCGGCGTGGTGGTGGTCGCGTGTGAGGCGGTCCGGGGAAAAGGGATTGTCGCTCTAAGATTGGCGATGAGCCGGATCGAACTGCCGCTGGCGCGGCACCGCTGGGACGTTCCCGCCCCCATCGCACCAGCGGTCGCGGAACTGCAGGCTTCTTTGTGTGATGCAGACCAACGATCCCCGCTCATCGCCCGCGCCGAAGCGCTCTTGTTGCTCACCGACCTGGACAGTGTCCGCGTCGCCGGTTCAAAGCCGATCAGCCCTCGCACCATCGAGGTTCTCTCAAGCTGGCGCAAACGGTGGGAAGGGAATGGCACCGACTGGTCCGGTACCCTCATCCGCAGCCGTTACGAAGCGATCAATCAGCTCTGCGCCCAGGTGCTCCGCCGCACCCGCGTGGAAGGTCCCTCCATTTCCGATCGGATCGATCGTGTCCTGGTCCACTCGCTTTGGGGCTGGCTGTTTTTTGGCCTCATCATGGCAGCTTTGTTTTTCTCGATCTTCACCCTCGCCGAATACCCGATGGACTGGATCGACACCCACATGGCGGCCTTAGGCAATTGGGTGAAAACCTCCATGACCCCGGGCGATCTGCGCGACCTGATGGTCGGAGGTGTCATCGGCGGCATCAGCCCGATCGTGAAGTTTCTGCCGCAAATCATGATTCTGTTTTTCTTCGTCGGCCTGCTGGAAAGCACCGGCTACATGGCCCGCGCCGCGTTCATCATGGATCGTCCGATGAGCAAGGTGGGGCTGCATGGCAAATCCTTCATCCCGCTCCTCGGCTCCTACGCCTGCGCGATCCCGGGCATCATGGCGACACGCACGATTGAAAACGCCAAGGACCGGCTCGTCACTATTTTGGTCGCGCCCCTGATGAGTTGTTCGGCGCGCCTGCCCGTTTACTTGCTCATGATCGCCACCCTGCTACCCAATACCAGCGTGTCGGCGTGGTCAAAGGTTGGCATCATGCTCCTGATGTACGTTCTCGGCACGGCGGGTGCGTTTGGTTTCGCGTGGCTTTTCAAGCGGACGCTCTTCAGGAGCGCGCCGCCACTCATGATCATGGAGCTCCCGCCCTACCAGAGGCCCCGCTTCAAGGAAATCAGTCGGCAGATGATCGAGCGCGCCTGGTTGTTTCTAAAAAACGCCGGCACCATCATTCTCGGGATTTCCATCGTGCTCTGGTTTCTCACCACGTTTCCGAAACATCCGGATCCTAACGCGACGCCCGACGCCCAGATCGCCCACAGTTTCGCCGGCCAGGCCGGCCACTTTATCGAACCAGTCATCAAACCCCTCGGTTTCGACTGGCGCATCGGTATCGGCCTGATCACTTCTTTTGCCGCCCGCGAGGTGTTCGTCAGTTCAATGGGGGTTATTTTCGGGGTCGAAAGTGCGGACGAAGACACCACGCCGGTACGTGATGCACTCAAGAACGCGCGTTGGCCCAGCGGGGCCGTGCTTTTTACCCCGCTCGTTTGCTTCACGCTCATGGTGTATTATGTTTTCGCCATGCAATGCATGAGCACGGTCGCCGTCGTGAAGCGCGAAACCAACAGCTGGAAATGGCCGCTGTTCCAGATCGCGTACATGACCGGCACGGCTTGGCTCGTGTGTTTCGCCATCTTCCAGGTGGGTCGCGCTCTGGGATTCTGACATGAGCCCGCCCCTGCAAACCGCCCTCGCCCTCGCGCTCGTCGCGATTGCCGCGACGCTTCTCGTCCGCTCTTGGTTCAGCAAGAAAAAGCAGCCCGGCTGCGGAGCCGCCTGCGGTGCGGTCAGTCCGGAAATCCGTCGGCTCCAAGCCCGGTTGAAGCGTTAAGCCGGGTCGCGCTCTTTCCGGCTGATCGCCGGCGGTTGCAGGGCTGCAGCCCTTCAGCCGGAGACATCGGATGATCTCGCTTACCCGGGAACGTTTTGGGGAGAGAGCCGCCGCCCCAGGCCAATCGGTAGCACCAGGAACGCCGCGATGACGCACAACGCGCCGGCGCTGAAAAACGCGAGGGTGTAGCTGCCAGAAATCGTCCGCAACGCCCCAGCCGCGTAGGTTGCGAAGGCCGCACCCACCTGATGCGCCGCCACCACCCAGCCAAACACGATGCTCGCCTGCTCGCGTCCAAACACTTCGGCGCTCAAGCGCACCGTCGGCGGCACCGTCGCAATCCAGTCGAGCCCATAAAAAATCGCGAACACCCCAAGCATGGTGGTTGAGCCGACCAGGGCCTGAGGAAGGAAGAGCAATGAAAGCCCGCGCAAACCATAATAGACAAACAACAGGTGGCGGCAGTTATACCGGTCGCTCAGCCAGCCCGAGGCGGTCGTACCAACCAGGTCGAAGAGTCCCATCACCGCCAGCAGGCTCGCGGCTCTCACTTCGGGAATGCCACAGTCATACGCGGCCGAAACGAGATGGGTTCCGATCAAGCCGTTCGTGCTCGCGCCACACACAAAAAATGAACCGGCGAGAAGCCAGAAATCGCGTACCCGAGCCGCTTCGAACAAGACCCTGATGGCCCGGGTCGCGGGGTTCCCTAGTGTCGGCAGTGCGACCTCCGCGGGCCCCGTTTCGCCGTACGGCCGAGTCCCGGCGTCACGCGGGTCATCGCGCATCAGCCAACCGATCAGCGGGATCACGAGCAACGTGGCGCCCGCCACCACCAGCGGCGCGCCGCGCCAGCCGTGCGCGGTCACCACAGTGGCCAGCGTCGGAAGAAAAACCAGCTGTCCCGTCGCCGTGCTGGCCGTGAGTAATCCCATCACCAATCCGCGCCGTTTCGTGAACCAGCGTGTCGCCACGGCCGCACCCAGCACGGTGGCCGCCAGCCCGGAACCCACGCCCACCACCACGCCCCAGAGCAGCACGAACTGCCAGTAGTGCGTCGCCAGCGTGGAGGCGCCATAGCCGAAGCTGAGCAGCGTCATTCCGGCCATCATCGTCCGCTTCAGGCCGAAGCGCTGGTAGAGCGCCGCGGCAAATGGTCCAATCAGGCCGTAGAGAAAGATGTTGATCGAGACGATCGACGACACCGTGGCGCGGCTCCACTGAAATTCATTACCCAAGGGTAGAAGGATAACCCCGGGCGTGGCCCGCGCCCCGGCCGCCGCCAGCAGGGTCAGGAAGGCCACCCCCGCGGCGATCCACGCATAGTGCACACGGCCTTGACTGGGTTTGTTTTCGCTGATCGACACGTCCGCAAAATGCCCATCTTTGCCCTGCCGGCAAGTGACCCCCGGGTGTTTGCCCGGATTTGGTCCCAACTGTTTTAACCACCCTTGTCGTTCCGGCATTTCTGCGCAGACTAGGGTCATGAAAGCCGCCGTTCTCGTCGAAGTGAAACAATCGCTGGCGATTCGGGCCGAACCCGATCCGGTGGCGACGGCCGGTCACGCCGTGGTCACCCTTCGGGCGGCGGCGCTTAATCACCGCGACCTGTGGATCCAGCAAGGCCTGTACAAGGACATCAAGGTACCGATGATCCTTGGCTCCGACGGAGCCGGTGTTGTCGCCGCCGTGGGTACGGCCTCCGATGACGACTGGGTCGGCCGGGAGGTTATCATCAACCCGGCGCTGGAATGGGGACGCAATCCCCACGCCCAAGGACCGAATTTCCGGATCCTCGGCTTGCCGGACCCCGGGACTTTCGCCGAACAGATTGTCGTGCCGGTGGCCAACCTCGCACCAAAACCCGCCCACCTTTCGTGGGAAGCGGCTGCGGCGCTGCCGCTGACCGGGCTTACGGCGTGGCGGGCGCTCTTCACCCGCGCCGACCTCAAGACGGGCGAGCGGGTCCTGATCACGGGCATCGGCGGCGGCGCGGCCCTTGCCGCCCTGCAATTCGCCGTGGCTGCCGGGGCGCAGGTGTGGGTGACCTCCGGCTCCCCGGAAAAACTCGAACGGGCCCGGGCGCTCGGTGCGGCCGGGGGCGTGAATTACCACGAGACCGACTGGAGCGCGCAGTTGAAAAAGACCGCCGGCCACTTCGACGTCATTGTCGACAGTGCGGGAGGCGACGGGTTTTCCCAGTTGATCGAGCTCACCAACCCCGGCGGACGACTGGTCTTTTTTGGCGCCACCAACGGCAATCCCAAGGCCCTCGATTTGCGGCGGTGTTTTTTTCGCCAAGTCAGCCTGCTCGGCAGCACCATGGGTTCCCCGATCGATTTTTCCACCATGGCGCGCCTGGTGGAAGCCAAGAAGATCGTGCCGGTGGTTGACCGGGTGTTCCCGCTTGATTCCGCCGATCAGGCCCTGCGCCACCTGGAGGCCGGGGCCCATTTCGGCAAAGTCGTCTTGAGCGTTTGACGTCTCGGGCGCCTCACCACTTCTTCTGCAGCCAGTCCCAGGCATGCTGGACCGCCTCGTTGGCGACCGTGCCGAGAAAAAGAAAATAGGCGGCCCCAATCATGAACGCCACATATCCGAGAACGATGAACAGCCCGTCGCGTTCGAGGAGCCCGCACGCGAGCAGGAAGATGGCCCACGCCGGCAGCAGGTTCGAGAGCGGGATCGGGAGCGGCAGCAGCAGGATGGCGGCGGAGGCGAGCACCACCAGTGCATGCAATTGATTCAACCACGCGGAGCCCGTCAAGGACGCCCACCGCGGTCGCAACACTGATTCGAGCACTCGCAGCAACCGTTCGGTCAGGGTGAGAACCTTGCCAAAAAATCCGGCCGGGAGCTTGGCGCGCTGAATCCTCATCGGGAGCCAGGGTCGCTGGCCCAGCGACATGCGCAGGGCGATCAGGACGATCGCCAGCCCGAGCGGAGTCGAAAGTCCGGGCAAAGGCACGGGCTGGACGAAGGGCAGGGCCAGCAAGATGATGAGCAGCAGGTACGCGCGATGGCGCAGAACGAAAATCACTTCTCTCAAAGGCACGGCCCGGTCGCCGGCCCGCGCATGCAGGTCCGCCAGCTCTTCGGACAGCTTTCGTGGTGCTGGTTGCGGGCGCGGGATTCGGGGCGTCATGTTCCCCGCTTGTTGCCGTAGAGCTCAACATGCAGCCGCGGCGCGTAACGGTAGCCGCGCTGTTTGCATTGTTCGGCCAACCATCCGGTCCGGGCCCGCAGGGCCTCCACCGTCACGCCCTCCGGCATGAGCAGCACCTTCGACCGGGGAATGTCGCCGCCCAATTGCCCCAGCATGTTTTCGATTTCGTCCACGTCTTCCGCTTGCGACACCACAAACTTCAATTGGTAACCGCCCAGCGCAAGCCACTGGCGCACCACGCCCGGCTGCCAGCGCAGCGCCTCGTGTTTCGTTCGCCAAGTCTCATCCAGGCGCGCATCCGGGGCGGAGTTTCTCAATTTCGGACTCAGCGAAGCGAGGTCGCACGCGATGCCGTCCGGCGCAATCGTCGCGGCCGTCTCGATCGTGATATGATAACCGTGTGATCGCAGGGCCGCCGCCAGGTCGCGAATGCCGTTCGCCAGCATCGGTTCCCCGCCGGTGAGGACCGCGTGGCGCGCCGGGAAACCGCGCACCGCGGCGACCACTTCCTCCACGCTCATGGGGGTGCCCTCGGGTTGCCACGACGCATAAGGAGTGTCGCACCAGTTGCAGCGGAGGTTGCATCCGCTCGTCCGCACGAACACCGACGGCACACCCGCGAGTTCACCCTCGCCTTGCAGGGAATGGAATATTTCGGAGATCAGCATGGAAATGGCCGGACCGCTAGGATCGTGCGATAGGATTCGACGTTCTTGGTCCAAAGGGCGGGGACGCCCCGGCGTTTGATTCAATCTGCATCAGGATTTACTGGTGGGAGCGAACTATCGGAGCCCGTCCGGCCCCGGGGGCAGAGGCGGTGTCGCCTCGTAGACGGTCGGGTCGGGAAGTCCGGCCAGTTGAAAAGCCTCGCGGCGTTCGACGCAGGTGCCGCACGCGCCGCAATGGATCGGGCCGCCTTTGTAACATGACCAAGTCCGCGCGTAGTCCACTCCCAGCCGCGTGCCTTCCACTGCAATCTGACTCTTGGTCATCGCAATGAAGGGCCGCAGCAGCTGGACGCCCGCGTAGGTGCCCAGGCGCATGGCGTCGCCCATCGCGCGCATGAACTCCTCGCGGCAGTCAGGGTAGATCGCGTGATCGCCGCCGTGGGCCGCTATTACCAGCCCGTCCGCGCCCGCACTTTCGGCAAAGCCACACGCGGCGGCCAGCATGATGCCGTTGCGAAACGGCACCACGGTCCGCTTCATGTTTTCATCCGCGTAATGTCCCTCGGGAATGGCTCCGCCGGACTTCAGCAGGTCCGATGCAAAAAGTTTGCCGATGAAATCGAGCGCAATGGTCTGCTGGGGTGCGCCAATCTGCCGGGCGTGTTCGACTGCGAACGGAAGCTCG
>Ga0302322_100004698_pt1 | contig 11904 bp, 7 predicted proteins | sample Fen_T0_2_FD_203757 | JGI IMG/M metagenome (GOLD analysis project Ga0302322, IMG submission 203757) | Peat permafrost microbial communities from Stordalen Mire near Abisko, Sweden - Fen_T0_2 | ecosystem: Environmental > Terrestrial > Soil > Wetlands > Permafrost | place: Sweden: Abisko... | reverse complement strand
CTGGGATCTGATCGAATCCTACGGCGCGGTCTATTTCTGCGGCCACGAGCACATCTTCAACCTGATCCAGCCACGCGCGCTGACCGGTGGCAAGGCCTGGCAGGTGATTGTTGGTTCCGGCGGTTCGCCGTTCGACGCGCTGCCGACCGATGTGACGACCAATCCTCAAACCGATCGCACCTACGCCTGGGCCACGGTGACCATCTACAAGAGCGGCAAGGTACGCATCAAGGCGCTTGGCTTTGATGACCAGTTCGGCCCGACCCATCTCATCAAAACGGTGACGCTGCACTAGAGCGTATCTAGCAAAACTGTAGCTGTAGCCGCTGCAATTAAGCTGCGGTCTTCAGAGGAGCGCACAATCCCGCGTTTTAATTGACGCGGCTACGCAATTTTTGAAACGCACGAAGCGCGCTTTTTTTGGACAGGCCGGGGTAGAGGTGTTTGCACCTCATCTCGGCCTTTTTATTTAGCGACTGCTGGTTGCAATCGGAACGAACCAGGTGAAAGGGAAAGCGTTCAGACGATTTGAACACGAAGGGCGCGAAGGAACGCAAAGGTTCGAGCGCAAGCCGGTGTCGGGTGTGCTTGATCCCACGACAAGTGATCAAGCAAGAGCGGCTGGGGCATTTTGACTTGGTGCTGGCCGACTTGGGTCTTCGCCTTCGCGTGACCGGGACGGATTGTTGCGGCTTGTACGGTTTGGGCGCTGGTTTGCCGGGCCTGCGTTGTGGCTTGGAGCGTTTGAGCGCTGGCTTACAGACTTTGCGCGCTGACATGAATGGTTTCTGCGCTGGCTTGGAGGGTTTAGGCGATGACTTGGTAGTTCGGCACCTCGGGCTCCAGGGCCCGGACTTCGTGCGTGAGGTCAGGGACCACAACGTCGGGGTTCAGAACCCCGACAAACCCGTTGCAAGTGCCGACAAAGGCGCTCGGAGCTTCGAGGCACCCGGGCCGAGCCTGCACGAACGCGTTCGAGGTCTCGACGAACGTGCTAAAACCCTCAAGGCAAGGGCTCAAACCGTCGGCTTTCGCGCGCACCTCTAGTAATACCATTTCTCTTTCAAATGCATAGTAACCTCTGATGTTTGGTGGTAGGGACGGCCCGCCGGGCCGTCCGGTTGGATGTGGGCCGGAGGCAGTCAACGATCACGGACGACCCGGCGGGTCGTCCCTACCTTTGCCTCTTTTGGTACGTTTAAGAGAGAAACGGTATAAGTTGCCGCCCGAAGTGTCTTTTCAGTTGTAGCCGGTTTCGCTGAGGCCGGTCTGCAAGTCGATTTCGAGTCCTGGAGGGTCGTCGACGCGGGCTAAAACTTTGGGCACAAAAAAGCCGCGCCCCCAAAACTGTTAAGGGCGCGGCTTCCTGGCAACCTGAACGGGTTGGGAGAGTCCCGCTCAGGACGATGGTGCCACGGGCGCCAGTTTTGCAGTGGGGCGGCCAGGGAAACGCGGACTCAGCGCGGCGTACACGCTTTGGGCCTGCACGATGCCGTGTTTGGCCGCTTGCCGCGTGTTGTTATAGAAAGCGAGGTCGGCCATGTAGAGCTCGTGCGAGATGACCGCCAGGGTGTCGACGGCGCTGTCGCCGAGGCTGCTGAGTTCGCGTACGATGTCGGCGAGTCCGCTGCGCAAGGCACGGTCTTTCTCGACCTCTTTGACATCGACAAAGGCGGGCACGAGGGTCGGGTTGCTGTTCATGTAGGTGGCGCAGCTTTCATCGAAGCCCATGCTCTTCGCGCCCAGCCGGGGCATCTCGCGACTTTCCTGGGGAGAAAGACTGAGGAGGAAGGGGAGCTTGGCTTTGATCGTGGCGATGGCGGCGAGGATGGCCGCCCGGTCTTCGTCGGTGACGCTGGCTGAGATGCGATTGCTATCTGGCATATGATTTGGGGTTTGTAGCCCACCGCCCCGGTCCCTTCCTGCCAATTTCCCGCAGTCGAAAACGCGGTATTAAGCGATGAGATGGGCCGAACCAATGTGGAATGTTAACTTGATGCAAGAGCTAAGTTGAAAAATTATTTCAATTCTTCCTGAGCAGTTGCCGGTTGGTTTTGAGTTGTTGCCGGCCTCGCTGAGGTCGGTGCCGGAAAGAAGCCCGGGGTCAGCGACCCCGGCTACAACCAGGCGCAGCAAACAACGATCGACAAAAATGCCGTAGCTGGCGCCAGACGAAGGATCATAAAATCATAATCAGTGATCCGAGGTGGATCGCGCAGTCCCCTGCGATCGGCTTGTCATTGAGCCGTGTTGCGCGGCCGAACCGCCCGCAAGGGACTGCGGGCGCCACCTTGGACCGAACAAGGAGAGATGATGAAATGCGTTCAGATGGATTGAACACGAAGGGCGCCAAGGAACGCAAAGAGCAGACCGAACATAACACCAAACCCCAAAGCCCGACTCCTTTTCAGGGCTGCGCCTCTCGCGCGGGCCAACGCACTGCGCAGGGCGCCGCCCGGCCCGTACGCACTCACCGGGCTGAGCGAACGACCCCGTAGGCTGGTTCCGTTCGGGAAGCCTGTGCGGCACAAAGACAGCGGACCTCTTGCCGGTCAGCGGAAAGATGGTTTCTTCACTGGGCATGAAACCGATCGAAGGGTATTTTCTGATCCGGCCCGAGGATCTGCACTGGCGGCCCTCCAACCTCATGAAGATCCCGAATGCGGATTACCTAGATAGGACAAAGAGTGAGATTCTGGGTGCCCGTCTTTGGCGGCTTCCGCCGAAAAGCGCGAACACCCTTCACAAGCATATCCGCGCGGAGGAATTTTATTTTGTGCTCGAAGGAGTAGGTCGTCTCCGCATCGGTGAAAGCACCGTGACCGTTCCGAAATACGGCGGCGTACTCGTCGGCCCCGGTGAGTTGCGGCAGGTGTTCAACGACACGGACGAGGATGTCCTTTGGTTGATAACCGGTGCGCCCGAGGAGCCGGAGGCGAAGTTCGGAACCAACGCCGACGTCTCTCCTTTTTATCCAGTCGACCCGAAGCAACTGCCCAAAGAACTCTCGGGCGTGACCTGGCCGCTCAAATCCTGACTCGTTTTATGGCCTCAATGCGCTGGCATGGGGTGGCTCAGGATGCCGAACCGCTCGTTACCTAGCACAAACCCCATGGCCTTCACTTTTTCACGGCTCTGCCACGAACCACAGACATTAGGATTCGACCTCGTTTTTCGCCCCATAGACAAAATGCCGCAGCCAGCACCTGACGATAGGCCGGTAAAATCATAGTCCTCATTCGAGGTGGATCGCGCAGTCCCTTGCGCGATTGGTTTGGCGTTCAGTCGTGCTGCGACACCGAACCGCTCGCAAGGGACTGCGGGCGCCACCTCGGGCCGAACTAGGAAAGCAGGGGAATGCGTTCAGATGGATTGAACACGAAGCTCGCCAAGGAACACAAAGGACCGACCGCAAGCCGGTTGCTGAGCCTTTTTTAAGTTGAGCATGGTCGCTGCCTATTGTTCTTCGACAATGGTTTGAAGGAGAGATTAGTCTATCGACCGACGATCCAATGCATATCTTCATAGATGAATCTGGGAGCTTTTCGCATCCCGCGCCGGGACAACTTAGTTTTTGTTGTATTGGAGGCTTAGTTATTCCCGAAGCGACCCATTCGTTGCTAATAGATAATTTTCAACGGCAAACTAAGAAATGGAAAAAGCCGGAAGGCGAAATTAAGGGGAGTTGCCTCAACGAGATTGAAATACAGCAAGTGATTGAGCTCTTGGGTAAAGCGCGTGCCAAATTTTTCGTAAGCTGTACTGAAATGTCTCTTCAACCGGAAGAGGAGATTAGGCGTATTCGTGTATTGCAGTGTGAGAATCTGTTGGCGGCAGTGACGCCAAAACACTCCGATAAGGTGGTCCGTCAGGTGCGCGAACTAGCCGACTCCGTTCTTGCACTTTCCGCACCACTTTTCGTGCAATGCTTTTTGTTATGTGATTTGGTCGAGCGGATTCTCAGAGTTATCGAAATACACGACGCGTTTGCTCGGCCGCGCGAACTAGGCGCTTTTTTATGGGTGCTCGATGCGAAAAATGAGAAACGAACGCGATTCGAGGAGTGCTGGAGAATATTGGTTGGATTACGATTACAATCTAGATTCATAGCGGAGCCTCATATTTCAGTTAAGGAGGGAGACTACACTGATTTCGAAGCTTCGTATCTTTGTGAGACGAATGAATGGCCTGTTGGTTTGCCAGAACCAGAACCTTTGAAGGGCGGTGAACGAGGCGGTATTATCAACCTGCGTAAAATCCTAACTGAATCGCTTCAATTTAAGGATTCAAAAACAAGCGTGGGCTTACAGCTCGCCGATATTGCTACAAATGCATTTCGCCGGGCGATTACAGGAAGATTGCAGATTCAAGGCTGGGATAAGCTTGGCGAACTGATGCTAACCTTGGAGCGCGACAAGCCTCCTTTTGATCTAGTCAGGTTCTCTTCAAGCGACGATCAAGAAATGGCCGCACCGTCGGAATACAAATCGGCGATGATGACTATTTGGCGGAGCGCAAAGTCGGCATTAGCCCCTATGTCCCAAAGAAAGAAGGTTTAATCCTACGCTGCGCTGGCGCCCTGCGTTCGATATTTCACTCTTTACCGGCCCGGCGGCTTCGCCGTCCAGGCGTCCTTCAAGGTGATGGTTCGGTTGAAGACGGGTTTTCCTGGTTTCGAGTCGATCGGGTCCACCGCGACGTAGGCTAAACGTTCGAATTGGTAGCGTTGGTCGAGCTTCGCGTCGGCGAGGGACGGCTCTAATTTGGCGGTGATGACTTCGAGCGACTTTGGGTTGATGTGCGCTTTGAAATCACCGTCGGCGTCGGGCTCGGCGGCGTTGAAGAGGCGGTCGTAGAGGCGGACTTCGGCGTCGATCGCAGTCGCGGCGTTGACCCAGTGAATCGTGCCTTTGACTTTGCGGTCGGCAGTCGGGCCACCGGTGCGGGAGTCGAGATCGGCGGTGCAGCGGATTTCGGTGATCTTGCCAGAGGCGTCTTTCACGAGTTCGTCGCACTTGATGATGAAGGCGTACTTGAGGCGGACGTCGCCACCTGGACGAAGGCGGAAATATTTCGGCGGCGGGACTTCCATGAAGTCGTCGCTCTCGATGAAGACCTCGCGACCGATGGTGATGGTGCGCGTGCCTGCGTTTGGATCTTCGGGGTTGTTCGTGGCGTTGCACTCAAAGGTCTCACCGGCGGCGATGTTGGTGAGTACGAGTTTGATCGGGCGCAGCACGGCGAGGCGGCGGAGGGCGACTTTGTTGAGTTCATCGCGCACGGCATGTTCGTAGACGGCGAAATCGGTCACGCTGTTGAACTTCGTGACGCCGACGCTGGTGACAAAGCGGCGTAGGGCCGAAGCGGGTACACCGCGGCGACGGATACCGCTGATCGTGGGCATGCGCGGATCATCCCAGCCGTTGACGAGGTTTTCGTTGACCAAGGCGATGAGTTTGCGCTTTGAGACGATCGTATAGGTGGGGATCAGTTTGGCAAATTCGTACTGGTGCGGCAGCGGGCGGGGCAGGCCGAGGCTTTCGAGAATCCAGTCGTAGAGCGGGCGATGCACTTCGAATTCGAGGGTGCAGACGGAGTGCGTGATGCCTTCGAGGTAATCGCTCAGGCAGTGCGCGAAATCGTAGAGCGGGTAGATGCACCACTTGTTGCCGGTGTGGTGATGTTCGGCGTGGCGGATGCGGTAGATCAGCGGGTCGCGCAACCAGATGTTGGGCGAGGCCATGTCGATCTTGGCGCGGAGGGAGCGGGTGCCGTTGGGGAACTCGCCAGCGCGCATACGCTCGAAGAGATCGAGGCTTTCCTCGAAGGAGCGCGTGCGGAACGGGCTGTCTTTGCCGGGCTTGTCGGGCGAGCCGCGGTAGGCTTCGGTGTCTTCGGGCGAAAGATCGCAGACGTAGGCTTTGCCCTTTTTGATGAGTTCGACCGCATAGGCGTAGATCTGGTCAAAGTAGTCGCTGGCGAAAAAGGGTTCGACGTTGGGCGCGTGGGGATGGCCGATGGTTTCGGCGGGCACGGGGCCGGCGTAGAAATCGGGTTTGCCGTCGATCGTTTGGGCGACGGGCAGGGCGCCTTTGGCTTTGAAGCCGAGGCAGTGATCGGCCCAGCCGGCGATCAGCCACTGGACGTCTTCGATGATGGACTCGACATACTCGACATCTTCTTTCGTCGGGTTGGTGTCGTCCATGCGGAGGTTGCACTGGCCGTTGTTTTCGCGGGCGATGCCGAAATTGAGGCAGATCGATTTCGCGTGGCCGATGTGCAGGTAGCCGTTGGGCTCGGGCGGGAAGCGGGTGACGATTTTCGGGTAGCGTTGCTCGCCGACGTGCGTTGCGACGATATCACGAATGAAATCGGTAGGTGCAGGTGTCGGGTTTTCGGGAGTGGCAGCGCTCATGGAAAAGGAAAAGAGAATGGGAATGCGGGCGTCGGACGCAATGAAGCTTTTGCGGGGTTAGAAATGGCCCGAACGGCGCTCCGAAACCGATGACGTGTTGGGCCTGGCAGCGCATCGCAAGCATGCCGGTCGGTTGCGCGTGGATTAACTTCGGTTAGCGTACGCGCCATGCCTGATCTTTTTTCGCCGTATACGCTCGCCTCGGTCACGCTCCGCAACCGCATCGGTGTTTCGCCGATGTGCATGTACTCGGCCGAAGACGGCCACGCGAACGACTGGCACCTCGTGCATCTCGGCGCGCGGGCAGCGGGTGGTGCGGGCTTGGTGATCGTTGAGGCGACGGCGGTATCACCGGAGGGCAGGATCTCGCCGGGCGATCTTGGCCTTTGGCAGGAAAGTCAGATCGAACCGCTCGCGCGGATCGCGCGCTTTATCGAAGAACACGGCGCCGTGTCTGGCATTCAGATCGCCCATGCCGGACGCAAAGCCAGTGCGGCGCTACCTTGGGAAGGCGGCGCGCATCTCGCCGACAACTCCGGCGGCTGGTCCACGCTCGCACCGAGTGCGATCGCTTTTGGTGGCGATCTCACAAAAGTTCCGCGGGCGATGTCACTGGCCGATATTGCGCGGGTGCAAGCTGGCTTTGTGGCAACGACCAAGCGGGCTTTTGCCGCGGGCTTCGAATGGCTCGAACTGCACGCGGCCCACGGTTATCTCGCGCACGAGTTTCTTTCGCCGCTTTCAAATCACCGCACGGACGACTACGGCGGCAGTTTTGAAAATCGCATTCGTTTTCTGCTCGAAACGGCGCGGGCGGTTCGTGCGGTTTGGCCGGAGCGTTTTCCGCTGACCGCCAGGATTTCTTGCACCGACTGGGTCGACGGCGGCTGGACGCCGGATGAGTCGGTCGAGCTCGCGCGTCGCCTGAAAACCGAAGGCGTGAGCCTGATCGATTGCAGTTCGGGCGGCATGGTCGGCCACGCAAAAATCCCGGTCGGTCCGGGCTATCAAGTGCCGTTCGCGGAGCGCATTCGTCGCGAAGCGCAAATCGCCACAGCGGCGGTGGGCATGATCTCCGACCCTGAGCAGGCCGATACTATTATAAAGAGCGGTCAGGCCGATCTCGTGCTGCTCGCCCGCGCGGAGTTGAACGATCCGCACTGGCCGTTGCACGCGGCGAAAGCGCTCGGGAAGACCGACGCACTCAAACCGCCGTCGCAATATCTGCGGGCGTTTTGAGCTCGCCTGAGAACCGAAACGGCCGGTTGCTGTCGCTGCTGGCGGCCTGCATTTCGTGTTTTTAGGCAGCTCAATTCGCACCCGATTTTCGCGACCGATGCGAATACGTTGTGAACAACTGTAAACTTTTTCCGTTTGCCGCGCGAAATGCCCGCCGCTCAACTCACCGGTTTTCATGTATCTCAAGGCACTAAAGCTGCACGGTTTCAAATCCTTCGCTGATCCTTCCACGCTCCGTTTCGAACCGGGCGTTACTGCCGTGGTCGGGCCGAACGGCTGTGGCAAATCGAACATCGCCGACGCGATCCGCTGGGTGCTGGGCGAACAAAGCGCGAAGGCGCTGCGCGGCGGAAAGATGCAGGACGTGATTTTCGAAGGCGCCGACACGCGCAAGCCGTCGCAGATGTGCGAGGTCTCGCTGCTCCTGACCGATTGCGAAAAGCAACTCGGCACGGAATTCCACGAAGTCGAGATCATGCGCCGCGTTTACCGCGACGGGCAGGGCGAGTATTATTTCAACGGCCAGCCGTGCCGCTTGAAGGACATCCACAAGCTTTTCATGGACACCGGCATTGGCCGGACCAGCTACTCGATCATGGCGCAAGGCCAGATCGACCAGATCCTTTCGTCGAAGCCCGAGGAACGCCGCGCGGTGTTCGAAGAGGCCGCGGGCATAACCCGTTACAAGAGCCAGCGTCGCGAGGCGATGCAGAAGCTGACCTTGACGGACCAGAATCTGGCCCGCGTTGCCGACGTGATCGGCGAAGTCGGCCGTCAGATCGGCTCACTGCGCCGCCAGGCCGCCAAGGCGATGCGCTTCAAGCGCCTCAACCATCGTCTACGCCACCAGAGCCTTGCGCATAGCGGATTCCAATACCAGCAGCTGGCCGCGACGCTGGCCGATCTCGAAGGCCGCGTGACGACGCTGCGCACCGAGGCCGACACACGCCGAACCCGTTTCGAGGTGGAAAACCGCGCGATCGAAGAAAAGAAAGCTGAACGCAGCCGCCTGAATCAACGCGTGCAGGATGCGCAGCAGGCCGTCTTCGATCTTCGCTCGGAAAAGGACCAGTCGGAAAATTCCGCCAACCTCGCACAAATCAAACGCACAGGATTGCAGGACCGGCTGGAATCATCGCGCCAAAACCTCGGCGAAACCGAGATGCAGTTGCGCGAACTCACTTCGCAGGTCGACACCGGCGCGCAGGACAAACAGATGCAGCTCAGCCTGCTCGGCACCTCCGACGCGACGTTCCAGAATCGCAACCGCGAGCTGGCCATTATCGAAGGCGAATTGAGCAAGCTCGAACAGGAGCTACAGCAATCCAAGTTTCAACTGCTACAGCTTGAAAGCGGTGTTGCACGTTTACGAACTGATTGCTCGTCCTACGAGGTCGATCAGAAAACAAGCGTACACAAACACGACTCGCTCGTGCAGGAAATCGAAGGCGTGCGCCAGCAGCAGTCCGCCGCCGCGCAAGTCGTCTCGGAATACGAGGCGCGCGTTGAAGAAGCGCTTTCCGCGAAATCTCGCGCCAACCAGGAATCGTCCGAGGTGCAGCAATCGATCGTCAATCTGACCCGCGAGTTTCGCGAGGCGCAGCGCAAGCTGCAGGACATCGACCGCCAGGTCGCGCAACGCACCGCCCGGCTGAAACTGCTCCAGCAGCTGCAGGAAAAACTGGAAGGCTTCGGCGAAGGTGCAAAAGCGATTTTGCAAGGTCGGCTCGACGGCGTGCTCGGTGGCGTAAAACCGCTGCCCATCATGACCGGGCTGCAGGTGAAGCCGGAGTTTGGTCGCGCGTTGGAGTCGTTGCTTGGTTCGGCCGTCGAAGCGATTTCCGTGGCCGAGCTTGGCGTGGCGCAAAAAATACTCGCCCAGCTCGAAGTCGACCAGGTCGGCAGCGCTTGCCTGCAAGTGTCGGAGATGGGCGCGCAGAAGTCGGATGTCGACGCGGCTGGACTGCCGCCGTTTTTGGCTCCGGCGCTTGGGATGTTTTCGGACATCGATGGTAACCACCCGGCGCTGAGCTTGCTCTCAACGTGCTACATCGCGGACGACCTCGGGGCGTTTTTGGAATTTTGGAAAGCCAATCCGTCGTTCGCTTTTCTCGCGGTGGCCACGCGCAAAGGTGAAATCGTGGATCGTCGTGGTCTCGTTTCCGGCGGTCACTCGGGGAAAAAATCGTCGCACAGCATCGTGCAGCGCGAGATCGATCTACGCGAAACCGGCAAAGCACTGATTGAAGATCAGCGTTTGCATGACGAACAGCGGGCCTTGGCTGAAGCCATCAACGCTCGCATTGCCGAGGCGGAAGCCACGCTCGAACAAAAGCGCGCCGACATGCTCGCCGCCACGCAGCAGCTTGCCGCGGTTCAGGCCGAACAGCGCAACGCCCAGCGCGCACTCGAAGAGGTGGGCGCGCGGCTCCGTCGCATGGAGACGGAAGTTGTCTCGGTCGAAGCTGCTCGCAACGAAGCGCACAACCGCTGGCAAAAAGCACAGACTCAGCTGGCCGAAGCTGACGCCACGCTCGCACAGGGCCGCGAACGTATCCAGCAACTTGAGACACGCATTGTCGAGGTTCGCACGGACCGCGACGTAAAACGTGAAACGCTCGGTCAGGCTCGTCTCGAACTCGCTGAACACCGCCAAAAAGTCGAAGTGCTTGATCGCGGCATCGCCGACATGCAGCGCCGTCGGGGGCAATTGGGCGAACTGCTCGTGCAGCGCCAGCAGGAGATCGAAGTTTGGACCGAACAAATCGCCGAACTCGAACGGGAATCGAACTCGAAACGCGCTCGGAGTGCACAGATTTCAGAAACGCTCGTGGTCGCGCAACAGCAGGTTGAGCAAATTCGCAAAGAGCTCGTCGACGTCGAGCGTGAGATCAACGCGGTCGAGTCGACCCAGCACGGACTTCGCACCGAGGCGGAGACGGCTCAGTCGGAATTCAGCCGTTGCGAAGTGAAACTTGCCGAGAGCCGCGCCCGCGCGCAATTCCTCACCGATGAGGTCAAACACGAGTTCCAGACCGATGTCGCTTCGCTCGATTGGAAACAATTGCTCTGGAATGCCGATGACGAACCAGAAGGCATGAAGCTGCTCGATCTCGACGAAGACGACGAAGGGGAAGAGCCAAAACCAGAAGCCGGAGGCCAGAAGACGGAAGCGCCCGAAGTTGTGGCAGCTGTCGAAGGACAACCGGTGTCCGAAACGGCGGAACCCGAAGCGCCCAAGAAACGTCGCAAGAAGAAAGAACCCCGCGGCGAAGCGACGGAGGCCGATCTTGCGGCCCTCGAACAAAGCAATTGGGACGAAATCAAGGTTGAGGTCGATGCGCTCCGCCAGCGACTCAACAGCATGGGCGCGGTCAACCTCGTCGCCATCGAGGAGTACGCAGAACTCAAACAGCGTTACGATTTCCTCAAGACCCAGTGCGACGATCTCACGAACTCCAAGGCCGAGTTGTTGAAGGCGATCGACGAGATCAACCAGACCTCACAGCAGCAGTTCGCAATTACGTTCGAGCAGATTCAGAAGAACTTCTCGTTTACCTTTAACACTTTGTTCGGTGGCGGTTTCGCCTCGTTGGAATTGCAGCAGGCGGACGATCCACTGGAAAGTGGCATCGAAATCGTCGCGCAGCCGCCGGGCACAAAGATGAAGAGCATCACGCTGCTCTCGGGCGGACAAAAAACGCTAACGGCCGTCGGCCTGCTCTTCGCGCTCTACATGGTGAAACCGTCGCCGTTCTGTTTGCTCGACGAGTTGGACGCGCCGCTCGACGAATCGAACATCGGACGCTTTACCGACCTGTTGAAACGTTTCGTTAAGGAGAGCCAGTTCATCATCATCACGCACAACAAGCGCACGGTTTCCGCCGCGAGCGCGATCTACGGCGTGACGATGGAAGAGCGCGGCGTTTCGAAAACGGTCTCGATGCGCTTCAACCATGAGCACGGCGAAATCGAAACGCAGAATATCGCCGAAGCGGTGTCGGGTGCACGGTCGGCTTCTGAGGCATCCGTTTGAGTGGACCCCGCAATGAATGAGTCAGGCGCGGCAGATCGCCCTGCCTGACTCGGCTAGCCGATCCATTTCACAGAAGGTATGTGAGCAGACGGAGATCAGTCTCTGTGAACTTTGCGTCCGAATGACGACTTCGCGGTCTTTGCGTTAGAACGATTCCAGAATTACTGTAGCCACTTGAGGAGAGGGGATTGATGTAGCCGGCCTCGCTGAGGCC
>Ga0302322_100004697_pt1 | contig 11904 bp, 13 predicted proteins | sample Fen_T0_2_FD_203757 | JGI IMG/M metagenome (GOLD analysis project Ga0302322, IMG submission 203757) | Peat permafrost microbial communities from Stordalen Mire near Abisko, Sweden - Fen_T0_2 | ecosystem: Environmental > Terrestrial > Soil > Wetlands > Permafrost | place: Sweden: Abisko... | reverse complement strand
CCGGAGAAACAGCGCGTACCGTCAGAATCCTATACGCCATGCCTACTCCTAATCTTGCGAGCCGTCCGCTCGTTTTGGTCGACGACGAACCGCTAATCCTCGAATCGTTTGGTCAGCTCCTGCGCAATCATCTCTCCTGTGAAGTCCACACGTTTGCCAACCCGCTTGACGCCCTTCAGCAACTCATCGCCATCAACCCCGGGGTGATCATCACCGACTATTCGATGCCGGGGATGAATGGCCTGAAATTCCTAACGCAAGCCCAGCAGTTCCTGCCTGAGACGAATTTTGTCATCATTACGGGCGGGCCGGTGGATTTTGCAACCGAGGAACTCCAGGTTCTCCCTGCACTCAAAGGCATTCTGAGGAAACCACTCCATTGGAAAAATCTGGCCGAATTTGCCGTGAGCAACTGGCCGGATGCAGCGCCGCCAATGCTGCACCAACCGGCGATGGCGTGTTAAAAACTGTTCGTCGGCTCCGAACCACTCGATTGCAACAAAACGGCCCAGCCTTGTGAGGACTAATCCGTATTAGGCTAGCTGCGCCTTGATCGCGTCGAGCAGGTCGCAATAAATGTCGAGCGCACGAAAATGCGGAAATTGCTGCGTGATGTTCAACGGCGCATGGAAAAGAAAACCCACGTCGGCCTCGGCCAGCATCGCAGTATCATTAAACGAGTCGCCAGCGGCAATCACGCGATAGTTCATTAGCTTGAAAGCCGCGACAGCTTTCTGTTTCTGCTCGGGAATGCGGATTTTGTAATCCGTGATGCGGTCGTTTTCTACGATCAGGCGGTGGCAAAGCAGCGTCGGCATCCCGAGTTGGCGCAGGAGCGGTTGCGCGAACTGCTCAAACGTGTCGGACAAAATCACGACTTGCGTAAGCGAACGCAGCTCATCGAGAAACTCTTTGGCACCCGGCAGCAGCGGCAACGCTGCAATGACGTTTTGGATGTCGGCAAGTCTGAGCCCGTGCTGATCAAGAATCTTGAGCCGGCCACGCATCAATGTGTCGTAATTGGGCTCGTCACGGGTCGTGCGACGCAGCGCGGGAATGCCGGTCTTTTCGGCCACGGCAATCCAGATTTCCGGCGTTAATACGCCTTCCATGTCGAGGGTTACGATCGTCTGTTTCACGCGGCGTGAGTGTTTGAAGTTTTTCTTGGCTGTCGAGCGAATGACGTGGGCAACCAGATTCTATCAGCTTGGGTTGGCTTGGATAGCCACTGGCCAAACTCGACCCGCTTCACTGGCGCCGGTCTTTCATTGCCTTGTCGATATCGCGTTGCTCGACCTTGCTCTTCAAAGTTTCGCGTTTGTCGTAGAGTTTCTTGCCGCTGCAGATCGCGACTTCGACCTTCACCAGTGCTTCCTTGAAATACATGCGCAGGGGAACGAGTGCGCGGCCACCAACCTGGAGCGCCAGACCGATTTTGCGGATCTGATGGCGGTGCAGAAGCAACTTTCGGGTACGACGAGCATTGTGGTTATAGATGTTACCGAACGCATATTCCTCGATGTGGGCGTTGTGGAGCCAGAGCTCGCCCTTCTCGAAACGTCCGAAAGCGTCATTGATCTGCACCTTGCCAGCCCGGAAAGATTTTACCTCTGTGCCTTTGAGCGCGATGCCGGCCTCAAACTTTTCTTCCACGAAGTATTCGCGCAGCGCCTTGCTGTTGCGAATCTCCGTATAGCGGGCTGGATCTTTTTTTTGTGCGGACATGGGTTGTGGTTCAGGCGGAGAACCGCCCGGCTAGCGTGACGCTAAAATCAACAACTGCCGCCTTTGGCGTCAGTTATTTTCGCCCATCTCAACGCTGATCTTGCCTTCGATAACCTCGCGCAGAGCGATGTCTTCAGGGGAAAGCTTTTCTAGCGACTCGACCAGCGCTCGGCTGCCACGGCGGAGCTGCTTCACGCGGCGTGAGATCACATTAATCAGGAGATTGGAGTCCGAAATTACTTTCTGAGCTTCTTTGAGATAGTCGTCGCGCATGGCTGGGCGTTTGGATTAGGTGAAACCGCCAAGGGCAAAGTCAAAGCCGCGACCCGTCAAGGGCAATATTTCCCGGCTTGCGCCGCGAAGTCGCCACGCCAACCCTTGGCCCATGCTACTCGTTGGTTGGACAACCGTTGGCAATCGCGAAGACGCGGGCCGCCTCGCCCGCGGACTGGTCGAGAACCGGTTAGCGGCCTGCGTGCAGATCGACGGCCCCATCGCGTCGCATTATTTTTGGGGAAATCGCGCGGAAACGGCCGAGGAATACCGTCTGACCATCAAGTTTATCCCTGCCCGTGCCGCCGAGCTGGAAACCTGGCTTTTGACGCATCATCCCTACGCGACGCCGGAGTGGATTTTCGTGCGCGCCGAACATGTTGCAGAAAAATACTTGTCATGGGCCCGTACGAACTGTACGTCTGCGCCCCTTTAACACGTCACTATCACTTTTCTAAAACGTCATGTCACAGCACAAAAGCCTCCAAGGTGTCAACGGTCTCGTCATTAAGCGCAACGTTCTGAAGCGTTTCGAACGCGTCGAGCTGCTCAAAAAACGCGGCCAGTGGAAAGCTGGCGACCGCGTTCAAGGTCTGCGCAAGACCAAGCCGGACGTCTGAGTCGTTTCTCCTTTTCAATTAAAGGCAGGCAGTTTCCACTGCCTGCCTTTTTTGTTTGGCCATCTCCTGATCATCACATGAAAGCCTATCTCGCCCAACTACTCCAATGGTACACAGATAAACTCGAGCAAGGCGGTTACTGGCTTGTCGGCCTATTGATGGCGATGGAGAGCACGATCGTCCCGCTGCCCAGCGAGGTGATCATACCGCCCGCTGCGCATCTTGCCTATACCAAGGGAACGATGTCGGTCTGGGGCGTGATCGTCGCCGGCACCGTTGGCTCCTGGATCGGTGCAGCCATTATGTATTGGGCTTCACGCCTTGGCGGACGCCCGCTCGCGATGCGTTATGGGAAATTCGTATTTATTTCGCCGCAAAAAATCGAAGCCGCCGAGCGCTGGGCAGCAAAGTTTGGCGCTTTCGGTGTGTTCTTCTCGCGCTTATTGCCCGTCGTGCGCCACCTAATCGGTATCCCTGCTGGCATCGTCCGGCTGCCTTTCGGTCTCTATTCGTTCTATACCCTGCTTGGCTCTGGGCTCTGGTGTTGTGTGCTGGCGTGGCTTGGCATAAAGGCCGGTCAGGACGAGGCTCTTATGCGTGGCGAGTTGCATCGGATCACGCTTTGGGCCATCGCGGCTTTTGTGGTGCTTGGCGTGGTTTACTACGCTTTCGTCCACCGGTACATGAAGGCCGAAAAAGCACAAAAGTCACAATAGACCCAGCCCTTCAGTTCGCTTGATCTGGTCGCCGAACTGATTTCGTCAGATCGTGTGCCGTGGGCGGAATACGACGATTGAAGCCCAAATGATTCACTCGAGATGCTTCCTGTAGAAAGGCCCGCGCCACCTGCAACTACATTGGCGGCCGGGACCGCGAGGAAGGAACCTCCCGTAGCGCAGCGCAAAACCGTTGAAGCTTCTCCGCGCTTTTAATGCCGGGCACGCTCTCGATGCCACTGTTGACATCGACCATACGTGCCTTGGTCACAGAAAGCGCAGTCAAGATGTTCTCGGCAGTCAAACCGCCCGCCAGAATCCAGTTCACCCGCGGATGCTCATCCTGCAAACGGGCAAACGCCTGCCAATCGCCAGCCTGTCCCGTGCCGCCGTAGGTGCCCGCCTGATACGTGTCGAAGAGAAATGTGCCAGCCAGTGCAAACATCGCTGGCTCAATCCGCTCACCCGGTGGCACGCGCGGGGCCAGCCATAGTTTTTCCGGCGAAACCGCCGCTGCCCAAGCTTCGATGCGCGCTAACGGTGTCGTGTGAGGAAAATGAAACTGAAATAAATCAAACCCTTCAGCCTTTAACCGGTTCACTTCTTCCGAACCAGGATCAACCGTCACAGCCACACGTGGCTTGGGCGGCAGGTGTGCAGCCATTGCATGGTAGGATTCCAACGAAATATAACGCGCCGACTTCGGATAGAAGATGAACCCAAGATAATCCGCTCCGCACGTATCCGCCATCCCTGCGTCCACCAAGGACGTAAGGCCGCAGACTTTGAAGCGTACGCCGTTAATCATCGTTGCGCTGAGACCGCACCGGATTCCGATGTGGCGCCCTCGTTGGTTTTATCGGTTAGAATTGGTTTACTGAAGCGATGACGTGGTCCACCTGTGCATCCGTCAACTCAGGAAAGATCGGCAGGCTGACGCAGGTGGCGCAAGCTTTCTCCGCGACCGGCAGCAAGCCCAGGCTATAACCAAGGCTGGCATAGCACTTCTGCTGGTGCAGCGGCACAGGGTAAATCAGATCGGAACCCACTTCGTGCTTGTTGAGATGTTCACGCAAGGCGTCGCGACGCGGGTGACGAACCGTAAACTGGTGGAAAACGCTTTGTCCGTAGTCGCGTTGCGCGGGCAGGATCGTGTCAGCGAGTTTGATTCCGGAAAGATAACGCTTCGCTATCGCCTGACGGCGAGCGGTCCAGCTGGCGAGATGCGGGAGCTTCACGTTGAGCAACGCGCCTTGAAAACCATCCATGCGGAAATTTCCGCCCACAATGTCGTGGTAATAACGCCGGTCAGAGCCATGCACGCGGATGTGTCGCGCCGTTGTGGATACATCTTCGCGGCGTGAAGTCAGTGCTCCGCTCTCGCCGCACCCGCCCAGGTTCTTCGTCGGATAAAAGCTAAACGTGCCGACATCGCCAAGCAGACCGACCGGCGTGCCTTTGTAGCTGGCACCCACCGCTTGCGCGCAGTCCTCGATCACGAACAGCTTGTGCTTGTTGGCCACCGCCATGATTTCATCCATCCGCGCCGGCTGGCCGAAAAGGTGAACCACCACGATTCCCTTCGTACGCGGCGTGATCGCCGCCTCCAGTTTCACCGGATCGAGATTGAACGTGCCCTCCTCAATATCGACGAACTTCGGAGTCGCTCCCACGTAACTAATGCCCCACGCCGACGAGATAAAAGTAAACGGAGGTACGATCACCTCGTCGCTCGGCCCAAATCCTGCGATCATGCAGGCAACGTGTAGCGGCGAAGTGCCGCTATTAAAACCGAGGGCGCGAGGATAACCGAGAGTCGCCGCAAAACCTTTCTCGAAATCCTCCACGTCCTTTCCGAGGCAAAAACGAGTGGCGTCGTAGGTCGCGGTCAGTGCGGCCAGCGCCTGCTCGCGAATCGCCTTATGCTGCAAAGTGAGATCGAGAAACGGTACTTTCATGGAGAAGTACTAGAGGGCACGAATGCCGGTAAATGTGGAGCAATTTTCCAGCCCGTCTCCAATTTACCAAGTTTCTCCACCAATCGCAGTTTTCGGTAGGATTGCGCGCATCAGCGGCGAGAAAAATCAGGGAAGCTTCGCCACACAGTCTCCTGCAACCCCGCAAAAACTCTCCTCCCTCGCAGCGGTCAAGATAACTCAGTCGAACCAGAGGTTTCCAACTCAGCAATCACATACGCACGCAACCAAGCCGGCGCGTCATTGGGATCAGAGTCAGTTGTATCGATCGCCGACAAAAAATGGACGAACTCAAAAGCTGCATCCCGGGCAGAGACAGTTTCTGGGATATACACAGCTGCGCGCGACGCTTGCTCGAGTTCTCGCAATAATGACCACACGGCCGTTACCGCCGGCGCATTTGCCGCTGTGTGTTTGTTTTGAATCAGTAAGTTCTGAACATGATCGATGAACCGCTCTGCTTTTGTTTTCATTACAGTCTCCTCACGTTGGGGTTTGATTCGGGTGCTCTGACGGGAGTTGGTCGCAAATTTGTGAGCACCTCCCGCCGCGTTAGGGTATTCACCCTATTACTGACCGGCTCCTCCGCAAGTCCCGGTTGGTATAATTTCGAAGATTTCCTGAGTGGGCCACGCCAACTCGAGGGAATCCGATCATCACGGGGTTGGGGCGCGCAAAGCGCGCACCAGCCGGTCATCGCCGTCGTTAGGTGCAGGCGATAGGTTCGTCACCGCACAAAGTAGATTGTAGAGGTGAATGTTTTCCACGTCCTCAATTTGCACACCACCCGTCTTGAACGCGGGGCCATGCACGATAAGAACGCCCCGCATCGACGTAAGTGACGGATCGTAGCCATGTTCGCCTTTATTGTAGTGACTGCGTGCCGCGCTGAACAGGTTGCGCCGTACGACATGCCAGCCCTCGTTTGCGAGAATCCACACTGGCGGCTGACGCGGATTGGAACCCACCGCGAGGCGCTGCGGCAGGTCCTCATTGCGAAAGACTTTCGCCTCGGGAGGTAACTTCGAGAGCTTTTGCATCAGCGCGGCAATATCGCCATCAAGCGGACGGAGGCCGGCGACCGAACCATCGAAATCGACCTGCACCGAGGCAAGATCGACATAATCGTCGAGAACCACGACACGTTCTGCGCTCAGCTGCGTCATACCGTGATCAGAAACGACGACGAGATTGAGCGGAATGTTTTCAGCCTTTGCCCGCGCAACCATCGCCCCTACACGCGCATCGAGGAGCTTCACTGCAGCGGCCAACTCGGGCGATTCTGGCCCGCTGGCATGACCAACGGAATTCGTTTCCTCGAGGTAAAACGTGATCACCACTGGTCGTTGCCGAACCGGTAGTTTGAGCCAGTGTATGAGCTCTTCAAGCCGCTGCTCAAATGGCACGGAGTAATCGTACGGCTTCCAAAACGTCGGCCGTTGCCCACCCAGTTGAACCTCCGACCCTGGCCAAAAATAGCAGGCACTCACCTTGCCCTGCCGCACCGCCGTGATCCAGATCGGCTCACCACCCCACCAGCGTTCCTCATGGTTGACCGCCGGTTGGCTCGAATAAAAAAAACGGTTTACCGCCGAATCGAAGAAATTGTTGTTAACGATGCCGTGGTGAGCCGGCCGCAAACCCGTCGCAATCGAGTAGTGGTTGGGAAACGTATTCGAGGGAAAAACCGGGATCAGACCACGTGCCGAAGCTCCTTCGGTTTTGAGCCGGCGCAGATTCGTCGTTTCAGCCGGATACAGGTCGCAATAATCCCAACGAAAACCATCCAGTGAAATCAGCAATAACGGCGCAGGTCCCGTGCACGGTTCCGCCTTGAGCGGACAAATGAACACCCATGCACAAAACAGTAAAAGATAACGAACCATGGACACGCCACGACCCTTCAAAACTTTTCGCCCAAGGCAATGACTCGTTTTGAAAGCGTCGCGACGTGACCAATCTTGCGAAAAGTTCAGGCGACACTCGCCTCGACAGGATTGCTGGCCGCTGCCAGTGCTTCCTCGGAATAGATAAACGTGCCGCATTGATCGCACACATCCAGCTCATGCGACGCACGCATTCCTGCGATATGCGCGCGCGGAATGCGAATGTGACAACCGCCACAAACGCCGCTGCGTAGAGGCGCAACGCCGGAGCGGCCAATGGCCAGCATGCGGTCAAAATGGCCGAGGATCGCGGTGGGTACCTGCGCACGCAGCGCAACCTGGCGCGGAGTTAGCAAAGCCGTCGCAACGGGACGGTTCGAGTTGCTCGCGCGTGCGATCGATTGCAGTTCTTTGAGGGCTTGGATAATCTGGATAGAGTCCATGCCGTCACTTTTGCAGCCAACATGCCATGGCCGAGTCAGCCGGCGTTACCAGCTGATTTAGCGCCAATTATAAATCTAGTCGCGAAACAGCGCTTGCCGTTAAAGTGAATTTAGCGCAATTTATGCGCCGTGTTTTAAGTTTTAGCGCAATTCAAAATCTTATCTCATGTCCATCGGCAAAACCCAGATTCTGGTCTTCAATCGCGATGCCATGTCGGCCAATCAGTTTTGTGACACATTGAGCAAAGCAGGCCACCAGGTCTCCGTTGCCCTCGACGATCGCGACGCACTCGCCTTGTCTGAGCAGAAAATTTTCAACCTGATTCTGATCGGAATCGACGCGCTAAAACCCGAAACGACGTCTTTCATGGAAAAGGTGCGTCTCCACTCTGCGGATACGCAATTTATTCTGATCAGCAAACGTGGCAACGTCCGGACTGCGATCGACGCCATCCGCCAGGGCGTATTTGACTACCTCCTACACCCCGTCGAGCCGGATCAACTGATTGAATCCGTCGGCAAAGCACTAAACTATCAGACTGCGACAACGCAGGACTCACAGCTCCGACAACGGCTCATGCCTCGCCCTGAACCCAACATCTTTGTTGGAGGAAATCCAGCGATGGGCGAGATCCACCGCTTGATCGATGAAATTGCCCCAACCGACGTGACCGTGGTGATTCAGGGTGAAAGCGGCACCGGCAAGGAGGTGATCGCGCGCGCCATCCACGAAAAAAGTCGGCGGCAAAACGGCCCGTTCATCGCCGTCAATTGCGCCGCGCTGGCGGACAGCTTGATCGAGTCGGAGTTTTTCGGACACGTCAAAGGCGCCTTCACCGGAGCAATCAATGATCGGCTCGGCCGCTTTCAACTCGCCCAGGGCGGCACGCTCTTTCTCGACGAGATCGGCGACCTCTCGACAAAAGGACAGGGCGACCTGCTACGGGTGATTGAAGACGGTATTTTCCGGCCAATTGGTAGCCCTAAACTGGTTCGGGCCAACGCCCGCATCATCGCCGCCGCCAACAAAGATCTTGAAAAACTCTCGGCCGACGGCCGCTTTCGCGACGACCTACTCTATCGACTCAACATCGTCTCAATCCACCTCCCGCCGTTGCGTGAACGCGCCGAAGATATTCCCTCACTGGTCGAGTCGTTTTCTCGTTTCTTCTGCGCCAAACACCAGCGGCGACAGAAAAAGTTCTCTCCAACAGCGCTCGCGGTTTTCCAAACATTGCCATGGCCAGGAAACGTTCGCCAACTACGAAACCTCGTTGAGCGGCTCGTCGTGACCGTGCCTCATTCCATCATCGAGCCGAACGACCTCCCAACGAGTCTAACCCAAAACGCCAGAGCCAAAACCAGTTTCACGATCAAGCCCGGCCTGACACTCGCCCAAGTCGAAGCAGAACTGATTCGCCAAACCATGCTCGATGGTGCCAGCCAGGTGGAGGCGGCCGCCCGCCTGGGCATTTCGCGACGCGCGCTCCAATACAAAGTGAAGCAGCACGGACTTCTGCGCCGACGTAAGTCAGGGAAGTCCGAGCCGGTTCGTTAACAGGTAGCTCGAGCGTTCGTTCTAGCTGTCGCCGGAACTATTCTTCCTGTGCCTGCAGACTCGCCACAACGGAGAAGTCTTCGAGCGTCGACGTATCGCCCTTCACTTCGCCACCTGACGCAATCTCCTTCAAAATGCGGCGCATAATTTTCCCGCTGCGCGTCTTTGGTAAGCTTGCCGCAAAGCGGATGTAGTCGGGTTTCGCGATCGAGCCAATCTCGTGGCCCACGTGATTGCGCAACTCTTCCTTAAGTTTGTCGCTGGCTTCATGACCGGCCTTGAGCGTGACAAATACAACCAGAGCCTGCCCCTTGAGATCATCCGGTCGGCCCACTGCAGCAGCTTCCGCAACTGATGGATGCGATACGAGCGCGCTTTCGATTTCTGCCGTGCCGATCCGATGACCAGAGACATTGAGCACGTCGTCGATGCGCCCGACGATCCAGAAATAACCATCCTTGTCCTGACGCGCGCCGTCACCCGTAAAATAGATTCCGGGAAACTCACCAAAATAGGTTTTCTTGAAACGCTCGTCGTCGCCCCAAAGCGTGCGGAGCATCGACGGCCAGGGCTTGGTGATGACCAGCTTACCGCCACTGTTGCGTGGCACTTCTTTGCCGGTATCATCCACAACCTTCGGGACCACGCCAAAGAAAGGAAGTGTGCCAGAACCCGGCTTGGTTGGCGTGACTCCGGGCAGCGGCGTGATCATGATCGAACCCGTCTCTGTTTGCCACCAAGTGTCCACGATCGGACATTTCTTTTTGCCAATCATGGTGTGGTACCACATCCAGGCCTCAGGATTGATCGGTTCGCCCACCGAGCCAAGTAAACGCAGTGAAGTCAGCCGGTGCCGGAGTACATAGTTGTCTCCCCAGCGCATGAACGCGCGAATCGCCGTCGGCGCCGTATACAAAATCGTGATACCGTGCCGGTCAATCATGCGCCAAAACCGATCTGGTTCAGGATGGTTCGGTGCGCCCTCGTACATGAAGAGCGTGGCGCCGTTACTGAACAATCCATAGACCACGTAACTATGGCCCGTCACCCAGCCGATATCGGCGGTGCACCAGTAGAGATCGCTGTCCTTAAGATCGAAAACGTAGTGAGCACTGAGCTTGCAGCCGAGGAGGTAACCAGCACTCGTATGCAACACCCCTTTCGGTTTTCCCGTACTGCCGCTCGTGTAGAGGATGAAAAGAGGATGCTCACTGTCGAAGGCTTTGGCCTCGTGATAATTTGGCGCACCCTCCCAAGCGTCACGCCACCAGACATCGCGGCCATCTTTCATCTCGACGGGATTTCCGCAACGCTTGAGCACGATCACCGATTTGACCGAGGGCGCACCTTCGAGCGCCTTGTCGACGTTGGGCTTGAGTTCCACAACCTTGCCTCTGCGCCAACCACCGTCAGCAGTGATGACCAGCCGCGCTTTGCAATCATTGAGTCGGTCCTTTAGCGCCTCCGGACTGAAGCCGCCGAACACGACTGTATGCACGGCGCCAATACGGGCGCAGGCAAGCATGGCGATGACCGATTCAGGCACCATCGGCATATAGATGGCGATGCGATCGCCCGCTTGAATGCCCATGTTTTCGAAAACATGCGCCAGCCGACAAACATGGAAACGCAGCTGTTTGTACGTGATCGTTCGAACATCGCCCGGCTCGCCTTCGAAAATAATTGCGGCCTTGTTTTCCCGAGCTGTCCCGATGTGCCGGTCCAGACAGTTCTCCGACACATTTAACTTTCCGCCTGAAAACCACTTGGCGTGAGGTTCCTCCCACTTCAAAACCGACTTAAACGGCTTGCGCCAGACTAGGTGTTCTTTGGCCTGCTTTTCCCAGAAGGCGTCTGGGCTATTGACAGACTCGGCATACATCTTCTTATAAACCGCATAACTCCCAAGGTTTGCTTGGCGTTGAAACTCGGCCGATGGCCTGAAAACACGACTCTCTCGGGAAACTGAGATGATTGTTTGTTCTGTCACGTTAGTGGGCGATTTTAGGGTTAAGAGCAGCTACTGGTTCCAATTTGCAGTTCTTATCCTTACCGAGTTTTGCACGCCGCGCCTTCGGAATAGCCAATCTACTGCCTGTTATTATGGAAACTAATCCTGCTCCCACGCCGGAATCTGCTGCGCTTACACCTCCCGCCGCGACTCCCGCTCCTACCCCCACCCCAGCTCCCGTCGTCCCGGAAAACGTCATCCACGTTGAAGGCATTCTCGACATCGACATTCAAAAGGGCGGCAACGGCCAGCTGCTCGACCTCACCCGTGCAGGCAAACGCCGGCCTACCGACACTTTCGTTCCGAAGGAACTGATCCGCCGCTTCAAGCTTCGGACTGGCAGCATGATCACCGGCACGGCTTATCCCGCAGAAGGTCGGTTCGCCAACCCCAAGATGAAGTTCATCGAGAAGGTTGACGGTGTCGACGTTGATGCCCGCCGCCACCAGTTCGACTTCAACGCACTCACCACCGTCTCGCCCGACAAAATGCTCAAGATGGAGCTCAAGGACGGGCGTCTGACCACCCGCGCGGTCGATCTCTTTTGCCCAATCGGTAAAGGCACCCGTGGCCTCATTGTCGCACCGCCCCGCACCGGCAAAACGACACTCCTGCGCGACATGGCGCTCGGCGTGCTTGAGAACAATCCCGAGTGTGTCGTCATGATTCTTCTCGTCGACGAACGTCCCGAAGAAG
>Ga0302322_100004696_pt1 | contig 11908 bp, 7 predicted proteins | sample Fen_T0_2_FD_203757 | JGI IMG/M metagenome (GOLD analysis project Ga0302322, IMG submission 203757) | Peat permafrost microbial communities from Stordalen Mire near Abisko, Sweden - Fen_T0_2 | ecosystem: Environmental > Terrestrial > Soil > Wetlands > Permafrost | place: Sweden: Abisko... | reverse complement strand
CCGCGGCAACAGCTGCCGCTGTTCCTGGCTGAGCACCTCGAAATCCGCGATATCCATCAAGTTTCGAAAATCAGCCGTCGCGATGTAGTTGATCCGGGGTTGCCCGGCCCGAAGATGCAGCGCTTCGGCGAGTTTGAGGATCGGCTCCCACAGATGCGAATAATACGAGATCACGATCCGCGTCGACGGCGCGCAAAGATGATTCACCAGTCGCAGCGTGCCATCGATATCCTCGAACATGCCGATGGTGTCGGCAATCACGATATAATCGAACGGCCCCTCGATGGCGGCAAGCGTGGCCGGATCCTCGACATCGCCCAGCACGAAATACAGGTCGGGATGCCGGGTGTTGGCTTTGGCGATGGTTTCGGCGCCGAAGTCGATCCCGACGCCGTAAGACGGTTTCAGCGCGGCGAGCAAATCGCCGCGGCCGCAGCCGAGCTCCAGCACCCGCTTGCCCGGCGGGATCAGGAACCGCATGAACTTGGCGTCGTCTTCGTGGTAGGCGGCATTGAATTCGCGCCAGCGATCGAGTTCATCGACATTGGTCTCGAAATGATCGAGCAATTCCCGCTTGCGCTGGCTGGAAAGCTGCAGCGAAGCAGTGGCGTCGGATTGCTTCAGATACATTGCAGCCTCGGGCGGAAGACGGGGGGTTCTCTTAGCCGAAGGGCCCCGGGGTGTAAATTCGGTCGCAAACCGCCTGCCTCAGCGGTTCGCGCCGCCGGGCAACTTATCCTTCGATGCGACTTTGTTTTGTGCAGATATTTGTACTAAACCCCAACGCCGGCAGGGCTTGCGGTCAGGAATATGCCATGAAAGTCATCATTCTAGCCGGAGGGATGGGCACCCGGCTAAGCGAGGAAACCGACGTCCGTCCCAAGCCGATGGTCGAGGTGGGTGGCCGCCCTATCCTCTGGCATATCATGAAACTTTACAGCCACTATGGCCTCAATGATTTCATCATCTGCCTTGGTTACAAGGGCTACATTATCAAGGAATATTTTGCGAACTACGCGCTGCACATGTCGGACGTCACATTCGACATGCGGCAGAACTCGGTAAAAATCCATCGCAATGACGCCGACGACTGGCGCGTTTCGCTGATCGATACCGGCGAGACGACGATGACCGGTGGCCGGCTGAAACGAGCCATGAAGCATGCCGGCGACGATGAATTTTGCATGACCTATGGCGATGGCGTGTCGGACGTCGACATAGCCGCGACGCTCAGATTTCATCGAGATCATGGCGGACTGGCAACGGTCACGGCGGTGTACCCGCCAAAGCGGTTTGGTCAACTCGAGATCGTCGATACCTTTGTGAAGAATTTCAAAGAGAAGCCCGATGGTGAGGGCGGCCAGGTCAATGGCGGCTTCTTTGTGCTGTCCTCCAAAGTGGCCGGCTATATCGACGACGACCGCACGATTTGGGAACAGGAACCGCTCGAACGCTTGTCACGCGAGGGGCAGCTTCACGCGTACCGGCACGATGGCTTTTGGCAATCGATGGATACGCTGCGCGACAAGATTCTTCTTGAGGAACTCTGGGCCCGCGGAAAGCCGCCATGGAAGGTCTGGTCGTGAGAGCGGAATTCTGGCGCGGCAAGCGGGTTTTTGTTACCGGCCATACCGGCTTCAAGGGCTCATGGCTCGCTGTCTGGCTGGCCGAAATGGGAGCCAGCGTCACCGGCTTTGCGCTGCCACCGAGGGAGCATCCGAACCTTTTCGATCTTGCCGACGTCGGCGGCCAGCTGTCGTCGACAATCGCCGACATCAACGACCAGCCGGCGCTCGATCGCGCCTTGCAAGCGAGTGAGCCGGAAATCATTTTCCATCTCGCCGCGCAGGCGCTGGTGCGCGAGTCCTATCAGGATCCCGTTCGAACATTCGCGACCAATGTGGGGGGCGTGGTAACGCTGCTGGACTCGGTGCAGCGAACGCCGTCGGTCCGTGCCGTCGTGATCGTGACCAGCGACAAGTGCTATGACAATCAGGAGTGGGTTTGGGGTTATCGCGAAAATGACCGGCTCGGCGGACGCGACCCCTACAGCGCGAGCAAAGGATGCGCGGAGATAGCTGCTCGCTCAATGCAGATGAGCTTTTTTGCGCCTTTTGCCTCGAACGGTCATCCCGCACGTATTGCGACTGCCCGGGCAGGCAATGTGATCGGCGGCGGCGATTGGTCGAACGATCGCCTCGTCCCCGACATCGTCCGGGGATGCCTGGGTTCGACCGGCGAGGTGCGGCTGCGCCATCCGAATGCCATCCGCCCGTGGCAGCATGTGCTGGACCCGCTCGGCGCCTACCTCGATATTGCCGAAAGGCTCGTAACCGCGCCAGACGGCTTCGACGAAGCATGGAACATCGGCCCGGAAGCCGGCGATACGAGGCCGGTTCTCAAGGTGGCGGAGGCGATGATCGCCGCCCTCGGTGTCGGCAAAGTGGTATGTGAAGGTGCCGGCACGGGGCCCCACGAGGCCAAACTGCTGCAGCTCGACTGCGAAAAGGCGAGGACGAGACTTGGCTGGCGGCCTCGATTAAAGTTCGATGACTCGGTAAAATTCACGGCGGACTGGTATGCGGCCTGGAAGCAGGGCCGCGACATGTTGGCTTTCACACATGCTCAGATAGCAGCTTTCGAGGCGATGGCTGCATAGATCTGCGATCGCGCCGATCAATAGGCGGAGCTAGGACGATGGTTGATTCCGAACTTGCAAAATTGCGCGACCAGATCCTCGCGCTATCGGCGCAGTATGCCGAGTTGGCGCATGGCGCAAAGCCCTTCGTCGCCGGCACCAGCGCGGTGCCGCCGAGCGGCAAGGTGCTCGGTGCGCAGGAAATGCGATTCCTGGTCGATTCCTGTCTCGATTTCTGGCTGACCACCGGGCGCTTCAACGCTGAATTCGAGTTGCAGCTGGCAAAAGCCACTGGTACCCGGCGCACGCTCACGACCAATTCCGGTTCCTCGGCCAACCTTTTGGCCATCACGGCGCTCACGTCACATGTGCTGGGAGACAAAGCGCTGAAGCCGGGCGACGAAGTCATTACCTGTGCCACGGGCTTTCCGACGACCGTTAATCCGATCATGCAGAACGGCCTGATCCCGGTTTTCCTCGATGTGGAAATGGGCACCTACAATATCGACGTTGCCCGATTGGAAAGCGCGTTGTCGCCACGGACGCGTGCGATCATGATCGCGCACGCGCTCGGTAATCCCTTCGACCTGGATGCAGTGACAAATTTCGCGCGCAAGCACGACCTGTTTTTAATCGAAGACAGCTGCGACGCTCTGGGCGCAACCTACCGCGACAAAAAAGTCGGCACGTTTGGCGCGTTGGGAACGCTTTCGTTCTATCCCGCCCATCATATCACCATGGGAGAAGGCGGCGCGGTGCTCTGCAATTCCACCATCTTCATGCGGATCGTGGAATCGATCCGCGATTGGGGCCGGGATTGCTATTGCGATCCGGGCAAGGACAATACGTGCAAGCAGCGTTTTGGCTGGAAGCTCGGCGAGTTGCCGTTCGGATACGATCACAAATACATCTACTCGCATCTCGGCTACAATCTGAAGATTACCGATATGCAGGCGGCCGTCGGCCTGGCTCAACTTCAGCGTCTCGACGGGTTCGTGGCGGCGCGACGGCGTAATTGGCAATACCTGCGAGATGGACTGCGGCATCTTGAGGATGTTTTCATTCTGCCGGTTGCGACGGCGAATAGCGAACCTTCCTGGTTCGGCTTCTGCCTCACGCTCCGTCCCGACGCGCCGTTCGATCGCGAGGACATGCTGCGTTTTCTCAACGAAGAAAAAAAGATAGGAACCCGCCTGCTGTTCGGCGGTAACCTTCTGCGTCAGCCCTACATGAAGGACCGCAATTTCCGCGTCGCGGGATCCCTGGATAACAGTGATTTCGTGATGAATCGGACGTTCTGGATCGGGGTCTATCCCGGGCTCACCGAGAATCATCTGGATTTCGTCATCGAGACCCTGACGGACTACATCAATGCCCGCCGTGTCGCCCCTGCTGCGGCATTGAGCGCGAGCTAGGAAAAACCGCGACAATGAACGGATCCGAGTATATCGCCGAATTTGTCGCGCGGATTGGCGCCAGGCACGTTTTCGCACTGACCGGCGGCGCTTGCGCTTTTATGATCGACGCGGTCGCACGCCATCCGGACCTGGATGTGATTTGCGTGCAGAACGAGCAAGCGGCCGCGATGGCCGCCGATGCCGTCTGGCGCGTCGATCGCCGCGTGGGTGTGACGATGGCGACGTCCGGTCCCGGCGCCACCAACCTCATCACGGGCATTGCCTGCTCGTTTTTCGATTCGATCCCCTCGCTGCACATTACCGGCCAGGTCAATCAGCGCGAGAGCAGCACCATTCACGGCGCCAAGGTGCGTCAATCCGGATTTCAGGAAACCAAGATCGTCGAAATGGTGCGGCCGATCACGAAATACGCGGTGCTGATAAAGACCGTCGACGAGCTTCGCGACGAATTGGCGAAAGCCTACGCGATTGCCGTATCCGGCCGAATGGGCCCGGTGTTGATCGACGTGCCGATGGATATTCAGCAAGCGCAGATGGAGCCGGTTTTTCCCGCCATATCGGTTCCCGACCAATTCGTCGGCGATATCGCGATCACAGATGCGATAAAGGCCATCTCCGCATTGCTGGCCAAGGCACAACGGCCCGTCGTGCTGTGGGGCGGCGGAGTAGCCATGGCCGATGTCGGCGACGTTCTTTCGGCATGGCTCGCCGACAATGAGGTCCCCTTCGTATCGAGCTGGGCCGGCCTTTCAGCTTTTCCGCACGACCACCCCTGCTTCGTCGGCCAGATCGGCGTTTATGGCAATCGTGGCGCCAACTTCGTTCTTCAGAACGCGGACGCCGTGATCGTGCTAGGCAGTCGCCTCGATAATCGGCAGCGCTCCGGCAACGCCGAGAATTTCGCAATCGGGGCCAAAATCCACGTGCTCGATGTCGACATCGAGGAGATCCGGAAATATGGCGGCGGCCGCTACACCGGGACGGTACTTGATCTGAAGGCGCTGCCGCGCGTGCTTCAGTCTTTGTCCCGGCCGCAGATTTCTTCCGAATGGCGCGGCTATGTGCGCGAGATGCGGCGCGCCTACAGGGGCTGCGAAACAAGCTCCACCGCGAAGCGATTGAATACACTCTCGCCGTACGATGTTGTGCGGCGTCTCCGCGAGATCGTTGCGGACGATGCTATCATGGTCGCGGACACAGGTGCTGCTGTATGCTGGCTGCACCAGAGTTTCGAAGTCAGCAAGCACAAGCTCTTTACCGCCGGCGGCAATTCCCCAATGGGCTACGCGCTCTGCGCGGCGATCGGGGCAAAGCTGACGGCGCCCGACCGTCAGGTGATCAGCTACAACGGAGACGGGGGGTTCCAGCTCAACATTCAGGAGCTGCAGACCGTCAGGCATCTGGGGCTCGATATTGCCATCGTCGTGATGAACAACAGCTCCTACGGCATCATCAAGCAATTCCAGGACAGCTATATGGGGAGCCGCTATACCGCGTCGCAGGAGGGTTACTCGACGCCCGATTTCGGCGCCATTGCGCGAGCTTACGGCCTGCAATTTCAGCGCGTTGAGCGGCTTGAGGAACTGACGCCCGACCTTCTCGAACGTGGTGCCATTGTCATCGAAGTGGTCTTGTCGGATCAGACGCTGATCGAGCCCAAACTCGAGATGGGCCGTCCGATCAACGACCAATATCCCTATCTGCCGCCGGATGAATACCAGCGCGGCAATCGATACGTCAGCTATCCGCGTCCGGCGGCACAGCGTCCGGGTGGCAACCCTTGACCACGCTCAAGTTTCTCCGCCTGCATCCGACAGTCGTCGACGATCTGAACGCGCTTGCGTCAGATGCGTCACGATGGGCGGCGCTCGATGGAAGCACAGTGCTGGTAACCGGCGCGAATGGTATGCTGGCGGGCGCGCTTGTCGATGGCCTGTTTGCGCTGGCAAAAGCCGGTGTCCGGATAAACGTCGTCGCACTTGCGCGTTCGCGAGCGCGCGCAGAGCTTCGTCTTGGTCATCTGCTGGAACACCGCAACTTTCAACTGCTGGTACAGGACGCCGCCAGCGCGCCTCCTGCCGACATTTCGGTCGATCATGTCGTGCACGCCGCCAGCCCGGCGACGCCAAAGGTTTACGGTCTCGATCCGGTCGGAACGATGATGCCCAACCTGCTCGGCACGCAAATATTGCTGGAGCGCTGCAGGACGCTCGGCGGGCGAATGCTGTTTGTTTCCAGTTCGGAAGTCTACGGCTCACGCGGATCGCTCGCTGCCCTGGCGGAGAACGACTTTTCCGGACTGGATCCGATGGTTGTGCGGGCATGCTATGCCGAATCGAAGCGAGCGGCGGAAACAATGTGTACCGCCTATGGTCACCAGTACGGTGTCCACGCCGTGGTGGTGCGTCCGTTCCATAGCTATGGGCCAGGGCTGCGGCCGGACGACGGGCGCGTGTTCGCGGATGTGCTGTCCGACGCGGCCGCGGGTCGCGATATCGTGCTCCACGGCGATGGTCGGGCGCGGCGGGCCTATTGTTATCTTTCCGATGCTGTCCGGGGATTCCTCGACTTGATGACGCGCGGGAAACCGGGCGAGGCCTACAATCTCGGAAACCCGCGAGAAACCGTGAGTACCCTCGAATTGGCCAATGTCGCGGCTTCGCTGTGCCCTGAGCAAAATCTCGCGGTTCGTTTCGCCTCACGCCCAGCTTCCGAGGCGTATATCGCAAGTACCGCCGTTGATATTGTACCGGATGTTTCCAGGCTGGAAGGTCTCGGATGGCGAGCGGTCGTCGGGCTCAAAGAGGGCTTGATGCGGACGTTGCGCTATCAGCGCGATGCGACGTCATCGCTGTCTCCATGAGCGATCCGGCCGGCGAGCGTAAGTCGGAACTGGCGGCGTGGTTTGCAACGGCGGTCGTGATAGCCCTGTCCGGGACGCTGATCGTCAGAACGGTCTGGTTGCTGGATCGTGGATTCGATTTCACCGATCAATCGTTTTACCTGATGCTGGCCCAGCGGCCTTCCGAATACGAACTCACCTACGGCCTGTTCGGCTACGGACTGCACCCGCTATATCTGCTTTTCGGAGGCTCTGTCGCCTCCATGCAGCGGGCGGCGGCGCTGCTGCTCGCCGTTTTGGGCGCGTTGCTCGGGCTCACCGCCCTCGGCAAGGCGAAGATCGACTGGCGGTCTCCGGCCGGTGCGCAGACCGTTTTCGTGTCGGCCAGTCTGCCGCTTTGCTACTATCTGCTGTGGGTGCCGACGCCCAGCTACAACTGGTTTGCGCTGGTGGGCGGGTTGGTTCTTCTGATTGCGATGTTGCATCTGCTGGATGCAGCAAGTGGCTTCCGTTCGGCCGCCGCAGCAGCGCTGGCAGCCGTCCTTGTCATGATGACAAGGCCAAAGAACGCGGTGGGTTATTCGGGGCTGTATCTGGCGGCTCTGCTTGTTGTCGTGACCACGAACAAGGCGCGCTTCACGCAGATCGCGCGGGCCGCGTCCATGACGGCGCTTGCGATCATGGTCATCGCTGCGGTGTCGCCGGTGAGCACCATCGCTGACCAGATCAGGACCTACATCTCGATTTTCGGCACAACGCATCCGATCCGGTTTTCATTTTATGATCAGCAGTTGGAATTTCTCAGCTCCGACTGGCAGTGGTGGGCTTCCGGCGTGCTGCTGGCATTTTCCCTGTTGCTGCGACGCGGCGGCAGAATAATCCCGCGTGCGATGAAGCTGGCGTTATTTGTCATGACGATATTCATCCTGAGGCATGTGTGGCGTCCGTTCACGCATACGGACGCCGAGACCGTCGGCACGGCCTCGGGAATATTCGCGTTCTGTGCGCTGTCGCTGGCCTGCCTCAGAAACGATGCACCGGTGCGACTCGTTGCGGCGATGGGGATTGCCGCTCTCATCCCATGGGCGGCAACACTGGGCACGTCCTCCGCCGTCCGGTTGCAGCTCGTCTTTTATATAGGGCTGTCCGCCTTCATCGGAATTTTCGCAATTTCCATGGCCGCAAAATGGAATATCCTCGCGGTCACATTGGCTTCGTGCGCCGGACTGTACACGACGTATTCCGCCATCGAGCTTGGATTGGCGACCCCATACCGTCTGGCGGCTCCTGTCGCGGCACAGCTGGTCCCGACCGAGATCGGCTGGGGTTCGGTTCTCAAGCTCGACGGCAAGACGAGCGAGTTCGTCGCCTCGCTTCGAAAAGCCGCGGCGCAGAGCGGTTTCTGTCAGGGAAGCATGGCGATCGATCTGAGCGGAAGTTTGCCCGGAGCGGTGTTCGCCATCGGAGGACGCATGCCGGTGTTTCCGTGGTTGTTCGCCGGCTATCCGTTTACGGCCGACTTCGCGCGCGAGTATCTGAGAAGAGTAGGTCCGACCCGGCTGGCGCGCGCCTGGCTCGTCACGAGCGACACGCCGAATTCGCTGTCGATGCAGGAATTGCAGTCATTCGGAGTGAATTTTTTGGCCTACCGGTTGGTTGCTGATTTGCCCTACCCGACCAATGCCGCTTCGGTCAAATTATATGCCCCTCCCGCCGATCAAGGCCGGTGTGAGTTCGCTACGAATGGCAAGTCGCACGACTGAAGCGAGATCTGAAGGCTCAGACCGGCGCGAACAGACTGCCATCGGCCGCACCCGCAATTTCACGCCGATGGGCCGAATGCAGGAAAAGATAGTTCGTCTCTGATGTTTCGTCGGTGACGCCATCGACTTCCCGAAGCGAGCTCTTTCCGACACCCCAGCATCGATACCCGCTCTGGCGCAGCAGGGAAATGATGTCATTGGGATGATAGTCGAAATGGCCGGCCCATTTGCGTAGCATTTCCAGAAAGATGATCGGCTTGTCCCGCTCAATAATCCGCCGGGCGCCACGCAAGACGCTCAGCTCCGCGCCTTCAACATCGCACTTGATCAAGTCGATGCGGCCAACCTGCTCGCGATCGGCGAAATCATCCGCCACTTCGAGCCGCACGCTCAATCTGGTTACATTTTCCTCCGGATGCAGGTTTCGAGCCGATGCGGCAACAGACCCGGAAAACGCCGGAAGGAAAAACTCCGCGGGACCGGCTACGTCGTTCAATCCGAAATTAAACAGCCGAACCTTGCCGTCGAGGCCGTTGAGAGCCACGTTTTCGGCCAGCCTGTCATAGGTCGTTCGCACCGGTTCGAAGCAAAAGACTTTGCTATCCGCTTCCGTCGTCCGTGAGAGCTGAACGGCATACCAGCCGACATTCGCGCCGACGTCGAAGATCACCTTGCATGACCTCGCAAGCCCCGACAGCAGATTAAACTCCTGCGGCTCATAGCTGCCTTCCAGCAGCGCCATGTTCGGCGCCGCGCGAACGTCCTCCGGATCCCAGATAAACCGGGCGCCATTGGCGAGCCTTACCTGCATATTGGCGGCGTTGACTTCTATCGTGTTGACGGCGCCGCTTCCGACCATCGGCTGCAACTGCCGCAATAGGGATAGCCGCTCCGAGGACTGCCTCCAAAACGCATTTCGATCCAGCCGGCCCTCATTCCGGCTGGACTTCATATCCGCGATTGATCTACCGGATTCCGCGTCATGCGCGCTTTCGTGGCGGTTTGCCGAAGCGGCTTGACCGGCAATGGCCGGCGAATGCGGATCGGCGCCGAAATTCATCCGCGACCTCTCGATCACCAGAGGTCGTTTGCGAACCTGGGCGTGGATCGCGATGATGTACTCGCCGATAAATCCCAGCACGAACAGAACAAGCCCGGAGAAAAACGCCAGCATGATGGTCAGCAGCGGGATGCCCGGCGGCGCGAATTCGCGATAGTGCACGGCGCTGTAAACCAGAAGCACAAGGGCCGATAGAAAGCTGATGATCGCAACGGCGAAGCCGCCCGCCAGGACAAAGCGCATTGGCACGTTGCTGAATGAAACGATCCCGTTCAGGCCCTGCTCGATGAGACGAGCAAGCGTCGATGAAGACACGCCATGGCGCCGGCGGGTCCAGGTGTAGGGGACGCCGATTGCCTTGAAGCCGCAGTAGGCGATCATGCCGCGGACGAAAGGAAAGTGGTCTTCCATCTTGATGACGTGATCGGCAACGACGCGATCAATCAGCTGATATTCGCCAACGTTCTCCGGAATGAAAAACGGCGAAAACGAATTCACCATGTGGTAGAAAATTCTGCGGCCGGTTCGCAGCAACCAGTTCTCCTCGCGCACCTGACGAATTCCGTAAACCACCTCGTAGCCCTGCTCCCAAAGCCGGACAAAGTCGGTCATGATCGCGGGCGGATCCTGAAGGTCCGCGGCCAGCATGACGACCACGGCATCGCCGGAAGTCGCGGCAAGCCCGTTGAAGATATTCGCGAACGCTCCGAAATTGCGTGAATTGACAATGATCTTGACGCGCTTGTCGCGCTGGGCGATCGCCTGCAGTTTTCCGACCGTGCCGTCCGTCGACGAGTTGTCGCAGAAAATGTGTTCGTGCTCGTAGCGATTGAGAGGACCTTCGAACAGTGCTCGAACCTGTTCGTAGCATTCGTCGACGTTGAGCTCTTCATTGTAGCAGGGCGTAACTATACTGATCTTGCGCATTGGCAGTGTCCATCCATCGCCGCCGATAGTCGCACACTTTCGAACGCGCTGCGACTGACCAAGCGTTCGAATTCCTATGAAGGTGATTTCAACGAAGCGCAACGTTGAAATGACGCGACGGTGTACGCGTTCGCCTCGACGAGACATGCTTCGCTCGACGCCACGTCACCCCTGGCCTGCACGGCAACCATGCAGCAATGACTGCTTTGCGCGATTGCCTTGATCCGCCCCAGCCCGTAGTTTGGAGCCCAAGCACCGAGCAAAAATGCAATCCGGAGAGAAACCCCATGGCGCGCCTCAAATTCGGAGCCTTTCTCGCCCCGCATCATCCGATCGGCGAGCACCCGATGCTGCAATTCCGCCGGGATCTCGACCTGGTCGAGCAGCTCGACGCGCTCGGCTATGACGAATTCTGGTGCGGCGAGCATCATTCCTCGGGCTGGGAAACCATCGCCTCGCCGGAAATGTTTCTGGCCGCCGCCGGCGAGCGGACCAAGCGCATCATGCTCGGCACCGGCGTGGTCTCGCTGCCCTATCATCATCCCTTTAACGTCGCCCAGCGCATGGTGCAGCTCGACCACATGACCGGCGGCCGCGCCATTTTCGGCTCCGGTCCCGGCGCACTCGCCTCCGACGCCCATACGCTGGGCATCGATCCGATGACGCAGCGCGACCGCCAGGACGAGGCGATATCAGTCATTCGCCGGCTGTTTCGGGGCGAGCGCGTCACGGCCAAGAGCGACTGGTTCACCATGAACGACGCCGCGCTGCAGATCCTGCCCCTGCAGGAAGAGATGCCGTTCGTGGTGGCGTCGCAGATCTCGCCATCGGGCATGACGCTGGCCGGCAAATACGGCATCGGCATCATTTCGCTGGGCTCGATGTCGACGCAGGGGTTGATGTCGCTCGGAACCCAATGGGGCTTTGCCGAGGATGCGGCGAAGAAGCACGGCACCACCGTCAGCCGCGCCAACTGGCGCGTGCTACTCTCCTGGCACATTGCCGAGAGCCGCGAACAGGCCCAGCGCGAGGCCGGCCCCGGACTGATGCGCTGGCACAATGAATATACCGTCCGCACTCTGCAGCGGCCGGGCCTGCAGCCGTTCACCTCGCCCGAGGACGCCGTGGAAAAGACCGCCGGCGGCGAGAATGCCGCTTCCACCATCGGCACCCCTGACGATCTGGTCAAAACCATCAAGAACCTGATGGCGGTGTCCGGCGGCGTCGGCACCATCGTCGGCTTCGTGCACGACTGGGCCA
>Ga0302322_100004695_pt1 | contig 11910 bp, 9 predicted proteins | sample Fen_T0_2_FD_203757 | JGI IMG/M metagenome (GOLD analysis project Ga0302322, IMG submission 203757) | Peat permafrost microbial communities from Stordalen Mire near Abisko, Sweden - Fen_T0_2 | ecosystem: Environmental > Terrestrial > Soil > Wetlands > Permafrost | place: Sweden: Abisko... | reverse complement strand
TACTTTGTGAGCTCAGCGACCAGTTCTCACCAGGTGACCAATGAATCAGTCGATGTCATAAACAATGTTTCGATCTTGGGAAAATTGGTCCTAGTCATGGATCTCGAACTGGAAACAAAACTGGTTTGTCTGTCTCGGGCCGAGGTTGGTGGTGCGAAAGGCAGGCTAATAGTTCGGATTAACTAGTATCGAATAGTCACTTAAAGTACTGCAGTCGTGCTTTGTGAATCGCGCGAATACCTAGGGGACCTTGGAGAGATATTTATTGAATCTTGGCTCGGGGAATGCACTTTGTGTCATAAGAAATTGGTCGACTGCGGCTCTTTTCCTACAACACACAACACAAACTAGAACTATGAACAATAGCTCCGTAAGTAATCTACGGAAGGCTTGGGCGCTGCTTGGCGTCGGGTTTTCCGTTTTCGCGGCCACGGCCGCTCTCGCTCAAACCCCGCCGGAAGAACCCAAAAAGGATGAGACGGTTAGTCTTGAGAAGTACGTCGTCACTGGGTCGTTCCTTCCGGTGTCTGCCAGCGTGTCCGCCAGCCCGGTGGTGCAGATCCAAAGTTCTGAAATTGGCGCGTCGGGCGCGTCTGATCCATTGCGCCTGTTGCGGCAACTGACGCCATTTTTCGCCGGCAACGGCAACGTCGGCACCGAATTGAACAATGGCGGTGGCGGTGAATCCAATGTCGCGCTGCGCAATCTCACGACTCTGGTTTTGATCAACGGTCAGCGAATTGTTGGATCGGGCAACTCGTCCGGCACCGCGACCGATCTGAACATTATCCCGACGGCGATGATCGAGCGGGTTGAAATTCTGAAGGACAGCGCCTCCACCATCTATGGTACCGATGCGATCGGCGGTGTGGTTAATTTCATTCTGAAAAAGAACTACAACGGCTTTGAAACCGGAGTGCGCACCGGATTCACCAAGGAAAGGGATTACATCACGCGTGATTTCTATTTGATGGGCGGAGTCAGTACTCCCGGCTCCACGCTCACGATCGGGGTGCAGCATTCGGAAAATACCCCGCTGCTCACCACGGATCGTGCGATCACGACCTTGGTTCCGGCCCAGATCAATGCATTGGGCTTTAATGTGACCAGCGTTGCCTTCAGCGGCAGCTATGCCGGCCGTATTGGCAGCGACGTTCTCGCCGGCTCCCAGTGGATTGCCATCGGCGATCCGAAATTCAATGCCACCATTTTGAATCCAGGCCAGAAACTGCATCCGAGCGATACCGCCAAGACTTTGGCTCAACTTGAGGCTGCGGGCGTCTATTTGCGGGTTGCAAACACCCCAGTCGGCAAGGCGGCGGGCAGCAATGGCGTCGGAACTGCGACGGCCCTTAACACCACGCTGTTTGGCAATCCGATCATCCTGAACTCGAAGCGTAATTCATTTATCGCCAATTACGATCGGGAACTCATCGGCAAGAATTTGGAAGTTTTCGGTGATGTGCTTTACGCACAGAACACCACCGGTGGCTCTGGCTTGGCTCCCTCGCCACTTTCGGGTGTCGGTCCTGGCGGTGGTAACACCCTGTTTATTCCGGCCAACAATCCGTACAACGTTTTCAACGTTGATTTTCCTGGCCCGATTGCCGCCCGCACGCGCCTTGAGGAGTTGGGCAAGCGTACTACCTCGAATGAAACCAATACCTGGCGGCTGGTCGCTGGCTTGAAAGGTGAAATCAACGACAAGTATAGCTGGGAGTCGTCGTTCAATTACTCCCGAAGCAGCCTCACTTCACGGGTATTCGGCGGCGCCAACGGGGCCAACATGAACAAGGCCATGGTGCCCCTGCTGGATGGCGACAACTATGTCTATGATTCGAAAGGTCGGCCGCTCTCGACGTTGAATGATTCGTCGGGCAATCCGCTCCCGGTATACAGCTTCTTCGCGCTCCCCGGCTTCAATGCTCCGGAAACACTCGATGCCCTGAAGACGACGCTGTTCCAGTTTGCGGACGCCACGATGCGCAATTATAACTTCGTCATCCGGGGAAAGCCGTTCGAATTGCCCGCGGGCGAAGTCGCTTTTGCTTTGGGCGCTGACCAGAGCAAGGAAACGGTCAGTAACTCCGTCGACGCGCTATTCGCCAACGGCTTGGCCCTTGGATACAACGCGGCATCTTCGTTCTCCGGCGGCTCGAGAAGCAGTCGGGGATATTTCCTGGAATTGGCGGTGCCGATCGTATCGTCCAAGCAGAATATTCCCGGATTGCACACCTTGGACCTAAACTTGGCCGACCGTTACCAAAAGATCACCCCAGGTGGAAATGCGAACTCGCCTAAATTCGGAATCCGGTGGCTCCCCCTCGACGATCAATTCGTCATTCGTGGGACCTACGGCAAAGGATTTATCGCTCCTTCGATCATCAGCCTCTTCGGACCGGGCGGTCAAAACTCGCCGTCGTTTGTGGTTCTTGAGGGTAACGGCAGCACGAGTTCCGGTGGTTCCCTCGGCCGTACCGTGCAGATTCAGGGTAGCTCCGTCGAGCTCAGCAATCCAAACTTGCCGAACTCGAAATCGACCTCCTACACCGTCGGATTTGTCTATTCGCCAAAGCAGGTCAAAGGCCTGTCCTTCTCGGCTGACTACTATCACATCCTCCAGGATGGCGGCGTGGGCGGCATCGATTACACCTCCGTGGTGGCCGACCTGAATGCCAAGGGCAGTGGCTCGATCTACGCGGGTAAATACGCCGGATTGGCCACGGGATACGTATTCGCCGATGGCACACCCTTGACCTCGACGGCGCCGAACCAAGTCACTTCGACCAATTTCGGTACCCTCACGATTGCGAACACACCTTCCGGCAGCCAGTGGACGGACGGCTTGGATCTCGCGGTGGACTACGCGTTCCAGAACACAACATTTGGCCAATTCACCACAGGTATTCAGGCCAATGTGTTGTTTAATTACAAGTTCCGGTCAACGCCAAGCGATCCCTATATTCAGTACGCCCGGGATTTCACCGACAGTGTCAACGGTCTGGGCGGGCAGAACGGCCTGCTCCCTAGCTATATCGTGAAGCCATACCTCAATCACCGCTGGAAGTCGCTTTCCAGTTCGTTGTTCCTGACCTATGTCCCGTCGGTTCGGTCCTCGGGCACGCTATTTGCGGGCCAGGATACCGTTAACAACGGTACGATCGATGGGAAGGCCGCCACGATTCCCAGCTATTTCACGGCTGATTTGACCTTCAGCTATACGCTGCCGAACTTTGATCGCCTCTGGCTCCGCAACCTGACGCTTACCGCCGGTGCCAACAACCTCTTCAACAAGCAACCGCCTTACGTCGCAGCGGGCGGCAACGGAGCAGGTGAAAACAACACCGTGAAGAACACCTACGATATCATTGGTCGCTACATGTTCTTCGAGTTGAAGAAAGCGTTCTGATCCATCACGGAGGAGCTAAGCGGCTCCACCCATTTCAACGGCAGCCCGAGTGGGCTGCCGTTTTTTTTGCTCCCGTGGTCGAGAGGAAGGCCTGGATCTGCGCAATCTCGTTGCAGAGTGACCGGCGCTGCGGAAAACTTCGTCACATGAGAAGATTTCTGATGATCTGCGGGCTGCTCGGAGCGACCCTGGTGGCAAGAGCAGAAACGAGTTTCCTGGAGGCTTTGCCGAAGGACGAGTTCGCGGCGGCCGGTTTGCAGAAATTAAGCCCGGAAGAGCTAGCTCGGCTCGAAGCTGCAGTTCAGCGGTTCAAATCCGGCGAACTCTCTGCCATGCGGCAACAGGCTGATGCCAAAGCTCAGGCATCCCGGGACGACCTGGAAAGAAAAATTGCCGCCGCCGAGGCGAAGGCCCGCGAAGCCGAGGCCAATGCGGCGGAAACAGTGCGTAAGGCCAAGGAAACTCAGGCCAAGGTTGCGGCTCCGGGTAAGGGGCAGCCCGGATGGTTTACCGCCTTGATCACCCTAAAACGCGCCGGCGAGAAACCAGAGAAGGCCGAGCCTTTGGAAAGCCGGCTAAAGGGAGACTTCAAGGGCTGGAACGGCCACTCGATCTTCGAGCTCGAAAACGGCACGCGCTGGCAGCAGCAGAACGCGACGGATAGATATTCCTATTCACCGACGATTCGCGCGCCCAAGGTAAGAATCACTCCTGCGTCTTTCGGCGGGTTCTGGTTGGAGATTCACGGTGTGAACCTGCAAGTCCGCGTGGTTCCCCTTGAGTTGCCGGACCAGAAATAGGGCGAACGGCTTGCCTGGTACTCGCTTCGTCGCGGCCCGAGGTGCGAACATCGGTCGCCGAGCTTTGACGTAGCTCCTTCCGCTTCGTCGCGGCGAACGCAAGGATCATGTCGGCTCGGTTTTGGAGCCAATTGATCGAGGGGAAGCCCTTCTTGGGGGCACGCCGCCCGAGCGTGTGTTTGAAGGCATAGCTCGCGGCACGATGGCTGGCAACCCCGTCGGTCAGCGTGACGTGGCTAATCGAGACTTGGCCGACCCCGCGCAGGGCGATCCGCAAGGATTGCGCCGGTGAGTTGAGCGGGACGATGAATTCCCTTTTGATTCGGGCGTTGGGCCGCGCGGCCTGAGCGCGAAACTCGATCGTGAACCTGCTAGCCAGCTCCTGCCACGAACCGTCGCTAGCCCGTTGTTCAACGATGACTTTTTGCACCGCTGGCGCAAAATTGTGCACGATGAACTGGAGTTGCCAGGCTCCGCAGAGTGGGCTTGGGCCCATGATCATTTCCGGCCGCTTGGTCGCCTGTCCTAGCCAGTGTCGCCACTCCGACAACCGGTGTGCATCAGCATTTAGTATCTGCTCGTTCGGTCCGGACGTCTGCGAATCTCGCGTGCGAGCCCACATTGCGCGCGCGGCGGTGAGGCCCGCGTGGTGAAACCGCCTGAAATCCGCGGCGCCGGCCATGGACTGTTTCAGGACTTGGATGACCCCGGTCGAATCGCCCTTGGTCAGCAGCCGGCGCCCATGGAAGAGGTCTCGCGCGGCTTCACGCACGAACAGGTCGCGCTGGGCCAAATAAAGCCGGAACGCCAGGCTCGCTGTAATTGTCGCGGGCCAATGTTCGCGCCGAGCGCGAGCCAGCTCCCGGGCAAAGAATCGTTCTTCCACGTGGAATGATTTGAGATTCTGCGAACCCGCAAAGATATCCCAGCGGTCGTTGATCTGCCAGCGGGCGTAGCCGGCAAAAGCATGCTGGTCAGCGGCGAGAAGCAGGCGCGCCATGGGCCGGGCGAACTCCAATCGAAAGACCCGTTCCAATCCGCGCGACAACAGCGAGGTGGCGTCGTCCAGCTCCGGCTCCAGCCAAAGGCTGGCCGCCGCCGCGTCCACCGCGGTCGTGGTTTCGAGGGCAAGACGATTTGGCTCCCAGGAGGTCACGAGAAAGCCTTCCGCCGCTACGGCTGCGCACCGTTGCCACCACGAGCGGATATTGGCGAGGCGGTCGCCGAACACGGGCAGTGGCTCGTAGCGAAAGGCGCCGTTCATCGGACAACCGTAATAGGAAATTCCCTGTTTTCTCAGGGCGGGCGCGAGATCGCGCTCGGCAAAATTGAAGAACTCCACGCGAGGTTTCTTCGCGAACGAATAATAGTACCAATCGTAGGCAATGATGCCTCGCGGCAACAGTTTGATCGCCTCCGGGACAAAGTAGAGCATGTCGGCCCAGATTCCCATCTGCAGGCCGAGAGCGTCGCACGGGGTTTTCAGGCGCTGGACATGGCCGGCGAAATGGCCGCCCAGTCCGATGCGGGCCACTTCTTCGCGGCAGCGTGGACATTTGCCCAGGTGAAAGGACTCGTCCAAGCCGACGTGAACCTTTCCGGCCGTGCAGAAGGGCGCGATATCGGCCAGCAGTTTCGCGGCGAGCTCAGGCAGGCGCGGATGCAGGGGACATACCTGGCCCTGCGAGAGCGGTCCGCCCACCTCATCTCTGAGCTCGTTGAGGTCGCGCCAATCGGGATGTTTGATCAGATACTGGGTATGCCCGAGGAAGTTGACGATCGGCACGACCCCAACGTGAGCCTTGGTCGCGGCGGAAACCAATTCGCCCAGTTCGGCGTGGGTGTAGGCGTCGGCCCGACCGATTCCCGGCACGGAGGGAAAGTGCACGGCGTCTTCCAGGTGCAGATAGAGTTCCTGGTAGCCCCACTCCGCATAGCGGGGCAGCTGCTTCTTGAGAAAATCCAACCGTTCGACCTGGCGGGCCAGATCCCATTGGAAAGCCCGAATTGGAAGCTGGCCGGTGGTTGGTTGTGCCATGAATGGTGCCGAATTCTATTCGCGCATTCGCCCGAGGTAAGGTGGTTGGTCGGCGATGTCGCCGAAGTGCCTGCCGTTCGAAATGCAACCTCCGACAGGCTAGCCGCGCTTTTGCTTGATGAGCTGTTCGAGCTTCACGATGTCAGCGGCGAATACCCGGATGCCTTCGGAGGTTTTTTCGGTCGCCATGGCATCTTCGTTCAGGGCGAAGCGGAACGATTTCTCGTCGAACGAAACTCTCGTCAGGTTCGCGGCGGCCGCTTTGGCCGGATCGAGTTTGCGCGCGAGAGTTTCGGTGCTGGCCTTGAGCTCCGCGAGCAGTGCAGGGCTGATGGTGAGCAGATCGCAGCCGGCGAGTTCCGTGATCTCGCCCTTGTTCCGAAACGAGGCGCCCATGACCTCGGTCTGGTGCCCGAATTTCTTGTAATAGGTGTAGATCTGGGTGACCGAGATCACACCCGGATCCTCAGTGGGCGCGTAATCCTTGCCTGTACTTTTCTTGTACCAGTCGAGAATCCGGCCCACGAAAGGCGAGATCAGGCGGACCTTGGCCTCGGCGCAGGCCACGGCTTGGGCGAACGAGAACAGCAGGGTCAAATTGCAGTTGATGCCCTCTTTTTGCAGCAGCTCGGCGGCCTTGATGCCTTCCCAGGTCGACGCGAGTTTAATGAGAATGCGTTCACGAGGGATGCCTGCCTTTCCGTAGAGCCCGATGATCTCGCGGGCCTTCGCGATCGAGCCATCGCGATCAAAGGATAGCCGGGCGTCGACCTCGGTCGAAACGCGCCCGGGAACGATCTTCAGGATTTCGAGGCCAAAGAGAACGAGCAGTTGGTCGATCACCTTTTCGGTTGTGGCTCCTGCGCCAGCGTCCCGGATGGCTTGGTCAAGGAGAGGCGCATAGCCCGGCATCGCCGCGGCTTTCAGGATGAGGCTCGGGTTGGTGGTTGCGTCCTGCGGCGCGTATTCCTTCATGCTGCCAAAGTCGCCCGTGTCGGCGACGACCTTGGTGAATTGTTTCAGTTGATCGAGCTGCGTGGGATTACTCATGGTTGATGGGGTTCAGGTGAAGTTAAAACAGGAGGATGGGCTCGCAAATAGTTTCGCATCCAGTCCACGCCGCCGGCCTCATCGTTAAAGGCTCCGTCGAGCTGGGATTCAAACGCGGCTTCAAGGGCGCGCTTGAATTGGGGCCCGGGCTGGTAGCCGAGGGCGATGAGGTGCCGGCCAAGGACGATTGGTTTCGGGGCGGCGTGTTCCAGGGCCAGGCGCTGGGCGCCGGCGCGGAGGTGCTCGATGCGAGCCACGGTCTCGCGAGGAATCAATGGAGGCCGGCCAAAGTGATCGGCCAACATCACGGCAATGAGGTCGTCGATGGTCGCCGGAGCGATTTTCTTGGCCAACCGGCGCACGGTCGTGTCGCGAATCTCGGTCTGGCCGTGATGGTGCATGAGGTGATTGATCACCAGCGGACGCACGTACGTGATCAGCTCAAGCGGAGCCCCGATGCGGAGAAGAAATCTTTCCGCGATAGGTCCGCCGGCGGCTTCGTGTTCCATGCTCGTCCAGCGGAGCTGGCCCCGACGTTCGATTTGCTTGGTCGTCGTGGCCTTGCCAAAATCGTGGGCGAGGACGCTGAACGACAGCAGGCGTCGGGTCGTGGCCGGACCGTCCCGCCAAGTGGCCAACCCGACCAGCGCATCGAGACAATGATTGGTGTGCGTCAGCACGTCGCCTTCGGGATGCCACTCCGGTTCCTGGGGCACGCCGTCGAGGGCGGCGATTTCCGGAAAGTGCCGGAGCCAGCCGGTTTGCTTGAGCACGGCGATTCCAAATGATGGTTTCTTCGCCTTGATCGCCCACTTGTCCCATTCGCCCCAGACGCGTTCAACCGGAAGTTCCGCATAGCTGTCCGCAATGGAACGACCAAGCGCCGCGGTTTCGGGCGCCAGGATAAGTTCGAACCTCGCGGCCAGTTGAAACCCGCGCAGGACCCGCAGCGGATCCTCCGCAAAAGCGGGGCTCGTGTGCCGCAGGATCCGATTCTTCAGGTCTTCAGCGCCATGGAAGAAATCGAGCACCTTCGAGGCAAACGGGTCATAGGCCATCGCATTGATCGTGAAATCCCGTCGGGCCGCCGCCTCCGTCTCCGTGAGGTTGGAATCGGGCGTGACGGCAAAGCCCCGGTGGCCAGCGCCGGTTTTGGATTCGCGCCGAGGCAGGCTGAAGTCGTATTCGGTACCTTCCAGGCGGACTTTCAGGACCCCAAAACTGCGACCAACCAAGTCCGTCGCCCCAAATGGGGCCAAGGCGCGCCCCATCTCGTCGTAATCGAGGTGAAACACCTCGATATCGAAATCCTTCGGTTCCAAACCAAGCATCCAGTCGCGCACGCAGCCGCCCACCAAGCGCGGCTGGCCGCCCGCTGAGCGCAGGGCGGAAAGAGCGGCTCGGAGTGGCGAGGGCAGATTCATGGCTTGGGTGAACGAAAAGCCTGCCAGGCGACGAGAGACCAGCCGAGGAGGAAAGCGATACCACCGAGCGGGGTGATTGGCCCGAGAAACTTCGGTCCACCCAGGGCCAGCCCGTAAAGCGATCCGGAAAAGAAGAGAATCCCGACCGCCCAGCAACCCGCGGCCCAGGCTAATTTTCTATCGGCGGCGGACCTTCCGGCGACCGCGAGCAAGGCAACTGAATGGATGAGATGATAAAGTACGGCGGTTTGCCAGATAGGCAGGGTAGCCAGCTCAAGGAGGGTTGCTTTCAGTGCATGAGCGCCAAAGGCCCCGAGCGCCACGCCGGTGAGGCCAAGGATGCCGGCAAGTATTCCGATCCAGCGGTACGCAGTGTTCATTAGCCCACCCACAGTGCGAAGGTTGGACGCGAAAACAAATACATCTACGGAGGCAGGCGGGCTGGAGGTGGTGGAGCCCGATTTTTCGTCCTGCTGCCCGGCCGAAGGCGATAGCGTTGGGAGCGGAGGGAGTTTGAGTGGATCGGACCGGCGGCGAGAATCGATTCTTTGGCTGTTGCCGGGCGATCGGGACTAAATTGAAGTTGGCGTAAGCCCCAGTTTTTGAGCATTTAAGGGGTCCTTGGCCGGGTTTCGAGAAATGTGAAGGGTTCGGGGTTGACAGGGGGTGGTGAAAACCTTCCCTTTGGCCCCTTTCCGCAAATGAAAACCTATCTGGCCAAGAAAGAGACTGTGCAGCCCAAGTGGTACCTAATCGATGCCGAAGGCAAAGTGCTGGGCCGTCTCGCCGTTAAAGCCGCGAATATCATCCGTGGCCGTCACAAAGCAACCTACACGCCCCACGTCGACACCGGTGATTACGTGGTAGTGATCAACGCGAGCAAAGTCGTCCTGACCGGCAAGAAAGAAGAGACCACCGAGTACATGTCTTTTTCCGGCTACGTCGGCGGCGAAAAGTATCGCAAGCTGGCCGAAGTGCGCGCGAAGAAGCCCGAGTTTATCGTCATGCAGGCCGTCAAGGGCATGCTGCCAAAGAACCGGCTCGCCAACCAGATGCTGACCAAACTTCGGGTGTTCCCCGGTGCAGCCCACGATCACGCGGCGCAGAATCCCGTTAAGCTTTAAAGTCATCCCATGAGCGCTGAATCTTCTGTTTATCTCGGCACCGGTCGTCGCAAGACCTCCACCGCCCGCGTCCGTATTTTTGCCGGTTCCGGCAAACTTTCGGTCAATGACCGCAAGTTCGAAACCTATTTCACGCATGACAACTTCGTGCGCCGTGCCGTGGCCCCGCTCGTGACGGCCGACAGCAAGGACAAGTTCGACGTGATCGTGAACGTGGCTGGCGGTGGCATCAGCAGCCAGTCCGGCGCCGTGGCCCATGGGATCGCCCGGGCGTTGCTGAAGTTCAATCCGGAACTGCGCGTCACCTTGAAGAAGGCCGGTCACCTCACCCGTGATCCGCGCGAGAAAGAGCGCAAGAAGCCCGGCCAGCCGGGCGCCCGCAAGCGCTTCCAGTTCTCCAAGCGTTAATCGCCCGACTGGAACCAAGTTTGAATCGAAGCGGAGCGCCCCACGGCCTCCGCTTCTTTTTTTGGGCGACGAAACTTCTCGATTCTGCCCGGTGGACTTACTAACTCTACAACTCCCTTAAATGAATGTCGGCGTAGTCGGCGCGTCGGGTTACTCCGGCGAAGTACTGGTCAAGCTCCTTCTCGGTCACCCGCAGGTCAAACTGACGGTAGTCACCTCGCGTCAGCACGCAGGCAAGACGGTGGCGGCGGTCATCCCCGCGTTGCGCGGCACGGCGGCCGACCAGCTTAAGTTCATCGATTCCAATCCGGCGGCGCTGGCGGCGCGCGCGGATGTCGGTCTCTGGTTCCTCGCCCTGCCTCACGGGGCGGCGGCGGATTTTGCCAAGGCGCTGGTGCCGGCCGGTCGCAAGGTGGTCGACTTGAGCGCGGACTTCCGGATCGCGGAGCTGGCCGTGTACGAAAAATATTACGGTTCGCATCACGCCCCGGAGTTGCTGCCGTCCGCCAGGTTCGTACTGCCCGAGCTGACCGACCCAAAGTGGAAGGCCGAGCTGAAGCTTGCGGCTGCCCCGGGTTGCTACCCGACGAGCACCCTCGTGCCGCTCGCTCCACTGCTCAAGGCCGGGCTCGTGTCCCGCGAGCACATTGTCGTCAACTCGTTCAGCGGGGTCAGCGGCGCGGGCAAGAAAGTCGAGGAACAATATCTCTACGTCGAACGGACCGAGAGTGCCAAGGCCTACGGCTTGACCAAGCACCGGCACCTGGCCGAGATCGAGGAGCAGCTTACCGCCGCCGCCGGCGCGAAGATCGTGCTGCAGTTCAACCCGCACCTGGCGCCCATGCGGCGCGGCATCGCCACCACCATCACGGTGCCCGCAGCCAAGGGCGCGACCATCGACGGCCTCTATGCCGCCTGGCAGGCGGCCTATGCGGGGCGTCCCTTTGTGACCATCCTGCCGGCCGGCGAGACGCCCGACACGGCGCATGTGACCGGCACAAATCGGGTCGATATCTCCGCGGTGCACGACTCGCGCACCGGGAACTTCGTCATTACCTCGGCTCTGGACAATCTCGTCAAGGGCGCCAGCGGCCAGGCCGTGCAGATCATGAACCTTTGGTTGGGCTTGGCCGAGAACTCGGGCCTGACCTGAAACATCGTCGACCGGTGACCCGTCCTTCGCATCCCCAATGACACAATTGATCGTTACTCTTGATAGCGCCGGCATCACCGATGTTTCTGGCTTCGAAGCGGCGGGCGTGGCCTGCGACATTCGCGAAAAAAACGATCCCAAGCGCCTCGACCTGGCTTTGCTCTTCTCTCTGCGCCCCTGCACGGCGGCCGGGACGTTTACCAAAAACGCCGTCAAGGCGGCCCCGGTGCTGCTGTGTCAGAAGCACCTCGCGGACGGCGGTGCGTTCCACGGCATTATTGCCAACTCGGGTAACGCCAACGCCTGCACCGGCCCCGAAGGCTTGCGAGACGCCCAGGCCACGGCGCAGCGGGCGGCGGCCTCGCTAAATCTCAAGGCGTCTTCGTTTTTCGTCTGTTCAACGGGCCGGATCGGACAACCGATGCCGATGGAGCGCTTGCTGAAGGGACTGGAGCGGGCGGTGACCGAAAAGAGTCGGACTCCGGCCCAGGGAAAAAAGGCGGC
>Ga0302322_100004694_pt1 | contig 11910 bp, 8 predicted proteins | sample Fen_T0_2_FD_203757 | JGI IMG/M metagenome (GOLD analysis project Ga0302322, IMG submission 203757) | Peat permafrost microbial communities from Stordalen Mire near Abisko, Sweden - Fen_T0_2 | ecosystem: Environmental > Terrestrial > Soil > Wetlands > Permafrost | place: Sweden: Abisko... | reverse complement strand
CGGCGCCGGCCGCCGCCGATCCGTCCCGCAGCGCACCGCTCCGCGGCACGGCGATGCGGCGACCCGCGGCGCTCGCCACGCCGCGCGCCGAGGTCCAGGAGCGCGGGCTCTCCATCGACCCGGTCGGACACGCGTTCACGCGGCTGTCGATCGACAACCCGCTGGGGGACGTCCGGATCGAGGGCTACGACGGCACGGCGATCCAGATCGAGACCCGCAAGACCGCTCCCGACGACGACGCGCTCGATCGCCTGCACGTCTCGCTGGCCGACAACCCGGACGGCACGGTGACGATCCGGACCACCGCGGATGGCGGTCGCGAACAGCGCCCGGTGGCGCGCAGCGCGGTGCGGCTCGACCTGGTGATCCGCGCGCCGCGCGATGTCCGGATCGAAGCGGCGGTGGGCAGCGGCATGCTCGAGGTCGTCAACATGGATGCCGGGAGCGATCTCGACACCGGCTCGGGGCCGATCTCGGTGCGCAATGTGCAAGGCGACGTGCTGACCCACAGCGTCTCGGGGCAGACCCGGCTCGCGCAGGTGTTCGGCTCGGTCGACGCGCAGACCCTGATGTCCGACCTCGACCTCGACACGATCGGCGGCGACCGGTTGATCGCCTCGGTGCACCACGGCCGGATCGACGGCCGCCGGGTGCGGGCGCGCGACATCGAGCTGACCGCGACCGAGGGCCGGATCGTGCTCGAGGCCGAAGCGGCGCTGCGCGGCCGGCTGATCGTCTCGACGTTCCACGGCGATGTCTCTGTCCAGCTGCGCCGCCACGGCGTGGTCGCGGTCCGCGCGCGCGGCACCACCGTCGATTTCGGCGGCCCGGTCCAGACCCAGCTGAACGGCTGGGTCACCGCGACGATCGGCGCGGGCGGAACCGCCGAGCTCATCGAGGCCGCGCACGTCGAGCTGCGCGCCGCGAGCGGCAACGTCAAGTTCGCGATCATCGAGAGCCGGCCGTAGCCGCACCCGACGAAGCGCGCTAGGCTGGGGGTCACATGATCGATCCGACGCCGCTGCGTGTGCGCGAGTACGCCGACCAGGCGGTCGCCTACGTCCAGCGCGCGCTCGGCGTCAAGCTCGAGTACGACAGCGATACGCTGCCCGTGCTCGACCACTACCTGCGCACCGTGCCCGCTGATCAGCCCGCCGCGCTCAAGCTCGTGGTCGCGACCTCGGGCGCCTATTTCGGCGAGGTGGTGCGCCAGCTGCTCGGTGGCCGCTGGGAGCTCGGCAGCGAAGCGGTCGCCGAGAACACGGCGTGGCGGGTCGTGCTGCCGACCGGTATTCACTTCTCGCCGGCCGGCTTTGTCGCCGCGGCGATCGCCCGGGCCGAGCTCGAAGATCTCGATACCGAGATCGCCGCGCCACCGCGAATGATGCCGTATCTCCAGCAGGCGATGGCCCGCATGGGCGAGGTCTCGTTCGACGAGTATTACTCGCTGTGCGGCCGCCTCGATACGCTCGAGCACCTCCACGAGGTGCTGGTCGCGGTCGCGGCGCAGATGCTGGGCACCGCGGCCGACAGCGACGAGGGCGACGAGGGCGACGACGGCCCGGCGGAGCTCGACGAGCCGGGAGGGCCCGTCAACTGACGCGGGTCACCGTGCCCAGGATCCCGGCATCGGATCTAACGGAATCGGGGCTCGCGCGGTGGGCGGCGGGCGCCCTGGCACAGCGAGGATTGCGGAGGCCGAGCGCGTTGACGCACGCCGTGCTCGTGAGGTCCGACCATGCCCCGGCGAATCACGAGCAGACCGGCCAGGGCGATGCGTCGCCGCGATGTTCCGCCGCTGCGCCGCAGGCGTCGCAGGGGCGTGGGCTCCGTGAGCCGGGTCTACAGGGTCGAGGCGGCCGCACGGGCTCGGACGCGATGTTCACAAGAGTTTCGCGCGATGCCGCGATCGGTCGTGTCCTGACGCCACCGAGTTCGGGTATCATCGGTGGGCAGTAATGCGGATCGGCATCTTCTCCGACGTGCACGCGAACATCGAAGCGATGGGAGCGGTGATCGATGCCTATCAAACGGAGCGCATTGACAAGTATGTTTGCATCGGCGACGTCGTCGGTTACGGCGCGTCTCCGAATGAATGCTGCGACCTGATCCGCAAGACCGCCGCGTACACGATCCTGGGCAATCACGACGCCGCGGTCGCCGGCCGCATGGACTACTCGTACTACTACGATGCAGCCCGCCAGGCGCTCGACCTCCACGCGCGCCAGCTGACTCCCGAGAACATGGTCTGGCTGCGCAATCTGCCGTACGAGGTCCGCGAGGGCGAGATCACGTTCTGCCACGGCTCGCCCATCAACCTCGAGGAGTTCGAGTACATCTTCTCGGTCGAGCAGGCCACGCGGTGCCTCGATATCTGGGACGATCTCGGGCTCGTGACCTTCATCGGCCACTCGCATCTCTGCAAGTCCTTCGCGCTGACCCGCGAAGAGGTCTACGAGGTCGTGGCGACCAAGTTCGTGATCCGGCCGGAGCACCGCTACATCATCTCCGTCGGCTCGGTCGGCCAGCCGCGCGACTACGATAACCGCGCGAGCTACACGATCTACGATACCGAGGAGCGCACGTTCGAGTTCAAGCGCGTCGCCTACGACATCGACGGTGCGGCGCAGAAGATCTTCGCGGCCGAGCTCGAGCGCAACTTCGGCAATCGCCTGTTCCTGGGCGTCTAGGAGCCGTCCGCTAGTCCTGCCTGAGCGCTGCGGGGGTGAAGCGTAGCCCCGCGGATCTGGCGGCTTCGAACTGGCTCGCGCCGATCGCGCCATCGCGGCGCATCGCGAGCAGGACGACGTCGACCCGGGTAGCCGACTCGGGGTCGAGGCCACCGGCGCGGCGGACCCGGCGGCTCATCGAGCTGGGCTCCGAGGTCAGTGCGGCGAGGAACGCGGCCTGGCGGGTCGACAGCTCGCGGGGCGAAGCGTCGAACCAGTAGCGCGCCGCGGCGGTGAGACCGTAGATCCGTGGGCCGAGCTCGATGATATTGAGGTAGCGCTCGAGGATCTGCGGCTTGGTGAGCCGCGATTCGAGCCGCCAGGTCAAGATCGCCTCCTGGAGCTTGCGGTCGAAGCTGCGGCGCTGCGACAGGAACGCGTTCTTGACCAGCTGCTGGCTGATCGTCGAGCCGCCGCGGGCGAGCCGGCGCTCGCGCAGATCGATCTCGAGACTGCGCGCGATCTGCGTCAGGTCGAACCCGGCGTGGTCGTAGAACCGCGCGTCCTCGGCGCTGACGAACGCGCTGGGCACGTGGGCCGGCAGCTGGTGCAGCATCGCCCAGCCCGGCTGGCCCCGGCCGATCCGGGCGTGGCTGCCATCGGTGAACACCTGGTCAGCGATCGCCGCGAGCCGGGTGACGTCGGCGGCCGGCGGCTCGGAGTCGGCGCGGCAGGCGTCGGCGATCGAGGTCACGAGCTCGACGCCCTCGCCATCGGGCGCGGCGAGATCGACCGCGAGCCGGACCCGGCCGCCGAACGTGCCGCCGAGCACGATGCCGTCGAGCGAGCCGCGCAGCTCACCGGGGAGTGAGGCCAGCAGATCGCCGCACGGCGCGGTGTCGAGCGAGATCTCGAGCTGGCCGGACGCCGGGGTGCCGCGGCGCAGCCAGCCGCTGGCGGTCCAGTGGGCGGCGCCGAGCTCGACCACCGCGCGCGACATCGTGAGCGACTCCGGCGAGATCGCCAGCTGGGCGTGGATCGCCGCCGCCAGCGGCACGGCCGCCGGGGCGACGACGCGGTGATCGAGCGCCGCGCCCTCGATGGCGCCGTCGACCTCGACCACCAGGCGCGCCGCGTCGCGGTGGAGCGCGACCGCGCCGGTCGCGTGTGCGCCGTCGAGCACCAGGCCGTGGGGCACGAACGCGGCCAGCCCGCGCAGCGGGATGTGCTCGCCGCGGACGCTGATCGCCGCGCCGCGCGGCTGGACGTCGATCTCGAGCGGCCGCGGGATCCCGGCGTCGTCGACGGCGGCGCGCAGCTCGAGCGTGCCGTCGGCGTCGAGCCTGCCGACCGCGAGCTCGCGCAGCGCGGCGCCCGGTGGCGTCCCGGGGGCCTCTGCGGCGAGCGTGCCGGTGCCGCCGACGGCGAGCACGCGGCCAACGCGCAGGTGGGGCAGGGCGATCTCGGCGGCGCTGCGCGCGAACGCGATCTCGCCGCGCACCGCGCCGACCCGACCGTCGATCCGGAGCGCGCCGGTGACGACGCGAACGCCATCGGCGTCGGGCACCAGCTCGACCCCGGCCGCCGTGACGTCGCCGATCCCGGCGATGTGCGCGGTCAACGTTCCGGAGCTGACGACCACGCGGCGCAGCCGGCCGGGCTCGCCGCGATCGCCGGCCGCCGAGCGCGCCGCGCTCGCATGGCGGGTCGCCAGCCGGCGGATCAGCCGGGCCAGGTCCGAGTCGCCGTCGCCATCGACCTGCGCGGTGACGTGCGGGCCGGCGACGCGGATCTCGTCGGCCCGGAGCGCGCCCGCCAGCAGCGACTCGAGCCCGATCGACGCCTCGACGGCCTCGGCGGAGACAAGCTCGCCGAACGCGACGTCGGTGAGCCGGAGGGTGCCGGTGAGATCGGCGTCGATCGCGCCGATCCGCGCCGATCCTCCGCCGGCGCTGCCGAGGTGCTCCGCCAGGGCCTGCGTCCGGGCCGAGACCCAGGCCGCCGCCGTCCACGGCGCGCCGGCCGCGCACACCGCGGTGGCGAGCAGGAGCTGTCGCTCGCGGCGGATCCTCATCGCATGCTGCTCGAACGACCGTCGTGAGGCGCGCTGGACCGGCGATCGTCGCCGACGAACGCGCGCTGGACGACCCGGCGCTCGCCGCGACCGCGGCGTGTCGCGAGGCTGGCCCCGGCGAGCATCATCTCGCACAGCTCGCCGAACGAGATACCGGCGGCGTCGGCGATCTTGGGGACCAGGCTCGTCGGGGTCAGCCCGGGGAGCGTGTTGACCTCGAGCACGAACTCGTTGCCGGCCTCGCTGACGATCATGTCGACCCGGGTCGCGCCGCGGCAACCCAGCGCCATGTGGGCGCGCACCGCCTGGGTGAGGATCCCGCGGTAGCGTTGGGGGGAGACCCGCGGCGGCACGTAGTAGTCGGTCGCGCCCTGCGTGTACTTGTGAGCGTAGTCGTAGAACCCACCGCGCGGCGCGATCTCGATGGCGCCGAGCGCGCGATCGCCGAGGATCGCGACCGAGACTTCCTTGCCGGGGATGAACCGCTCGACCAGGATCTCGTCGTCGAACCGCAGCGCGCGCTCCACCGCCGGCCCGAACGCGGCGAGGTCGCGGCAGATCGTCACCCCGACCGAGCTGCCCTCGCGGGTCGGCTTGACCACGCACGGGAACCCGAAGTCACCGTGCAGCGCGGCGAGCTCGGCGGCGGTGCCGGGCGTGCCGTCGACCGCGGCACCGGTCAGCGTGTAGTACGCGGGAGTCGGGGTATTATGAAGCCGAAACAACTCCTTGGACTTCACCTTGTTCATCGCGAGCGCCGAGGCCATGACGTCGGACCCGGTGTAGGGAACGCCCAGCATCTCGAGCAATCCCTGGACGCAGCCATCCTCGCCCCAGCGGCCGTGCAGCGCGATGAACGCGACTTCGATCTGCTCCTGGCGAACCGCGACGTCGACGTCGCGGTCGACGTAGATAGGCACGGCGTGGTGGCCTCGCTCGCGCAGCGCGGCGAGCACGGCTTCGCCTGTCCGCAGCGATACATCGCGTTCACTGGACAGACCTCCGAGCAACACACCGATCTTGCGGGACTGCATCTCGTATCTCCTTCGCGCCAGCGCAGCCGGCCTCGCGACGAGCACGCTCAGCGCCACGTCGCCTGCCCGACGCTACGGGCGGCGCGGCGCCGGGGCAATTTTTCGAACGTCGCAAGCGGCGCTGTGGTCGCCTTGACGCAGCTTCGTGGTGCACGGTAGACACGGCCGCGATGGCAAAGAAACAGTCCGCCGGTGAGTCCTCTGCCGAGGCCGCCAAGAAGCGTCGGCTCCAAAAGCAAACGGCGCCGAAGGCGGGCGCCAAGAAGCCGGCGAAGCCGCCGGCCAAACCGGCGAAGCCGCCCGCCAAACCCGCGAAGCCTGTGGCCAAGCCGGCCCGCAAGGCACGGCCGGCGCCCGCGCAGGCCGAGCCGCCGCGCGTCGAGGTCGTCGACGATGACGACGACCTCGTCGAGGCGGTGGAGCAGCCCGCGGTCGAGCGGGCGGCGCTGAGCGCCAGCGCCGAGGCGCGGGCGGATGCGGACGAGGAAGCCGACGACGAGGCGGAGCAGGCCGACGACGAAGCCGAGGAAGCCGACGACGAAGCGGTGGCCGACGCCGCGGCGGTCGAGGTCGCCCCGGCGACGCTCAGCCCCGAGGAGCAAGAGCTGTCGGCGCTGTACGGCGAGGAGCTGGCCAAGCCGGCCGTGGCGCACACCGAGTACGCCGATCGGCAGACCGCCGATGAGGATCGGCCGATGGTGCCGGAGATCAACGCGCGCGACGAGCGCAAGCAGCAGTGGCAGGAGCGCCGCGATCGCCGCCGCCAACGCCGCGACGAGCGCAACCAGCAGCGCCACGAGCGCCGCGATCACCAGCAGGCGCGCGGCCAGGACGTGCGCCCGCAGGAGCCGAGGCCCGAGCAACGTGCCGAGCAACGCAGCGAGGCGCGGCCCGAGCAACGCAGCGACCAGCGCGGCGGTCCGCCGTTCACCTCCCAGGGCTCCCGTCCGGCGCTGCCACCGCCGCCGCCCGCCGCGCCGCCGGTCACCAACGGCCACGCCGCCGAGCACGACGCGCTCGCCCGGGTCGGCACGCCGCTCGGCGACGCCGCCGCCACGGTGTTCGCGCAGCTGCGCAACGGCCAGCCGCTGCCGGTTCGCCAGCTCGCGCAGATGATGCGCAAGCGCAACCTCGTGGAGATCGATCCGGAGCAGGGCTGGCCGCAGCTCAAGGCCGAGCTGCTCGGCGACGAGCGCAGCTACCGCACGCTCGGCCTGCGCCCACGCATCGTCTACCGTGGCCGCGATCTGTTCGCGCCGGGGCCGGTGGCGATGAGCCAGACCGCCGACGCCGAGGCCAACGTCGCCGCGGCGCTGTCGCGGCTCGCCGGCGCGACCCACCGCGCGCTGGCCGGGCGGATCGCCAAGGCGACCGGGGTCGGGTTCGAGCGGCTGATCCACGCCTACCTGGTCGCCGCGGGCTACCGCGAGATCGAGTGGGTCAAGCGGGTGGGCGGCATCGCCTACGCGTCGGCGATCGCCCCAGGCATCGACCGCACCGTCCTCATCAGCGCGCGCTCGGGCGATCAGCCGATCGACCGGCGCGGCATCGGCGAGCTGCGCGTCGGGGTCGAGGCCAAGAACCTGGTCGCCGGCATCCTGTTCTCGGCGCGCGAGCTATCCGAGGACGCCGAGCGCGAGCTCGAGCGCGCCGGCCGGTCGATCGCCGTGATGTGCGGCGATCAGCTGGTCGCCGCGCTGATCGCGACCGGGGTCGGCGTGGTCAGCTCGGCCGCGCCGCTCCGCTACGTCGACGACCAGCTGCTCGACGAGCTGCTGGCGGGCTGATCCGGGCGATGCAGCGCCTGTCGCGGATCGTCGTCCTCTACAACATCGACTACGACGCCGCGGCCGCCGCCGATGCGGTCTCGGTCGCGGCCAGCGCGCAGGCGATCGCCGAGGCGCTGACCGGCGCAGGCGTCACCGCCGAGCTGATCGGCCTGGCCGGGCGCGACGTGCTCGCGGTGCTCGATCGGGTGCGCGCGGCCGCCCCGGACCTGGTCTTCAACCTCTGCGAGTCGCTCGCAGGCGACGCGCGCCACGAGCCCACGCTGGTCGGCCTGCTCGAGCTGTTCGAGCTGCCCTACACCGGGACCGATCTGCTCGGCCTGGCGTCCTGCCTCCACAAGCAGCGCGCCAAGGACATCTTGATCGCGCGCGGCGTGCCGACCCCACCGCACCGCTACCTGGCCGACCTCGACGCGCTCAACGATCCGGAGCTCGACGCGCTCGACTACCCATGGTTCGTCAAGCTCGCCCACGAGGATGCCTCGATCGGCATCACCGAGGCCAACCGGGTCACCAGCGCCGCGGAGCTCCGCGACCGATCGCGCGCGCTGATGGCGGAGTATCGCCAGGCCGTGCTCGCCGAGCGCTACGTCGATGGCCGCGAGCTCAATGTCACGCTGATCGGCAACGGCGATGAGCTGACCATGCTACCGCTCCACGAGATCGATTTTGCGGCGATGCCCGCCGGCCGCCCCAAGATCGTCAGCTACGCCGCCAAGTGGGACGAGCACCACGTCGACTATGCCGGCACCAAGCCGGTGCCAGTGCACGACGCGAGCCCCGCGCTGGTGGCCGAGGTCGAGCGCGTGGCGCGCACTGCCTGGGCCGCGCTCGGCCTGCGTGACTACGGCCGGATCGACGTGCGGATCGATGCCGCGGGCCAGCCCTGGGTGATCGACGTCAATCCCAACCCCGACATCTCGCCGGACGCGGGGGTGACGCGCGCGGCGCGGCTCGCCGGGATCTCGTATCCCAAGCTGATCGTCCGGCTCGCCGAGTTTGCCCATCGCCGGATCGTCCGGCGCGCGGGCACCGAGCCAAGCCCGGAACGCGCGACGTCTTCCTGAGGATCCTGAACGAGCGGCACGAGTGACCTGGCGCAGGGCCGCGTCGATGATCGGTCCGGACCCGGCGCTGCTGATCAAGGTGGCGCCAGCGCTCTCGATCGAGCGACGTGGGCTCCGGAGGTGCCTCGCGCGGGATGTGGGGTAAACTGCCAGCGCTGTATGCCCCGGGCGCCGCGTGGCTCGTTCACGGTCCGCGAGATGAACCGCAAGGCGGATCGCGCCGGCGTGGCGGCGATCGAGACGGGATTCGAAACCCGCAGCGTGTTCGACGTGACGGTGACGCCGCGGCGGCTCGAGCTGGTGGAGCGCCCGCTCCTGGCGCCCGTGGTGAAGCGCTATCCGATCGAGGATGTATTCGCGGCGTGGGCGCGCTGGACCACGGCTTGGGTCGCCGTGGCCGATCGGATCATTGGCTTCGCGGCGGTCGAGTACGAGGCCTGGCACGCACGGCTCAACCTGTGGCACATCTACGTTGCGCCGGAGCGGCGCCGCGAAGGCATCGGGCGCGCGCTGCTGGCGCGTGTCGAGGCGCATGGCCGCGAGCGCGGGGCGCGACGAGTCTGGCTCGAGACGAGCAACGTCAACGTGCCCGGGATCGCGGCCTACGCGCGACTCGGCTACACGCTGTGCGGCGTCGACACGACGTACTACGAGGGTACCCCGGCGGCAGCCGAGTCTGCCGTGTACTTGTCGAAGCCGCTGTAGCTACTCGTCGGCGTCGCGGTCGCTGTCGGGTTCCCCGGCGAGCCGGCGCAGTTTCTTCTGAAGACCAAAGCGAGACAAGCCCAGGAGGCGGGCAGCCGCGGTCTGATTGCCGCGGGTGCGTGCCATCGCGGCGGTGACGTAGGCGTGCTCGACGACCGAGAGCGCGGGCCGTAGCTGCAGATCGTCTGCGGCGCGCGCGGGGAGGTCGCCTGTGTGGCCGCGCTGGCTGCGGAGCTGGGCGAGGCCCGACGCGGCGTAGAGATGCGCCAGCTCGGCGTGCACCTGCGAGCGGCGCCGCTCCAGGTCGAGCTCCGCCTCGGTGCGGAGAAGTTCGAGCGCCGCTTCCCGCTCCGCGGCCAGGCGAGCGCGGGCCGCCTCGAGCTGCTGCTCGGATTCCGCTTGGAGGCGCGCCAACGCAGCGTCTCGCGCAGCCCCCACGTGGGGGCGGGCGGCTTCCAGCTCGAGCTCCGCCTCGGCACGGAGACGTTCGAGCTCCGCTTCCCGCTCCGCGGCCAGGCGAGCGCGGGCCGCCTCGAGCTGCTGCTCGGATTCCTCTTGGAGGCGCGCCAACGCGGCGTCGCGCGCGGCCCCCACGTGGGGGCGAGCGGCTTCCAGCTCGAGCTCCGCCTCGGCGCGGAGACGTTCGAGCGCCGCTTCCCGCTCCGCGGCCAGACCAAGGCGCGCCGCTTCGCTCTCCCGCTCCTCCGCCTCGAGACGTGCGAACTCGGCGTCACGCGCAGCGCGGGCTGCTTCGATCTCCGCCTCGGCGCTCACTTTCATCCGCGCCAGTTCCGCGGCGCGCTCGGCGCCTACGCGAGCGCGCGCCGCGGAGATCTCGACGTCCGCGTCCGCCTGGATCCGCGCCCGATCCGTACCCCGCTCGGAGCCCACGTGGCCGCGCGCTCCGGAGATCTCCGCGACCGCCTTGATCCCCGCCCCCTCGGCGTGAGCACCTTGGCGAACCATCGCCCCCTCAACCTCGAGGCTCGACGTCTCATCGTCGCCGCGTCCGGCGGCAACGTGCAGCGGCTCCGCCGTCACGATCCAGGCCTGCGGCATGCGGAGCTCAGGCAGCTTCACAAGATCTGGGTCGCCATCGATCGCGGCGCGCAGGGCAGGGCCCAAAGCCGCCGCCAGCGCCGCGTGAGCGATCCGGGCGCTCCGGAGCTCGGAGCGGGCGAGCTCGACGTCGCCGGCGCGATGCGCCAGCTGTGCGGCGATCGCGTGGCCGCGGAACGCTCGCTCGAGCCGATCGTCGTCGGTCGCGGCGGCGGCGATATCCGCGCAGGCCTGCGCCAGGGCGAGCGTCGCCGCGCCGCGCGATTCCCCGGAACCGGCGGCCTCGACCGAAGCCGGATCGCACAGCGCGAGCCGCGCCCGTGCCAGCGTCCAGCGCGCTCGGTCGTCATCGCTGATGCACAGCGCTTCGACCGACCGCACGCGCTGCGCCACCGGCGCCCCTCCGGGCTGGGCGCCGTCGCAATGGCCAACCTCGGCCAGCGCCACGTGCGCCGCGAGCTGCGCGCTGACCTCGCGCTGCGCCCGGGCGATCGCCAGCGCCTCGCGGTAGTTGCGCAGCGCGCCCGCCGCATCGCCGAGGCGGCGGCGAGCCGCGCCGGCCAGGCGCAGCGCGAACGCCCGTACCAGCGGAGACCCCGTTGATCGCGCGACGGCCGTCGCTGCGGCGGCGCGCGCGGCATCGACCTGGCCGATCAACAGGAGCGCCGTGCCACGGTGCAGCTCCGCGGTGCAGCCATCGGCCGTCGCGCCGAGTGAATCGAACGTGCGTCCGGCCTCCGCCAGCCGCGGCAGCGCATCGCTCGCCCGCCCACGCTCGACCAGCACCGCGCCCAGTCGCAGCGTGGCAGTTGCCGCCGCGTGCAACTCACCGGCCTCGGTGAGCCGCCGCGCCGCCTCGCGATAGCGGTCGCTGGCGATGCCGAGCTGGCCGCGGTGCTCGGCGAGCGTCGCGCGCAGCGCCAGCGCACGTCCTGAAGTGGCCGCGTCGCCATCGGCCGTGGCCCCGGCCTCGAGCGCGGCCAGCGCTACATCCGCCGACTTGAGATCACCGGCCGGGAGCGCCGCGAGCCCGGCCGATTCGGTGCGGACACGCAGCGCGTCGCCGGTCGCGGGGATGTCGTGGGCTTCGCGGTAACGCGCGCGATCCACCAGCAGGCGCGCGTATGCTCCCGCGACTTCGGCGTGCTCCGGGTGGGCGAGAGCGATCACGTGGCCATGTCAACGTCGTTGGCAAGCCGTGTCAACTTTGTTGGCGGAAGGGGGAGATGCTCGCGAGATTGAGAGGCCAGATACCTGCCTATGCTATCGTTGCTCCCGCGTGCCGAACGACGAACCGAAGGGCCGTCGTCTCGGAGACGAGACGATGGGCCGGATCGCGGACTTGGCGTCCGGATGGACCGTGGAGCGCGACGCACTCCCGGATCCGGATCCACCTGTGCAGCGCGAGCCGTCAAGCCCCTCGCCGCGGCGCGCCGCCAAGACCGTGCCGCCACCGCCGCCGGGGTCCGCGGAGCGCAAGGAGCTCGAAGATAAGATCGTCGAGCTAACGGACGA
>Ga0302322_100004691_pt1 | contig 11912 bp, 5 predicted proteins | sample Fen_T0_2_FD_203757 | JGI IMG/M metagenome (GOLD analysis project Ga0302322, IMG submission 203757) | Peat permafrost microbial communities from Stordalen Mire near Abisko, Sweden - Fen_T0_2 | ecosystem: Environmental > Terrestrial > Soil > Wetlands > Permafrost | place: Sweden: Abisko... | reverse complement strand
CTGGTCGAAAGTCTTGCCGAGACCGGTGATGCCCGGGGTGCCGAACTGTTCTATCCCTTGGCCTGGGAAAAACGAACGGGACTCTGGGACTGGGCCGCGTCGGGCGTGAGTTTCCTCTTCCTGGACCGCGACCACCAGGACAGCCTCGAGGGGACGCTCAAAAAAGAGCGGACTGAGTTGTTCAAACAGTCCCTGGCGGCCGACCTGGCCCTCCCGCCCCCCGACGCGGTGTTCTTCACCTCCCAAGACCTGGTCCACAGCGACAAACGCTCGATCTGGTTCCGCAGCCTCCACGACGAGGGCACGGCCGGAGTCAGGCGCCACAGGCTCGACTGCGATCCGCCCCGGAGCTTCTTCGGCAACGTGCCCTTCCTCCAGGAGGAGATCGACACCCTGCTGGCCAACCACTACAAGGTCTTCGTGTTCGCCGAAAGCCAGAGCCAGGCCCAGCGCATCGAGTTCCTGCTCAAGGGCAAGGGCGTGACCATCGTCCCCCAGGGCATCAGCGCGGGGTTCTCCCTGCCCCGGCAGAAGATCGCCGTCATCGGCGAGAACGAGATCTTCGGCCGCCGCAAACGGGCCCCCGCCAGCCTGAAAAAGGTGGCCAGCGAGATCATCGAGAGTTTCGTCGACCTGTCGCCCCAGGACTTCGTCGTCCACATGAACTACGGCATCGGCCAGTTCCAGGGCATCGAGCGCATCAAGGCCGGGGGCAACGAGCGCGACTACATCAAGATCGAGTACGCCGGCGAGGAGGTCATCTTCCTGCCCATCGAGCAGGTCAACCTCATCCAGCGCTACATCGGCAGCGAGGGCCGGGAGCCCAAACTCGACCTTTTGGGCGGCAAGAGCTGGGAGAAGAAGAAGGCCAACGCCAAGAAGAGCGTCGAGGACCTGGCCGACAGGCTCATCGTCCTCTACGCCAAGCGCCAGAACGCCCAGGGTTTTCAGTTTCCCAAGGATTCCGATTGGCAGATGAGCTTCGAGGCCGCCTTCCCCTGGCAGGAAACCGAGGACCAACTCACCGCCTCGGCCGAGATCAAGGCCGACATGGAGAGCCCCCGGCCCATGGACAGGCTGCTCTGCGGCGACGTGGGCTACGGCAAGACCGAGGTGGCCATGCGGGCCGCGTTCAAGGCCGCCGTCGGGGGCAAACAGGTCGCGTTCCTGGCGCCCACCACGATTTTGGCCGAACAGCACTACGACAACTTCGTCGAGCGCTTCAAGCGGTTTCCCGTCCGCATCGCCATGATGAGCCGGTTCGTCCCCAAGGCCGAGCAGAAACGCACCCTCGAAAAGTTGGCCCTGGGCGAGGTGGACCTGCTCATCGGTACTCACAGGCTGCTCCAAAAAGACGTGCACTACAAAAACCTGGGCCTGCTGGTAGTCGACGAGGAACAGCGTTTCGGGGTCAAGGACAAGGAGAGGCTCAAGGAGATCAAGGCCAGCATCGACTGCCTGGCCATGAGCGCCACCCCCATTCCCCGGACCCTTCACATGAGCCTCCTCAAGATCCGCGACATGTCGGTGCTCAAGACAGCCCCCACGAACCGCCAGCCTATCGAGACCTTTGTGCAGGAATTCCAGGACGAGACCATCGTGAAGGCCATCCGCCGGGAGGTGGACCGGGGCGGCCAGGTGTTCTTTCTGCACAACCGCATCGAGACCCTCGAGGCCACCGAGATCTACCTCAGGCAGCTCCTTCCCGAACTGCTCATCCGGTCGGCCCACGGTCAGATGGACCCCCAGGACCTCGAAGAGGTGATGCACGACTTCGTCCACGGCAACTTCCAGGTGCTGGTGAGCACCACCATCGTCGAAAACGGCATCGACATTCCCAACGTGAACACCATCATCATCGACCGGGCCGACGTCTACGGCATCAGTCAGCTGTACCAACTACGGGGTCGGGTGGGGCGCTCGGGTAAGTTGGCCTACGCCTACCTGTTGTACCCCGACGGCCGGGCCATGACCGAACTGGCCATGAAACGTTTGAAGGTCATCAGCGACTTCACCGAACTGGGGTCTGGGTTCAAGATCGCCATGAAGGACCTCGAGGTGAGGGGCGCCGGCAACCTCTTGGGGGCCGAACAGTCGGGCGACATCCTCTCGGTGGGGTTCGAGATGTATTTGAAGCTCCTCGACGAGGCCGTCGCCGAAAAAATGGGCGAAAAGAGGGACGAACCCGAAGAGGTGTTCTTGGAACTGGACTATTCGGGATTCATCCCTGATACTTACATAGCCGATCCCACCGATAAGATGGACGTGTATAAGAAGATCGCCTCGGTGGTCACCGACGACGATCTTGAGCGGGTCCACGCCGAGGTCCACGACAGATTCGGACCCCTGCCCGACGAGGTGCACAGCCTCTTGTCGCTGTCGGAGATCCAAATCCTCTGTCGCAAGTTGCGGATCCGCAGCCTGAGGGAACGGGGAGGGCTCTGCACCGTGGAATTCGGCCGCATGCTCGATTTTCCCTTTGAGAAGGCCATGCGTCTGCTCAAGGAATCCGGGGGAAAGGTCAGGAGCCTTCCGGCCAAGCCGAATGTGCTCGTACTGGAAACAAAGATGGTGGGGCTGGCCGAAAAGTCCGCTTTCATCCGGGAGCGTCTTTCCCGGCTACTGTGATCGAAGCGAGGAACCATGGCGACCCAGACCGCGGATTTCTCCGATCTTGTCCCCCCAAGGCCCGAATTCCTCCGTGCCCGGTCGTCCGGGGACGGCATCGCCCTAGGCCACGCCTCCTTGCTGGGTGACGGTCCGGGCACCGCCTACCTTTTCCTTCCCCACGATGTGAGCTTCCGGGAAGACAGGACAAGCTTCCAGAGGGCCTTGAAGCGGTCCCTCGATCAGTTGGAGGCCCTCCAAAAGGAAACCGAGAGGACGCTGAGCGACGTCGCGAGCCTGATCTTCAGCACCCACTTGCTCATGCTCAAGGATGAAAGTTTCTCGGGGACCATGGACGCCCTGGTCGAGGCGGGAACCCCGGCACCCGCTGCGGTCGTCCAGGTGGTGAACCAGTACGTCGACATCCTGGGCAAGAGTCCCAGCGCCCTGCTCAAGGAGAAGGTCCAGGACGTGAAGGACCTCGGTCACCGGCTCCTTCGCAACCTCAGGGTGAGCGAGCACCCCGAAGGCGACTACACGGGGCAGGTCGTGGTCGCCGAAGAACTGTTGCCGTCCGAGCTGGTGAAGATTGCCGCCCAGCACGTCGAGGGCATTTTGCTGTTCGCCGCCGGGGCCTCGGCCCATGTGTCCATCCTGGCCAAGAGCCTTGAGATTCCTGTGGTTTTCTGCGATGACAGGGCCATTTTTGGAATTCGGGAGGGTGATTTCCTTGTCCTTGATGGCTTTGCAGGGACTGTGTACGTTAACCCGTCCCCCTCGGTGGTCAGTCAGTTCGAACAGGTGGCCCTCCAAGCCCGCCAGGCCGCCTCCGAGGCCTCCACGGTGAAGGACAGAACTGTCACCACCGATGGACACGTCATCCACCTGCTGGCGAACATTAACCTGCTGTCCGACCTGACCGTGGCCAAACGTCTCAAGGCCGAAGGTGTGGGTCTGTACAGGAGCGAGTTTCCGTTCATCATCCGCAACGAATTCCCCACCGAAGAGGAACAGTACAAGGTCTACCGCAAGCTTCTGGTCGAGATGGCGGGGCAGGAAGTGGTGCTTCGCACCCTGGACATCGGGGGCGACAAGGTGCTGAGCTACCTGCCCCCGACCTCCGAATCCAACCCCTTCCTGGGTTTGCGGTCCATCAGGTTCAGTCTTCGGAACGTCGGGATTTTTCACGAACAACTGAGGGCCATGCTCAGGGCCGGGGACGGCTGTGAACTTCGGATCCTCTTCCCTTTGATCTCGAACCTCGATGATTTTCGCGAGGCCCGGGCCCACGTCGACGCCTGCCGCCGTCAACTCACCGAAGCCGGAGTGCCCCACAACGACAAGCCGCTGATAGGGGCGATGATCGAGCTGCCCTCGGCCTGCGAAGTGGCCGGCGAACTGGCCCAGGAGAGCGACTTTCTTTGTGTGGGGACCAACGATCTTGTCCAGTACCTTCTGGGGGTGGACAGGACGAACGAGTCGGTGTCCAACCTCTACACCGCCTACCATCCGGCGGTTTGTCGCACCCTCCACCGGGTGGTCAGGGCCGCCGTCCACCACGATACCCCCATCAGCATCTGTGGTGAAATCGCCGGTGACCGTCACATGATCCCCTTCCTCCTCGGGATCGGCATCCGAAAACTCAGCCTCAGTCCAAAACTCCTGCCTCAGGTGCAACGATTCATCGAAGGCCTCAGCCTTGAACAATGCCAACTTCACGCCAAAAAGGTGGTCAAGATGGCTTCGGTGGCCGAGGTTCATGCCTGCCTTGGCATTGAAACCTCCGAAAAACGGTGATTCTTGTCATTGCGACGTCCACTGGTTTTCGATACCATGGACTTATGGAAGAATTTCACCGGACCGTCAGGTCCTACGTCATCCGAGCCGCCCGCCTCACTCCTGGCCAGAAGCGGGCCCTGGATGAGCTGTACCCGGTCTTTGGTGTGCCTTTTCCTCCCGCTCCCGACCTGAGGGAGCTCTTTCCTTCCAGCCATCGCCACGTGGTCGAAATCGGCTTTGGCAATGGCGAAGCCACCCTTGAGATCGCCAAAGCCTTCCCCGAGACAGGATTCCTGGGTCTGGAAGTCCATCCGCCCGGGGTCGGCCACATTCTGAATGAAATCCGCAAGGAGGGGCTGGGGAACCTGAGGGTGCTCAAGCACGACGCGGTCGAGGTCGTCGGGGCGTTGCCCGAGGGTTCGGTCGACGCCTTCCATGTGTTCTTCCCCGACCCCTGGCCCAAGAAAAAGCATCACAAGCGGCGTCTTCTCCGGACGCCTTTCCTCTCCGAACTGGCCCGGGTCCTCAAACCCGGCGGGGTGTTCTATTTTGCCACCGATTGGGAAGAATACGCCGAAGAAGTCCTGGGGGCCCTCACCGCGCTTCCTGTGTTCGAGAACAGCTTCGAAACCTGGGCCACCGGGGTCGCCTGGCGCCCGTCCACCCGTTTTGAGCGCCGGGGGCTTCTGGAACAGCGCCCCATCCGCGAATTGCAGTTTCAGAAAAGGAGGGCTCCATGACCAAGACCAAGACCCTGCAGCAGCTTGAAGGCGAGTTTCTGGAACGCTATTCGGTGGTGGCCGAGAGGAACAACCTCTTCGACCAGACCTACTTCGAAAAGTACAATGTCAAGCGCGGACTCAGGAACGCCGACGGTTCCGGCGTGGTGGTGGGGCTCACCGAAATTGGCGAGGTTCACGGCTACGTCATCGACGAGGGTGAGAAGAGCGACGCCTTCGGTCGCCTGAGGTACCGGGGCTACGACGTCAAGGATCTGGTGGCGGGGTTCCAGAAGGAGCAACGTTTCGGGTTCGAAGAAACCGCCTTCCTGCTGTTGTTCGGCACCCTCCCCAAGAAGAACGAACTCGAGGACTTTTCGGCCTTCCTGGGCAGTCTGAGGACCCTTCCGAACGGCTTCGTGGAAGACGTCATCCTGCGGTTTCCCAGCCCCGACATCATGAACCAATTGGCCCGATCGGTGCTGTTCACCTACAGTTTCGACGCCAACCCCGAAGACTATTCGATCAAGAACATCTTGCGGCAAAGCGTGGAGCTGATCAGCCGGTTCCCCAGTTACGTGGCCTACAGCTACCAGGCCAAGCGGCACTATTACGACAACAAGAGCCTGAACATCCATCATCCCCAGCCAGGTCTCAGTACGGCCGAGAACTTCCTGTACATGGTGCGGCCCGACAACAGCTTCACCCCCCTCGAGGCCGAAATCCTCGACCTGGCGTTGGTGCTCCACGCCGAACACGGCGGCGGCAACAACTCGACGTTCTCCATCAGGCTTGTCTCGTCGGCCGGCACCGACACCTACAGCGCCATGGGTTCGGCCATCGGTTCGCTCAAAGGCATCAAGCACGGCGGGGCGAACATCAAGGTCATGAAGATGGTCGACGACATCAAGGCCAACTGCCCCCGATGGGACGACCCCGACGCCCTGACCGAGTACCTGACGCGCATGGTCCGCAAGGACGCCTTCGACAAGACGGGGCTGATCTACGGCATGGGGCACGCGGTGTACACCCTCAGCGACCCCCGGGCCGAACTTCTCAAGAACAAAGCCCGGGAGTTGGCGGCTGAGAAGGGGCTGATGAAGAACTTCGAGCTCTACGAGAACATTGAGAAACTGACCCCCGGGGTGATGCTCGCGGTCAAGGGCGCCACCAAGGCCATCTGCGCGAACGTCGACCTTTACTCGGGCTTTGTTTATGAGATGCTGAACATTCCCCGGGAGCTCTACACGCCGATTTTTGCCATGGCCCGGGTGGCAGGCTGGAGCGCCCACCGTATCGAAGAAATCGTGTCGGGCGGCAAGATCATCCGCCCGGCATACAAGAACGTGAGCGATACCTACGAGTACCTCGAGGTGGGGGCCAGGGGGAACTAGAGGAAGCTCGGGGTTTGGGTCAACCACGGCCTCTCTCCGACCCTTGACCGACCCAGGGGACTCTGCCACTCTTGGGGGGTCTCTCTATCAAGGATTATTTATTGCCAACTCCCTTTAGGAATCGAACACTCCGACAGGTCGCGGGGCCGTTGTGGGTGGAAAACATCCTACGGACCACCCTGACCACCGTCGACGTCCTGATGCTGAGTTACTTCAGCGAAAAGGCCGTCGCCGCAGTGGGCCTCATCAATCAGGTGATCTACTTTCTTCAACTCATGTACCTGATGGTGGCTTCGGGAACCTCCATTCTCTTGGCCCAGTATTTGGGAGCCGGGGAAACCGAGGCCGCCCACGAGACGGCCTTGGGGAGCGCAGTCCTTGGGGGAGCCTTTGCCCTGGTCCTGAGCCTTTGCCTGGTCGTCGGGGCCCCCGGTCTCGTGGGACTCTACGGGCTCGAACCGCAGGTGCGGGACTTTGCGGTTCAGTTTCTTGTGATTTACGCCTCGGGCTCGGTGTTTGTCGCCTTCTCGATGCTTCAGTCGGCGCTCCTGAGGGTTCACGGTGAGACCAAGGCGCCCATGTTCGTCAACATGGCCGCGAACATTGTGAACATCCTAGGCAATTCCCTGTGCCTGTTCGGATGGTTTGGGCTCCCGGTTTTGGGGGTTGCAGGGGTTGCCTTGTCGACGGTGACGGCCCAGGCCCTAGCCTGCCTGGCCCTCCACCTGGTGATCCGCCGCAAGGCCCAAGTTGAGCTTGACTTTCGCCGCCTGGGAAAGGTCACGGGCAAGACTTACCGAAAAATCCTGAGCGTTGGAGTTCCCACGGCAGGGGAGAACGTCTCCTACAACCTGGCTCAGCTGGTGAACGTCCGTTTCATCGCTCTGTTGGGCACCGAGGCCATGGCTGCCTACGTCTATTTGGGCAGCTTCCTCAGGTACGTGTTCATCTCTTCCCTTTCCATTGGGAACGCTACCCAGATCAAGGTGGGGTGGTGGGTCGGTCAGGGACAGGAAGATACGGCCTCCCGGCAGGCGCTTCGCTATTTTTTCCTGGGGACCTCGATCTCGCTGACCATGGTCCTCGTCCTGAATCTCTTCCAGGGGCCCTTGTTCGGAATTCTGACGAAGAACCACGAAGTCCTGGCCATGATAGGCTCGGTTTTGGTGGTGTCTATGGTCCTGGAACCAGGCCGCAATTTCAACGTCATCCTGATCCCGGCCCTCAAGGGCGCCGGGGATATCAAGTTCCCCGTCTTTGTGGGCATGGTGTTCATGTGGGGCATAGGCGTTCTGGGAAGCTGGCTCTTCGGCATCGTTTTCGGCTGGGGTCTGGTGGGCGTTTACGTAGCCCTATGCCTGGACGAATGGACCCGGGGAACCATCATGTTCTTCCGTTGGCGCTCGGGAAAATGGCGTGGGAAAGGTTTTGTCAGTGACCCGTCCGCGGTGCAGTTGAAGGCCGTCAGCCCCGCTGCCGAAGAGGAATAGACCGATCCCTTGGGGGAATCGAGGTACTGGGCGAGAAAGTGCTTGCCAGATTCCCCAGCCGGGATATCCTGATGTTTGCGGAAACATTTCCAACTTTCAGGAGTCCCTATGAACAATTGCCTTGTCGGTCCGATCGCCCTGATGGTCTGGGGCCTCCTCGGCTCGCCCATAGCTGCCCAAGACAGCCTTGGCACGAACAATTTGTCCAACGGGGACTTCTCGTCGGGCCTTGATCACTGGGTTTTCCAACTCAACGGCGGCGGTGCGGGCGGCCAAGCCACGGCCACAGTGGAAAGCGGCGTACTCCACATTGGCGACATTTCCTCGGTAGGGACCCAGGTGTATTCCATCCAAACCATCCAGGCGCCGATTACCGTAGTCAAGGGTGTGCGTTATCACCTCCAGTTCGACGCCCGGGCGGCCAAGGACAGGCCGCTGAACGTGAAGATCGGCGGCACCGAGGGTCGGTCCTGGGCTGACTACACCAGGAACGGCAACGGGGCACCGTTTCAGATCTCGACCGCGATGAAGACCTATGCCTACGATTTTGAGATGGCAGAGGCCACCGACAAGGGGGCGAGGATCGAGTTCTCCTACGGCCTGGACCCGAACAGCGTGTGGATCGACAACGTGTCGTTTGGGCCTAGGGGAGGCGAACTCACCCGCGACGGCACCCTTCAAAATGGCAACTTTGCCCAGGATGCATCCTACTGGGATGTTTGGGCGTCCCAGGAAGACTGGTCGGGCGTCGGCGAGCTGAAACTGTTGGTGAAGCGGAACGAGCTGACCGCGGCGGCGTCGAAGGTCGGCAGCATCGTCTCAAATCCCAAGATCACCCAAACCGGCCTGGTGTTCGAAAAGGGCAAGAGCTATCAGGTGTCGTTTTACGCCCGGGCCGACAAGAACCGCGAGATCCAGGTGGACGTGGGCACCGACCTCTCTTCGCCTCCCTTTTTTGAAGGCTACGCCCCTCCGCAGATCTTCTCGCTGGGGGCCGCTAGCCAGCCCTACAGTTTCACGTTCCTGATGAGGGCTGATACTCCCGAAAACGGCAAGGGTAAGATCATGCTCTCGTTGGGGACCATCCACAACCGGGCCATCCCGGCGAACGTCACGCTTTCCCGCATCCAGATCGCCGAGCTCAACAAGCCCGTGGTGGACTTCGTGCCGCTCACGGATAGCGAACGGATCACCAACGGCAACTTCGAGGTCGACACCCAGGGGTGGACCGCCCAAGGGGCGGCCGTTTCTGTGGAAAAGGACGAGCTCAAGGCGGTGGTCCAGGCCAGGGCCCTCAAGGCCTTGGTGTCCACCGGCGGACTGAAGTTGGCCAAGGGCCAGAGGTACCTGCTGTCGTTCACCGCCCATAGCAGCGACGAGCGAACGGTGGGAGCGTCGCTGGTGATCCCGGGTCAGAAAGCCTTTGTAGGGATTGCTGCCAAGCTCGGCGCGAAGGTTCGGAGCTTCCAGACGACGCTCGAGGCTCCGGCCGACGCCGACGCCAACCTGGTGTTCGACCTGGGACGGGCCGGCACCGTGTGGCTGGATAGGGTGAGTCTGCACACCACCGGCGCCTGGATGGACGCCACCAGGCCCTCGGCCGAACGGGTCAAACTCTTGATGGCCGAGATGACCCTGGCCGAAAAGACGGGCCAGATGGTCCAGGCCGAGAGGTCGGCGGTGAAGGTTGGCGATATCCAGAACTACGGCATCGGGTCCGTCCTCTCAGGGGGCGGCTCGGTACCCGCTTCGAACACTCCCCAGGGCTGGGTCCAGATGTTCAACCATTTTCAGGGAGAGGCTCTGGGTACCAGGCTGTCCATCCCCCTGCTCTACGGCATCGACGCCGTCCACGGCCACGGCAATGTGTATGGCGCTACCATCTTTCCCCACAACATTGGCCTGGGGGCTACCCGGGATCCCCAACTCATGGAACAGATCGGAGCGACCACCGCTATGGAAGTAGCCGCCACGGGCCTGAACTGGACGTTTGGCCCCTGCGTGGCCGTCACCCGGGACGTCCGGTGGGGCCGGGTGTACGAGAGCTTCGGGGAGTCTCCCGAGCTTCAGAATTTGCTCACGGGCCCGTACGTGAAGGGCCTTCAGGGAGTGCCGGGCAGCCCGGATTGGATGAAAGGCCCCCATGTGGTCGGCACCGTCAAGCACTTCCTGGGTGACGGTGGCGCCGAATTCGGCACCGGCGAAGGGAGCTACACCACCGACAGGGGCGATGTGACCAAACTGAACCTGGAAGAACTCAAGGCCCTTCACGCCCAGGGCTACGTTCGGGCTATCGAGCAAGGCGTTGGTACCATCATGGCCTCGTTCAGCCGCTACCAGGGCAGCCACATGCACGGGAACAAGGCCCTGCTCACCGACTACCTCAAGGCCCCGGTCAGCCAGGGCGGCCTGGGTTTTCCCGGGTTCATCATCGGTGACTGGGACGCCGTCAGCCTGCTCAGCGAAGTGACAGGAGACTACGAGAACAAAATCGTCATGGCGTTCAACGCCGGCCTGGACATGTCGATGGAACAGTCCCAGTGGCAGAAGGTCATCGACACCCTCCAGGCCGCCGCCGAAGACGGGCGCGTGACCCAGGGGCGCATCGACGACGCCGTGCGGCGCATCCTCACGGTCAAGTTCGACGCCGGGGTCTTCGACCACCCCTGGGCCCTGGACACCTACGCCGACCAGCTGGGCACCCCGGCCCACCGCGCCGTGGCCGCCCGGGCCGTAAAGGAGTCGCTGGTCCTCCTGAAAAACGAGAACAACGTTCTGCCTCTCAAGAAGAACGCCAAGATCTTTGTTGCGGGCCCTTTGGCCGACAACGTGGGCTGGCAGTCCGGCGGCTGGACCCTTCAATGGCAGGGCGGAAGTGACCGCCTCGGGAGCGACACGGGGGCGGTGCGCCTGACCCCGGGAACCAGCATCCTCGACGGTCTCAAGGCCCTGGCCAAAGCAGGTGGCGGCGAAATCGTTACCGACCCTGGGAAGGCAAAGGACTGCAGCGTGGCCGTGGTGGTCGTGGGAGAGACGCCGTACTCCGAGGGCGTGGGCGATGTTTCCCCCTCCATCGACATGACGCTCAAGGGGGGAAAGGCCGCCCCAGGCAACCGCGAGGCGATCCAAAAGGCCCTCGACCTGAAGCTGCCCTTAGTCGTCGTCATGGTGTCCGGGAGGCCCTTGATCGTCACCGACGAGATCCGCAAGTGGGACGCGTTCGTGGAAGCCTGGTTGCCGGGGACCGAAGGCGGCGCCATCGCCGAGGTGCTCTACGGCAAGGAAAACTTCCGAGGGACGTTGCCTGTCACTTGGCCGCGGTCGGTGGACCAGCTCCCTCTCCACGTTGGGGACCCCGACTACGGGCAAAAGAAGCCCTTGTTCCCGTACGGGTTTGGGCTCAGGATGAAGTTGTAGGCATCGGTTCGTCCCCCAGGCGTCGTCCCTGGTGAGCTCCTCTCCTTCCCCCAGGAGCTTCTCGAAGGTCGCGGCGTCCTGGAGCGACCGGACCCGGGGGAAAAGGGCCTCGAACTCGGGCAGGTCCACCTGTTCACGAACCTAGCCTGCCTCGTCGGCAATCTTCGCGCTGGCACCCCACAACCGGGCGGCCCTGGCGGGGTCTTCGGCAACGGTTGCCATGCCAGCCAGGCAGTCGGCCACTTCTTTGTCGCCGCAATACAGCGAGGCGAAACCCGCAACCCGGTACACCCGTCCCGCCTGCCAGTTGTCCACGCCCTGGGATACAGCCAGAAGCTTGCCCGTCCAGAACGAGACGTCGTGGAGCCGGGCCTGCTGGAAGTAAAAGGGCAGGAGATGGCCCACGATGCGGAACCCTTGTTCAAGGTCGCCCCCCGAAGTGGACCACTCAAGGGCGGCCACTATGCTTCCATGGTCGGCGGTGATGCGCCCCAGCCAGAGGTTCT
>Ga0302322_100004690_pt1 | contig 11913 bp, 9 predicted proteins | sample Fen_T0_2_FD_203757 | JGI IMG/M metagenome (GOLD analysis project Ga0302322, IMG submission 203757) | Peat permafrost microbial communities from Stordalen Mire near Abisko, Sweden - Fen_T0_2 | ecosystem: Environmental > Terrestrial > Soil > Wetlands > Permafrost | place: Sweden: Abisko... | reverse complement strand
GCGTGACCACGAATCCGTCGATCATGCTGAAAGACGGTGTTTACGACGTAGAGGCCGGGATTAAGAAGATCGCCAGATTGATCGATCCTTTACCCATCAGCGTCGAAGTAACCACCAACGACAGTAAAGAAATGATCGAGCAGGCCAGGCGGCTGGCGGCTTTAGGACATAACATCGTTGTCAAGATACCGGTGGAAAATGAATTTGGTGTCCCCTGTTACGGGTTGATCGGGCAACTGGAGAAATCAGGCGTGACAGTGAACGCCACCGCCATTATGTCTTTCGGCCAGATCATCCTCGCGGCTAAAGCAGGCGCCAGCTATGTCAGTCTTTTCGCCGGCAGGGTCGCGGACGAAGGCGGCAATTCTCCGGAGGTGATCGTGGAGAGTGTGGAATGGCTGGAACACTGGGAATATAAGAGCCAACTGATTGTCGGCAGTATCCGGTCCGTGGGTGATATCCTGAACGCGGCGACGGCCGGCGCGCATATTATCACCATTCCGCCGCAATACCTGAGCAAAATGGCAGACCATAAATATACGCGGGAGACGGTCAAAGAATTTATCGCAGACGCGAAAAGCGCCCTGAAAATAATGGGGCAAGGGAAAACGTAGGCTGATTACAAACCCGACTGGCACGTAATTGAAAGGGACTTCCGTTGCCGAATACCCTGAATTCTGTATTTCCGAAATGACAGCATTATTTAAACCGGAAAACGTTATGGAAGTGATGACGATCACGAGCCGATTTGCTCAGGTCTGCGCGAAATCATAATTAGTCATTTTGTGACTTTTTCTGAAAAAGAAAATGGTACTAAATAGCTGTCCGTACCACGTGGCAAACATACCGATGTTTTACAGGATTTCGGATATATGCTACGCTAATTGTCATTAATTCTCAAGGAGCTTGGCATGGCTGAGGTTGAAATAGGAACTTATATTCAAAGTCTTTCAAATGAAGCTAAATCTGACTTGTCCCGAATTAGACAAATAGAAAGTTCCATTAAAACCACCGGATATTGGGAATATTCTTACGAATGGAGAATATCCAGTTATATAAAAATGCGAATTGAACCATATAACGATAAGGGAAATGGCAAACAATTTTATAAAGTGCAATTAACACGCGGTGATATTGAATTTAGTTGTTCCGCAAGGATAATAGAAAAGGCAAATGAATTCATTACCGTGTTTGAGCATTTCTCTATTGACCTGTGGTTTGCTCTGGGATGGCCTTCTTGAGCTAAAGAAAAACAAATAGACCTTTAGAACCTATTTATAGCTTAAGACTTGAATTAGTAACATTCATGAATTAGCTGCAGAAACGTACTCATGGAAGGGCAAACATCCCAATGTTTGTCAAGCCATAGATATTTAGATATAGTTATGCGATACCTTTCTCATTTTTTATAAAATCAAAATAAATAAGTCAATTATAGGATCAATGTCCAGTGATGAGTACTATTACTTGATACCTTTTGAATATATGATCGAGAAATGTATAAATAACACGTTTAAAACATAAAGTTTTCGTTATCCCATTTATTCTTGTATCCAGGTAAAGGATTCATTCCCTTCTTTTTCGAAATTAAGCGGGTTAAAATCCGAGGTTTTTTATCCCAATGAAAAAGGTTATCATTTAAATCTAACTTTCCGATGTTATTTTTGATATATGGTTCAGTATCAAATTGAATTTCCCATGCCTTCTTTTTATTACCTAAAAGGTTTGTCCCTTTCCTGAAATTACATTCAGTTATTTTAACTGGACCTGTAAACCATGCATCAAACATATCAACGTACCCATTAAATAACGAGTTTGATATTATTACTTGCGTATCTATGGTATTATGACCGCCACAACTCATAAGAAAAATGTTATTTTTAAATTCACAATTTTCTATTGTAATGCCAGATAAAAAATAACTTGCATAAAATGATGCGGATTTAATAATACAGTTTCTGAGTGTGATTTGTTTGTTGAAAAAAATATTTCCTGCGTCAAACGCTACGATTTCACAATTATCAAAAGTAATGCTGAAATCAATAAAGTCTTTAGTAGCCAGTTCTCGAAGTTCGATCAACTCTTTTATATAAACATCTTCGATGGTATAACCGAGTTTAATTTTTTTGTAAACATCACTAATGGGTAATACCGTTTTCTTCATTAAAAAGATTATCCTTTAATCATTTGTAAAACAGCCACATTATAGCACTAATGAGTTAATTTTTCTAAACAAACAACTGGCGGTTTCAGTCTCCATATAGATGTTAATTTATATATGAACCACTTCGGGATGTCTGCCTATAATTAAAGTTTATTGTAAGCATAGAGTGGAAGCTAGTCAAGAAACAATATCAAATTAAGTGCATATGGTAGAAAACAACTCACAAAAACCCCAAGGCACATACACGCTTCCTGTTATGGTACCTTTTGCTTTATGCGGTGCTGTATTGTCGATTGTTTTGGAAAATAATAAAGAAGCCATAAAACTGTCTGTTCAGCTCAAGGAAAACTGTAAACTGCCAGGGGCGCAAGAGAGAATTCGCGTTTACTCAGTCTAAACAGAATTGTTATTGTCCCACACATCGATCCCGAATTCTTTCAGTGTTTCTGCCAGCGCAGCCAGTGGCAGCCCCATCACATTATAGAAATCGCCCTCGATTTTTTCCACGATCACCGCACCCCTGCCCTGGATTGCATAAGCCCCGGCTTTGTCCAGCGGCTCCCCGGTCTGCACATAAGCCTCGATCTCTGCAGTAGATAGCGGTTTAATGTATACTTTCGTATCCACGGTGTGGGTTACCCGCCGGTGTGTCGCCGTGTCTAGCACTGTAAAACCGGTAATCACCAGGTGCGGTTTGCCGCTGATCGCCCGCAGCATTTTGACAGCTTCTTTTGCGGTGTGCGGCTTGCCCAGTATCTTGTCTTCGATTACGCCGATCGTATCCGCGGCAATGATCACCGCATCAGTATATTTGCCCGCTACCGCGTTAGCTTTATCGATCGAAATCCGCCGGACCAATTCATGCGGCTCCAGCCCTGCGCTGGCATCCTCGGCACAACCGCTTGGGTCAACCGTGAACTGGAGTCCGATTTTTTCGAGTAATTCTTTCCGCCGCGGCGATGCCGATGCCAGAATAATTTTTTTCATTTCTCAAACTGTTCCGACACTGCTTATCTTTTCGTTAATAAATCCGGATAATTGACCGAAAACCTACTTTGCCGCTATCTCCAGCAGCTTGATATCAAAGGTCAGGTCTTTCCCCGCCAAAGGAGAATTCCCGTCCAGAGTGACTGCCGTACCATCGATTTTAGTGATGGTGAAGATCGTAGTTGACCCGTCCGCGTTGCTCGATTGTAGTTGCATCCCTACTTGCGGCTCCGTATCCTGTGGTAACTTGCTTTTCTGCACTACCTGTACCAGGCTCTCGTCACGCGGACCGTATGCATCAGCCGCCGGGATTGTTACTGTTTTAGCATCTCCTACTTTCATGCCGAGAACGGCATTTTCAAACCCCGGGATCACCTGTTTTTGCCCGAGTGTAAATTGAAAAGGTGTTTTGCCAACGGAGGTATCGAAAACAGTGCCGTCAGCCAGTTTTAACGTGTAATCTACTTTAACCGTGTCTCCCGTCTGAGCGGTCGTATGCACACTGCCTGTTATTGCTGACGTTGATGTGGTTATAAGTTTGGTATTTACAGTCGTTGTAGAAGTCCCTTTGGAGCAGCCTGCCGCAAATAACATTGTGCCGAGCAGCAAAATTATCAATAAACCAGAGCATGTTTTCTTATTCAACTTCATTTCCAGATTCCTTCTATTTAGTCAATCAGTTCAACTTGAGTCGCACCGGCGCCGCCGCGCTGTGGGTCGGCAGGTCTCTGCGCTCTCACCAGCGGATGCCGGGATAAATACCGCCTCATCTCCTGGCGTAAAACCCCGGTGCCTTTGCCGTGAATAACCCAAACGCGATAGTGTCCGGCTTTGTACGCCTTATAAAGAAATTCATCGATCTTGGGTACAGCCTCTTCAACAGTTAAACGGTGGAGGTCTATCTCATCAACAGTCACTTTGGCCCCGGTATTACTTACAGATTTATTCGTTGTCATTCCCTGAATTATACCATGACCATTTATTCACTTGAGTTTTCGTGCGCTCTGCATCTCTAAAAGGAAGGCGAGAGGCCACGGCCCCTCGCCTTCCTTATTTTTTACTTTTATCCCGTGCAGTTTCAGTTACCGCTGTTGCCGTTATTGTTACCGTTGTTTGAACCCTGTCCTCTGCGGGGATAAACCGGGGTAGTTGGAATACTGGGAGTCTGCGGAGTAGTTCCGGAGGTCAGGTTCGCCGGCCAGGCGCCGAGCGTTACCTGCACTGTAGTGCTCTGTCCGTTGCGCAGTACCGTGAGGCTAACCTTGTCCCCAACCTGTTTGGTGCTGAGATAAGCTGACAGTTCGTCGACGCTGGCTACTGCTTTACCATCCACCGCGGTGATGACATCGCCGCCGGCCACCAGTGTGCCGTCAGTATTGGCGCTGCCCGCTTTTAGTCCGGCGCTCTCTGCCGGGCTGCCGGCAACTACCTGTACGATATAAACACCCTTACTGGCGGAAAGCTTTAGCGTGCTGGCGTTCGCCTGCGTTAATGCTGCGCCGCTGATGCCTAACCAGGGACGGCTGACTGTTTTGCCGGAGATTAGATCGGGCAATATTTTAGTTGCTAAATTCGAAGGGATCGCGAACCCCATGCCGTCCGCGCCGGTTGCGCCTATTTCTGCCGCAGTATTGATTCCAATAACGTTTCCCTGATCATCCAGCAAAGGACCGCCGGAGTTGCCCGGATTGATCGCTGCGTCGGTCTGCAACATCCCTCTGAGATTGCTGCCGCTGATGCTGCGGTTTAAGCCGCTGATAATACCCACGGTAATCGAATCCGTGTATCCTAATGGATTACCGATCGCAATGGCCATCTGGCCGGGTACGACCTGACTGGAATCGCCCAGTTTAAGCGGGGTGATCCCGCTGACCGCAGAAGGATCGATGCTGACCACAGCCATGTCATCGACTGGGTCGGTGCCGAGAACTTTACCGGTGACGGAATTGCCATTTGTCAGGGCAACCTGTACGCTGGTTGCGCCTTCAACAACATGATTGTTGGTCAGGATATGCCCCTGGGTATCTATCAGGAAGCCGGAACCCAGCGCCGCCTGGGTGGAACTCCCAAACCCTGTATTGACGGTTTGTGTTACATTGATTTCTACCACCGCCGGTGTCGCATTATTGTAGATTGAAGTTATGGTATCCTGACTGTACAACGTCGGCGCCGCGGATGTAGAATTAGCCACCAGGTGTACGCCGGTGCCAAGCGCGAAAGCAGCTCCTGCGAGGAGGAACGCTGCAAGTACAACGAGTATTTTGCCTTTGATTGTTTTCATATTCGTCTCCTTTTTGACTATTTTGCTGTTCTTCTTCGACTTTCTGACTTCAGTTTAACACTCTGAGATGAACTCTCAATTAACATTAAATGAACACTAGATGAACAGAAAAGGCGCCTGCCCTGGTGGATTCAGACAGACGCCCTTTCCTGAGAAATTGGGAGTGCCACGCTTCACAACCTCACGCTATTAATAGATAAAACACTTTTCCCTGATTAAAACTAACTCCCATTTCCGCTTTTACCAGTCTACCATCGTCACATGAACCGGTAATTAACCGATTATGAATTGAAAATGAATCACCAAATGAATACAAAAATTGTGCTTTTCATGTTCTATTCATCTTATTTATGTATAATGTAATTAAAGTGAAACTTTAGCAGGAGTCTATTATGCGCGTATTAGTGGTTGAGGACGAAAGGCGGCTTGCTAGTATCATCAAACGCGGACTGATCGAAGAAGGCTATGCGGTAGATACTGTTTATGACGGCGAAGAAGCGCAATATATGGCCGAAACCACCACTTACGATATTATTATCCTCGATATCATGCTGCCCAAAAAAGACGGCATCGCGGTCTGTAAAGACCTGCGCGCCAAGAAGATCAATACGCCCGTTCTGATGCTGACCGCGCGCGATAGTGTTGAGGACAGAGTGAAAGGGTTAGACTCCGGAGCCGATGATTATGTCATTAAACCGTTTGCTTTCAGCGAACTGCTGGCCCGTATCCGCGCTTTGCTGCGCCGTGAATCAATATCCAAAACACCGAAAATTCAGGTCGGAGATTTATCACTGGATACTCTTACCCGGGAAGCTTGGCGCGGCGACCGTAAAATAGACCTGACCACTAAAGAATACTCGATCCTCGAGTATTTTATGTCGCATCCTAACATGGTCATCACCCGCACTATGCTGGAAGAAAATGCCTGGGATTACGAATACGACAGTATGTCCAACATCATCGATGTATATATTAGAAGGCTGCGCCGGAAAATAGACGCAGATGATGAAAACAGTATGATCCAGACAATAAGGGGCGCAGGCTACCGCCTGAAAACAGCATGAACTTTTTTAAAAGTATCAGGACGCGGCTGACATTATGGTATCTCGTAGTGCTGGTTATTTTGCTGCTTTTATTCAGCGCCGTCACCTATGTCATTCTCGCCTATAATCTTTATCAGAATCTCGATTCCACCTTGCAGGCCCGTGCTAATGAGATAGGCACTTCTCCTTTTCGCATCTACAATGAACGGGCAAACGAAGTGTTTCTGGTTTTTGATTCCACTGGAACTTTGGTACAGCAATTCCCGGCCGGCATCCAACCCGCGAATGTTGACGATCTGGTAAAACAGGCTCTCTCAGGACATAGTGGATTCCTGACCACCGTCACCGCCGATAAACAGGGAATAAGATTATATGCGGCGTCGGTCAGACTTCCTTTTAACAGTATGGAAGTGATCGCCGTGGGGCAGTTAACTACAGGCATCACCGGTACGCTGGACACTTTCCGATATGTATTGCTTTTTGCCATTATCAGTGTCGTCATACTGGCAGGTTTAGGCGGGTTATTCCTGGCTAGCCGGGTGTTGAAACCGGTGGAACAGATCACCAAAACGGCGCAGGAGATCGAGGAAAGTGACCTGAGCAGAAGGATCACTGTAAAAAATGATGATGAACTGGGCAGGTTGGCTTCCACATTGAACGATATGATCGGCCGTCTGGAAGCAGCATTTAGCCGCCAGCGTCAGTTCACCGCCGACGCTTCCCACGAATTACGCACCCCGCTCGCGATCATGCAGGCGGAGGCAACACTGGCGCTTAGCAAGGAAAGGTCCGAAGCTGACTACCGTAAATCCCTGGAAACCATCTCCCAGGAATCGGCGTATATGTCTTCAGTCATCGGTAAATTGCTCTTCCTGGCGCGTAGCGATGCCGGTAAAGAACAACTGAATTTTGAAGACGTCGAACTTAAAGAATTGATCACCCAATTATCGACTAATGTTGAAGCCCTTGCCGCCGACAAAGGTATTAAATTCAGCGTCGACGCTCCTGAAAATCTGCTGGTTTACGGAGACAAAGTCAAAATAAGACAACTTTTTATCAATATCCTGGAAAACGCCGTCAGGTATACCCCTGAAGGCGGTTATATTTCGGTATCTATTTTGAAAAAAGACAAAAACGCAGTGATTGCGATTAGCGACACCGGCATCGGCATTCCCGCCGAACACCTGCCGCATATCTTCGAGCGTTTTTACCGCGTCGATAAAGCCCGCTCCAGAGCGGACGGCGGGGTTGGTTTGGGTCTGGCGATCGCTAAATATATCGCCGATTCCCACAACGGTAAGATCGAGGTCGCCAGCCAGATTGGCAAAGGCACCACCTTCACCATCACTTTGCCCTTGAAGAAAGAGACTCTCCCTCCCTCCAAAGGATGAATAAGGGAGAATAAGAAATTATTTCTATTAACTTTATAATCAAACTTAAATATTTCGCGGCTCCAATAAAAAAGGCCGGGAGTAAATTACTTCCCGGCCTTCTCTATTACACAAGCTCTTGCAGTAAGTTCTAAATCGCCATATGGATCGCCTGCGATGCCACAACAATCCATGTTATCAATATGGCGTTGAGGAAAGCCCCTGCATAAATGTGCCCTGTTTTCCGGTAAAAATAAGTATTCACCATTGCCACGATCGTAAAGATCGGCAGCAGCTGGAACGCAATGATCGAGAACAGGCTTTCGTTCACAAACAGCAGTGTCCCGCCGGCAAACAGCGGGATGTACTGAATCAGTAACATCACCACAAACCCGATCACCAGCAGCCCGAAATTGATCCACAGCTCCGCAGTGCGGCTGATCTCTTTGCCGTTCTTGCCCCGCGGTCGCAGCTGCCCGTGTAACGCCAGTGCCAGCACGATAAAGAAAGCCGTAAACGGAATCAGGTAACACAGGAAGATGCGGAACTGCAGCGCCGACATTGGTTTAATCGCGAAAATCCAGAAACGGTAATCGGTCTGGAAGAACCAGGCCGAGAAAATCAATGTCAGGTATCCCGCAAATGCCACCGCAGCTGCCAGCAGAAACGACTTGCCGATCAATTTCCAGCCGACGCCTTTAATGCCGCTGCCCCAACTGACGCCGTAGTCCCTGGCGGAAGCTTTCGCTTTGCGGTTTAGAACGAAATGCCACAGCAGGAAAAGCGCCAGTGAGATCGCGCCGGTCAGCAGCACCCAGATCAACAATTGCGTCGTGATATTTTCCGGGAACAGCTGGCTGGCCGCCATTTTCCAGGTGACAAAGTACTGTTTAAATGTGAAGAACGTCACTGCCGGTAATGCCGCAAAAATCACGGCGGCGATCCACCACCCGAAACCGGTCTGGGATTTTGGTTGCGCCGGCGCGGAATTCAAATCCTTGAAGAAATCACATTTCGCCAGCAACATACTGCCGACCGGGAAAAGTAACAGAATCATACCAATCAATGCGATCAGATTGCCGATTTCTTTCCAGTACCAGATCTGCACCGAGTGCTCGATGAATCTCCCGCCGGTCAGGGTCTGCTGGAACCAATCGATTGCTTCCCCGATCGCCGTATTGGAAATATGGTCTTCCGGATGAGTATTCGCAGGCATATATAATATGCGTGCGTTTCCAGCCGCGATCGAGCCGTAGAGCTGCCCGATCTGCACCGTATCGGTCGTCCCGAATTGCGCTTTTAACCGTATCGAATTCACAATATTAGCCGGTACATTCACATCGACGGGATCCAGCGGCTTGCCGGTCTTCGGGTCCGCGCTGCCCCACATCAGGTTGGAAAACTCATCGTATTTGGACAACACCACACAGAGATTACGCGGGTAAGTGGCGGTCCCGGCCGGAGCGCCGAAGACTCCTGTGCCCGAACCCTCTAACACAATGGATTGATACGCGGTGGGATTCAATGCCGCAACGATAGCGACGGCCCAGCCGCCCATGGAATGCCCTTCCAGTCCGATATTTTTCTTATCGACGATATCCAGACTGGAGAGATATTTGAAGCCGTCCGTGCCGCCAAAAGCATTGGCGAAAGCAGGTGGATCGGAATAGCCGTGCCCAGTTTGGTCGATTGCCAGAACAACATAACCGCGCCTGGCAAATTCAAGGGCAAAACCGTCTTGCGTTTCTCGTGTATTGATGTAGCCGTGGATGGCCAGAATGCCGGGGGCAGGGGTTTTTGCCGTAGCAGTTTTAGGAATGTACAGCAGAGCGCTGATCGTCAGGCCGTTGCTGCCGGTAAAGCGCACGTCTTTGATCTTCACTTTACCGAAATCTGTTTGAATGAGGTTTGCGAGCAGTCCACCGATAATGATCATCGCCAGGGCAATTGCGAGAATTATTTTAGTGCGTTTTAACATACTTTTATTCCCCCCTCTTAAATTGATACGGACATTGTGAAATGACGTACATCAGCGGGATGGAGAAAAGATAAAAAGGCACTCATGATTGGATGAAAGTGGACAACTGGTTTTTTGCCGATTCACCTCCTTGATTGGAAGATGTTTTACTGCGTTTGAGACAATTTAATCACGCCGAAATATTAAAGTCAAGGCCTGGTAATTTGAGCGGTTTTTCTCGTGGCTGTCCGGAAATAGCTATTGGAAGGATTTTACTGGATTCCTCCCGCATTTCCTTTTGGAAATTGTTAGAAGGGTGGGACTAATGTCGATCCGGTCGGCATGCCAAGGCGTGAATATTCGTTTTTGTCATTGTCGGGCTTGACCCGACAATCCAGCGAATTTCTGACAAACGCCATCTTCCAGATTCGAAGCAATGGAAGGTTAGTTCCCTCTCCATACCTATGAGAGAAGGGGTGAGGCGGTACATCATATAATCATATAACTCATCACTTGTAAAATAAAACTGATCGCCCATCTCCCTCCATTTTAGGGAGGGATTAAGGGAGAGTTATCAATCGCTATTCAAACCAGCCTTAATACCTATCCATCGCCCACCAATCGTCATTGCTTACCCGGATTCAAATTAATAGAAAGTTTATCCCCTCCAAAACTCTCTCCGGCCGGGAGCAAGATGACTAACCACCACGTATAATCTTCTTTTTGTCTTTATTTGAATTTGTTTCGGATTTTATTTTTTAATATTCTGATTTATTTCGGATTTCGATATTCGTATTTCGTGCTTTCTTGACTATTGATTATTGAAACTTGAATATTATTGAGCTAGAGCTGATCGTGGCACAGGCCTCCGTGCCTGTGGGTTTTTATTTTGTTTTTTGGCACCTTGAATTTATTTCAGATTTCGATATTCGTATTTCGTGCTTTCTTGAATATTGCCGCCGGTTGATTATTTTACTCTAAAACTATTAACTTCTATACTTTTCCCTTAACTTCGGCTTCTCGATCTTCCCTGTCGGATTCCGCGGCACTTTGCCGAAAAAGATCCGCCGCGGACGTTTGAAATGGGCCAGCCCCTGTGCGCAAAAATCGATCACTTCCTGTTCCGTTAATACCACACCCGGTTTGGCATCGATGATCGCGGCCGTGATTTCCCCAAGCCGCTCATCTGGGATACCGATGACTGCCGCATCGTATATCTTAGGGTGGGTGTGCAGTATTTCTTCGATCTCCACCGGATAAATATTTTCTCCGCCGGTAATGATGACATCCTTTTTCCGGTCCGTGATCCAGTAAAATCCGTCTTCATCGATACGCGCGATGTCGCCGGTGTATAACCAACCGTCTTTCAAAGTTTCCGCCGTTTTCTGCGGGTTTTTGTAATACTCCCGCATCACACCGGCCCCTTTCACGATAATCTCGCCATTTTGTCCCTGCGGCACGTCTTTGCCTTTATTATCAACGATGCGCGCCTGCCAGCTGTAGCCCGGCTTGCCGATCGCGCCTACTTTATGCTCATTTTCAATGCCGAGGTGAATGCAGCCGGGACCGGTCGATTCACTCAATCCGTAATTGGTGTCATATTGCATCTGCGGGAAATAGCGTTTCCAGTGTTTGATCAGGCTCGGCGGTACCGGTTGTGCGCCGATATGCATCAATCGCCAGCGGGAGAGATCATAGTCCTTCAGCTTCAGTTCGCCCTTCTCCAGCGTCACCAGGATGTCCTGCGCCCACGGCACTAATAACCAGACAATAGTGCCTTTTTCCTTATCAACTGTCTCCAGGATCAATTTCTGACTGATCTCCGTCAGTATTGTGGCGCGGCTGCTAGTCAATAGGCTGCCCAGCCAGTGCATCTTGGCGCCCGTATGATACAACGGCGGTATCAGGATAAAGTTATCCTCGTGCGTCTGATGGTGGTGTTTTTGCTCTAATATCGCGGCGAATTCCATGTTGGCATGGGTTAAAACAATCGGTTTGGGCTCGCCGGTTGTGCCGGAAGTAAAATAAAGTCCGCAAACATCTTCGCCGGTTATTTTAACTTCAGGACGTTTCGGCGAAGATTGCTTGACTACCTCCGCGAATAATTCCAT
>Ga0302322_100004689_pt1 | contig 11914 bp, 13 predicted proteins | sample Fen_T0_2_FD_203757 | JGI IMG/M metagenome (GOLD analysis project Ga0302322, IMG submission 203757) | Peat permafrost microbial communities from Stordalen Mire near Abisko, Sweden - Fen_T0_2 | ecosystem: Environmental > Terrestrial > Soil > Wetlands > Permafrost | place: Sweden: Abisko... | reverse complement strand
GCTCGGCGGCCACCGGCACAGCGCCACGCTCACGGCCGGTCGGCCGGGCGTGCTGCACGGGAGCCTGAGCTACCTGCTGCAGGATGCCGACGGCCAGGTGTCGCCGGCACACTCGGTGTCAGCCGGCTTGGATTATCCCGGCGTGGGCCCGGAGCACAGCTGGCTGCGCGACAGCGGGCGCGTGCGCTACGAAACCGCGGACGACGCCGAGGCACTGGCGGCGTTCCAGGCGGTCTGCCGGCTCGAGGGGATCATCCCCGCGCTGGAGACGGCTCATGCGTTCGCGTGGCTGCTGCGCCAGCGCGGGAAGCGGTCGGCTGATGCTTCGGTGCTCGTCTGTCTCAGCGGACGCGGGGACAAGGACGTGGCCCACGTCGCGTCGATCCTCGGGGAGAAGGCGTGACCGCCGGCCCGAACGAGATGATCCTGCCAACCTCACAGGTCTCCGAACTCATCCAGAGCCTGGTGAAGGCGCTCCGCGCCTTCCAGATGTACCTCCCCAACAACCCGATGTACCAGCGCGCGAGCCAGAACGTCCGGTCCGGGTTCACCCCGATATGGCCGGTGCTCGACGACCTCGTGCTGCAGGTGGCGGAGACGGACTTCATCTGGGAAGAGCAGGTGGTGTATCACCAGCTCACCAAGACCGAGAGCCTGGCCTGGACGCTGTACAAGGACGGGATGCGGTTGCTCACCCTGCGCAAGGGCGTCGAGGAAGAGGAGATCGTCCGGTTCCTCGAGGTCGTGAACCGTGCGCGGTTCATGCAGCAGGATGCGAGCGATGACCTGCTGACGCTGCTGTGGGAACAGGAGTTCAACCACATCGCGTATCGCTTCGTCGAGGGCTTCGGGGACGAGGTCGTGCCCGAGGCACTGGGGGCGATGGGGGGCAACACCGCCACGTCGGCGGCGCAGGTGCAGCAGCAGGTACGCGAGGAGGCGCCGCCCAAGCCGGGCGGGATCGTCGACCTCGAGGACTTCGACAGCACCTTGTACTTCCTCGACGAGAACGAGATCGCCATCGTGGCGGAGCAGCTCCGCCAGGAGTATGAGCGCGACGCGCGGGCCAGCGCCCTCGCCGCGCTCTACGACATCTTCGAAATGGAATCGGAGCGGGCCATCCGCGACGAGATCATCGGGGTCCTCGAGACGCTGCTGCCCAACCTCCTCAATGCCGGCGAGTTCCGCGCCGTCGCGTCGGTCATGCGCGACGTGCGCTCGCTGGTGCAGAAGGCGCCGCACCTCTCCACCGAGCTGCGCGACCGGCTGCTCGCCTTCGAGGCCAAGCTCAGTGAGCCCGAGATCGTGCGCCAGCTGATGGTGTCGCTCGACGGGGCGGCGGCGCTTGCCGGCGACGAGGACGTCACCGAGGTGCTGCGCGAACTCCACCCATCGGCGCTCGGGGCCATCGTCACCTGGCTGCCGACGCTCGGCAATGCCCATGTGCGCGAGCTGCTGGAGCAGGCGGCCGACCGCATCGCCGCGAGTTCGCCGGCGGAAGTGCTGAAGTTGCTGCGCGACCCCAATAGCACGGCCGTGAAGGAAGTCGTCGAGATGTGCGGACGGCTCAAGTTGCAGGGCGCGGTGCCGGGGCTGGGCGAGACAGTGCGCTCGCCCGACCCGGCGGTACGCCTCGCCTCGGTGCTGGCCCTCGCCGAGGTGGCGTCACCCGGTGCACTGACCGCCATGGAACTTGCGATCGACGATGACGATCGGTCGGTTCGCCTGGCGGCCGTGCGCGCGATGGGCGCCCGCGGCATCCGCAACGCCCTGAAGCGCATCGAGCCTGTCATTCTCGGCAAGTCGGAGCGCAAGGATCTCGACCTGACGGAAAAGATGGCCTTCTTCGAGGCCTACGGCGCCATCGCCGGGCCCACGGCCATCTCGACGCTCCAGAGCATGCTGCTGACGCGGGGCATCCTGGGCTACAAAGCGGGACCGGAGACGCGCGCCTGTGCCGCGGTGGCGCTGGGGCGGATCCGCACGCCGGAGGCCAGGGCGGTGCTGCAGAAGGTGGTGGATGACAAGGACCTCGTCGTCCGCCAGGCCGTGAGCCGCGCGCTCAGGGGCCAGCCGGCGTGAGCACTGGCATGCCCGGCCAGCGCCAGGGCGAACCGCCGTCCCAGGACGGCGCCCTGCGCACGGCAGGGCGCGGGCTGCTGCTCGACCTGTATGCGGCACTCCGAAGCCTCAAGCTGTATCCCGTCGAGAATGCCACGGTGCAGAAGTCCCTCGATGACCTGCAGGGGACGGCCGTCACCATCCTGCGCACCGAGAGTGAGGTGGAGATCCGGCTGGCTGGCGACTTCATCTTCATCAACCAGACACGCCTCCGCCTGGAACTCGACAACTACGCTTCGTTCAGCCAGATCCTGGCGCAGTTCCGCGCCTATGAGATCGGTGTCGTGCGCGTGCACCCCGGGGTGGAGCGGCGGGAATGGCAGGCCTTCCTGAGCGTCCTGCTCAGCCTGCAGCCGCGGGCGGGTGTGGAGGGGGTGTACGAGGAAGTGCGCAGCCGCCTCGAGGGGGCGGGGGTTACCCACCTCGAGATCGAACTGGCCCAGCCGAGCGAGGAGAACCTCGAGGACCAGGAGCGGCAGAAGGAGGTCGCCAAGCGCACCTATGCCCAGGGCGTGGCGGTGACGCGCGAGGTCATCACCAGCATCCGGATGGGTCGCGCCAGTGGTGCCAAGAAGGTGAAGCGCGCCGTGCAGATGATCGTGGACCAGGTGCTGAACAACGAGACCTCGATCGTGGGCCTCACCACCATCCGCGACTACGACGAGTACACGTTCACCCACTCGGTGAACGTCTGCATCTTTTCGGTGGCGCTGGGGAAGAAGCTCAGCCTGAGCCGCCTGCAGCTGTACGACCTCGGCATGACGGCGCTCATGCACGATCTCGGCAAGGCCCGCGTGTCGCACGAGATCCTCAACAAGACGACGAGCCTCGACGATAACGAGTGGAAGGCGATGCAGGCGCATCCCTGGCTCGGGGGACTCACCCTGTTCGGATTGCGGGGGTATGACGAGATCCCGTACCGGGCAATCCTGGTGGCTCACGAGCACCACATGAAGACGGACCTCACCGGCTACCCGAAGCCGATCCGCCCGCGCCAGCTCGGGTTCTACTCGCGCATTGTGGCCGTGGCCGACGGGTTCGATGCGGCGACCACGCGGCGCAGTTACCAGACGATCCCGATCGAGCCGGACCAGGTGCTGCGTGAAATGTGGGAGAACCCGAAACGCGGCTACGACCTGATCCTGGTGAAGGCGCTGATCAACCTCATCGGGATCTACCCGGTCGGGACGTGCGTCATCCTCGATACCCTCGAAGTCGCAATCGTATATGCACCCAATCCCGACGCAACGCTGCTCAACCGTCCGCTCGTGCGGATCGCGATCGACGTGAATGGCGGCGCGGTGCCGGCGCCGGGCACGCTCGTCAACCTGGCGGACCAGGATGGGCCGGGACACTTCGTGCGGTCCATCGTGAAGGTGACCAACCCCACGCGCTATGGCCTCACGGTCGGGAACTACTTTGTCTGATGCGCCGATCGCGGCCGCCTGGGCCCGACTGCGGGCCGCCCGCCGGCCCGGACTTGTTACCTACCTTACGGCCGGATTCCCCAGTTACGAGGTGAGCCGTGAGGCACTGCAGGTTGCCGACGGCCTCGCCGACATCATCGAGGTGGGTGTGCCCTTCAGCGATCCGCTGGCCGACGGGCCCACCATCCAGCGGAGCACATTCGCCGCGCTGGAGCAGGGAATGACGTTGCCGCGCACCCTCGAGCTCGTGGAGCAGGCGCGCCTGTCACGCCCGGTGGTGATCTTCAGCTACCTCAATCCGATCCTGCGCTACGGCATCGAGTCTTTTCTCCGCGACGCGGCCAGCCTCGGCATTGCGGGCCTGCTCCTCACTGACCTTCCATCGGGAAGCGATCCCGACATCGAGCAGCAAGTGCAACGCAGTCCTCTTGACCTGATCCGCCTCGTGGCCCCCACCACCCGTCCCGAGCGCCTCGCCCGGTCCGTCGCCGGGGCGCAGGGATTCCTGTACCTCGTCTCCCGTCTCGGGGTCACCGGCGCGAGCACGACACTGGCCGGCGATCTCGAGGCCTCCATTGCCCGGGTGCGCGCGGCCTCACCCCTGCCGATTGCCGTCGGCTTCGGCATCTCGACGGCGGAGCAGGCGGCGAGGGTGGGGCGGCTTGCCGATGGTGTCGTGGTGGGGAGCGCGCTGGTCGATCGACTGGCGGCAGATGGCGTGACCGGCGTGCGTGACCTGCTTTCGAGCCTGCGAGGCGCAGTGGATCGCACCGAGGCTGCCGCATGAGCCAGAGCCTCAATCGCGTCATCGACCTGTACGCCCGCTTTCTCGCCATCGGCGGGATCGGGCTGGCTGCCGCGGTGCTGCTCACCGACCAGCGGTTCATCAGCGCGCCGATCTCGAGCCTCGCGCTCATCGCAGCGGTCACCTTCCTCCGTGCCTATCCCGTCCGCCTCAGCAAGTACTCGTACCTCACCCAGGTGGCGGTGCCGGTGCTGGTGGGGGCCCTGGCCGTGGGACCGTCATCGGTGGTGCTCGCGATCCTGGTGGGTATCATCGCCGCGGACACGATCTGGCTGCGCAAGTCGCAACGGGTGGCGTTCATCAACGCCGGGCGCGAGGTCATCGCGTTCGCCTGTGCCTTCGGCGTGTACGCCGCGGTGATGCAGGCGAGCGGCAACCCGGGCCTCTCGCTCGACTTCCTCCCGGCGGGATTCAGCCTGGTCGCGATGTACTTCCTCGCGTCCCGCTCCCTCTTCTACTTCACGATGCTGGTGCGCGGCAAGCTGGAGCAGGTGGAGCAGCTGCTGATCCTGCGCTGGGAAGTCGTGTCGATGCTGCTCTCGCTGGGCGCCTGCGTGGTGGTCATCGCGGCACTGCAGTCGCTCTCGCCGGCGGGATGGGTGGCGGTGGCCGGCGTGCTGACGGCGATCGGCATGCTCACGAAGCGGATCCTGGAAGAGGCGATTGCCGCCGAGGACCTGAACAAGATTCACCTGATGGAGTCGGCAATCACCGGGAACGCCGGCCTGCACGGTTCGTTCGAGCAGATCGAGCGCCTGGCCTACCGGCTGCTCGACTGGGGCGACTACCGGGTCTGCCGGTGGAACGGGGCCGAGGTGACACTGGCCTACCGTGGGCGGATCGGTCGGCCGAACCGCGAGCGCCTCATCCCCGAGCTGGCGACGTTCCGCCGCGAAGTGGTGGCCACCGCGCGGCCGGTCATGATCCGGGATGCCGGGCGCGATCCGCGCATCAGCGCTCCGGATCCCGATGTGCAGAGCATCCTCATCTATCCGGTGCGCTTTGGTGACGACCTGCTCGGCACCTTCGAGATCGATCACTTCAAGCGGAATGCGTACGGTCCCAAGGACCTGTCGGCGGTAAGCACGATCGCGGCACAGGTGGCAACGGCGATCCACATCGCGGAGTTGCGCCGCCCGCTCGTCAGCACGGTCGAACAGATCAGCCAGCAGGTCGCAGCGCTCGCGCGGGCCACCGAGTCGCTGCGTACGTCGGCCGCGGCGCTGACCCAGGCGTCGGGCGCCATCCAGCGCACGGTGGCGGAGCAGGATGCCTTCGTGCGCGGTGGCCTCGACGCCACGGCAGCGCTCGCGCGCGATTCGCAGGCCATGACAGACCAGGGGGCCGCGGCGGCGAAGACGAGCCGGGACGCGGCCGAGGTCGCGATGCAGAAGCGGATCGTCATTGGCGACGCCATTTCGAGGCTGGTGAACCTCAAGGAGTTTGTGGCCGACAGTTCGCACCAGGTGGCGGCACTGGGCGAGGTGACTCGGCGCATCACCGGTTTCATCGGCACGATCCGCGAGATTGCCGACGCCACCAACCTCATCGCGCTCAACGCGGCCATCGAGGCGGCTCGCGCCGGCCGCGAGGGACGCGGGTTCGCCATCGTCGCGGAGGAAGTGCGGAACCTCGCCGCGCAGAGCCTGCACGCGGCCCGCGAGGCCGGCACCCTGGTCAGCGAGATCGGCGCGCAGGTGGAGAGTGTCACCAGCCAGATGCGTCGGGGCCAGGAAATCGTCGGTGGCGTGGAAGAGCTCAGTACCGATGCGGCCACCGCCCTCGATGCCATCAGTCGGGCAACCAGCGAGGCAGGCGAGCATGCCAGCCGCATTGCCGAAACGGCCACGCAGCAGCGGCGCCAGGTCGACACGCTCTCAGGCCAGATCGAGCGCGTCGCCATGGTGGCCCGGCGGGCGAGGGAAGAGTCCAATGCGCTGACGGAACAGGCGACGAGCGCGGCGCGGGGGCAGGCCGACCTCGAGGGGGCAATCCGTGAACTGGGCGAAGTGGCGACCGAACTGCAGCGCATCGCCCGCCACTTCGCCGTCGATCATTGAGCACTGCCGGGCCGGCGCGCGTCTTCATAGCGCTCGGCAGTAACCTGGGCGACCGGGAGGGCTATCTTGCCGCGGCGCGCGCGGCGCTGGGCGCCCTTCCGGGAACGCGGGTGCTTCGTGGCTCATCAATCGAGGAAACGGTGCCGCTGGGAGAGATGGATCAGCCATCGTACCTGAACCAGATGCTGCTGCTGGAGAGCACGATGCCGCCGCGCGCGCTCATGCATGCCGGCCAGGCGATCGAGGAAGCCAACGGCAGGGTACGGCTTGCCCACTGGGGCTCGCGTACGCTCGACATCGATATCGTCCGCTATGGCGACCTGTCGCTGGCGGAGCCCGACCTCGTCCTGCCGCATCCCGGGCTCGCCTTGCGCGAGTTCTGGCGGCGCGAAATTGCGGAGCTCGAGAACCATGAGCGCTGAAGCCCGTCCGCGCAGCATCCCCGACCTGGTCGCGCTCAAGGCGGCCGGCCGGCCGATCGTGATGGTCACCTGCGCCGACGCCACCTTCGCCCGGTTGCTCGACGGCGCCGGCGTGGATGTGCTGCTGGTGGGCGATTCGCTGAACACCGTCGTGGCGGGGCACGCGACGACGCTCAGCGCCACGTTGCCCCAGATGCTGTATCACGCCGCGGCCGTTCGGCGCGGCGCGCCCACGGTGCCGATAGTGGTCGACCTTCCGTTCCTCACCTACCAGGTGAGCATCGAGGAGGCCATACGTAACGCCGGTCGCGTGCTTGCCGAGACCGGCGCGAACGCCGTGAAGCTCGAGGGCGGGGAAGCGATGGCACCGACCGTCCGCGCACTGGTCGAGCGTGGCATTCCCGTGGTGGGGCATCTCGGGCTGCTGCCGCAGTCGGTCCAGGCGTCCGGTGGCTACAAGGTGCAGGGGCGGGAGGCGCGCGCTGCCGAGCAGCTGGTACGGGACGCGAAGACCCTCGAGGAGGCGGGCGCGAGCATGCTGGTGCTCGAGCTGGTGCCGGCGGCGCTGGCGAAGCGAGTGACGAAGGCGGTGGGCATCCCGACGATTGGCATTGGCGCCGGCGCAGACTGCGATGGACAGGTGCTGGTCCTCTACGACCTGCTGGGACTCGACGATCGCTTCAATCCGCGCTTCCTGCGCAAGTACGCCGATCTTTCCGGTGCCGTCAGGACTGCGGTGGAGGGATTCGGCGCGGAAGTGCGGCAGCGAAAGTACCCCGGCAGGGAACACAGCTTCGAGTGACCTGCGGGAATCCATCCCACCAATGATCGAACTCACCACCATTCCCGAGCTCAAGGCCTGGGTCGGAACGACCCGCGCGGCCGGTCGGCGCATCGGCCTCGTACCCACCATGGGCGCGCTGCACGAGGGCCACCTCGCGCTGGTGGATGCCGCGCGCGCCGGCAGCGACGCGGTGGTCATGAGCATCTTCGTCAACCCGACACAGTTCGGCCCGAATGACGACCTGAGCCGCTATCCGCGGGACCTGGCGCGCGACCGGGCGCTGGCGGCGGCTCGCGGGGTCGATGTGCTCTTCGCACCCAGCGTCGAGGCGATGTACCCCGAGGGGGCCGAGGTTCGCGTGGTGCCCGGCAGGGTCTCGGTGCGATGGGAAGGCGAGTTCCGGCCGGGACATTTCGCCGGCGTGCTGACCATCGTGGCGAAGCTCCTGCACCTGGTGGAGCCGGAACGGGCCTGGTTCGGCCAGAAGGATTTCCAGCAGGCAACGCTCATTCGCCAGATGGTGCACGACCTGGATTTTCCGCTGTCGATCGCGGTGGTTCCCACGGTGCGTGAGCCGGATGGACTGGCCCTCAGCAGCCGAAATGCGTTTCTCTCAGCTGCAGACCGGGAGCAGGCGCTCGGGCTGAGCCGGGCACTTGGTGCCGCCGCCGCCGCGTTCGCGAGCGGTGAGCGTGGTGCCGCGGCACTGGAGCGCGTCATGCGCGGCGGGCTGGCGGTCCATCCGGGCGTCGAGGTCGAGTATATTGCAGTGGCGGATCCCCGGACGCTGGAGCCAGTGGCACGCACCGAAGATGACACCGTCATCCTCATCGCCGCCCGGGTCGGGTCCACGCGGTTGATCGACAACGTGATCCTGAGCAAGGGGCTCTGATATGCAGCGGCATCTCATGAAGTCGAAAATCCACCGGGCCACGATCACGTCGGCGGACCTGCACTACGAGGGGTCGCTGACCGTGGACGAGGACCTGCTGGACGCCGCCGACCTGGTGACGTACGAAGAGATCCAGGTCGTGAACGTGAACAACGGCTCGCGGTTCTCCACCTATGTCATTCCCGGGCCGCGCGGCTCGGGCGTCATCCAGCTCAACGGTGCCGCGGCCCGCCTCGGCATGCCCGGTGACCTGGTCATCCTCATTTCGTACGCCGTGTTCGACGCGAAGGAAGCGGAGCGCCATAATCCGCGCGTGGTATTCGTCGACGCCAAGAACCGCATCGTCCGTCCGCCGCTCCGCGCCCAGGGCTGACCCCGGCACCGGTGTCCCGCCCCGCACGCCCGACGCCGCCTTCACTCCGGCCCACCATTCCGATGTGGGCCGCGATGTCACCCGAGCGACTCGAGCACACCATCCGCGTCGCCGAGCTCGTCTCCGAGTGGGCCGACGCCATGCTCATCCACGATAGTGAGCGCAACCGTTGGCTCCGGGCGACATGGCTGCACGATGCCATGCGCGATGCGCCAGATGCTGATCTCGAGCAATGGGCGTCGTCCACTCCCGGTCCCGTGGCACTGAAGCATGGACCGGCCAGTGCGGCGCGGGCCAAGGCCGAGGGCGAGATTGATCGCGGGGTGCTCGACGCGGTCCGGTATCACTCGCTGGGTCTCGCCGAGTGGGACATGGTGGGGCGAGTGCTGTACTGTGCCGACTATCTCGAGCCCGGCCGTGAGTTCCTGCGCGACGAGCGGGCCGACCTTGCCGCCCGCCTGCCCACGGACATGAGCGGTGTCCTCCGCGAAGTGGCGCGCGCTCGCATTGCCCACTCCATCAGGTCTGGCTGGACCCTTCCCGAGCCTACCGTACGATTCTGGAACAGCCTCGTCGCCTCACGTCCCGCATCCTGAAGCTCGTCGCAGCGCTCCTGCTCGCGGCGGGCCTTGGCGCGGGGATCTACTATCTCCACTCCCGGCCCGAACTGGTCGAGGGCCACGCGTTCGCCGTTCCACCGAGCACCGATCGGGTGGTGGTGGAAGTGCTGAATGGCACCGAGACCTCCGGGCTCGCGCGGGTGGGCGCGCGTGAATTGCGGAAGGCGGGCTTCGACGTCGTCTACCTGGCGACGGCGCCGGCCGTCGAATCGACGACGGTACTGGTGCGCCGTGGTGACGTGGAATCGGGTGAGCGGGTACGGAAGGCGCTCGGTTCGGGGAAGGTGAAGACCGCGCGCGACTCGACGCGGCATGTGGACGTGACGGTCATCCTCGGGCCGGACTTCCGCGGTCCCGACGAGGTCCATCCATAGGGCGCGCGCCGAGCTAGCGTCGACTGATGAGCAGCACCCCGGCAATGACCAGCAGTCCCCCGCACAGTCGAGCGGGCGTGAGTGCCTGCTGGGAGAAGCCGGCCCAGCCTCGCGCGTCGAGCACGAGCGACGTGGTCATCTGCCCGGCCACGATGGAGGCGATGAGCGCGGCGGCCCCGAGCTTGGGTGCGAGCACCACGGCTGCACCGATATAGAGTGCGCCGAGCAGGCCGCCCGACCAATACCACCAGGGAATGCCGGCCAGCGTTACCGCCGACGGCATCCGGGCGCGCACCGCGAGGCAAACCGCGGCAAGGGCCACGGTACCAACCGCGAACGACGCGAAGGCCGCGAGCACAGGGTGTCCGAGTCCGGTGCGGAGTTGTGCGTTGACGCCGGCCTGCACGGGAAGCAGCATGCCGACGAAAACGGCCGCGAGAACGAGGAGTGGCATGTCAGGTTCCGATCCGCTGCCTGGCGTCATTGTGAGCCTCGGTGACGGACACGAGGCGCCCTGCGCGGGCGAGTCCCTTCGGTGGCATGGCGCCGTACAGCGCCTCGTACTGTCCAGCCCGCACGAGGAAGGTCTCGTGCCAGATGCCCACGTCGCCGCTGCTGGCACGCACATGCTTGTTGAATGACGTCCAGGCCGGCCAGTGGTTGCGCTTCGAGTTGCGTGCGTAGGCCTCGAGGTGGTCGAACGACCGCCAGTACTGGATGATCGTTCCGAAGGAACCCTCCGTGGCCAGGCAGCCGCAGTCGGGGTCCGCTGCGAGCTCGCGCAGCATGCGCGGCATCGCCATGGCCACCGGCCACCACTTGTGCACCTTCCACCAGCGATTGATGCGCATGCCGATCAGGAAGACGACGAAGTCGCCGTCGATCTCCGCAGTCATGCGGCCCGGGATCACATTCGACATCGCCAGCTCCTCGAGTAGGTCCTGGCCGCACGGCATGCGTATCTGCGCCGACGGGACGGAACTGCAGCACCAGCGCGGTTCATCTTCCTACTTGTCCGGGACCGCGACGATCGCCTCCACCTCGACGAGGAACTCGTCGCGGAAAAGTCGCTGTACCTCGACGGTGGTACTGGCCGGCGGCGCGGTGGGGCTCACGTAGCGGTCGCGCACGTCGAGGTACGCCTGCGACTTGGCCATGCTGGTCAGGTAGGCGTTGAGCTTGATCACGTCCTTGAAGGTGGCGCCCGCGGCCGCGAGGGCCACCTTGAGGTTCTCGAACACCTGCGTGGCCTGGGCCGTCATGTTGCCCACCCCGATGATCCTTCCTGCGCTGTCGAGCGCCACCTGACCGGAGATGATCACGAGCCGCGTGCCGGCGGGCACGTCGACCAGGTGCGAATAGCCCCGTGGCGTCGAGAGTCCGTGCGGGTTGATGAACGCCGGTGCGGACTGGGCGGCGAGGGGCACCGCGGTGGCGGTGCAGAGGCAGATGCCGATCGACTTGAGCACGCTGAGGTTCATCGACGGTTCCGGTTGCAAGGGTTGTCGGTAGTGTCGCCAGCCACGGGCTACACGAACTTCGATTCAACGATCGCCAGGATCGCGGCCTCGCGCTCGGCCGCCGCGCGCTCGAGCTGGGCGCCCGCCGACAGGATTTCATCGAGCCTGGCCTTGTCCTTCACGCCGCCGGCATTGGTGCGGACGTTGAGCCAGGCCCCCCGAACGGCCGCGCGGGCGCAGATGGCGCCGACGCCGGCGTCGGAGGCGGACGCGGGGTTGCCGGTTTCAGCCATCGCCGCCAGCAAATCGAAGGCCTCGAAGGCCGTGCGCATTACCTGCCACGGCACTTCGAGCGCGCCGAAGTTGGCGGCCGCGAGCGCCGCCGCGCGAGTTGCCTTCTCTTCAGGCGTGCCCTTGGGTAGCCCCAGGGCCGTCATGACCCGTTCGAACGCGATCGTATCCTCATCCACCAGCCGGAGCAGGTCGTCCTTGAGACGCTGACCGCGCTCTGCCCATTGCGAGAACTCCTGCCAGCGTTCGTCCCAGCCGCGCTTGTGAGCCGACAGGTTGGCCACC
>Ga0302322_100004688_pt1 | contig 11914 bp, 14 predicted proteins | sample Fen_T0_2_FD_203757 | JGI IMG/M metagenome (GOLD analysis project Ga0302322, IMG submission 203757) | Peat permafrost microbial communities from Stordalen Mire near Abisko, Sweden - Fen_T0_2 | ecosystem: Environmental > Terrestrial > Soil > Wetlands > Permafrost | place: Sweden: Abisko... | reverse complement strand
CGCTGACGGCGCGGTTCACGGCCCAGGACGCGCCGATGATCTTGAACGCCGGCAGCCCGAAGCAACGGGACTGGTCCTTGACGAGCAGAGTGCCGACGCCGACCTGCCGGGCGAGTTCGCCGGCGCTCACCAGCGGCGCCGGCGCGTACCCCGGCATGCCGCGATGGAAGGCAAGCGGGTGAGGCGCCGGAAGTGCGTACCGCCCCGGCACCCTCTCGACCGCGTGGTTGATCACGAAGCGGATCACGGGCGCGCCTCAGGCATACGTTCCTCCGCGAGTGTGCTCACGGCGCCCGGCCGGGCGCGATTTGGCATTCTAGCAGGCATTTCGTCGTGCTATAGTGCCGCGCATCGGCTGATGTGCGCGGGGCGCGCCATCAGGCTCCGTCTGAAAGGACCGGCTCATGCACGGACGCATCAGGCTCTCCCCGGCAGGGACGTTCGCCGGCGCCATGTTCCTTCTCATCGCACTCGCGTTCGCCCTGAGCGCCTGCGGCTCGGGCTCGTCCTCCTCCTCCGCCACCTCCGCGAGCTCCGGCGACTCCGGCAAGCCGGTCAAGGGCGGCACCATGCTCGTCAGCTACATGAGCGAGCCGCAGAACCTCGACCCGGCCGCCGACTGGGAGGGCAACGGCTGGTCGATCGAGCACTGCCTCTACAACACGCTGCTCACCTACGCGAGCGGCACCGGCAGCGCCGGCACCAAGCTCGTCCCCGACATGGCGACGGAAGTGCCGACCACCGCCAACGGCGGCATCAGCGCCGATGGCAAGACCTACACGTTCCACCTGCACAAGGGCATCAAGTTCGCGCCGCCGGTCGATCGGGAGGTCACGTCGGCCGACGTCAAGTACTCCATCGAGCGCATGATGAGCCCGGACACACGTCCCGTGCCGCCGGGCACCAGCTTCTACCTGCGCATCCAGGGCGCCCCGGAGTTCAACGCCGGCAAGGCCAAGAGCATCACCGGCATCAAGACCCCCGACCCGTACACGGTCGAGATCGACCTCAGCAAGCCCGACGCGACGATCCTCTACTCCCTGACCATGTCGTTCTGCGACGTCGTGCCCAAGGAGTGGGTCCAGAAGCAGGGCAACAAGTTCGTGCGCAACCCCCTGGGCACCGGCCCGTACATGGTGGACCACTGGTCGCCGGGCGCGGTGCTCGTGCTCAAGCGCAACCCCAACTGGTTCGACTGGCGGGGCTACCCCGAGGCGTGGGCGGACGGCATCAAGTTCACCTTCGCGGTCAACCCGCAGACGGCGCTGCTCCAGCTCAAGCGGGGCGAGAACGACGTGCTCGGCGATTACATCCCGCCGAGCGACTACGTCAGCGTCACGCACGACCCGCAGTGGAAGAGCCAGGTCGCGAACGAGCCGGCCATCGCCATCGACTACCTGTTCATGAACGTCACGATGAAGCCGTTCGACAATCCCAAGGTGCGCGAGGCGGTCGCCTGGGCCATCGACCGCGACAAGCTGATCAAGCTCATCTCCGGCGCGGGCAGCCGGCTCGACCAGATTTATCCGGCCGGCCTGCCAGGCCACGTCGACGGCGCAGCCGGCGTGTTCGGCGGCTACGACGTCGCCAAGGCCAAGCAGTTGCTCACCGACGCCGGCTACCCGAACGGCTTCTCCACCACCCTCTACTCGCACAACGTCGACCCGTGGCCCAAGGTCATCCAGTCGATCCAGTACGACCTCAAGCAGATCGGCGTCACGGCGTCGGTCAAGCTGGTCAACCGCTCCACCTACTGGACGCTCATCAGCCTGCCCGGCAAGACGGCGATCGGCCTTCAGGACATGTGGCAGGACTTCCCCGACCCATCGGACTTCCTCGTCGCCGGCTTCACCAAGAGCAACGCCGTGCCCAACGGCCTGAATCCCAGCTACTGGTGGACGCCTCAGGTCGAGAAGCAGATGGCGCAGAGCTTCTCGATGACCGACGCCACCGCGCGCATGGCCCTCTTCGACACCATGCAGCAGGAGATCATGGCCGCCAACCCGGCGGTGCCGCTCTACCAGCCCAACGTGAACTCGGTGTTCTCCAAGCGCACCCACGGCTGGTACCTGCACCCGGTGTGGATCTTCGACTTCCTCGACTACTGGCTGAGCGCCAAATAGCGAGTGGACGCGGACGCATGCGTGGCGTGGTCGAGCAGACATGGGGCTGGGACGACGCATGACCTCGCCTGCCACCAGCGGCGCGCAAAGAGACGCGAAGGAGAAGCGCTCGTCGCGGCGCGCCATCCTCGAGTATGTCGGCCTCGCGGTCGTCGCCGTCGCGGTCGCGCTGCTCATCCAGGCGTTCCTCGTCAAGCCGTACCGCATCCCGTCGCCATCCATGGAGGACACCCTCCTGATCGGTGACCGCGTGCTCGTCGACCGCATCTCGTGGCGATTCTCGGACCCCAGTCGCGGCGACATCGTCGTGTTCCACTCGCCCATGCCCGGCCCAGTCCTCATCAAGCGCGTCGTCGGGATGCCCGGCGACACCGTCTCGCTCAAAGATGGCGCCGTGTACATCAACGGACAGAAGCTCGATGAGCCTTACGTCAGGAGAGTGGACGGCCGCACCGAGCAGACTGAGCCATTCCCGACCGGCTTGCCGTGGTCGCTCCAGCAGCCGTACCGGGTGCCGGCCGGCAGCTACTTCCTGATGGGCGACAACCGCCCCGACAGCGGCGACAGCCGCGCCTTCGGTCCCGTCGCTCGCGGCCGGCTTGTTGGACGAGCCTTCGGCCGGTACTGGCCGCCGGGACGGATCGGCGGTCTGGGGCGATGACCCGGCAGGGATCTCAGGCTTCCGGGGGCCTTGAGCATGACCTCGGCTGCAACGAGCTCGTGGGCGAGTGCCTCGAGCGCCTCGCCGTGCTGGACCTGCCCAACTGGTATCTCGGAGGCGGCTGCATCGCGCAGACCGTCTGGAACGTGGCGCATTCGAACCCGGCCGCCACGGGCATCGACGATTTTGACATCGCCTACTTCGACGCGGACCTGTCCGCGCGCGCGGAGAACGACGTGGTCGCGTGCGTGCGCGATGTGCTCTCCGACCTGTCGATACGTCCCGACGTCAAGAACCAGGCCCGCGTGCATCTCTGGTACGCCTCTCGCTTCGGGTACGAGATCCTCCCTTACGCCTCGTGCGAAGATGCGCTCGCCACCTGGCCGACCACGGCTGCGGCCATCGGTGTACGCCAGGTGAACGGGAGGCTGCTCGTCGAGGCGCCCTTCGGCACTGACGACCTGCTCGGCCTGGTCGTTCGCCCCAACCGCGTGCAGATCACGCCCGAGATCTACGCGGCCAAGGTGAAGCGCTGGAGGAGGGTCTGGCCCCTGTTGCAGGTCCTCCCGTGGGAAGACGGTGTCGGCGCTGAGGGTATCCGGCGCGTGCGCCAGCCAGATGACTGAGCGGCAGGATCTCAGGACTTGCCTCGGCACCGCCCAGAGCGTCCTGATGGAAGGCGCGCTGGGCGAGCGACTCAGGCGGGAGTACGGGCTTCGGCTGGACGACCACGTCGGCCTCGCGAGCCTCATCTACGATGTCCGGGGAAGGGCCGCCATCGTCGAGCTCTGGAACGAGTACGCGGACGTCGCACACCGTCACGGCCTGCCGCTGCTGACCACCACGCCGACGAGACGCGCCAACCGGGAGCGTGTCGCGGCGTCCCTCTACGATGAGTCCATCATCCGCGACAACGTCTCGCTGCTGCGCGCAGTCCAGGAGCACAGCCCCGCGGACATGCACGTCGGTGGTCTGATGGGATGCCGCGGGGACGCGTACAGAGCCACCGACGTCCTGCCCTCGGCCGAAGCCAGGGCGTTCCACTCCTGGCAGGCCGAGCTGTTCGCGGAAGCGGGCGCCGAGTTCCTCTACGCCGGCATCATGCCGGCGCTGCCCGAGGCGATCGGCATGGCCCTGGCCATGGGCGACAGCGGACTGCCGTACATCATCAGCTTCATGATCCGGGCGGACGGCAGGTTGCTGGACGGCGCGACCATCGACGAGGCCATCCGGTCGATCGACGGGGCCGTCGACGTTCAGCCCGTGTGCTACCTGACGAACTGCGTCCATCCGGCCGTGCTCTACGAGGCGTTGTCCCAGCCATTCAATGCGAGCGATGTCGTAAGGGACCGCCTGCGGGGCATCCAGGCCAACGCGTCCCGGCTGACCCCCCAGGAACTGGATGCCTCCGCCACCCTCGAATCCTCAGACCCCGCTGAGCTGGCGGACGACATGATGCGTCTGCGCGACGACAAGAAGCTGAACGTGTTCGGCGGATGCTGTGGAACGGACGGAACGCACCTCGAGGAGATCGCCAGGAGGCTGGGCGGCACCCCCGACAAGCGCCGTGGCCGTAGCCCCGTGGATGTCTCACTCCGACCGGTGGCGCCTGCCGACCTGCCGACCATCGACGGCTGGGCCAGCGTCATGGCGACCTACCTGACGCGCACGCGGCCTTATGCCGAGGCCGCGGACCATCACGACCCCGGCTCCGGCCTCCACTGGTACGTGATCGCCGCGGCCGGGGTGGACGTCGGCATCGTCTGGATCGAGCTGCTGCCGGCCGACTCCGAAGCGGTCCTCGGGATCTTCCTCGGCGACCGATCGTCGTTCGGCCGGGGCATCGGCACGGCGGCCGTCGGCCTCGCAGTCGCCGCATTCCGTCGCGAGCATCCGCACGTGCCCATCGTCCTTCGGGTCCGCCGGTCGAACGCCCGCGCCGTCGCCTGCTACCGGCGCGCCGGGTTCAGTGTCACGGGCAGCGGTTCCAAGCCGCTGTCGTCGGGAGTGGTCGTGCCGTACTTTCGCATGACGTGCGAGACGTGAAGTAGAGTCCATGACCAGGATCGCGAAAGCGTAGGCGAGACCTGGAGGCGGCCGATGTCCAAGGAGCTCACAAAGGCGCAGGCGCAGTTTCAAGCCGGGGAGTTCAAGCGCGCCGTCGACACGCTCTGGGAGGTCACGTTCGTCGGCGACCAGGCGGAGGCGGACGCCAGCGCGGTCGTCGCGCTCGCAACGCTCCTGCGCGAGGAGACGCAAGGTGGCGTCCGCAGCGACTGCGAAGAGCACATCGCGCGCGCCGAGCGCTTCCTGGGCGCCGGCGCCGACCCGGCGGCCGGCGCGCGCAACGTCCACCGGCTGCAGCAGTCGCGTGAAGACGCCGTCCGCCTGGCACGCGAGGCACACGAGGCCGGCCTCACCTGGTACGAGCTCCGCCGCGACGAGGACGTGGTCGTCGCCGACACGCTCGCCGGCAAGACCGCCGGCGCGGCCGGCACTCTTCTCTCACCCTCCAGCACGATCGATGCGGTGGAGGCGGAAGGCTGGCGCCTTGAGCATGTGGCTTGCATGTTCCGGCCGACCAAGGTGCAGACCTCGGTGTTACGCGGCGCCGAGGTCTTCATGGGTGGCGATACCATCGACGGCGAGGAGACCCACATCTACCTCTTCCGCAGGGTCGATGAAGCATCCGGCTGACAGACACTTGGGCAGCACGCCGGGGCGGACGACGACAGGGTCGTGGTGAACGTCTTTGGCTCGCCCGAAGAGGGTGTCAGCGCCGTCCCGCGCCGCGCGGCCTACGCCGTCGTCGCCGGTCCGCAGGGTTCCGTCGCGGTCGTCGACACCAGCTTGGGCCTCTTCTTGCCGGGCGGCGGCGCCCACCCCGGCGAGTCGTCCGAGCAGACGGCGCGGCGGGAGTGCCGCGAGGAGCTCGCTCGCGAGGTTCGCTTCACCGGCGCCGCGCGTGAGGCGCTCCAGTACTTCACCGTCGACGGCCGGCACTTCCGCATGGAGGCCGCCTTCCTCGAGGCGGAGTTCGTCGGCGATCCCCAGGGCCGCGGCGAGCATGAGCTGCGCTGGGCCGCGGCCCGTGACGCAGACCGCTTCTTCCACCGCAGCCATGCCTGGGCCGCAGGCTTCCTGGAAGCTGCAGAGAGTCACTCGACCGGGCGATCCGCCTGACGCGCCCCGGGTCTGTTGTAGAGTCCGGACGCAGCCCGCGCAGACCATGCACGGTGTGCACGCAGGAGGGCAGAGGCTTGAACGTACTCGGCATCTCGGCAAGTCCGCGGGAGCGCGGCAACAGCCACATCCTGCTCGAACGCGCCCTCGAGCCGTTCGCCGAGGCCGGCTGGGAGCTACGCCTCCTGCGCCTCCGCGACCTCGACGTGCGGCCCTGTCGCGCCTGCGACGGCTGCCGCAGCCACCCGGGCAGCTGCAGCCAAGGCGACGACATGGATGCCTTCTACGACGCCTTCCGCTGGTGCGACGCGCTGCTCGTCGCGAGCCCGGTCTATTCGCGCAACGTCTGCGCCCAGCTGATGTGCGTGCTTGACCGCCACCACGCCGTCAACGTCGAGCGCCCCCTCGCGGGCAAGCCCGGCGGGGCCATCGCAGTCGGCGCCGGTGAGGGCGGCGGCCAGGCTACGACGGTGGCCGCCATCTACACCTGGCTGCTCTCCTGTGGCGCCGTGGCCGTGCCCGGCGAGCTCAACGGCCTGACCGCCCGGGCCTCCGCCGAGGGCGAAGTGCTCGGCCAGGACAAGCGGCTCCGGCAGGCAGCGGCGCTGGGGAGCAACGTCCTCTCACTCGCGACGAGCCTCCACGCCGCGGCGCACGAATGTCGCGGGCGATGAGTGCTCCCGCTGCAGACTGGGGCTTGCGCATGGACGTGCTGGACCAGCGTCTCCGCCCCATCGCGAACAGGCCCGTCGATATCACCGACCCGGACTGGCTGGGCAAGCTCCAGTCCGTCCCGCCCGCCGTCGATCGAGCCGGCGTGCGCGACGAGTGCGAGACGCTGCTCGGCGAGCTGGTCGCCGCCTACGAGCGCGGCGATGAGGATGTCCGGCAGGCGGTCCGCCGGCTCCTTCGCGAGTCTCCCTCGTTCGCCTGGGCCGCCACTCCGCCCAGCGACTCCTCAACTCCGAGCGGGCTCAAGACGCACCTGATCCACTTCTCGATGCTGGACCAGGGACGCGACCCGCGGGACGCGCAGATGTCGCTGGACGGGATCCTGGAGGCTGCTCGCAGGGCCGGCACGCCGACTCGCGACGTGCTGGAGCAGGTCGCGGCGATGTCGAACGGCGAACCTGTCTACCCAAATTGGCCGTCCACCAGCGAGATGCTGCTGAGAGCCCGCGAGCGAGCGCGTCCGCCTGATACGCCTTAGGTCTGTAGTAGAGTTCGATGGCAGCGCGCGCCTCGTGGAGCGCATGCGCGGCGCTCGGCCAGACAGGAGGATCAGGGTGAGTGACGGTCTGAGCTACTCCGCGACAGGCGTCGACATCGACTCGACCGACGCGGCCAAGCGCCGCATGGCCGACGCGGTCGACTCAGGAGACCCGCGCGTCCTCAACAAGCTCGGCGCCTTCTCCTCGCTGGTCGAGGGCGTCTTCCCGACGTTCGCCGACCCTGTGCTGGTGCTCAAGACCGACGAGCCGGGCTCCAAGCAGAAGCTCGCCTTCGAGCTCGACCGTGTCGAGAGTCTCTGCGAGGACCTCGTCAACCACCTGCTGAACGACGTCGCCGTGATGGCCGCGCACCCGCAGTACGTGCTCGATTGCATCGTCTGCGGGCGACTGGACGGGGGCGTCGTCGAGCGCCTCGTCGCGGGCATGGCGTCGGCCTGCCGGGCGCAAGAGGCCGTGCTCGTCGGCGGCGAGACCTCGGTGCAGCCGGGCGTCGTTGCGCCCGGCCTCTACGTGCTCTCCGCGACGGCGGTCGGCGTTGCGGAGCGCGCCGCCATCTGCGACGGCTCTCGCATCAGGCCGGGCGATGCCGTGCTCGCGGTCGGCTCGAACGGCCTGCACACCAACGGCTACACCCTCGTACGCACGCTCCTCGAGCGGCGGCCGGAGTTGGCCCGGCTGGGACTCGGTGGCGAGAGCTTCCTCGACGTCGTCATGCGGCCTCACACCTGCTACTACCTCGCCCTGCGCGGCCTGTTCGGCCGCCCCGGATTGCATGGGCTGGCACACATCACCGGCGGCGGCCTTCACGACAACGTGATCCGCGTGCTTCCGCGCGAAATCGATATCCGGATCGACCTGAGTACACTGCGGATACCCGAGGTCTTTCACGTCATCCGGCGCGAGGGCAGCGTCTCCACGCCGGACATGCTCCGCACGTTCAATCTCGGCTGCGGACTGATCCTCGTCTGCGAGTCGAGTGACGCTGCGTCGACGATCGCCCATTTCGCCTCGCGGGGTCATGACTGCTGGCAGGTCGGCGAGGCGATCGAGGGCGCGGGGGATGTGCTGCTCGAAGGCGCCGTCCAGTGGTGAGGTCGCGCCGCGTAGGCGGAGGACATGAGCTTCGTCCCGCACAATCACTTCAGCTCGTCAGATGAGGTGGTCCACTCGACGCCTGATCCACACCAGGACGAGGCGGCGGCCCTCGACTCGTCTCGCATTCCGGTGGCTGAAGCTACTCTCGAGACCAAGCGCCTCCTGCTGCGCCGGCTCGCGCAAGACGATGCCGCGGCGCTGCATCGCTGCACCGGCGACCGCGAGGTCATGCGCTACTGGCACCCCGGCCCCGACGCCGATGTCGCAGCCACGGAGGGCCGCATCGCCGAGATCGACGAACACTGGCGGCGGTACGGCTTCGGCGACTTCGGAGTCATCGAGCGTGAGACCGACGCACTCGTCGGCTTCGCCGGCCTGCACCACATCGACGACATGGCCGAGGTGAACGCCGGCTACGCGCTGATGGTGGGCTGCTGGCGGCGCGGCCTCGGCACCGAGCTCTGCCGGCTGCTCCTCGCTCACGGCTTCGCAGACCTCGGCCTGCCCGAGATCGTCGCGGTCATCGACCCGCGCAACGACGCCTCTCTGGCGCTCGCGGAGCGCTGCGGGCTCGGCTTCCGTCGTCAACTCACCTGGCAGGGTCGGCCGCGCGTGCTCTACGCTATGACACGAGCGGAGTCCAGAGGCGCGACGTGATCTGTCCCAAGTGCCGCGCCGAGTACGTCCCCGGCGTCACCGTCTGCTTCGACTGCGAAGTCGACCTCGTCGATGCCTTGCCCCCGCCCGAGCCGAAGGAGGACCGCTCGGCCACCGAGCCCCGCTGGCCTGACTACCCAGAGCCGCAAGGCCCCCGGCCCGGGCGCTTCTCGCTCGTGACGGTGTTCGTCACCTCGGACGCCGGGCTCATGGCGATCGCCCAGACGATCCTCGAGTCGGCGAAGATCCCGCTGGTCGTCGAGGGCCAGACGCGCCAAGCCCTGTTCGGCCCAGGTCCCATCAGTGGCAATCTCCCGGGCCGCCCGGCCGCACCTCGAGTCGCTCCTCAGGACGCCGACGACGCCCAGACGCTGCTGGCCGAGCTCATCGCCGACGCGCAAGGCCACGGGGACAGCCAGTGAAGACCGTGATCGCCCGGTTCCCTCTGGCGATATTCTTCGTGCTTTGGTCCGGCACGCTCATCGTGTTCACCCTAGTCACGGCCGGCGGATCCTTCACACCTCAGGTCATGCCTCGGGTCATCTCCTGGCTGGATAGCGTCGGTCCGCTTGCAACAGCTGCTGCCGCTCTTGCGGCTCTGCTCTGTGCCTGGGCCATCAGCGATCCCGTCCGGCGGCCCGCCCGACCGGCCCTCCGCGCCGTGATCGCCCTCGCTGTGGCGATTGCGTCCGTCGTCCTGATGGTGGCCCAGGCTCTTCTCCTCTCACGCAGTTTCGTCGGCGTCCTCCCGCCGTTGTCCAACCCGAGCAAGCTCGCGACGGCCGTGCTCAAGTCCGGCGATCTTCCTTCGACGGCGCAGCAGGTCCGGAGTGTCATCACCGAGCCGGTGACCTGGCTCAGAGCCATGCCGGCCGGCATCGTGTTGTCCGGGCTCATCTCGCCATCGTCGGCCGTCCGCCGAATCGCCGGCGCCGTGGTCGCGTGGCGCCCCCGGGGCGTCCTGCTGCGCGGAATGCTGGCGCTTCTGTTGGGAGCCCTGCCGGCCGCAGTTGCCGTGATCGGCATTCGCAACGCCGCGACCATGGGCACCGGCCACTTCGTCTACCGGGGCTCTTTGTCGTATGGCGCGATCCACTTCCTCTGCCAGCTGCTGCTGGGCGTCTCGCTGGCCTTTGCCTGGTACGGGTTTGTTGCCGAACGCCTCCGTAGATGGATGCCGCCGCTCGCAATCGCCCTCGTGATCGGCTTGGCCACGTCGGCTCCCAGTCTGGCCGTGCGACAGATCGTCTCGTTTCACGTGGGCTTCACGGAATCGTACTCGGTCAGCCCGGTCCTCCTCGTCGCCGCCGGCACAGGGATGGCGTTCGTCGCCGTCTGGCTCACTCAGACCGCGAGCGCCAGTCTGCTACCCGCACTCTTGTTCCTGGCGGCGGAGTCCACCGCGGCCTACGTCGTCAGCTTCTGGTTCTCCGCGTCGGACACAACGTGGTCTTGGGCCTGCGTCGTCCTGGGAGGCGTGGTGGCCGTCGCGGGCCGGATGTGGCGTAGAGAGCCGACCGACCGGAATCCGGCACCGGTGGAAGTCGCGGCAGCGATAGCCCAAGACTACGAGGTTGTGGTGAAGGACCTCGGCATGCCCGGCGATTGGCCCGCCGGACAGGTGCAGGGACCCGACTCGCCCTAGGCCAAGGAGAACTGCATGCACGCACTGCTCTACATCGCATCTGCCGTGACCAGCCTCTGGGGGATCGCCCACCTCTTCGCCACACGCGGAGTCGTGACGGGCTTCGGCGAGCTCACGGCGGACAACCGGCGCATCATCACCATGGAGTGGATCGTCGAGGGAGTGGCCCTGATCTCGCTGGGATCGCTCGTCGCCGCCGTGACCGCCGTCGATGCGGCGGCGGTCTCGTCGGCGGCCTACGCCGTCGCGATCGCCACGCTGCTCGTGCTGGCGCTCGTCTCGCTGTTCACCGGCTTTCGCGTCGCCTTCCTGCCGTTCCGGCTCTGTCCCTTCATCTTCACGCTCGCCGCGGTCTTGATCGCCTTGGGAGCCTGGCTATGAAGGGACGGCTAGGCTGGATCGACGCCCTCTCGTACCTGGCCTACATCGCGCTCGCGGCGGCGGCCGTCGTGCACGGCCCGCGCGATGCGCTCTGGTACGCCGGGCTCATCCTCTCCGCCGTGTGCGCGGCGCTGTGGTTCGTCGCGCGCTGGCAACTCGGACCGGCCTTCTCGGTCGGGGCGGAAGCGCGAAGGCTGGTGACGAACGGCCTCTATTCGCGGCTGCGCCACCCCATCTACGTCTTTGGGACCATGGCGTTCCTCTTCACCCTGCTGGCCCTGCAGGGCTGGAGGGCGCTGGTCACCTGGGTGATCGTGATCCTCATCCAGATCGCCCGGGCGCGGCGCGAGGACCGCGTGCTGGCCGAGGCCTTCGGGGCCGACTACGCGGCCTACCGAAGCGGCACGTGGTTCTAGGGCACCGCATGGAAGCCTGCCGTGTCCGCTGAGCCGACGGAGAGCGAGGCACGGTGACGATGAGATTCCACAAGTACCAGGGCCTGGGCAACGACTACGTCGTCATCGAGCGCGGCGACCTCGACGGTGCGAACCTGCCGGCCGCGCTGGTCCGCGGCATCTGCGACCGGCACTACGGCGTCGGGTCCGACGGCATCCTCGTCGAGGACGTGACGCCGGGAGGAGGGCTGGCCCTGCGTATCTTCAACCCGGATGGGTCCGAGGCGGAGAAGAGCGGCAACGGCCTGCGCATCTTCGCCCGGTACCTGTGGGACGAGGGCCGGGTCGGTGATGACCCCTTCGCGGTCGTGACCAAAGGCGGGGCCGTGCGGTGCCAGGTCCGCGACGGCGGGCGCATGGTCTTCGTCGAGATGGGCATAGCGAGGTTCGACAGCGAGCTGATCCCGGTCGCCGGGCCTCCGCGCGAGGTCGTGGACGAGCCCATCGACGCCGGCGGCGAGCGCCTCCGGTTCACCGGCGTG
>Ga0302322_100004687_pt1 | contig 11918 bp, 11 predicted proteins | sample Fen_T0_2_FD_203757 | JGI IMG/M metagenome (GOLD analysis project Ga0302322, IMG submission 203757) | Peat permafrost microbial communities from Stordalen Mire near Abisko, Sweden - Fen_T0_2 | ecosystem: Environmental > Terrestrial > Soil > Wetlands > Permafrost | place: Sweden: Abisko... | reverse complement strand
CAATCCCGCAAAACACTTCAACGTCTTCGGCTCCAGCGCCGCTTCCTCCTCGACTTTTTTCTGCAATTGCAGACATGACGCACAGGAATGGTTCGTTGTGGCCATCAATGCACAAAAAGGATTCTCCTTCGGATCACCTTGATGCGGAAGATCGAAGGCTTCGATCGAGCGCAAACTAAGCGGCAGGCCAGTCGTCTCACGAAACGCCTGTTCGTAATCGCGATAAATCTGCGACTGCTTGAGCTGTGCGATCATCAAGCGGCTACGTTTGGCGGGATTGTCAGACGCGTCCATAAAGACAAATTTATGGGGCGTTTTATTTCCACGCGCAATCGGGAATCTCAATTGTGGCTATTTCTTTACCTGCTATCTTTGAGGATAATGCAGAATTCGCCTAGGGTATTCGAAAAACTACTGGCGGGCACAAATCTCATAATATACCGCTTCCGTTCTTTCCAAAATTGTTACAACCTGCTGACGCACAGGACAAAATATGCGCAAGGCAGAGCAATTTCTACGTCCTGACGCGGTTTTCTGTAATTCCCGCCTGCAGCTGTTCGATTAGCGACCTACTACTCGCTTCAATATGAAATCGACGCCCAAAACAGTCCGCGGCGGCACGACTCATTTCACCGCGCTCAACTGCCGACATTTGCAGCCAACGATTAAGTAGCTGAGCCGTACCGGAAAGATCATCGTTCGCCACCAACCCCGCGCGATCGTCGGAAATCTCCCGCCAGATATTGACCTTATCGGAGATCAACACGGGGCGCCCACAAGCCAGCGCCTCCGCCACAGCGATACCGAAGTTTTCCTGGTGTGAAGCCAGCACAAACGCTTGCGCCTGATAAAACGCGCCCCATTTCAGATCGCCCGTCAGCATGCCCGTCCAGGTAATCCGTTCGGCCAAACCAAGTTTTACCGCCAAGAGCTTCATCTCTTGCGCATACTCGTGATCGTCTGGACCTGCGATGATCAGGTGTAATCGTGGGGCGTCCGCAGCGTCACCGCGCACTGCTTCTGCAAACGCCTGTAGAAGCAGATCAGTTCCCTTTTTCACGTGTACACGCCCGAGGAAAAGCAGGCAGGCTTTGTCATTGGTTTCCGGATATGCTTTGCGAAACGCCCGCAGCTGCTCGGTGGAATCGCCGATCGGTCCCGCGGTGCCGAGCGTTACGATGCGTTCACGGCAGCGGTATAACCAGAAAGACTGCCTAGCGAGCAGCCTCTCCTCCTCACAGGTGAAGAAAACTGATCGTGCATCGCGTAAAACGCGGTAATCACCCCACGGCCAGTAAAGCCATTTTTTGAAGTGCTTAAGCGGATACGTGCGTTTGAACCATGGATCGAGCATGCCGTGCGTAAAAACAAAATACGGCGTGTCCGAACCATGTAATGCACGCCAAACTCCGAAAGCGTTGTACTGCCAAATACCGTCAACAACGACGGCATCGTAATTATGGCGGTTCTCGCGCATCCACGGAACCAACCGCGAAGAGTAACCATAGCTCCCTTTCGACGGTCCCATCGCATGGCAAGGTAATGGGAATTGTTTCACCCATGGATCTTCCGGATGATCCAACGACATGACTTCGATCATGTGGCCGGAACGCGCATTCACCGCTGCGAGTTGTTTCACCGCCTCAATGGGACCGCCGCCGGCAGGATTGACAGAGCGTATGGAGTGCAGAATGCGCAAAGGCATGGGTGCGATGATCAAGGAGTTGCGCCACCGAAGAGCGTTTCGTTATGCGGAGGCCGAAGCAGTCGGGTTGTCCAGCCAAACCGAATCACCTCGACTGTAAATTGTTTTTTGGCGTGCGGAACCTCGCACCAACACGTATGACTTAACGCAAAATCGTGTTTATGCATGTAGCTCAAGGAGTCTCTTATACCTATTATAAAATAATCTAAACGTCGCCAACTCACGAAACCAGAAATAAATAGGCATGCCAACCAGGGTTTCCCCTACCGGGACGGCAGGCCATGCCCGATTGTTGGTTTCCGGTAGGAAGCGTATCGTAGAAGCCGTACTCGCAAGCTATTTTCAAAAACGACATCCATGTTAAAGAACCGCCAGGAAGGTCTGATTTCACTTCACGGGTTCAGCGTCAGCGCGATCCTGGGTGCGTTCTACCTTTCGTGGGCGGAGTTCATTCAGGCGACGAACCTCATCCAGTTTGTGAGCGACACAAACATTCAGCTCTATTTTCTGGGTGTTATCGGCGGCTCTCTTATTAGCACGCGTTTGTACCGCACCGTTGGAGGACGACTTGGCTACCTAAATTGGATGGAGTTGTTTCAGATGACGCAGCGCCAGCTCGTACGGATCGCGCTGGTTTTGTTCGCCCTCGCGTTCACTACCAAAGACGCGTTCATCAGCCGCATTTTTCTAGGTTCATACCTCGCTGCCGCCGCAGTCGTCCTTTACCTGCTCAATTGCTTCCTGCCCGGTATTCTCGCCCGAATCTTTTTCCGAGATAATGCCGTACGTACGCTCTTCGTCGGTTCGCCAGACGACGTACGTCAGCTAAAGACTTGGATCACGCGAAAAGCACATCTCGGAGTCGAACCTGTGGGCTTTATTTGCAACGAGGAGAACCCGTCAGAAATCGATGGGTTGCCCCATTTCGGGCGCATTGACGAGATTGGCCACGTCATGGCCGAGGAGCGCATCGGCCAAATCGTCTTGCTACAGTTTTACCTTGATCACGAACGGTCTAACAAGGTGATCCGCGCCGCTCAGCGCCTCGGCTGTCGCGTCCGCCTGTATAACAATCTTAACGTTTTCTACGATCATCCGATCACGATCGATCACGAGGGTGAATATACCTTCTTCACCCTTGAAGACGAGCCGTTGGAAAATCCAGTCAACCGAATCAAGAAACGCTGCCTCGATATCGCCATCGCGCTGCCCGTGGTAATGTTCCTGCTGCCTCCACTCACGATTCTCGTCGCGATCTTCCAGCGCCTACAGTCGCCCGGCCCGATTTTCTATCCGCAGCTACGCACCGGTATTAATAAACAGCGCTTCAATATCTGGAAGTTTCGCACAATGCATGTCGCGTCCCAGACCAAGGATCAGGAGAAAATTCAGGCGAAAAGCAGTGACTCTCGCGTATATGCGTTTGGCCGTTTTCTCCGTCGGACCAGCCTCGACGAAGTTCCCCAGTTTCTCAACGTGCTCACCGGTGAAATGAGTGTTTCTGGTCCTCGTCCGCACATGATCGAGCACGACGAACAGTTCGCAAAGCTCCTCCGCAACTACTACTCACGCCACTACGTTAAACCTGGCATCACCGGTCTCGCTCAGAGCAAAGGTTTCCGAGGTGAAATCTCTGAACTTTCGCTTCTCGAAAAACGTGTCGGATATGACATGATTTACATCAACCAGTGGTCGCTGTTGCTCGATATCAAGATTCTCCTAGCCACAGCTCGGCAGGTAATATTCCCGCCGAAAAACGCCTACTGAGGCCAGCAACTCAACGCAAAGCTCTCTCAAGCAACCGTCCGTCGGTTGCTTTTTTTGTGCCTCAAAAACTAGGGCAGCGATCCCACGCTGCAGAGCTTCAGCAGAAATTTCTTCCAAAGAGCGGTCTGAAACGGCACAACAAAACCCAGTGCCTGCCCTGCAAAGCTCGATCGCTACATTAATCCGCGCCAACACGACGCGGACCAGCTTCAGCCTTTCGGCTTCCAACCAGGGACGGCACTCCTGACAACATGCCCTGGACGCGCAAACACCTGATCACGCTCGAAGAGCTCAGCCTCACCGAGATCGAGCAAATCCATACAACCGCCGCCGCTTTCAAAAAAGTCCTTCTCAGCGGCGTCCGCAAACTCCCTGCTCTCCGCGGCAAAACGGTCGTCAACCTCTTTCTAGAGCCAAGCACACGCACACGCATGGCGTTCGACATGGCCGCCAAGCGCCTCAGTGCCGACGTGATCTCTTTCGATGCTGCCAGCAGCAGCACCACTAAAGGCGAAACGCTCCGCGACACCGCCCAAAACATCGAGGCGCTCAACGCTGATATGATTGTTATCCGCCATGCCGCGTCTGGCTCGCCGCTCTACCTGAGTAAAATTCTAGGCATCCCGGTCATCAATGCGGGTGACGGCGCCCACGAGCATCCCACTCAAGGACTGCTCGACACCTTCACGATGAAGGAGCATCTCGGCCCACTGAAAGGCCACAAGATCGTTATCCTCGGCGACATTCTCTTTAGTCGTGTCGCCCGATCCAATATCTATGCTCTAACTAAGATGGGCGCTGACGTCACCCTCGTTGGTCCATCGACATTGGTCCCTCATGGCTTCACGGAACTCGGCGTTAAGGTTTCGCACGATCTAAAGAGCGCTCTGGCCGACGCCGAGGTCGTCATGCTCCTCCGGATACAACACGAACGCCAGGCCAGCAGCCATTTCCCGTCCCTCGGCGAATACACCAGTATGTTCGGCCTCAACAAAACCCGCGCTTCCTGGCTTAACCCAAAGGCCATCATCATGCACCCAGGCCCGATCAACCGCGGCGTCGAAATCGACAGCGAACTCGCCGACGGTGAACGTAGCGTGATTCTCGAACAAGTCACCAACGGCATCGCCGTCCGAATGGCCGCCCTTTATCTCTGCTCGGGCGGACAACCCGAAAACGCCACCGCAACCGACTAAAAACCGAAAGCCAAGTAAATCCCAACCGCCAAATCGATCCAACACCTCCGCTCTCGTAGAGCATCCTCTCAGTGTTTGGATTTGGCCTTCAAGAAACGCCATTCCCTCCCTCTGGATTTCCAACGCCCGCGTAATCGACCCAGCCTCCGGTCGAGACGAAGTCGGCAACCTTTATATCGACGACGGAAAAATCGTCTCCTCTCTTTCTGCCGCCGCAAAAAAACGGGCAAAGAAGATCGATGCACGTGGCCTCATCGCCTGCCCTGGCCTTGTCGACATACACGTCCATTTCCGCGAACCAGGCCAAACACACAAAGAAACGATTGCCACAGGCTCACAGGCCGCGGCCGCCGGCGGTTTTACCTCTGTCGTTTGCATGCCCAACACTTCACCGGTCGCGGATACAGCCGGCACGATCCAGTACATTAACGACGCCATTCGCCGCGACGCTGTGGTCAAAATTTACCCAACCGGCTGTATCACTGTCGGTATGAAGGGCCAGGCTCTCGCGCCTATCGGCTCGCTCAAACGTGCCGGCGTCGTCGCCATCACCGACGACGGCGAGTGCGTGCAAAATAACGAACTCATGCGCCGAGCCGCCGAATACGCAAAAATGTTCGACCTTCCCGTGATGGACCATTGCCAGGATGCCTCAATGACTCAAGGCGCCGTCATGAACGAAGGCATTATGTCGATCCGCCTCGGACTCCGTGGCTGGCCCAATGCCGCCGAAGACGTGATCGTTTCACGCAACGTCATTCTCTCAACTTACACTGGCGCTCACATTCATATGCAGCACGTCTCGTCGAAAAATTCCGTCGAGATTCTCCGCCGTGCAAAATCTCGCGGTGTCAACGTCACGGCCGAAGCTACACCGCATCACATCGCGCTTACAGATGCCAAGCTCGCGAACTACGACCCAAATTTCAAAATGAACCCGCCGCTTCGCACTGAAGCCGACCGACAGGAAATCATCGCCGGCCTACGCGATGGTACGCTCGACTGCATCTCCACCGATCATGCGCCGCACACCGATTACGAAAAGGACAAGGAGTTCGACTTCGCACCCAACGGTATCCTCGGACTGGAGACGTCGCTCGCTATCACCCTCCAGGTGCTCGTGCGGGAAAATAAATTCAAGTTGGCCTACGTCATCGACCTGATGACTCGAAAACCAGCTGACATTGTCAAACTCGAAGCAGGCACACTCACCGAAGGCGCGGCTGGCGATGTCTGCCTGTTCGACCCTGACGAAGAATGGGTTTATAACTCGAAAAAGGGATTCAGTAAATCGAGCAATTCCCCGTGGCACGGAGAAACGCTCAAGGGCCTGGTCAAAACCACCATCGTGGATGGCCGCATCGTTTACGTAGGCGGCAAGATCAAGTAAACCCGCATTGCAGAAATGCGAAGTCGCCACTTCTTATTACTGCCCGCTTAGGAAGACCACTTTGTTCGAGTCGATTTCGAGCCAGGATTTAGTTATCGAAAGAAAACCGATGACGTAGACTTTTTTGCCGAACATTTTTCCGGTGCGTCCATTATAAAGCATTAAGCCGAAGCCCTTTTCTACCGGGACCTGAAATGTGACCTTCAACTCCCTCCAATAACTGCGCCATATCAAAGCCCCCGAGGAAAACTGCCAATCCTCCGTCCGTCGTGCGCACATAAACAGTGCTGGGGCGCACGTTGAGGTGCACCACGCCATGCTGGTGAAGATTGCCCAAAATATGAGCAAGTTGCTTCACGATCAACACGAGCTCAGCGGGATTGTTGTTTTTCCGACCAATCCATTCACGCAAAGTCACAGCCGGCGCAGCCTGCATTATTTCAACGCGGCGGCCGTCACTTTCAACTGCCTCAACGAATTCCACTAATCCGCCATTTTGCGCGTTACGGATAGCTTCACAAGTCCGCGCGCGAGTATCATCGCAAACCTTGAATACGCGAATAATGACATCGGTCATTAAGCCCACATGCTGAGCCTTGAAGATCCGACCGTAAGTTACATCAGGTAAAAGCTCACCCATTTGATAGAGACCACGCCAGCGCGCCCCGGATTTGAGGTTCTCTAGATCAAGCGGCGAAGCCGATTCCGTCATCGCACGGCCCTCCGCTGTCGGCGGTGCGTTGGACGCAGGACTGCCACTCGGGGGATTCATCGGAAATTTTGAGGGATAAGCCTTATCTCGTAACATCGGCTCAAAATTGCGTGTTATTAAGGAGGGACTCTAGTCGGGCCTGCTTCATTTCGAACGGGTTCTGTAATTCAACCGCCATCGCCTTGAAATGCCTCCGCAGGCCTGAAAGTGTGTCAGGCCATGTCGCCAAAGGTCCTCACCGCCAGTCTCTTCGAATACGCGCTCGTCGCAGCGGGCTGGATACTGGTTTGGCGGTTTTACATGTCCTCAAGGTCCAGGACCCGGCCTACACCGCCCGTACTGCCATACTGGGGCATCTCCGCGACGGATTTTGGCATGGCTGCAATCTGCGTTCTCGCTGGTTGGTTGAGTGCACAAGTTCTCATGGGACTGTTGATCAAAATTTTTCCGGTGCTCAAAACTGACGAGACCCTCATGACGATCACTGGCGGGAGCTTGGCTGAGATATGCCTGATCGCAGGTACAGTTGCCGGCGTCATTTTCATCCGAAAGAGCAAACCTGACGTTAGGACTATTTCTATTCACAATCCATCAGCCGTTGGGTTAAAAAAAACACGTCTTCTTCTCGCCGCAGTTATTACCTGTATTATTACGATCGCTGTCGTTCACGTCGTACAATTCCTCTGGGAATGGATTCTCACGATTTGTCACCTACCGACTGAAAAGCAGGACATGGTTGAGATATTCTTCCGCACTGCCTCGCCCTACCGCCTGCTTGGACTAACCACGATGGCGGTTGTCCTTGCGCCCGTGGCCGAAGAACTCGTTTTTCGCGCCGGTCTTTTTCATTATTTTCGCGGGCGACTCCCGCGTTGGATCGCACTCGTATTGCCTGCTTTGTTTTTTGCTTCTCTTCACGTGAACCACTCAACTCTGAGTGGCCTCGTAACCGTGGCGCCGCTCACCGCGCTCGGTATTATTTTCTCACTCGCCTACGAGCGTACCGGCCGTATCGCCGTGCCGATTCTGGCTCACGCGCTTTTTAATCTGCACACGGTCCTGTTTCTTCTGTTAGGCATTGGCGACTAGACTCTTCGATGAAACCGTTTGCTAATCGCACCTCTGACTCAGTCGCTTCGCTCGGCGAAGAACGACTCATCGCGGCCATCCGGCGCTGGCTTGGTTCGGCCACACCACCTGCGCCGCGAGGCATCGGCGATGACTGTGCAGTTCTGTCAGCAGCAAAAAAAAAGCAGGTCATCACCGTCGATCCAGTGATCTATGGCCGCCATTTCGACGATCGTGTGCCTCCGCAGGCAGTCGGCGCAAAACTCCTCAAGCGCAATCTCAGCGACCTCGCAGCGATGGGCGCACGCCCCACGGCTGCCGTGATTGCACTCACGCTTGATCCACGCGTCAGCCTGAGCTGGCTAGAAAATTTTTACCGTGGCCTCTCGGCTTCCGCTCACGAATACGGTGTGCCAATCGTCGGAGGCGACATCGCCCAGGCCAGCGGTGTTCTGGCCGCAAGTCTCACCTTATTAGGCCAAACTGCTGGTTCGCGTTTACTTATGCGCAAGGGCGCGCGCATTGGCGATTGGATCTACGTCACCGGTTCGCTCGGTGGCAGTCTAGTCGGACATCATTTCAAATTTAAACCACGCCTCGCCGAGGGTACCTGGCTCGCCACCCGCCCTGAAACCCGCTCGCTTATCGATCTAAGCGACGGTCCGGCCAAAGATCTTCGGGCACTCACACCGGCGGGCGCTGAGCCCGCACTCGACCCTGCCGCCATACCTATCAGCCGCGATGCACTCCTCCTTGCGAAGAAATCGGGCCGCACGCCGTTGGACCACGCACTTTCAGATGGCGAAGATTACGAGCTCCTTTTTGCGCTCGCAAAGAATACCGATCGCGTCGCCTTCGAACGCGCTTGGCATAAGCGTTTCAAAACTCCGCTCAGTTGCATCGGGCGCTTTGTCCACATTGGCCAACGCGACGCCAAAACCATCGATCTGAAACAATATCACGGTTATGAGCATCTTCGCTGAACTCACGGCCGGCATAAGGACACAGTCCGCCGACGAAACGCGTGCGATCGCATTTCGTCTCGCTCAAGCCATGCCGCTCGATGCTACACTCGCGTTGCATGGCGATCTCGGAGTCGGCAAGACCACTTTCGTGCAAGGACTCGCCAAAGGATTTGGTGTGACCGATGTCGTCACCAGCCCGACGTTCAATATCTTTACGCTGCATCGCGGCGGCACGCAAACGTTGGTACATCTCGATGCTTACCGATTGGACAATGATCGGCAAATCGAGTCACTCATGCTCGATGATTTTCTTACGAGCCCTTTTTGCCTTGCTGTGGAATGGCCGGAAAAAATCGCTGCGTGGCTGCCCATTGGCACGTGGCACTTCGCGCTCCGAATCCTCGATGAGCAGCACCATCATCTGCAGCTTATCAGCAAGGCGCCGCCAATCTGAAAACAAAAACGGTGGCTTTCTAAAAAGCCACCGTTCGTAAGTTCAGTAAATTCGCCGTCGGATTATTCCACCTTAGGCGTGGTTTCGGAAACCTCAGGAGCTGGCTCCGGTTCTGGCGCAGCTTCCACCGGTGCCACCGTCTCACTCATCGCAGAAGTGTCGGCCTCCGTCGACTCTGCTGCTGCTGCTTCAACGACCGGAATGGGCGGCGTAGTCATAGGAGCGTCGGGGAAGTTTTCAGGATCGTGCTCGTCCTTCTCAACCTCTTGCTTGCGCGCTTCGGTCATCGGCGGTGCGGCAAAAAGTCGACCGTCGATAAATTCGGTCACGTAACCCTCGGTGACAAGCCAGCGCAGATCACCGTTAAGACGGGTGAGTTTAGATTGATCCTCGGCCGTGAGCGCTGTAGCCGCTTCGGGAGTCAACGGCGGCAACGTGCCGCTGGTCTGGATCGGCGGTACGGTCGCGTTTTCAGGAAGAGGCGTCGGTGCTGCTGGCGGTTCCGGCGGACGAATACCGAGGAATTTCAATGGCAGCTCGCTCGCTTTAACCATTGGGTTGGACTCGATAAACGAGATGAGCGCGCCGATCGTGTCGGAGAATGTCTGACCGGGTACGCGGAATTTCCGTTTTACGGCGCAGACATAAGAAATGCCTTTCGAGCCTTTCTTGAAAATCGTGAATCCCTCGCGACGCAAACGGCCGCGGAGCGCGTTGGCTGTATCCAGCGGGAAACGACGTTGACGTTCCAACGCTCCTTCAAGCGAACGGCGGATTTCACTTTGCGGGAGTTGTTCGAGCAATTTGCCGTGGAAACGAGCCGTTTCGACGAGCTTGACGACTTTCTCCTTAGCATGAGTTAGCAGATACATCCGCGCTTCTTCCAACGTATCGAACGCTTGCGTTGCTTCGCCCTCGACCGAGAGCTTCCAAGTATAGCGTGTGGCCTTTTTCATCTTGGCCAGCCACTGGTTGACCGCCTCAGGATCGCGTACGGTCTCAATGCGTGCACGGAACGCGTCAAACGACATGCGCGAAATGTGATTCGCGTGATGCTGCTGCACGATCTGGTTGTAGCGGTGATAATTCGGGGGCCCAAGAAGCTCGCCCGTGACGCTACATTTGTTGATGACTTGAAAATTACCCTTTGGTGGTTCGACCTCAACTTCTGCTGCGTCGAAAAACGCGCCGAGATGGTTACCGATCACATGTGCAACCGCTGCCTCTTCGGTTTCGAAGGGCAAACCGTCAGGCATGGAAATAGCCATCGGCGTGGACCTAATAGTCGGAATTCCGGCCCCATCAGTTTTCTGCTCGGAACTTGCCTGAGCGGGAGCTGATTCGCCTTCACCGGGCGACTTACGCTGGATCACGGCGACGAAGCGGTCATTTTTTCCAATGATCACGCGGGCAATTTCAAACAATTCGTAGGTACGGCAAGAGGTTCGGATCGCTTTCGCCAAAGCGGAAAAACCAATGTCTTCGGGGTAGAACGTGACATTGAAAAACGGGCTGATGTAGGGACCACGATCCCGCTCTTGAAAACCACCTTCGCGCGGGCCCGAACGCGGGCCACCACGGAAATCACCGCGTGGACCAGCACCGCCGTCGCGACGAGGACCTCCACGGAATTCACCTTGCGGACGACGCGGACCACCGCGGAATTCGCCCTCAGGCCGGGGCGTTTCGCCCGCGGGTGTTTGCGGAGCAGCTCCGTCGGTTGGGCCAGCAGGTTTACGGAAGCCGCGGCGATCGCGCTTCGGTTCACCTGGGGCTCCTCCGTCGCGTCGACGATCGTCGTCGCGATGAGGCCGATCATCTCGGCGACCTTCGCGGGGGGACGATTTGTCCTGGGTCCATTGGGTGCCGAAGCTGAAGCCTTGGAGTTGAGTGAGGTCGATTTTGTTAAAATCCTTGGTAGGATTTTCGTTGGATGCGGAATCGTCCATGTCGTTCAGTTTGCGAAAGAGGGCAGCTGCCCCCGTGGGGTGTTGTGGCAGGTATTGTGCCTAGGTTTACGGAAAGGCGGTCGAGTCTTTACGGCTCCTCTCGCGTGGCAAGCGTGATTTCCCGCCAAATTCAGGCAAATATTTCTGGAAAAATTCCCATGACGGCTTGTGCCGAACTGGAAATGGTGCTCAGGAAGGGACTCGAACCCTTACGCCTTACGGCACACGCCCCTCAAACGTGTGTGTCTACCAATTCCACCACCTGAGCGTACCAGTCGGAGAAACGCGGACTAAGAGACATCCAATTGACCTTGTAAAGCCCGGAAATCGCAAAAAAGAAAAATGTATTTAGCCGCATCCTATATGCCCACCGATCCATTCTCATTTAGCTGTTCATTTTGACTTTCGGGAAAGCCTCTAGCAAATGTGAGCGCCACGCCATGACGCACGAAGAGATCAAACGCGCCCTCCTCGCCTCTTACGAAACCGACGGTGGCATCAACCACTTCGACGGCATCAACCTGCCTGCCGAAGAATCGGTCAATGACCTCGCGCGTGACTTCATGCATTTACTCTTCCCTGGCTATTTTCAGGAAAGTTGCGTGACCAAGAAGGAAGTCCCGACGCTGGTGGATCGCTTGCTGAAAAAGATCGAGACCCGCCTCGCAGCCGAACTGGAAAAATGCATGCGCTTCAATCGCGACGCAGATTC
>Ga0302322_100004684_pt1 | contig 11920 bp, 13 predicted proteins | sample Fen_T0_2_FD_203757 | JGI IMG/M metagenome (GOLD analysis project Ga0302322, IMG submission 203757) | Peat permafrost microbial communities from Stordalen Mire near Abisko, Sweden - Fen_T0_2 | ecosystem: Environmental > Terrestrial > Soil > Wetlands > Permafrost | place: Sweden: Abisko... | reverse complement strand
GAAAAACAAAGAAAACATTTCTGAGAAAAATCTAGGAGAATTAGTAGATCGACAGAAAGATTTTATTAAAATAACCGGGAACACCGGGAACACCGGGAACAGAGAGATAGATAATAGAGATATAGATAACGATTTTGATAGTAAAGTAAGTGTTCCCGGTAGTGTTCCCGGTGACAAAGAGAGCGGGAACACCTGTGGCATAGGCCCTCATCCCCGCAAAGACAAACCGACACCGACAACCTCTGATAAGATCCGGGCGGCGGCGATCTCCGAGTACGGCCTCTGTGGGTGGGTAGATCCGGCAAAGCTTGCGCATGCCTTAGGCATCCCACTGGATGAGGCGGAGGCATGGCTCCGGGCCCATTATGTGGCCTATGAACGTGATGGCGGTGGCCTTGGCTACAGGCAGCGAAGAGCAGGAGATGCACCGGCATGAAAAAAGGCAAGAGACGAAACCGACAGGCAAGGGTCAATATCCTGCGCCGCGATGCGGCTAACGCTAGGAGAAAGGCCGGGCGGCAACCGGCCGGGAAGGGCTACGACAAGCATAGCTATGATAAACCGTTATCAGAGGAGAGCTGATGCAGGAGATCCGTGCCGATCCGTTACAGGGTTACGGATGCGATCCGAGATGCAAATGTGGGCAATACCCCGGCCATTTGGAACTGGATAAGGCATACTTGAATAACGAGATATCCCTCCAGCAATATGCCGATAAGGTGGGATGCGCCAAGCCAAGCGTTGAACGGCATGTGAAAGGCCATCTCCCTGATGCACTCCTGAAGGCGAAGGACATCAAGGACGTAGCCAACGGCGACAGCCTCTTGGACGAGCTGAAAAAGGCCCGGGAAAGGACATTCTCGCTGTTGGACAAGGCAGAGGCCGCGGCGGATACTCGCGTCTATGGGTCTCCTGTGGCCTATTTGAAAGAGATCCGAGAGCAAATCAAACTCCTTGCCGAGCTGGAAGGCAGGCTAGCCACGCAGCCAACGGTAAACGTCCTGGTCCTTCCTGAATGGCTTGAGCTGAAAACTAGGATTGTGGCCGCCTTGAGACCATACCCAGACGCGCTGAGGGCCGTGAGAGATGCTATCCAATGATTTCAGGGCCGCTCTGGACTGGGAGGTCCACAAGGCCGATCCTGTCGCCTGGGTTCATGACTGTGGTCTTCTCAGAGACAAGGCCGGGAATGCCTGCCAGCTTGACGATAACCAGAAAGAGATATTTGAGCCTAAGAATAAAAGGATCATATTAAACTGCCACCGCCAATATGGCAAAAGCACAATCAGCTCATTGTTGTGCTTCCATCGAGCCTTGTTCTATCCAAGGTCCCTATGCCTATTGGTAGCTCCATCTCTAAGGCAATCCTCAGAAAATTTCAGGAAAATAGCTGATGCCCTGGAAACTATCACACCGAAACCCGAGCTGGTCGAAGATACGAAGTTGACCCTGAAATTCAGCAACGGTAGCAGGATAATATCGCTGCCAGGATCGCAGAAGACCGTCCGGGGATTTACAGCACCCGATTTGATAATTATTGATGAGGCAGCACAAGCAGAAGATGAGCTATTCGGGGCATTGTTCCCTATGCTGTCGAATTCGCCAGATGGAAGATTAATCTGTGCATCAACCCCATGGGGCCAAAGAGGATTCTTTTACAAACTCTGGACTGAGGGTGAAGGCTGGCTAAAAATCAAGGTCGTTGCCAGCGAGAACCCCAGGGTCGCCCCTCGCGTGCTTGAAGAGGCCCGGCGGAGCCCTAACGGGATGTTGTGGTTCAGGCAAGAATATGAGGGTGAATTTCTGGGTGATGATAGCCATTTCTTCACTGAAGAGATGATCTCAAAGGCTCTGCATCCAGACGTTCCTTTAATTCCTTTTGGAAGTGGTAAAACTTGAGAAAAAGGTTCTATTTAGGATTCGACCCGGCGCAGCTATTTGACTTTGCGGCCCTGTCCGCTCTGGAAGTGACGTACGATGTGCCCGGCCAGGATACAATCTATCGCTTAGTAAACCTGGAGCGCAGACAGAGAGTATCATATCCCGCCCTCGTTGAGTGGGTTGTGGATGCACTCAAGACCCCTGCATTCAGGGAGGGAGCATTTGAGCAGCCCCAAATCGTCTTGGACGCTACCGGCGTGGGCATCGCAGTACGTGACCTGCTCAAGCAGAAGAACGCGGCCCTGGTCTCTATCATGACTACTGCGGGCAACTCATTGAACCGAGACCAGGACGGCTACCATGTGGGCAAGGCCCGGATCTACGGCAAGTTTTTCACCGCCTTCGATGATGGCCGGGTCCATATCAACCAGGAGCATCCACACTTCACCCAGCTTCATCAGGAGCTTAAGGCTTTCAAATCGAAGCTGTCCGCTGCCGGGAACGCTCTTTTCGAGGCTGATGTGGGTGAGCACGACGACATGATTACCTCTCTCGCGCTGCCGGTGTGGTACTTTGAGGAGTTCAAGCCCGTGGGCACTCCGAGGCTCGTCTTTTCCGGTGGCGTGAAGGCCTCTTCCATCATCAGCGGCGGCGCAGTCCGTCGATCTGGCGGCATTCCATCATGGATGCCGCCAGGGACGGACGAGGGACGCCCAGGATGCCGCCGATAAGCGAAAAATACGATGATTAACAAATAAATGCACAAGAGTCAACTAATTGGAGTGAATGAAAATGTCAGGGAGTGATTATGAAGGAGCTACGAATAAATCCCTATTTTTTCGATCTAAATATCAATTCTGGAAGGCTTAGACGAGTTCGAAGCATAATTTGTTGTGTATTAAAATAGGGCTTTCCGACTGCTTTCCACAAACCTTTTGGATATGAGAACGATCTATACCCGGAGGATTCGTGAGAGGGGCTGGTGGGCTCATTCACAAGCCCATATATGCGTACATTTTTTAAAGTACATTAACCAAATTGTTCCTATATTAACCTATAAATCGTCATGCATAGACCGTTATAGTCAAGTATCTATTACCTGAGTATAAGTCCTAACCGCATCTTTTCCTACTGCTAGCGTTTTACTACCGGTACTAACTACTACGCCTAGGTAGACAGGGATCTTGGAAAGAGTACTATCGCATCACTTCTATTTGGCTTTAATATAACTCTCACCGCCAGAACAGCTACCAGCTCTTAGCCCCTGCCTTACTGCTATTAAGTACTACGCTACACAACGTTGTGAGAGCCGGTGATCGAAGGTGAAACTAATCCCTGTTTTTCTGTTGCTATCGATTGACTACCACTGGTGCAGTGGTGCAGCGCAGGTCAACCATGTTTTTCCTGCAGCAGTGCCTGAACATCCGCATGCATGCTACTCAGCCTTTTTGTGATAGGATGCTGCGGGCCGTACTCTTGCTCCGCCAGCCCCTTGATCCGCCAGATGTCGGAAAGAAGCTTACCAACCTCCTTCGTTATGTACTTGCGATTTTGCTCAGTCATGAGTCCACCAGCTTTGTGGCTTTGTTCTGCCGCAAATACAAATAAATAAGCTGCTGCCTAGATACCTTCAAGATGGACCAAGAAGCAATGCAGAGCCTCATCGCCGAATTGCGTCGTCGTCATGGAGAGCTTGAGGGCGTGGAAGCCAAGGCCGCCCACACAGGCACACCTCCTGACCTCTTCAAGCCTCTTTCTGCCTTCGCCAACCGGCCAGGCGGAGGAGTCCTGCTTTTCGGCCTGGACGAGGACGCTGGCTTCAAGGTCGTGGGCGTGGGCAATCCTCGCAAGTTGCAGGAGGACCTCAGTGGTCTGGCCGCTCAGATGGAGCCGCCTCTGCGTCCTGGCTTCTCTGTGGAGGAGCTGGAGGGAAGGACTATTGTAGCTGTAGAAGTCCCGGAGGTCTCCTATGATCAGAAGCCTTGCTACCATCGCCCGCACCGTCTTCAAGAAGGATCCTTCATCCGCGTGGGAAACTCAACGCGCCGGATGAGCGATTATGAGATCTTCAGCTTCATAAGTTCCCGTACTCAGCCTATGTTCGACGAGGAACCGATCCTCAGAGCCACGTTGCAGGACTTAGACAGAGCGAAGCTGGAGGAATACCTGGCGCGGAGAAAGGAAGCACGTCCCAATGCCTCTTACTGGAATCTGCCTTTTGAGCAAATTTTGAAGCAGCTTCAGATTGTCGCCGAACTTGAAGGTGTCCTGCGTCCCACACTTTCCGGGCTGCTGATGTTCGGCGTTTATCCCCAGATCTTTGAGCTTCAGCTCTTCATAGCTTATCTGCAATATTATGGCACCACGACGACAGAAGAGGCGCCTTCTGGAGAGCGTTTCCTGGATAACCGCAAGTTCGAGGGCACGATAAAAGAGATTATTGATGGCACCGTGGCCTACGTGATGGCCAGTATGCGCAAGGGTAGCCTCATTCGAGGCGTTTACCGGCAGGACATTCCTGAGTACCCGGAGGTCGCTTTGCGTGAGGCCATAGTCAATGCCGTAGCCCATCGGGATTACAGCCAATTCGTGCGCGGTAGCCATATCCAGGTGCGAATGTTTGCCGACCGATTGGAGGTTGAGAACCCAGGAGGGCTTTATGGCAGAGTGACAGTCGACAAACTGCAGGAAGGACAGTCCACCAGGAACCGGTTGCTCATGCATCTTATGGAAGATGCCCATTTGGTGGAGAACAGGGGCAGCGGCATAGATGCCATGCTGGATGCCATGCAGAAGAGGGGACTGCCTGCACCGGTATTCGAGGACAAGAGGACGTCCTTCCTGGTGAAGTTCTATCAGGTGATGACTGCGGAGCTTTCAGAGGAGGAGCAGAGAGTTCTAGCCTACGTAAAGGAGCATGGCTCTATTAAGAGGGCTGAGGCTCAGAAGCTGCTTGAGGTTAGCGATAGAAGGGCAAAGTACGTACTTGAGAAGATGGAGAAAGCAAGACTCTTGCGTCAAGAGGGGCGACAGAAGAGCGCGCGTTATATGTTGCTCTAAATATGGACAATTTATGGACAAAAATAATTGTCCATAAAATCTCTTATTTCTCCGTGACCTTTGCGGCATCCGGGATGGAGGGCCTATCCTACCAGGGCAAACGCTTATGATAAGATAAAAATTATAAGTTTAAGAGCGGCATCAAAGCTATTCTAGCTTCTCGATACCTATCTTCTTTACCTTTGGCTTCCAGATCTTGTCTGGCATCCATGCTGGTGCACCCTTGGGCTTCTTTACCTGCTTGCGCTCTCCTGTAAACACATGCACCTTCTTGGTACCGCGTTCACGCAACTTGATATCGGTGTAGCCTCGATTAGCTGCCTTGAGAGCGGCCTGGCGTGGCTGCTTTCCTGTAAAAACTCCAATCTCGGTGCCATCCTTGTCCCTGAGGGCAAAGTTTCTCCTCTCTTTCTCAGCCATAATACCACTCCTATATCAAAGAACGATAAATTAGGATGGATCTGATTGTATGCTTATCTGTTTGCCAGAGGTATGCATATCCTCAAGATTTTTCCTTACTTATACTCACTTGTATTGAGCGGTATGTAACTATTAATGGCCTCTAGCCATGTATTATCATCGTCTGTACTTGCTTCTTCAATTGGTTTTCCTGACTTGTCTATCTCATAGTTCATAGGAATTTTCCCCCAGTTCCAGAGATCGCCTTGTGAAGCTTTAGTCATTTGGTCGGTTACATTCACGCTGGCTATTTGCGTCAAAATAGCTTTTCCACTGTCCCCACCTAGCTGCACAGTTGCAGTTGCCATGCAATTCAAAGCTAACAATAGAATGATCAGGCTTGATAGCATCAGTTTTCTCATTTAATATCCCTCAATGATTTCATCCTTAGTTGTTTCTATGACCATGCAGTTTCAGATATCAGAATATCCAGAATATGAATATCAAGCCTTTTGAGATTTGATAAGATGAATTAACAAATTATAGGAAAACTTATGTGACGTGGATTTCCTCACGATCCGCAAGACGATATGTTATCTTGAAATTTTTCCAAAAAGCGTTCCGCGGATATGTCGATAAAGCAACGAACCTTCTCATTCGAGGTCAATGTAGAATGGCTTGATGATGCCTGTTCTTTCATCTTTATCCCTTAAACCCTACGTGGACTACGTAACAGCGTTAGAGTATATCGATTTCTACTGCGTAAGAACCGGATTACGAGTTACGTAGATACGTAAGAAGAGAATTTGATAACATATACAGAATAAGAATAATGTTTATATGCCATCAATGCCAACTTCGTGCTTCATAAATTCCTGGACCGTTTACCTTCGGTAGAATCGAATCTTGTTCTTGCTCTCTAATTCTCCCTGAATTTATCTATAGTTTGCCTTCGGCGTTGCCATCGAAGAGATTCCCTTGGTCTGCACGATTGATACTTTGCTTCGGTTTCCCCTGATGATTGATGGCGGAATCAGTATATAACTTCAACTCATTCTCCCATCACGACCCCTTATGCAAGCATCGGGGTATTTCGATAAAATAAAATTTGAAGCGCTGTAGTTTACAGCGCCTTGCCGTCTGTTTCGCCCGTTCTGATCCTGATGGTCTTCTCCACTGGAATGACGAAGATTTTCCCATCACCAATGTTACCCGTGTAGGCGTTCTTTCTAATGATCTCAATTGCCTCGTCTTCTTTCTCGTCAGGAACCACTACCTCCAACTTGACCTTGGGGAGCATGTCCACCACATACTCTTCACCTCGCCAGATCTGCTTGATGCCTTTCTGGCGTCCTCTACCTTTCACCTCAATGGTGGTCAGGCTGATGTAGTTGGCATCCTCCAGTGCTTTCTTGACATCTTCTAGCTTGGAAGGTCTCAATACGGCCTGAATCATCTTCATTGTCTCACCTCCGTATTTGGCATTCCGGAGCATTCGGGAATTGACTCACCCATATATCCATTTGTGCCCATTTCCGGCACATCCAGACCGCACATCTCTACAGACGGATCCACACGCATTCTGGTTACCAGAGTGCTGGCCTTGAGGACGATGAACGCGAGCAATCCGACTACTATGAAATTTGTGAGTACCCCTATTGCTTCGGCAACGAACTGGGAAGGATCTCCATAGAATAGTCCAGTCACAGTTCCAGGTACACCGTTCCACCCGCTACCATAGGTGCCGTCTGCGAATAAACCAAGTGCGAGACAGCCCCAGGCGCCGTTTACGCCATGTACTGATATAGCACCCACTGGGTCATCGATATGCATCCTATCCCAAAAGTATACCGATTCCACAACGAGTACTCCGGAGATCAGACCAATTACGCAAGCTGCTTGGGCATTGACGAAGGCGCAGGGTGCCGTAATCGCCACGAGGCCCGCCAGCATTCCATTGGCCATCATACTTGGATCTGGTTTTTTGGTTTTAATGGCCCACATCCAGGCGGTAGCAGCTAATGCGCCGGTGGCGGATGCGAGCATGGTATTAACGGCAATTACTGCAATGCGGTAGTCGGTACCGGCCAGGGACGATCCAGGGTTGAACCCGAACCATCCGAATGCCAAGATGAAGGTTCCTATAAGGGCCATGGGGATACTGTGACCAGGGATGGCATTAGCGCTTCCATCCTTTTTGTACTTGCCGATACGGGGGCCTATCAACCATGCTCCGACCAAGCCGCAAACGCCTCCCGTTAGATGAACTACTGAGGAGCCTGCAAAGTCGACGTGGCCGTGTCCCAGGCCGAAGTTGACGCCTAGCTGGGCCAGCCAGCCTCCGCCCCAGACCCAGTTGCCGAATACAGGGTATATTAAAGCACCCACGAGGAACCCGTAAATGCAGAAAGATCCGAACTTCCAGCGCTCCGCCATAGCGCCTGTGGGTATCGTGGCTGTCGTATCCATGAAGACCATCTGGAACAGGAAGAGAGCAAAGACCGCCACATCATAGACGCCTATGAGGAAGAAGCCTTTAGTTCCAAATAGCCCAAAGTTATGACCCATGAGGTTGATGGTGAACTCCTGATTTAGTCCGGCAAATCCACCCATGGTCCCTATTGGACCCATCCCTCCGAACATTATGGCAAAGCCGGTGACGAAGAACCCTAGCATACCCAGAGGATATACCAAGAAGTTCATAGCCATTGTATGGGCCACGTTCTTAGCTCTTGTCAGGCCAGTCTCAACCATGGCAAAACCAGCCTGCATAAACATGACCAGGAACCCGGCGAGCAGGGTCCACATAATATTTATAGCCACTTTGTTATGGCCTACTGCATCAGCTACCTCCTGTGCTGTTGGTGCTCCCGGTGTAACCGAAGGAATATCGAAAGCATTACCTGTATTAACTCCGCTCGGATCTGGCTCTCGTTCGGCCGAACAGACGAACGAAACTGCCAGTAGAGCTAAAATAAGACATAAACCGATTCTGCTGAACGTTCTACGTAACATGTTTGATCATCCCTCTGAGATATCTTTGCTTCTGCCGTATTTCCAGAGGCATATATATAATTGATTGAAAAACTTTCACAAACGTTAAGATTAACTGCTTAAATTGTCATATCTGCGCATAATTCATCATAAAAATGATTAATTTGCATGAAATCGTTCATGATTGACTTCTGGAACATCTCTCCATTGAATACTTTCGAATAGATACTTTCTAACTATGGCACAGCTCAGGAAGGCTAGACAATAATGGCGGTGTGTTTTGAACGACATCTTTTTGCAGGCCCTGATAGACCTCGTCTTTGAGCCATACATGGTGGTCGGCCACGTGTTTCTTTCTTTCTGGCTGGAAGCTTCTCGATGCGTTTGTTGATAGCTATATCTATCTCCCTAGCGAAATTTACCATCCCATCAAATCCCTCGAAGATAGATGTGCGATCGTGGCATATATCACAGAACGGTATGTTTAACTTGCGTATTGCGAACTGGTCTTTAATACCGGGAATAATAAGACCTACATTCTCTTTGGACAGTAATTCCCCAAGGTCGCAAGGATTGAGTTCATCCAAGTCGACTGCATCCCTGCCAATAAGATTTCTTATCCTCTGGCGATCCACCCAATTTCCATTCCGAATGCCAACTATCACAACATCTATCCCCAACTCCTTTAATGCCTTGATAAAAGATATAGCCTTAGAAGCTTCGTTCACGTAAATTGCAGCTTTCTTTCCTGCGACTTTGGCCATATAATGCTCTATCTTCCGCCATATTCGTTTTGTTTCTCTGGAGATCATCTTCTCGGATTCTTCGATTAAACCAGGGTTTTCGAAGAACTCCGTAGCAGTTCTAAAGGCTGAAGAAGTCTCTTCGATGCCGAGGAAGCTCACATTCCTGTAGGGTATGCCATACTTCTCTTCGAGTTTCTTGGCCAGGGAGCCAATGGAGCTGCTACACTGTACTAGATTCAGATTGGCACAATGAGCCCTTTGAATCTCTGCAACTCTCGAATCACCAGTTATTGTAGATACCACCTCAATCCCGATCTTTTCGAAGTAGGATCTGATGGGCCACAGATCTCCCGCGATGTTGTAATCTCCCAAGATGTTCACCGAATAGGGGCATTTGGGCTTGTAGCTCCTGCTACCTATCAGCCGTAATAGTGCATCGCATGCTGCTTCATATCCCATCTCAGCTGGGAAACCCATACAATCGATAGGTAGGACAGGTATCCTCAGATCATTCGCTACAGATTCACACACAGCATTGACATCGTAACCCTTTGTCTCAGTAATACAGGTGGAATAGACGAATATGGCTTGAGGCCTGTAAACTGCAGCTAGATCCCGCATGACTTGAGCAGATTTTCCCATATTATCGAAGAATATATTATCTCGGTTGCCATGAAACATTGGCTCGCTGGAGATGCTTCCGCGCGCGTTCCAGGCATATGTGGCACATGTAGCGCATTCAAGGGGCCCATGGACCAGATGCATGGCATCAGTTATAGGATTCAGAACAGATATCGCTTTTGAGTAGGCACAAGCCCCACGAGTTGTATACCCTTCGGAGCAATACTTTTCGCATGCGAGATGCATCAATTTGTCCTTGATCGGGATGCTATCGCATCTGCTCTCAAAGATCTTTGCGGTTCCCATAGTCCTCTGGATTACACTCGATGGAATCATGCAACTAAATCACGCGAAACTTATCTGATAATTCTAAGCGCACTTGTGGTTATATCGAACTATTTGAGAACCGAACATATAATCTCTGAAATCCACTGAAGATATGTGATTGGGGATTTCCTATCGAGTCATGAGCATTTGGGTGCAAAAAATAGTAGAAAGCGAGATTGTCTTCAGATCAAGTGGTAATCATTTCCCTCAGCCTTTGGATGGACCCCATGGCTTGGGCAGTCTCGCTATTTTTCTCTTCTTCATAGTGTTTTATGATCTCTTCTATGTGTACGCTGAGCTTATAGATTCTCACGGGCCGGCCTTTTTCCTTTGACTTGATATCGCGTTCCTCGACCCAGTTGTTTTGGCGTAGTGTACGTATTCCAATACTAACTTCTGGCTGTCTCAGGTTTGTTCCCATCTCGATTTCTCTAGAGGTCGCTTCACTTGTGTTCGCGAGTTAGGTGATCAGCGCCGCCACATTTCTTGGCACATTTAGACTTCGCAGTGCATCAACAAATTCCAGATCTTTTTCGTCCAGCTCTTTGACGGAAGTTTGCTTTATTATAATCCCTCGTTCTTTATATATAAATATTTTCTTTAAAAACAGGTTATCATAAAGGTGACCGAGAATACGGCGGTCGATTATATGGTGGTCTTTCGAGCAAGTTCTTGAATGGAATTATCCTTCGATTTTAACACCTTGCCTCTCGAAGAACTCTTTCAATGCCTCTTCGACTACCTGGCTTTGTGCATGTAGGCTGCTTTTGGTTTGTACGGTATATATCTTCAGGGTTTTTGCCATTGGTTCGGATAGGGTCAATGTAGTTTTGGACATAGTATTGGTGTATTAAGTTCTAAGTTTATATAACTTATGGTACTTTGAAACTTTGATACCACAAGCTTTTTATTTTGTATTTCAGTTATTTTTTTAATCGCCATTTGTTGCGATTCCCGTTCATATCTTTTCATACATTCCCCTCACAATTCCGATATCTTCCGGCATCTTTCTCAAATAGTTCCTTATAACCCCCTACTTATTGTTATCATTGGAGGTGAGGCTACCAGACACGAAACGGACACGATCAAGCACTTCATTTCGAGCGCATATCCTTCAAAGTTGGGCCTCCTCCCAACTTTCTGGCATGGTTGAAGTCCGGAGATAAATCCGGGCGTCTCCGGGATAGATCAAAAAAAATAAAAATTAACAAAAAATGAATTCAGGTGTATTATGAGGCAGATAGCCATTTACGGCAAAGGCGGAATCGGCAAGTCGACTACCACCCAGAATCTCACTGCAGCTCTCTCAACCATGGGCAAGAAGATCATGCAGATAGGATGCGATCCCAAAGCAGACTCAGTGAAGATGCTCATGAACGGCAAAAGGCAGCCTACAGTTCTGGATACTCTGAGAAAAGAAGGAGAAGTAGAGCTGGACGATGTACTGAAGACCGGCTTTGGCGGCATTCGCTGCGTTGAATCCGGAGGACCGGAGCCGGGCGTGGGCTGTGCTGGCCGGGGAATAATAACATCCATCGGCTTACTGGAGAACCTGGGAGCTTACACCCCGGACCTCGACTACGTCTTCTACGACGTCCTGGGCGACGTGGTCTGCGGAGGCTTCGCCATGCCCATCCGGGAAGGAAAGGCCAAGGAGATCTACATCGTCGCCTCGGGCGAGATGATGGCTCTGTATGCGGCCAACAACATCTGCAAAGGCATCCAGAAGTTCGCCGAGTCCGGTGGAACGCGCCTGGGCGGCATCATCTGCAACTCTCGCAATGTCGACAGAGAAAAGGAGCTCGTAGAGGCCTTTGCCAAGAAGATCGGCAGCCAGATGATCCAGTTTGTGCCCAGAGACAACGTCGTCCACCAGTCTGAGATTCATACAC
>Ga0302322_100004683_pt1 | contig 11920 bp, 9 predicted proteins | sample Fen_T0_2_FD_203757 | JGI IMG/M metagenome (GOLD analysis project Ga0302322, IMG submission 203757) | Peat permafrost microbial communities from Stordalen Mire near Abisko, Sweden - Fen_T0_2 | ecosystem: Environmental > Terrestrial > Soil > Wetlands > Permafrost | place: Sweden: Abisko... | reverse complement strand
TGCACGAAGTCGACGAAGCGCCACTCGCGCTGAAGCAGCGCCAACAGTTGCAGAGCCGTATCGGTCGAGGCCGAGGGAGTTACCTCGCGCGGTGCCTGCGCAGGCTCGACAGGCAAAGCGACTGGCTCCTCCGACTCCCCGTCCTGCAGCATTCGCACCTTGCTCGCAAAGCGGCCGTCGAACAGGATCCGAAAGCTCGTTACCCAAGAAAGCCAGAGGCGACTCAGCAGCGGAACGCTCGTAACCGTCATTGCGGCGCAGTTTACGATCGCCGCCGCGATCTACAACGGTTAAGAAGCCGCAGCCGCAGCCGCGACCGAGCCGAAATCTTTGATCACCGAGAACGTGCCGGTCACCGTCTCGGATGGCACGGGGGCCCGCAAGCTGCCGCCCTCGAAGAGGGCGACGACCGCGGTCAGGTTATCTTCACCGCCGCGATCATTGGCCAGCTGGATGAGTTGCCCGCAGGCTGGCCAGGGCGCGTTCTTGCTCAAGATCTGCAACAATTCCTCGTGCGTGATGGCATTGGAGATGCCATCGGAACAAATCAGTAGCTTGTCCCCTTGGCGCAGTTGAACTTGAACGATTGCCGCGTGGACTTCTTCGACGCTGCCCATCGCTTGCAGCAAAATGTTCTTGCGCGGTGAGTTCTCGGCTTCTTCCGGCTTCATCAGGCCTTGATCGACCAACATCTGCACCAAACTCTGGTCGCGCGTGAGCTGCTTCAACTGGCCGGCACGCAGCAGATACGCGCGCGAGTCCCCCACCTCCGCGACGTAGGCGGTGGTTTGGTCGACCAGGACGGCGGTCAACGTGGCGCCCATGCCGTGGCGGCCCTTGATCTGGGCAGCCTCGATCACGTCCGCATTGGCGCGACGCACCGCTGCCTCGAGCCGTTGCTCTGCAGGCGCTTCACCGCCAGCCTGAAGTGTCGCTCGAACGGAGGAGATCACCGTCGAGCTGGCGACTTCGCCGGCGGCATGCCCGCCCATGCCATCGGACAGCGTGAGCAATGCGCCGCGTGGCCCCACACTGAAATGGCCATTGGAGGGGCTGGCGTCGAAACTGGCACCGGTCGACAAATCGGTCAGCTGAAAAGCATCTTCATTGATGCTGCGGGCCAGCCCAACATCCGACAATGCCGCGAAAGTAATGGTGATGTCAGTCATGGGCATGCTCACTTGATGGTTCTGCTTCGCTCACTAGAGAGTCGCCGCGTTTGTGGCGTGAGAGCAAGAGTTGTTCGGACATCGTAGCAAGCCGCCTCACACGACCGAACCATTACTGGCCCGAAACTCGGGACCCAGCCTCCGCCTCTGCAAGCCACGAGCCAACCCCCCGGCCGGGCGGAAAGAGTCCAGAGCGTTCGAAATACGCCAGCGGGGGTGATGGTCAAGGACAGCGGACCTGTGCGACCCAGCCTTCGGCGTCGCGTCGCGGCCTGAGAGGAGGCGGGTGGCTTCGGCCTATTGGAGTCGTTCGGCGGATTCGCAGGCACCGCCGCCTGGCTGTTGGCGCCCATAGAACTCGGAGCCCTCCGTCCATTCGCCGCCGACCGAAGTTCCCGGGCGCCCACTCACGTCGGCACTCGGGAAGCTTTGTTAGCACCGCCAACAGCACCGCCAGCAGCCGCCAGCACCAGCGACCGGCGTGAAGCCGCACTCTCGATCCATGGAGGAGGGCGCCCCCTTCACCAAGCAAGAGTGCGTGAAGCCGGCGCTCTACCGCAGGAACTCATCGTACACCGAGCAGCCCAACACGGCACTCACCGGCCCGAACGCGAACGCGAACGCGAACGCGAACGCGAACGCGAACGCGAACGCGAACGCGAACGCGAACGCCTGCGTGTGGGAGGAGCGCATCGTGAGGCGCCAACGTTCGAGCTCGGCGGGCGAGTATAGACGTGCTCTGCAGACCAGCGCGCAGCGTGCGGCGGGCGAGTATAGACGTGCTCTGCAGACCAGCGCGCAGCGTGCGGCGGGCGAGTATAGACGTGCTCTGCAGACCAGCGCGCCGCGTGCGGCGGGCGAGTGTGAAACGCTCTGCAGACCAGCGCGCCGCGTGCGGCGGGCCGCTCGCGTTGGGCGTGGCGCTGCGTCGCGGGCTCTCACCCTCGAGGTAGTCGTCGTGGGTGCGCTGCTGCGCTGAGGTAGCGACGAGTAGCAGGAACGCGCACCGCTATTTTCGAGCCTGTTTCGCTAATAAGAGTGCTTACCGTTTCCTTTCGAGACGGCGCTAATTTCCAGTGCAGGGCGCCTCGTGCAACCGCACTGGTATGCGTTGCAAGTGCGCGATCTTTGCACCACATACCTAGTTATGCTTAGGCGGCTTCGGCGCGAACTCTTCTACATGATCTTGCCGCTCTTGCCGTTGGCTACCGGCTGCGTCCAGGGCAGCCTCACAGACGGAGTGCACGCGCGCCCCACCGGCTCCGCAGGTTCAGGTTCAGGTTCAGGTTCCAGCTCTGGCTCTGGCTCTGGCTCTGGCTCTGGCTCCGCAGGGTCGGGAACGCTCGGCAGCGCCGGCTCGGGAGATGTCTCCTCGCCGCTCTTGCCCGCGCGGATTCGTCGGCTCTCCAATGCCGAGTACGAAAATTCGGCGCGCGCGGTGGTCGGCACCAGCGATCCGGTCACGACTGACTTCGCGCCCGACACGCGCCAGAGCGGCTACACCCTGAACGACGCGCAGCGTGTCGATTCGGTGCTCGTGAAGCAAATCTCGAGCGCCGCCAGCAAGCTCGCCGCGCAGGTCCGCAGCAAGCTCGACACGTTGGCCCCTTGCGCGAACCCGACGGCTGGCGGCGAGGCGTGCGCCAAGACCTTCATCCAGTCCTTCGCCAGCCACGCCTTCCGGCGCCCGCTGGGCGATGATGAAGTGCAAAAGCTGGTCGACCTGTTCCACGTCGGCGCAGACGGCGCGACGTACGCGGACGGCATCGAGCTGGTCGCCACCGGCGTGCTGCAGTCCGCTGGCTTTCTGTATCTGACTGAAACGGGCAACAACGCCGCCGGCAGCCAGGTGAGCCTGACCCCCTACGAAACGGCCAGCGCCATTTCCTACTTGGTGACCGCGGGGCCTCCGGACGCTGAGCTGACGACCGCCGCGGCCAATGGCCAGCTAGCAACGGCCGAACAGCGCAGTGCAGTGTTCGCTCGGCTAATTTCCGGCGCGGATCCCGCGGCCGCACGCACGCGCGTGCTGCGCGTGGTTCAAGAATGGCTCGGCACCGATCGCTTGGTAGATACCGCCAAGGACACCACGGTCTACGGCGCATTCGCCGGTTTGAAGCCGGCCATGCTCAGCGAGACCGGCTCGTTCCTCCAACACTTGATCGAGCGCAAGACCGGCACAGTCGGAGAATTGCTGGGCGCCAACTGGACCGCCACGCAGGACCAAGGCTTGACCACGCTGTACGGCGGCGCGACCTCGACTGATGGCGAGATCAGCTTGCCGCAGCGGCGCGGGATCTTGAACCAGGGTGCATTCCTGTCGGTCTACGCGCACGCCAGCGAAACTGGACCGGTGCTGCGCGGGGTCGCCATCGTGCGGCGTGTGGCATGCGTCTATCTGGCATCGCCCGCCTCGCTGATGCTCACCGTACCGCCTTTGCAACCCGATCCTACGAAGACCACCCGCCAACGCCTGGACGTGCACGCCACGGACCCGATGTGCGCCGGCTGTCACAAGGCGATCGACTCCCTCGGTTTTTCGTTCGAGCAATACGATGGCATGGGCAAGCTGCAAACGACGGATAACGGGCGGGCCGTCGACAGCCACACGACCGTCGACATGGGTCTGGATTTCGACGGCGACTACACGGATTCCAATCAGCTCGCCAGTGCACTCGCAAGTAGCGCCGTCGTTCGTGAGTGCTTCGCTCGCAACGTCTTCCGCGCCTCGGCCGGTCGCAGCTCGGACGACGTGAAGGCCGCCGAGACAGCCTTCCTCAACTACTGGAAAACGGTCCCCGCGCCCGCGCCAGACGCCACTCACCCGACTCCCGCCTCGGCCGCGGAAGGCAGCATCTTGGAAGCCCTCCGCTCGGTCATTACCAGCCCCAACTTCACGCTCCGGAGAGCGCAATGAAACGACTCAGTCCAACACGTCGCGCCTTCCTGCGCGCCATGGGCGCCGGCATGGCCGCCCTACCCTTCTCGCGCTTGCTCGAGAACTCGGTCGCGCAAGCGGCTGGCGAAACGCTGCCGCTCAAGTTCATCACCATTTATCACCCGCACGGTTTGTCCGCTGAATATTGGGCGATGAAAGCGACTGACAGCGAGACGACCTTCGATTTCAGTTACAAGGACTGCTCGCTGCAGCCGTTCGATGACGCCGCCACGTATGGCAAGAGCTTCAAAGACAAGCTGCTGGTGCTCGAGGGCATCGATCACCTGTCGAACGCCAACGGGCACGACTCGGCCGGCACCATCCTCACCGGCAGCACGATCGACGGCAGCGCCAAGCGCCCCGCCAACTCTTCGCTCGATCAATACCTCGCGGTCACCAAGGGGCTCGGTGGCGATACGCGCATCACCAGCGTGAACTTGGGCGTCGGCAACGACGCGACCGATCCGGGACTCACCCTTTCGTACGGTGATGGCGGCGCGCCCTTGCCCAAGATCATCGACCCAGTGGCGGCCTTCCACCTGCTGTTCGACGGCGTGGCCGTCAGCTCCAACCCGGCCGATATGGCCGCGGCCGAGCGCAAGCGCAAGCTCGGTCAAAGCGTGGTCGACTACGTGCGCTGGGACGTCAATCGTCTACGTACCGGCTTGGCGACCGCCGAGCAGCAAAAGCTCGACCAGCACCTGAGCGCGCTGGGCGACCTCGAAAAGCAGCTCGGCGGAGGCATGGCAAGCGGCACCGTGTGCACCGTGCCGAGCACTCCGGACGCCAGCAAATTTCCGAAGCTCAAACAGTACAACGGCGGCGAGCCCTATTTCGACGCGATCACGAACGCTCACATCGACATGCTCGCGCAAGCCTTGGCCTGTGACGTGACCCGCTTCGGCACGCTGTTCATGAATGATCTGTCGTACGCGGACAATCCGTTGATGCTGCCCACGGACAACCACGGGGCGGTCGCGCACACGTACAACGCTTCCACCATTGGCAACAACAACGTCACCCAAACGGGCGATCCCGCGAGCTGGCTGCCGCTCGCCAAGTTCAATAAGTACTGCTACGGCAAGGTCGCGCGGCTGATGCAAAAGCTCGATCAGCTCGGCATCTTGGACAGCACGATCATCTACGTGACCAGCGACATGGGCAATCCCGCGTTGCACAGCAAGCGCAACGTACCGACGGTGCTCGCTGGCGGCGCGAATGGCAAATTCAAGATGGGCCGCCGGCTCAAAATGGCCGCCGGTTGCCCGACCAGCGACATGTGGTGCGAGGGCAAGGCGACCTACACGCCCACCACCAACAGCAAGATCTTGGTGTCCATCGCGCAGGCCTTCGGCCAAGACATCGACACCTTCGGCACCCAGCCGATCAAAGCAAACGTCACCGGCGCACTCAGCGCGATGATGGTCTGAGCGGCGCGCTCGACGCGCTTCGTGACACCCGAAGGGTGCGGTCCCGCGTCGCGCCTCACAAGTCCGCGTTGTTTCCGTCCTGTTCGCTTGGAGCGCGCGCGCATCGTTCACTGAGTCGCCCTGATCTTGTGGGTTGTTTTCGCGTTTTGCCGAGGTGCTCGTAGCAACACGAGGAAATTTTGTTGGCTACTTTGGCGAGAAAAATCGCGACAGCGAAGACACACGGGGTTCGCTCAGCCAAATTTGACGATGCGGAACCCTTGTGCGATTGAGCAACTCTTCAAGATGATTCAGCGTCCTTTTGAGGGCGATGACCTCGCCCCCCGGAGATCTACGGCCACATCTACGGCCACATCTACGGCCAAGGGCTGGGCTAGCGGCGCCATCGATCGACGGCAAACTAAATCGGAGAACGCTCGCAACGGCCATGGGCATGCGAGGTTGGCAAGGGCCCTCACCTGGTCGGACAGCGCAAGCAAGACCGACACCCCGCGACCGGAACACGGGCGCGGTTCGAGGTGCGATGCTGGATCGCGAGCGCCCCATTCTCTCGAGAAGGCGCCCGCGATAAATCAGCGACTGCTCAGAAGTCAGACGGGCAGTTGGTCTGTTCGTAGACGAAGTTGGGGTTATCGGCGGCTTGGTACCAGTCCACGAACCAGAGGCACCCTTTGCGTAGGTCGCCGTCGGGCAGGAGCATGCACTTCTGGCGCACGCAGTCCTTCTTGGCGGTGTAACTGCCCGTGCAGCCAGTGAGAAACCCGCCCTGTGTGGGGCCCAAATCGGAAGAGCTGAGTTTCCACTGCGTGGTGCAGGTATTGGCATTTTGGCCGACACCGCCGCCGGGAATCATCATATCGAATTGGTTGCCCGCCACGTCACCGCCAGTGTTGCTGATCTTGACGATCATGTGCTTGCCCTTGAGGTTCTTCGAACCGGGATCGTTCATGGCTGAGTGACCCGTGCCCGTGAATTGCAGGTGATAGCACTGACCGCATTGCGGGCTGGGGACCGCGACATAGCCGTACGAAACGTTGTCGCCGACCGCGCGCGGGGCCTGGTTGTAACAGGTGTATGAGGAGCCGCCGCTGCAGGCGCTGGTGCCGTTGTTGCTAGACTTGCCGTCGGAACCACAGGCAGGGATGTTGCCGTTCGTCGAGCAATGAGCCTTGCAGCAATCCCAGTAGCGGCTCGCCCAATACACTTTGGTGGAGTTGACGTCCGCTAGAGCGGGACCGGGACCGAGTCCGGTGGTGTATCCGCCAGCGCCCATGCCGCCATTCCCGCCGGAGCTGTTGCTCGACTTGCATTTGCCGCAGCTCTCCAAACAGTAGTTGGCGCCAGTCAGCCAAGCAGCGTCGCAATTTGCGGTGTTGCCCTTCGCGGCATCGTATTCCGGCCAGATCGAACACGGCTCGCCCGCGTGGTCGGGATTCTGAATATCGGTGCACGGGGGAGCCGCACCGGCGGTTCCACCGCTGGCGCTCTGCCCGCCAACACCACCCGATGACGGCCCGCCAGCGGAGCCCGGCGCGCCACTGCTTCCGGCAGTAGCGCTACCCGCGCCAGAAGCCGCGTTCGCCGCCCCTGAGAAGCCCGCGCCTGAGGAGCCCGCACTCGGGTGCCCGGCCGCGCTGAACGATGAGCCGCTCGAGCCGCTCGAGCCGCTCGGCGTGACGCCGTCGCTGCTCTGGCAAGAGCTCAGCTGCAAAATGAAAATCAGGCCCGTGAAGGCAAAGCTGAAAGCATGACGCGGCTTGAGGACCAGCATCTGATTTCGGTATCATTTGCAGGCGGCCGAGGCGAACAAGATTCGTCCCTGGAAAAATCCACCCTGGTGTTTCGGATGGCTTTGGGACCCAAAAGATGATTAGGCGCCACCCTCAAGGCTTGCGAAGATTTTTGGGCGCCGTCGGCTGTTCGTCGGAAAAGTCCGAGATTTTGCTGCCCATCCTCGTGACCTCGCTCTCGTCGTGCACGCTGGGCCCGGTTTCGCTCGGGCCGATCACCTCGATGGTGTGCACGCCGATCTGAATGCGGTCCCCAATGGCAAGCCGATGCAGCCCTTGAATTCGCCGCCCGTTCACCTGCACGCCGTTGCCGCTACTCAGATCTTGGATGGCAGCGCTTGCGTCACTCACAATCACGCGCGCATGCTCGCGCGAGATCTGCGGGTCATCGAGCACCAGGTCGCAGCTGGACTTGCGACCAATGGTGATCGAGCCTGCGCTCAGGAGCAGCGTGCGAAACCCCAACTTGAGCCGCACCAGCCGGTTGCGCGCTGGGCTGTGCTTGGATGAACCAGATCCGGACGAGTCCACTGCCTCAAAGGTAACACGATCATCGACGAAGAGCGCGTCGCCGGCATTTTTTAGCCGAGAAAGCCAGTACTTTTGGACGAAATGTCGTATTGTGTGGCGCTGTCCGCGCGGTTGCTCTCCGGGTGAGCGCTGGGGCCTCGCTCGGCTCTACGGGGACCAGGTGCCCTTGCCGACGTCCAGCTTCCAAGAAGCATAGAACTCGGCTCTACGGGGACCAGGTGCCCTTGCCGACGTCCAGCTTCCAAGAAGCATAGAACTTGGGCCTACGGGGACCAGGTGCCCTTGCCGACGTCCAGCTTCCAAGAAGCATAGAACTTGGGCATCGAGGCCTGATTGCCGTCGATCACCAGCGGCTGCACCACGAACGTTGCGAGTGAATTATTCTTGCCCGTGGTCTTGCCCGTTTGATCATTGGCATTTTGCCAATGATCGCCGAAGTAGACGTAAACCGTGCCGACGCTGCCGACCACCGGCAAAACGAACGTGCTCTGCGAGATCCAAGTGCGGGCATCCGCGGGCGCAACCAGGCCTCGCTTCGTCCAAGGGCCGGTCATGGAAGGCGCGCTGGCGTACTCGTTGTCGTTGGCGCGGAACCCCGTTTTGTTCGACATGATCCAAAAATACGAGTCACCTGCCTTGAACGCCGTGGGCGACTCCATGCCAGCCATCGCCCCATAAGCGGTGTCCGAAACCCAGCTGTGGCAATCGGCTGCGAGCTTGTAGACATGCCCGCTCTCGGTGATCAGGTACGGGTTGTTTTCGCCGTCGACCAGCGCGCTCATGTCGCTGTGAACGGCCTTCACGCCGCTTGCATTGGTCAGCGCGCCCCGAAACTTGTAGTCACCGTTGACGGTCGCGGAGGTAGCATAGACGACCTCTTTGTCGGTTTGGTAGTCGAGCGAAGCGGCATGCGCATACAGCACGTACTCGCCAGAGCTCGGACACTTGATGAGATGCGGACGCTCCCCGTTGCGATCTGGGCCGAGCTCTCCGCTCGCCTGTGGCGGCAAGATCAGCTTCTCGAACTTCCAAGTGACCAAGTCCTTGGAGGAGTACATGGAGAAGCCGTGAAAGCTGTTGTTGGTTTCGTACGCGGCGCTTGCTGAATAAACGAAGTATTCGCCCGAGAGATAAAAGGTGTCCCCAACCTGGTTGATGCCGCCACCGTGCGCATTCACGAGGGCGCCCTTGTCGTCATGGAACGCGACTCCGTCTTCGAGCGTTCCGGTGATGACCGAAACCCCCGTGACGCTCGGCGGCGCTCCGCCAGCTGGATTCGCGCCGCCGCCCGCTGCACCCGCCGCGCCCGCTGCACCCGCCGCGCCCGCCGCGCCCGCCGCATGAGCGCCGGCTGAGTTGCCCATCGCACCACCGGTCCCGGATGGCGCCCCGCCCGTAGCCACGTTGCCTGAAGTACCCGCGCTGCCCGAACCAGCCCCGGCGAACGAAGCCCCGGAACCAGCGATGGCGTTACCTGCCCCGCTCGAGCTGCTGCCCGCACTGCCCGCGTGAGGTTCACCCGAGTTGGCAGCGCCCGCTGCCACGTGGCTGGGATCGCTGCTGCTCGAGCCGCAGGCGAACGCACCGCCCAGCAGCAGCACGCCGGTGCCAATCAGCAGAGGGAGGGCTTCGGATTTGATCATTTGATTGCCAAGTCGCCCGCTGGTCTTAGCCTACGTGTTCCTGAGCTCAAGGGGCGCATGAGCGAGAACCTTTGGCAAATCACCGGCAACCGCTGGGCATCACCTTCGCCGCGCGCCCCGCAGCGAAGTGAAAAGCTCGACGCCGATCGTGCCCTTAGCTAATCGATGAGCCCACCGTTCTCGCGACCAGTCGGAAGCATGCTGCTGGGACTGGCATTTTCCAGCGCATTCGTCGGCTGCGGTTCGGACCAATCAGGTAATAGCGGCGCGCAGCCGGCTGCCGGCGGCCACCTGGACTCGGCGGCTGGTGCAGCAATGGCGATCAGCGGCGGCGGCGGCGTGAATGCCGGCGCCAGTGGCGCTGCGGCGAGCAATGCAGGCGCAGGGGCCACGGGCGCAGCGGCTGCCGCAGGCGCGAGCGCGGCAGGTGCCGCAAGCGGGGGCAGTGCCGGACAAGCCGCGACCGCGGGCGCGGCTTCGCAAGCCGGAAGCGCGGGGCACGGGGCGAGCGGAGGAGCAACCGGGTCCGCGGGGACCCCAAGCACCGCGGGGGCAGCGGGTACGCCAAGCGCAGGAGGCAATGCCGGAAGTAGCGGCGCAGGTGGCGCGCAGCCCAATGTCACGATCTGGATCGCCGGCGATTCGACGGTGGCCACGGGCGGGCCGTGCCCGATCGGTTGGGGCGGCCAGTTCAACGCGCTCTTCAACGCGAAGGTCGCGGTGACCAACAGCGCGGTCGGCGGGCGTAGTGTGCGCACTTGGCTGTACGACGTGCAGGACACCAAGGACAGCGCGGGCGAGTGCAATTTGGCAAAGGACACCCAGGGCAACCCCACCGTGCAAGCGCGCTGGACCGCGATGCTGAGCGGCATGAAGACCGGGGACTACCTGTTCGTTCAATTCGGCATCAACGACGGCGACTCGGCCTGTCCACGCCACGTCGGCGCAAGTGCCTTCAAGACCAGCTATGGCCTGCTGGCACAAGCCGCCAAAGACCGCGGTGCGCAGCCGATCTTCGTCACTCCAGTAAGCCAAATTGCCTGCTCGGGAAGCACCGTCAGCAAAGGGACGCGTGAGCCGTACGTGACCGCCACCAAGGAAGCTGGCACGCAGTACGGCGTGCCGGTGATCGACTTGAACGTGCTCAGCACGACGCTCTATCAATCGCTCGCTTTCTGCCCCATCCCGGGCGGCAGCGATGTCAGCGCTTCGACCACCGGCGCCGTCGGCACCTTCTTTTGCGACGACCACACCCACTTCGATACGCCGGGCGCGGTGAAGATCGCGGGCCTCGTAGCGCAGGCCCTCCGCGACCAAAAGATCGCGCTCGCGGCTTATCTCAAGTAGTGGTGAAGCGTCGAACTACCCAGAACAAAGCTAGCAGCGTGACAACGATCGCCAGCACCCGGGCGCCCAATCGTCCAGAGCTGGGTCGCGGCGCAGGGTCGGGCGGCGGAGCGTCGGAAGTGGCTGGCGCCGAAGTGCCGATCGCTTCAGCGTCTTCGGTGATTGGCAGATCGAGACGGGCATCGTCGGGGCGCAGCAGCTTTTGTCCCAAGAAAGTTCGCTGCCCGGTGACCGTCAGCACCACGCCCGCCCGCGGCGCAAGCCGCTTCAAACCCAGCGCGTCGAACGACAACGGGCTGTGCGCCGGTCGCGCATAGACGAGCCGCATTTCCAGGTCGCCTTCGACGCCCAACTGCAGCAAAACCGAGCGCAGGTCGAGGACTTTCCCACCAGAGGTGATCGCGTAATAGTCACGCGCACAAGCTTCGAACGCAGGGCGAAACCGTTGAAAATCGACGACCGCGAGCCGGCGTCCGCGGTCCGCGCCGCTCAGGCAGGTGCTAGCCGCGGTGTCCAAGGACATGCTGGTGTGAACGTTCAGACCGCGCTCGTCGATGTGTGCATCGCTGGTGATCTCGAACGGATCGTGCGCGCTTGCCTGAGCGCTAACGAAGAGCCCGAGCGCGAGGTGGAGGACGATCGTGATTGGACGCACTACTTGACGGTGATCCCCGGTGCGGGCGGCGTCGCCATGCCGCTGCCGATGTGAAAGCCGGTGTGCGGTGGCTGATTGTAAGCGGTCTGTTCGGAGCTGACTTGCATCCGGTATTGCGGATCGTGCATCAGCGTGTAGATGCGGCGTGTCGTCACCGCAGTGGTCGTGTAGATGCGAAGCGCACTGCTGTCCGTCGTGCGCCAGACTACCTCTTCGCGCCAATCACCATACAGATCGGCCGTCAGCGCGGGCGTCGACTTCGTGCCGTTGTTCGAGCTGACACCGGCGGCGGTCAGCAAACGGCTGGTCACCCCGGCCGCGTACTTGTCGATGTGATTTGCGTCCTCGAGCTCGCGCGTCTCGTCGCCATCCCACCAGACCAGGAAATTCTGCGAGCCCGGAGCGGCACCAAGACTT
>Ga0302322_100004681_pt1 | contig 11925 bp, 14 predicted proteins | sample Fen_T0_2_FD_203757 | JGI IMG/M metagenome (GOLD analysis project Ga0302322, IMG submission 203757) | Peat permafrost microbial communities from Stordalen Mire near Abisko, Sweden - Fen_T0_2 | ecosystem: Environmental > Terrestrial > Soil > Wetlands > Permafrost | place: Sweden: Abisko... | reverse complement strand
GTCCAACCATCAAAGGGGTCGGGTTGGCGGCGACTGAGTCAGCTTCAGCTGACGAAGGTAGCCTGGCCAAACCCGGACCCGATTCGGCGGAAACAACTTCGCGCGTTTTAGCTTCATTTAACGGGACGTGCCGTCCCGTACCCTTGCCTAACGTAGGGCTCGGAACTTCTTCGGAACTGAGGAACTTATGAGGAATTTCTGAAGAAGAACTTCTTCGGAACTTCTGAAGTTCTTCTTCAGAGCAACATTCATCGGACTCGGCGAGGCCTTCCACGACAGCCCAGGCCAAAGCCAGGTGCAAAGCGCGCATTGGCACCCGGGAAAGCAGGTACACAGAGTCCAAGGACTGGATCTCTCCAATAGGTGCCGAAGACAGCGCCACCCATTGCATCGCGCACCACCCAAGCCAGATCTCAGCACCGAACCCGGACTCCATTAGCCGCACCCATTGTGCGTACAGATTCGCGTCACCAGCCCACGGCATCGTGAGCCGTGACCATTTCATTCCGTACTGCTTTCCGGTCTTCGGGTTTCGGTAGCGTTCGATGTCACTGCGTACGCAGCCTAGTGCTTCGTCATGGATCTTGATCACGGTAGGACTCCAAAGAGAAGAGGCCGAGAGCTCCAGGGCGACCAAACCCAGCCACATACGTGGTCTGTCCCGCGTCTCCGCGGACCCGAGCTCTCGGCCATCGAGAACGATGGTGGCGCAGGTTGGTCGTCCGCGCAGTAGTAGTGTATCCTGGAAGTCGATGAAAGTCAAGGCCTTCGACGAAATAAGTTGCGAGCGGCCTACGACAGCACTATATTCATGACTCGTAGGAACTCAAAGAGGGGCGCCGGGTGGAGTTTACTCTGCTCGGCGTTTTTGCTTGACTTCCATCCGCGGATCCGGTATACTTATCCATGAAACCGGACTCATCTGCGAATCCTACGTGACCACGCCCTCTTCCAACGCCTGTGCCGGCACGACCCGGACCGAGCCTCCCTCCTACGACCACGAACCTCTGACGACACCACGCCTACCTCCAGTGGCATCATACAACATCAGATCACCTATGCGCCCTGCTAACCCCAGGGCTTTCTTCGTTTTGAGTTTTCGAACCTTGTAAATCAATTCATAGCAGGTCAGAACACCAGTGACCTGAACACAGCACCAAAGGATCATAGCATGCCCACAGAACCCATCCCAGGACCAACGTTCGAATCCGGCATCGCCGAGGTTCCGTTGATCAAGATCACAGGCTTGCGCTCCGACAGCGACTACTGCGCGTTGGAACTGACGCTCCTGTTTCCGCGTCTGCACAAGTGTGAGATCGAAGGCATCGTCTCCGGTGCCAGTCACTGCTTGATCCAGGACCGGTACCGCAAGATCTCGCATATCATGCGCATCTCCCGGCCGAACCGCATCGAGAACTATCCAGCCTTCGATGCTCACCTACGTCAGCTCGTCCGACGTGGCCTTTGATGCACCACACCGTCGTAGTCACAGAGCAAGGAATCAACATCATGCCCACCAACACCGTCGTCAGCTGTCTCAAGATCCCAGTCTACGTAGACTGGTTGAAGAAGCACTACCCCGACGTCCGTGACAATCCCGAAGCCCGCAGTCGCGCTGTAGGACCGGACGACGTGGTCGTGGGTGCGTGGCCGCTCTACGTCATGCGTGCGGGATCGGTCTACGCCGGCATCGAATACAGCAAGCGCCCATCGAGCATGCTCAGCACCGTCGAGGACATGGAAGCCCACGGCGCGCACCTGGAGTACTTCCAGGTCCTGACCGAGGGTGAAGTCTCTCAACTGATCGATCTCGCTCGGGAGCAGCCTCGCCTGCCCACGCACGAGCTCCTACGCGCAGTCCGCGCCCATTGAACCCACAACCGGAGAATACCATGGCTGAGAAGAGTGCACTGGAAAAGATCTACGACCACCTGTTCGAGATCACACAGATCGACCCCAGGTTCAAAATCTCCTCCGAGGAGAAGTACACCTTGACCCAGACCGAAGGTGACGTCACGCAGACCGTCGCCGCGTTCATCCAGGTCGACGGCAGTACTTACGTCGTGTACAAGCACGACGGTGTCATCGTCCAGGAACACGCGGTGCAGGACTTCGGCACCTGGTTCCCGACAGCGCTGGGCGACACCCCAGAGCTTGAGCTTCCTCCCGCGACCTGACCGTCGTTGCCTCCCAAGCCTAGGTGCGGATCCCAGTCCGTGCACGCTCAAACCCGGGAGGCCTATCCACCAAAGCACCACAGCACACAAAGGACAACAGCATGGCTACGGAACCGATCCCACAACTGCAACCCCGCAAACACCTCGCCGACGCCATCACCAAGCTGCTTTCGCACGGCACCCGCACCGTTGAGTTCCGCCTCGGGTCCCGCTTCGACGGCTACGGTCCCGCGGCCGTAGTCAGGGTTGGTATCGAACACCGGGGTACACGATACATGGGTAACGCATTCGTCCGTGTGAGTCCGATGCTGAAGATCCCGGACCAAGCGTACATAGAAGCCATCGACAACGCCCACGCCGCGGCACAGGTACAGCAGCTCCGTAATGGTTGAGCCACATGCTGTACCTAGAGACGGCAACGACCTGTACGCCGCACTCATCAACGCCCATGTACCACCACAGCGCGCAGACGCCATCCTCACCCAACACAACCTCACTCGCTGCTACTTCGGCGAATTCTCGGACGTTGATGTGATGGACCTGCAGGAGACAGTACCATGGCCACGGAACCGGATCTAGCTCAGGATCGCGTGATCGATCTCAAGGCACCGCAGTACCTGCGATCTGTGCGCAAGTACACGGAACGCGGCATCACCCAGGAAGCGTTGTTCCGCATCCTATCCTACCACCACATTCACATCACCGTCCACTTCGACCCGCCCACGCATCCAAACTGTAGGTGCGTAGACATCGCGGTCCCAAACCACGACCGCCTTGTGACCTGGAAGTTCGTGTGAGCGCGGAGCCGTTCACTACATCCGTATCCCGTGACACCTGGGAGCGGGCGTGCAACGCCTTGGCTCCGCTACCGCTACCGCAACGGCTACACATCCTCGCCGGGCATGGAATACGCCCGAGCCGGAACTACCTGTACCTGAAGACCGAAACCGTAGTCGGCTCCAACGGCTGGTTCCAGGAGCAGTACCAGCTACAGCCTAGATTCCAATGATCTAAAAGCAACTCCTAGAGATCGGACCCGGCAAGGGCCACTCCAGGAGCAAACATGTCCGCACCTAAACCAGCGCCGCCGGTATCAAAGTCGATACCTAAGCCGGCACCGAAACCCGCACCAGCAGCTGCTCCCGCCGTACGTACAGCACCTGTACCGGCACCTGTACCAGCACCAGTTCCAAAGTTAGTACTTCCAGGCAAGCCACCACAAGCTGTACCAGCACCAGCTGGGCGTAAGCGTGGGCCAACGAAGAACGTTGGGGTCTCAGCGAGACGCAGGGAGAAGCAACGCGCTGAAGGAAAGCTGGGGCCAGCTAAGCAAGCACCGAAGCCAGGATCATGGAAGCCCGGCCAACAAGGCACGAAGGACTTCTACGCCAACGTGCGCAAGGAGATGCAGATCCCAAACATCATCCGGACCATGTTGGAGATGGACCCGGAGCAGCTGGAGCATCCGACGAACCTGAATCGGTTGGAGTGGTGTCGCATGCTTGTGCTTGGTGTGAACGCCGGCTCGGTCAAGCATCTGAAGATCCTGCTCGAACGTTGGGGTGGTGCCGTGGCACAGTCCGTACGCATCACCAATCCCGACGGCAGCCTGAACCCGAAGCCGCAGTACGACCTGAAGGCGCTGAGCCTGGCGGACAAGAAGGCCTTGCGCGCGATCCTGGCAAAGACAGGTACAGATGTCACTGCCGACGATTGAGGAACTGGATCGCGAGATATTTCGTGAGAGCTTCTGGGACTTCACCTTGGCGGCGTGGCCCGTCGTCTATGGCAAGCCATGTGTACCGAACTGGCATCTGGAGTACATGGCCGCCGTGATCCAGTCCTCGGTGCTGACGCCATGCTCACGCACGATCATCAACGTGTTCCCGCGCTCAGGCAAGTCCAGCCTGTTGTCGGTGCTGCTGACACCATGGATGTGGCTCAGTGACCCCACCTGGTCGAGCCTGAACGTCGCTGGTAGCCTCACACTAGGTACACGTGACTCCCGCCGTGCTCGTGAGTTGATCCAGTCCCAGTGGTACCAATCCCTGCAGCCGCAGTTCGAATTCGCGAGTGATCAGAACGAGAAGATCAACTACGTCACCACACGTGGTGGTTGCCGGTTGACGATGCCGATCGGCGCCAGCATTACCGGTCTCGACGGTGACTTCGTCGCGATCGATGATCCCAACGATGCTAGTGCGATCTCGGAGTCGGCGTTGAATGATGTGTGGGATACGTACACGATGGCGTTGAGCAACCGGCTCAAGGATCCAAGCCAGGGTTCGATCCTGATCAGCCAGCAGCGCACGCACATGAACGACCTCACCGGGCACTTGATGGATGTTGAGCCCGAGGAGTGGCAGCAGCACGTCATCCGTTGCGAGTACGAACCCAACGATGAGAACCCGTGTCCTGCGGATCCACGTACGATCGCTGGTGAGCTTGCGTTTCCGGCACGGCTGCCACAGCGGTACATCGACGGCGAGAAGACGAAGAAGCGCTTCTACTACTCCGGGCAGTACCAGCAGCGTCCGGTGCCCATCAGTGGTGGCATGTTCGACGTGGATCAGATGGAGATCGTGGACTTCATCCCAGCCGGCACACCACGTACCTGCGACGTCCGGGCCTGGGACTTCGCCTACTCCGAGGAGAAGAACGACTACACCGCCAGCTGCTACGCCACGATGACTGACGACGACTACAGCCTGATGTACATCATCGACGTCTCGGAGAAGCAGGTGCGTAACCCGTTGACGGAGATGGCGAAGAAGTTGGAGCTGGACAACACCAGCACCCACGTCTACTTCCCGCGTGACCCAGCTGCCGGCAACCGCGTCGCTGACGAAGCTGGTAACCTGTGCATCGGCCGATGCTTCTCCGACTTCCGCCCGGTAACGAAGAAGGAAGAGTCGTGGCTCGGATTCGAATCCTGGGTCAACGCCGGTCGCGTGCGTCTTGTGCGTGGGGCCTGGAACGAAGGATTCAAAGACCAACTCCGCATCGCACCACGCGGAGCACACGATGACAAGATCGACGCCGCGACCGCCGCGTTCGAGTATCTGCGCGCTCGTGGCAGCGGAGAAGTCCACATCGGATACCGATGAGTTTTCCAGTACGTACATGCAACTCAACCCAGGAGACCTAACACCATGGCGACACCGACTCGAGCTCCCGTTCCCACCGCACCAACAGCACCGAACCGCAAGGCGCCGGCTCCTTTGGTGTATTCACCATCCAACATCGGTTTGGCTTCAGCCATCAAAGCCGGCATGGTTTCGATGCGACCGCACGACGAGACCATCGCCCGCGCCGGCATCAACACCATCGTAAACCAGGCGTTGACTGTGATGTTCGAGCAGATGTCCCAACGAAACCCAGGCTATTTCAAAGCTCCAAAGCCCGTAGCCGAGACCTGAAGGAAGACGCATGTCGAAGCCCAGGACGCGTAAGCCACAGTCTGTGACCCCTGTCGAGACCAAGTCCGGTCCGATGGTGCCGAACATGGACCCGCTGTTCAATGCTCCTCCGCGTTTCTGGGCCATGAAAGGTGGGGCATCGTACGCGGGACCGCTTGTGTACCGGGCGACGGACATCATCGCCAGCTACACCAAGTCCGCCAAGTCGGTCTGGGTGACGCCCACCGACGACACCGACTTCATCGAACTCCGTGACAACGATCCCGTACACAAGCTGTTCGACGCACCGAACAGCTTGATGTCGTGGGGTGAGATGCGCTACGCCTGCGAGACCTATAGGCTGCTGCAGGGTGGATGGATCGCGCTGTGTATCGGCATGGACGGACGGCCGACAAACGGGTTCCCGATCTCGATCCTGCTGTTCCCGATCTCGGGTTGGGTGCGTACGGCACAAGGTCAACGCATTACCAATGACGGTGAGTACTACCGCACTGACGGCTGGCGCAACGACCAACTCCAGGTTCAGGTTCAGGACGACGAATGCGTGGCGATGCTCAACTTCGATCCAAGCCTGCGCTTCCGTCCCGCATCTGCCGCGGGCTTTGCCGCGCTTCCGGCCCAGGTGCAGCAGATGGTGCTGCTGTACCAGCAGGCGCTGCTCTCCAATGACAACCGTCCGGGCATGGTCATCTCCGCGGACAAGACGGTCAAGGAAGACAACCGCTCCAGACTCGAAGCGGAGATGATGTCCAACTACGGTGGTGTGATCAACGCCGGCCGTACCATGTTCCTGTCCGGCGATAAGATGGATTGGAAGGTGACGCCGATCGACTCATTGAAGCTGACGGAGATCGCCAGTCGCGAGTACAGCCGTGATCTTGAGCAACAAGTGGGTGTCGCGTTTGGTATCCCCGAGCTCATCCTCATCGGCAGCGCCGAGCACGCGAACAAGGAAAGCTCACGATCGATCGAATCCGGATTCCTTGTACGTACGATTGAGCCGGCCATGCTCAGTTTCGACGACATCTGGAACCGCAAGTTCTTTCGTCGTTTGGATCTTCCGGTTCGCATGCATCTGGATCCGTGGTCGCTGTCCGCGTTCCGCGCCGTGGCGTTGGATCGTATGGACTTGGTCAAGGCCAGGCTCGAGACCGGTGACACACCCGAAGCCGCGTACAAGTTCTCCGGGATCCCGTACACCGCGAACAAGCAGTCACAGAAGCCAACGCTCGCTTCCACAATCCTTCAGGTCCAGGACGAGCCGAAGCCACAGCCGATCCCGCCCGCCTTGGCTGGGTTCGCTGGCAAGCCCGTAGACGCCCTTGCGGCGCCGAAGGTACCGGACGTGGTGGAGAAGCCCAATACCGACGCCGGTGAGTCCTCACACGAGCAGGAGTCGGCCCAGGCAAAGCCGGTGGCGAAGAAGTCGTACATTAACGTGCTGGAGCAGACCCGCATCGCGGTCAAGCGCATCCAGTCCCAGGCCAGTCAGAAGCGTCGCGCTTTGGCGGATTCGATCTGGGCCAAGTGCGTGACCCCGCACGAACCTTCCATGGTCAAGGTGACACAGAAGTGCGTACGGCATCAGCAGGGTGAAGTGCTGAAGAAGCTCACGTACTTCATGAACACCGGCCGTCACCTAACCAAGGACTCACGTGAACTCCTCGACCGCTCGATCTGGATCGAACTGGCTACGAAAGCTGCACCGAAGATCCCAGGTGTCGGCGACCTTGACTCCTTCCTTCCAGACGACGACAAGTCCAATGCCGAGCTTCGCATGTCCTGGCGTGCGCTATTCGACGACGTCCGCAAGTCCACAGAGACACAGGTGGAGTCCGAGCTTGGCGACATCTCCGGGTGGATCGGCACCGCGCCGGAGGAACACCGTAACATCGCACTTGATCGTCTTGGCGATGTTGTTGATGTCAATGAAACGACTCGCAAACAGCTGAAGGCAACGATGGAGCGTACACTCGGCGACTACGCCGGTGCGACTCCGATCCAGATCGCCGAAGCACTGCGCGCCGAAGTCAAGACCGTGTTCGATCACGCCATCACCCGCGCCAACACTGTCGCACGTACCGAACTCGGCAACGTCATGGGCGACTACCGCTCCGCGATCATGGCCGCGAACGGTGTGGAGAAGGTGCGTTGGATCAGTGCCCACGACAACCACGTACGCGAATCTCACCAGAAGTGTGACGCCCAAGGCGCGATTCCGATGGGTCAGAAGTTCAGCAACGGACTGCGTCGGCCGCACGATCCAGAGGGTGAAGCTTCGGAAGTGATCAACTGCCGCTGCGTACTCGTCGCAGCCTGAGTTTTTGCATACGCACGCGCAACTCCTGGAGAATGAACATGCCTGCTACTGAAACAAAAACCGCACGCGTCATCGCCACCAAGGCATCAGACGCCGGCCTGGATCTGAAGCAGATCGAGGCGCTCATGATCGCGCGCGGCATCGATCCCAACGAGATCTCTCCCGAGGTTGTGGCGTCGCGGTTCATCCGTGTCAAGGCATCAGACGAGACCGTTGACGGCATCGGTGACGTTGTACGCTACGACGCTTGGGACCTGGACGCGTGGTTGAACAACCCCGCTCTGTTCATGGATCACAAGCAGGAGCGGCCACACACCACCGCACGTGGCCTGCAGGCCTTCGTCGACACCACAGACAAAGGTCTGTACATCGACGCCTTCTTCCTGCCGCAGCAGCTGGACAAGTTCGGCCTCGGTGAGTTCACGTACCAGATGTACAAGTCCGGCTGTGCCAAGGACGTCAGCATCGGCGCCATCCCGGCACAGTCTCACCGCGCCACACAGTCCGATGTCACCGCATTCGGACCGAGTGTGCGCCGGGTCTGGGACAAGGCCATCCTCAAGGAAGTCAGCTTCGTCGGCATCGGCATGAACGATGCGGCCAAGATCACAGCGATCGCCAAGTCCGCCAACTCCAACGAGATCGATATCGCGGTCCTGGAGAATGTAGCGGACGGCGAGTACGGGGATTGGACCATTGCAGCCAAGGCGGCGTTGATGACGGTGAAGGCCATGCGTACACTGGAGCCCACACCAGCACCAGTTCCGGAGCCGGCATCGGTGACGAACATCGTCAACCAGGTCGACCCCGAGATCAAGTCCATGCTGCTCGGCATGTCCCAGCGCCTGGCCGCACAGGAGCAGACACAGAAGCAGCTCATGCGTCAGCTCCGCACCAAGTCCGAAGTCAAGGACGACCAGATCACCATCTCTCTTTCCGATCTCGAGACCGTGCTTACGTACATCGGGTCCGCCGTCGAAATCCTCGGCGCGTTGATGCCCGCGCGTGAAGACGATGTCGACGATCTCATCACCGAAGATGACGCAGCACCAGTGATCACCGACGGTGACAAGTGCGACGCCAACAAAGAAGACCAAGCAGCTACCAGACCGGAAGTCCAGCGGTTGGAAGCGGCAGTCCAAAACGTGCGCGTATCCCGCGCACAAGTCAACTGAACACCAACCCTGGAGAAAAGATCATGCCCAACGAGATCAAGCCCGAAACCATCGAGCAGCTCACTCAGGACTACAAGTCCGCAGTGGTCACGCTCGAGCGCGTACCTGGAATGGAAGTCGAAGTCGCTCAGCTGCGCAAGTCGCTGAACGCCATCGAAGACCACATGAAGAAGTCCGCAGAGCGCAAGTCGTTCCTGACCGTCGGCGCCCGCGCCAACACCGAGGAAGACCGCAAGCTCGCACTCGGCGCCCTGCTCAAGGGAATGGCCGCGCACCACCTCTCCACCACGAACCATGCCGAGCCCAGCGTCGGTCGTCTTGACCTCAAGAACGACATGTCGTGCAAGCGCTTCGGCTACGTCGGTGAAGAGCGCGAGATCGCCGAGCACATGCTCGAGAAGGCGGCTTCGTTCTCCCTGGCATCCCAGGACACTTCCGGTGGCGTCTTCATCAACCACGAGGTCCTCGGCGATCAGTGGATCAAGAAGCTGCGTCCGAACGAGAAGACCATCTTCCAGGCCGGCGCCCGGATGATCGACCTTCCCGCTGGCACCGGCAACATCACCGTGCCTCGTCAGACCTCGCTGGCTTCGGTCGGCAACGTCTCCGAAACCGGACAACTGATCAGTACCTCTGTGGGCTGGGAAAACGTGTCCGTCACGCCTCACCGCGTCGGCGCCACCGGGCTCCTGTCCAAGCGTCTGCTGTTCAGCGCCTCCGAGTACGAGCGCATCTTCGGCGATGAAGTGCTGTACAGCCTGAACCGCCAGGTCCAGAACACTGTGCTGTACGGATCCGGCGACAACGGCGCCATCCGCGGTTTGCTGTACGATCCTCTCGTCGCCAAGGTCTACCTCGGCAACGCCGGTTCCACCAGTGCCGGTTCCGCGGGCAAGATCCTGACCTACCTGGACGCGAACCTGATGGAAGACCTGATCGCCGAGGCCAACGGCCGCGTCGACGGGTTCAGCATCCTCGCGATCCCGCAGGTCATCCGCAACATGAAGAACAGCGTGATCAACAGCAATGGCACGTTCAACCTGTCGCCCGAGGGAACTCTGGCTTCGGATTCGAACCTCAAGGCTGCGCTGGGTGCCGACCGTTCGTTCTTCCGCCTCACCGATCTGCGCTCTGGGCGTACCGTTGGCACGTCCAGCGACTGCTCGGACGTGTTCTTCGGTCAGTTCGACAACATCAACGTGTACACCTGGGGTGGCATCCAGGTCAAGGTCAGCGACACCGCTGTCGTTCAGGGTCTGTCCGCATTCGAGCGCAACGCGATCGCACTCGCGGCCGATCTCGAGTACGGCGTGATCAACCGTCAGCCTGCGGAGCTGTTCGTCGCCCTCGACGCACGCGCCGCCCTGGCCACCGGAGCCTGATCCTCCTAGGGAGCGGTAAAACGCCGCTCCCTTCTTTCCTTTCCATCCCACTCAGGAGAACATCTCATGTCCGTGAACTCTCAGAACTTCGCTGCCGGTGTTGCACCGGTCGTGACCATCGCCCCTCAAACCGTGGCTTCGGCCAGCTCGGTGAACGGCAGCAAGATCACGCTCGCAGGTCAGTCGATCTGTGGCGTCGAAGCCGCCTTCCTCGTCGCTGTCGGATCCGTCGGTGGAGGCACTGTGACTGCGAAGTTGCAGTACTCCGACGACGACGGAAGCTCGTACTCCGACTACACCGGCGCCAGCCTGGTGTTCTCGGCGGCCGGCGCCAAGGCGATCAGCATCGGTACCGACCTGTTCGCACACGACACGATCCGCATCGTCCTCACGACCACCGGCACCAACGCCACCGTGGCCGCGATCTACACCCCGTATCAGCTCCTGGTGTCGCCTCCGTCGACCTTCGTCAGCGGAACCGACTACCTGGCGTTCGGTAACTAAGGCGGCCTGCAGATGTTGATGTCGACTCTTGAGCGTTGTCTCCAAGCAGCTGATCTGTTCGATGGTTCGTTCAACGAGACCACCAAGCAGGCACGCCGTGACTTCGCTCGGGAGTTGGCGTCGACTTCGCAGATCGTTGAGCGCTACATCAACGTCCCACTGCAGGTGGAGACGTTCACAGATGCTCTGGGTAATACCGGTGGTACGTACTTGTTCCCACAACACGTACCCATCCGCAGCGTCATCCGTCTGGACTATGATCCGATGGGTGTGTTCGGTGATAACGGCTTCACGCAGCTCTTCGAGGGAAACGACTTCACTGTCGATCCGGATCGTAGACGTATCCGTTTGCTGGTTCCTTACCCGAGCATCTACAACGCACCGGTGAAGACGTACCGCATGCAGCACATCGCTGGCTACGCCTACCACACCATCGACACGAAGTACACGATCGCATCTTCGACCGGAACTCCTGTTGCGTCCACCACGGTGTACGAGCAGTCGAACGGATCCGCGATCAAGATCACCAACGTCGACCTTACAGCGAAGACCATCAACTTCGAACCAGACATCCTGACCTTCGACGAGGGTGATGTCCTGGAGCTCGGTTCCGGAAACACGATCACGCTCGGTCCGGTCCTGGAAGAGTCCATCGTCAACAACTTCCCGTCCCTCGAGGCGGAAGTCATTCGCCAGGTCGTGTACGCCTACGAGCGGCGCAAGTCCTCTGGAAAGCACAGCACCACCACCGGATCCGCCATGACCACGTACATGGGCGAGTACCAGGTGCTGCAGACGCTCAAGGACGCCTGCGACAACTACCAGTACTACGGCGTAGGGTACTGATGCCTTTCGAATTCCTTGTCGAACCCGGGAAGTCGAAGGATCCCGATGGTCTGCATCGGGACGTGTTCAAACTGTTCCAGCAGCACGGCAACGAGTTCAACT
>Ga0302322_100004680_pt1 | contig 11926 bp, 10 predicted proteins | sample Fen_T0_2_FD_203757 | JGI IMG/M metagenome (GOLD analysis project Ga0302322, IMG submission 203757) | Peat permafrost microbial communities from Stordalen Mire near Abisko, Sweden - Fen_T0_2 | ecosystem: Environmental > Terrestrial > Soil > Wetlands > Permafrost | place: Sweden: Abisko... | reverse complement strand
TGAGCGGGAAGAAGGTAGCCCAGGAAAGAACGTTCTGTTGACTGATCATGAGCGCATGTCCCCGGTCGTCGTCACTGGATGATGAAGTTGATAAGCACGATGGCGATGGCCCCCACCAGTGCTCCGTACAGATAGGTTTGAATGCGGCCGGTTTGCACCCGGCGCAGAATGCTGCCCGCCGACAGGGTCGAGTTGGCGACCAGATTGACCGCGCCGTCGACCAGGTAGCGGTCAATGGCGCCGTCGATATTAGCGAAGGCGCGTGTGACAGCGCCGGCCAGGTTGACCAGGCCGTCGACGAGGTACTTGTCGAACCAGGACAGCACGCGTGCCAGCCCAACCGAACCGCGAATCACCGTGCCCTGGTACAGCTCGTCTACATAGTATTTATTGTAGACTACGGTCCAGGCGCGCTTCCAGCGCTCTTGCAGCCGTGCCGGCACCTGGCTTTGGTTGTCCTTGTAGAGCCTGCGCGCGAAGAACCAGCCGATGGCACCGGCCGAAACACCGATGAACTGGAACAGGTACTCGGTCGAATGCGAGGCTTCCGCGAACTTCACGATGGCGGGCAGGGCCGGCTCCAGCCACGCTTCGAGCAAGGGCGCGTGCCCGGTCCAGGCGTAGGGGATACCGATGACCGCCGCCAATACCGCGCCCGTCGCCAGAGCAACAAGCACGAACGTGATCGAGCGTGGCGACTCGTGCGGGACGTGCGCGTGGCCGTGATCATCCCCGTGACCATGCCCGTCATCGTGCCCGTGCCCGCCGCGGTACTCGCCGGTGAAGGTCATGTAGTAGCTGCGGAACATGTAGAACGACGTCCCGGTGGCCGCGACGATGCCCATCAAATAGATGAGCTGGCCGAGGTGCGGAGTCATGCCCAACAGCGGGAACGCCAGCCCCTCCTGGGTGAAGGCCTTCCACAAGATTTCATCCTTGGAATAGAAGCCGCTGGCCCACGGGAACCCCGCGATGGCAAAGCACGCGACGAGGTAGGTCCACTTGGTCACCGGCATGAGCTTGCCGAGCCCACCCATTTTGCGCATGTCCTGCTCGTGGTGGCAGCCGAGAATGACCGAGCCCGAGCCGAGGAACAGCGTGGCCTTGAAGAAGGCGTGGGTCAGCAAGTGGTAGGCGCCAGCCCAGTACGCGCCCACGCCGACACCGATGAACATGAAACCAAGCTGCGAAACCGTCGAGTACGCCAACACCTTCTTGATGTCGTACTGGAAGAACCCAATAGACGCCGCGAACAGCGCCGTCAGCGCGCCGATGAACGCCACCCAGCCCATGGCCGTGGGTGACAGGGCGAAGATGAAATTGAGCCGCGCCACCATGTACACACCCGCGGTGACCATGGTTGCGGCGTGGATGAGTGCGGACACCGGCGTGGGGCCGGCCATGGCGTCGGGAAGCCACACGTGTAGTGGCAATTGCGCGCTCTTGCCCATGGCACCGACAAACAGCAGGATGCCGACCATGGCCAGCAGGCCAAAACCGAAGACCGTTTGCGACTTCAGATTTTCGGCCACGCCAGTGCTGGTGATGACGACCTGATCGCGCAGCTGGCGAAAATTGAGGGTAGGGCCGACTTCGACATGAGATGCGCCGTGCCCCTCGCCCCGCGCTGCCGCTACGTAGGCCGCCGCGTGCGCGTCGGTCTCGACGTACGTTGTTCGGCCGTCGGGAGCCTTGTGCCAGGCCCCGCCCAGCGCCCAGAAGAGCAGGAACAGGCCGAGGATGAAGCCAAAGTCGCCAAAGCGGTTGACCACGAAGGCCTTCATGCCGGCCGCCGCCTTCTGCGGATCCGTGTACCAGAAGGCGATGAGCAAGTAGCTGCACAGGCCCACGCCTTCCCAGCCGAAGAACATGAGCACGAAGTTGTCGCCCATCACGAGCAGCAACATGGAGAAGATGAACAGGTTCAAATAGGCGAAGAAGCGCCAATACGATGGCTCGTCGGCCATGTAGCCGGTGGAGAACACGTGGATGAGCATGCCGATGAAGGTGATGATGAGGGTCATCATCATGCTCAGCGGATCGAGCGCGAAGCCGAGATCCACCGACACCTTGCCGGCGGTGAAGATGTTCCACAGGGTGTCCTGCAAGAAGCGGTGTTCGCTGTCCAGGCCCAGCAAGGTCACGAAGGCAACGCATGCCGTGATGAACGACAGCGCCATGGCGCCGATGCTGATGCCGTGAACCAGGCTCTTGCCGAACTTGCGCTGCAGGCGCACGCCCATGGTGGCGTTGATGAACGCGCCCACGAGTGGAAAGAGCGGGATGAGCCATAGGTAGCTCACGGCGTGGGTCGCGAGCGGGCCCAGCTGTTGGGTGAGGTGGGCAGCTGCTTGCAGCGTGTGTTCTGCGTGTTCCATGGTTGTTCCCGCTGCCCTATTGCTTCAGCGTCGTGGCTTGCGACGCGTCGATATTGCGCGACATCTGGTACAGGGTGAGGATGATGGCCAGACCCACGGCGGCCTCGGCCGCGGCGAGGACGATCACGAAGAGGCTGAAGACCTGGCCCGAGATGCCACCCGCCACATAGCGGCCGAAGGCCACCAGGTTGAGGTTGGCGGCATTGAGAATCAGCTCGATGCCCATGAGCACGGCCACGGCGTTGCGCCGGGTGACCACGGCCAGCATGCCGAACCCGAATAGCAGGGCGCCAATGACGAGAAAATGATTGAGCGTTAGATGTGCCATGATGGATCCGCCCCCAGCGCTAGTCGGCTTTGACTTCCTTGCGGGCAATGACAATGGCGCCGACCAAGGTCGCGACCAGCACGACCGATGCGATTTCAAACGGCAATAGCCAGGTGCCAAGCAGGCCGTTGCCTATGGCCGCGGTGGTTTCAGTCACCGGCGCCTGGTCGGTCAGCTTCCACGGCGCCCAGATGGCGACAAAGCACAGCAGCGTCGCCGTGACGAAGAACACCGCATAGCCGCCCACCAGACCCAGGCTTCGATTCGAGACATTGATGTCTTCGATATGGCTGGTGAGCATGACCGCGAAGATGATGAGCACGAGCACGCCGCCGATGTAGACCAGCACCTGCGTGACGGCCACGAAATCCGCGGATAGCAAGACGTAGAGCCCGCCCACGCCAACGAGACTCGAGAGCAGTCCCATGGCGCTCCAGAAGATGTTGCGCGACAAGGCCACCGAAGCCGCACCGATCAGGGTGGCCAAGGCAAGAAACACGAAGATGACGAACTCGGTTTGCATGACCTAGTCCTGTTTGGGCCCGCCAGGGCCGAGAATGGAGGGTGGCGCAATCCACGAAGTTTCCGCCATCTTCTTGCGCAGAATCTCGCCCAGCGGGGCGCGCGGGGCATCCTGTCCCTTGACCGGGCGGTAGAACGGCGCCGGCTGCTCGGGGTCAGCGACCCAGCGGAAGACCAGGCTGTCGACGGATTTCATGGTGGATTCGAATTCGTGGGTGTGTTGGATGGCGCCGGTCGGGCAAGGCTCGACACACAGGCCGCAGAACATGCACTTGGATTCGTCGATGTCGAACTGGGTGATGACCCGCTGCTTGGGATTGGTGGGATCCTTGTCCGTCGCGATCTTGATGACAGCAATGGGACAGGCACGCTCGCAGGCCATGCAGCCCGTGCACACAGCCATATCCACTTCCAACAAACCGCGGTAGCGCGAGGGCAGCATGTCGGCCATGCGCTTTTCGAGACGATCGGGGTATTGCACCGTCATCGGCCTGCGCAGCATGTAGGACAGCGTGACCGTGAGGCCCTGGTAGAACGTCTTCACGACGTCCGTGATGTGCCCGAAATATTCGCGAATTGCTTCAGCCATGGCCCATCACCAGTTGCTCAGATCCACGCGGTCGCCCTTGACCTTGTCGATGTTCCGCCGCGTATCGATGAGGAACTTGACCAGCAAGACGAGCGCAAAAACCGTAAAGACGATCCCCGTGATCTTCACGCCCACGGGCGGGACGAGGAGCTGCCACAGCAGGGTCACGATGAAACAGAGGAACGCACCGGGCACCAAGTACTTCCAGCACAGGGACATCATCTGATCGACGCGCACGCGGGGCAGGGTCCAGCGCAGCCAGATGAAGGTGAACACCAGCGCCCAGGTCTTGACGGCGAACACCAGCATGGACAGGGCCTGGAACACGAACCAGGTGGGCGAGGGAACCAGTCCAGTTCCCAGCGCGGCCTTGTACATCTCGTCGGTGATGCCGGGAACCTGCCAGCCGCCCAGGAACAAGGTCACGGCCAGGCCGCCCATGATCCACATGTTGGCCCACTCGACCATCAGGAAGATGGCCAGGCGAAAACCCGAGTACTCGGCGTGGTAGCCGGCCACCAGCTCGGATTCGGCCTCGGGCAAATCGAAGGGCGTGCGGTTGCCTTCGGCCAGCGAGCTGGTCACGGCGATGAAGAACGCCACGAACGCGGCGGGATTTTGGAACACGAACCAGTCCCAGGGATAACCGCCCTGGGCACGCACGATGCCCTGCATGGACAGCGTGCCCGCCATCAGCACCGGCACCATAAGCGCGATGCCAGCGGGGATTTCGTACGACAGCACCTGCGCGGCGCCGCGGATACCGCCGAAGAGCGCCCACTTGGAATTGGACGCCCAGCCCGACACCAAAATGCCGACCACGACGAACGCGGTGACGGCGGTGACGTAGAAAACGCCGACATTCATGTCGGTCACCACGGTGCTTTCACCGAAGGGCAAAACGACAAAGGGAAGCAGCAAGCCGACCATGGAGAAGTACGGCGCACCCCGGAACAGCAACCCATCGGCCGAGGCCGGAATGGTGTCTTCCTTGAGCACCATCTTCACCGCGTCGGCCACCCAGGCCAAAAAGCCTGCCGCGCCCGTGCGGTTGGGACCGATGCGGCTCTGCATGCGGCCGGCGACGCGACGTTCAACCCAGGTCGAAACCCCGCCGAAGACCGCGGTGTAGTTGACCGCGATGAAGGCGACCAGAAGCAGGAAGCCGGTGTAGACCAGATAGCGGTAGGGCGAGCCCGCCAGGTTGAACCCCAGCCACTGCTGGGCCATGGCGTTCAGCCGTTCCGGCGTGTTGAGAGGAAAGATGGCCAAGGCGGCTACGTACAACGAAAGCGGTACGCCGAAGGCCATGAACAACGTGACCAGGATGGCCAGCCTCGGGTAGCGCCGGGTGAGCGAAGTGGAATCGAGTCCGAGCGTGATCTTCACCGGTCAACCTCCGGAGCCACGACGTCGAGGGAGGCGATGATGGCAATGAGGTCGGCCACCATGATCCCGTGCGAAAGCTCCTCGATGATTCCCATGGCCATGAAACTGCCGGTGCGCACGCGCAGGCGGTAGGCCTTTTCCGAACCGTCGGAAACAGCGTAGTAGAGCATCTCGCCGCGCGCGGATTCCACGCGGCCCACGGCCTCGCCCGCGTCGGGCTTCAGCTTGCGCGCTACCTTGGCCTGGATGTCGCCCTCGGGCAGCTTGGCCAGGGCCTGGCGGACAATCTTCGAGGATTCGACCATCTCCTGCACGCGCACGAAGAAGCGATCCCAGCAGTCGCCGATCGTGCCGACGCGGCCTGTGCCGACGGGAATCTTGAATTCGAAGTCCGGATAGGCGCCGTAGGGCATGTCGCGCCGGATGTCCCAGTTCACCCCCGAGCCGCGCAGGTTGGGACCGGCCAAGCCGTAGTCGATGGCTTTCTCGCGCGTGATGATGCCGACGTTGGCCAGACGCTTGACGAAGATCTTGTTGAAGGTGATCAGGCGATCCCATTCCTGGATGTAGCTGTCCAGGTGATCGAGGAAGCGCAGGACCTTGTCGCCCCACCCCACGGGTAGGTCGAAGGCCACGCCACCGATGCGGTGGTAGTTGAAGGTCAGGCGCGCGCCGCACAGCTCTTCAAGCAGATCGTTGATCGACTCGCGCTCGCGCAGGGCATGGGTGAGCGGCGTGGCCGCGCCGATGTCCTGGGCCATGGTGCCAACGGAGATGAAGTGGTTGGAAATACGGCACAGCTCGCCCGCGATGGCGCGGATGTACTTCGCGCGCGGCGGTGCCTCGACGCCGAGCAAGCGCTCGATGGCGACGGCATAGCCTTCATTGGCGAACATGGCGGCCAGGTAGTCGATGCGGTCGGTGAACGGCATGTACCCTGGGTAGGGCACCTGCTCGCCGATCTTTTCCAGCCCGCGGTGCAAATAGCCGACGTCCGGCACCGAGCGGCGAATGACCTCACCGTTGGTCTGCGTGACGAAGTTGATGACCCCGTGGGTGGACGGGTGCTGGGGGCCGAAGTTGACGACGATTTCCTCGTCGCCGGCGTCGGTACGGCGAAGGATGTGCCGGTCGAGCTCCATGTCGATGGCCATGGCTAGACCTTCCCTTCAGGATCGGCCGCCGCTGACGGGATGGCCGTGGCCGTAGTCGTGGCCGTGCCCGGTTCCACAACCGGTGGTGCTGCCGCAGCAGCCGCCGCAGTCGCTGCCGCCACGAAGGCCTTGCGCTTCTCATCCGTCGTCTTGGACAGCTGCACCAGAGGATCGGGCCGCGTGTTGCCGATGCCGTGGTACCCGCCCGCCTCTTGGTAGTCCTTGCGCAGCGGATGGCCCACCCAATCGTCGGGCATGAGGATGCGGCGCAGATCCGAGTGGCCCTCGAAATTCACACCAAAGAGGTCGTAGATTTCGCGCTCTAGCCAGGTTGCGGCCTTCCACACGCCTTCGACCGTGGCAAGGGTGGGCTTGTCGCGATCGGTTTCCACCTTCACGACCAGCCCATGCCGATGCTCCAGCGAATACACGTGGTAGACGACTTCGATGACCTTGCGCGCCGGCCAGTCGATGGCGGTGATGTCCTGGCAGTAGTCGAAGTCAAGGCCTGGGGTCGTCTTCAGGAAGCGGCAGACGTCTACGATCTTCTCGCTCTTCACCACCACGAAGCGGTCGCCCTTGGTTTCGGACAAGGCTCCCACGGCCTCACCGAACTTTTCCTTGAGCTGAGCGCACACTTCTTCTTGGGTCATGGTCACTTGCCCTTTGAAGAAATCATCATGGGCGCATTGGGATCCACGCGCCCGGGCCGCATCTTGGTCTTCCAGCGCTCGCACATCATGATGTCCTGAATGCGCAGAAGGCCCTCGGTAAGCGCCTCGGGCCGGGGCGGACAGCCCGGCACGTACACATCGACGGGAATGATCTTGTCCACGCCCTTGCACACCGAATACGAGGTCTGGAAAAGCCCGCCGCAGTTCGCGCACGAGCCCATGGACAGCACGTACTTGGGCTCGGCCATTTGGTCGTAGAGCAGCTTGGTGCGCACCGCCATTTTGTAGGTCAGCGTGCCGGCTACAATCATCAGATCCGCCTGGCGTGGGCTGGCGCGGAAAATGGCGGCAAAGCGGTCGAGATCGGCGCGCGGGCCACCAGTCTGCATCAGCTCGATGCCGCAGCAGGCGAGGCCGAAGAGGAGATAGTGGATCGAGTTCTTGCGCGCCAGGTTGATGGCGTCGTCGATCATGCTCGTGTTGGTGAACAACACGCCGGTGCCAGGCTCGACCTGAAGTGGATCTTTGGGGGTCATGGGCATCTCTCAGGCGGAAAGCGTTGCCTTCTCGGGGGTGGACGCTTCGGCGGTGTGCGCCTTGTGCGACAACTTCTTAATCCATTCCAGATCCCCGTGCGCCCACGCCCAGGCCAATCCCACCAGCAGCACCACGGTGAAAAGCATCAGCTCGGCAAAAGCGACCCAGCCAGTCCCTTTTTTGATCCACGACGCGTAAACCACAACCACAGGAAAGGTCAGCGCAATGTCGACCTCGAAGATAATGAACACCAGCGCGATGAGATAGAAGCGCGGATTGAAGTTGTACCAGGCCGCGCCGATGGGCCGCTCGCCACACTCGTAGATGGAAAGCTTGGCGTCGCTGGGGAAGCGCGGCCGGAACAGGCGACCGACGATCAGCATGACCAGGGCGAAGAGGATCGCCACGACCGCGAAAGCGAGCACTGCGCCGAATTGGTAACCCATGGACACCTTCTGTCTGTGGCCCGCCTGGGCCCTCGGGACGCCCTTATCTAGACGCTAGGACCAAGAAGGTCAAGTGCCGCGGAAATTCTGGACAAGTTCTACCGAAATAGGAGTGCCTGCGGAGCACTTTTCGATAACGCGACGAAAAAGGTAACCCGCGCTATGCTACCCGGCATGAACGAGCCCGACCGGACTGGTACCGCCGAAACACCGACGCCGGTATCCGTCAGCAGCGAACCCGCCAGCCCCAAGACGCGATTTGGCAACGAGGCCATCGCGCCGTACTTCTTCGTCGCCCTCTTTGCGCTGGCATTCTTCGCGGTGGGATACGTACTCCTGCCCTTCTTCGGCGACATGGTCATCGCCTTCCTGTTCGTGATCATGCTGACGCCGCTCTACGCTCGCCTCACCCGTGCGCTCGGCAAACGCGAGGTTCTGGCCTCGGGGCTGATGGTCATGGCCCTCGTGGTGGTGGGCTCCCTGCCCATCTTTCTGATCGCGTCGGCCCTGCTCCGAGACATCAGCGAAGCCGCCACGACCTGGGGCAACGCCGGCCGCTCGCTGGCCCTGCGAGCCATCGCCGGCCGCAACGGCGTCATCATGAGCGGCATCTCGAACATCGCCGGACGCATGGGTATTACCTTGGCGCCGGAATGGGTCGAACAAGCGCTGCTCGACACAGGACGCAGCCTAACCCAGTACCTGGCCACGCGCGCCAACGCCTTCCTGTCCAGCTTGCTCTCCACAACGCTCCACGTTGTCATCACCCTGTTTTCGATCTTTTATCTCTTCATCAACGGCGACAAGCTGCGCACCTTCATCTATCGCTTGTCTCCGCTCAAGCACGACGAAGATCAGATCTTCATCAACAAGCTGGGCGAAGTGGGCCGGGCCATTCTGGTCGGCAGCGGCACCAGCAGCTTGCTCCAGGGTCTTTTTGCCGGTATCGCCTGGGTCGTGGTTGGCCTGCCGTCGCCCGTGCTATGGGGCATTCTCATGGCCGTGGCCGCGTTCCTGCCCCTGGTGGGAATCGCCGCAGTGGTGCTTCCCGCCACCATCTACCTGTGGATCGAGGGCCGGCCACTGGCCGCCGTGATCTTCATGGTCTTCTGCATGGGCCAGTCCTTCTTCTTCGAGTACGGCCTCAAGCCGCGCCTCATGGGCTCGTCCATGCGTATGAACAACCTGCTGGTATTCCTCAGCCTTTTGGGCGGCATCATGGGCTTCGGGATGCCTGGCCTCATCTACGGGCCGCTCATTATGACCCTCTTCCTGACCCTCGTGCAGCTCTACCAAACCCGCTACCAGCAGACCATCGCACGGCGGCTCTCGGTGACACTGCCGACGGGCCAGGACAAACCCAAAACCGACTCTGCACGATGAACGTGCAGCGATGATAGAATGAGTCGAAAGGCATTGCCGTGGCTTCGCTCAAGGTCATTTGCCCAAAGTGCTTCAAGGGACAACAAGTCGTCGTCGACATCCCACTGGGTGGGATCGACCACGTCTGCTTGTTTTGCAAAACCACCTTCCGGGTGAAACCGCCCGCACGGCCTTCCTCGGACGATCTCCCCGCCGCGCGCGAGGTGGTTCCGCGCCCCAGCGATCTGCCGGCTGCGCGCGAGGCAGTTCCGCGCCCCACCGATCTGCCGGCCCCACGCGAAGCGGTTCCTCGCCCGAGTGATCTGCCAGCCCCGCGAGAATCCGTTCCCCGCCCGAGCGACCTGCCCGCCGCGCGCGAGGCAATTCCACGCCCGGGGGATCTGCCGGCTGCGCGAGAATCCGTTCCTCGCCCGAGCGACCTGCCCATGGATCGCGACGCCGTTCCACGCCCTGGCGACCTGCCCATGGATCGCGACGCCGTTCCACGCCCTGGCGACCTGCCCATGGATCGCGACGCCGTTCCACGCCCTGGCGACCTGCCCACGGATCGCGACGCCGTTCCCCGCCCTGGCGACCTGCCCATGGACCGTGATGCTGTTCCCCGTCCTAGCAACTTGCCAGTCGCACGCGCGCCGTCCTTTGGCCCCAACTTGCCTGTGTCCTCGTCCGAGCGCACGCCCAGCAAGACCCCGCCGCTGGGGCTGGCCTTGGAGCTGTCCTTTGCGCAAGCCCAGGATCCGCAAACCGGGAGCCAACCGCTCAATCTGGATCCGCTCAGCCTGGGGGATCCCTTCGCGGACTCGCTCGATCTGGGACTGCCCCCTGCCCCACCCCCGCCGGTCAAGGCGCCGCCCAAGGCACCACCAACGACGACCAAGGCGTCGGCCATCCCCCTACCGCAAACGCAGGAGGCCAAGCCAGAGGCAAGAAAGCCGCCGCCGCTCAAGCCGACCGCGCCTCGCGCCAGCGCCTCGGCGCCGCCGCCCGTTCCGCGCGGCGCAACCGCGCCCCTGGATCCATTGGCCGCGGCGAAATCGCGGCCGGCAGCAAAACCGACATTGGCGCCCTTGGTGTCCAACCCGTCCGAGGCCCCCTTGCAGTTCGATCACGTCGATCCCGTTCCGGTGGATGTGCGGCCGGCACGGCCGGCAGGGGCGGTCAAGAAGACTGGCGCTGGCGAAAACCTCGACTTGGGCTTCAGCCTAGAGCTCGAAGGCGACGCGCGTGCATCATCGAGCGGTGGTCCCGTGGCCATTCCATTTCCGAATGCCCGTGTGGCGAGCGAGGGAATGGCGGAAGCCGCCGCTGCGGGCGAGGAGGAGATTCCAGCCCTGGCCCCGCCCAGCAGCCGAGGTGCCTCGGCCGCGCGGGCCTTGCGCCCAGTTGCCAAGAAAGGCGGCCTTCCGCGCTGGGTGTTCTTCGCCGCTGGCGCTGTCGCCCTCGCACTCGTCGGTGTGTTCGTCGGCCTGCACCTGCTCCACGCACCACCCAGTCCCGACGCCGTGCTCAAGCCCTTCCAGCCCGAGCTTGCCAAGGACAGTCTGCCAGCCTACGCCAAAGCGGCCGATCAGCTGGTCAAGACCGCCGCCAATTTCAAAGACGGCGGTGCGAACCTACGCCTCAAGGCGGCAGAGTTGATCCTGACCGCGTTCGCGGTGCATGGTGGGGAGCCGGCTGACGTGACCCGGGCGGAACAGTTGCTAGAAGGCGCGGCTTCGCAAGCCAAGCTGGCCTTGGCCCTGGGCCGCACGAAGGCGCTTCTGGCCGTGGCCAAGGGCAAGCCGCGCGAAGCCGAAACCCTGCTCACCGACCGAGCGGCAGCCGAGAGCAATTTGATTCTCGGTCTTGCCAGGCTAGCTGACGACAAGCTGCCGGCGGCCATGGACTCGCTTCGCCGCTACGTCGCCGCCAAGCCCGCGGATGTGCTTGGGCATTACCTGTTTGGCAAGGCGCTGCTGGCGTCGACCAGCCCGGATGCGCGCAAGGAGTTCGAAGGCGTGTTGGCCAAGAACCCCAGCCATGTCGGTGCCATGCTCGGCTTGGCACGCATGGAGGAAACACCAGAAAAACGGCTGGCCGCCGCCCGGGCGCTCACCGAGAAGAAATCGCCAGCCGCCGGGCCCAGCGAGCTTGCGGAATTGCACCTCCTCGCTGGACAATCGGCACAGGCGCTGGGGCGCACCCCCGAAGCCATCGACGCCTTTCAGCGTGCCATCAACAGCGACAAACGCCTGATTGCCGCCCACATTGCCCTCGGGGAATCGTTGCTCTACGAGGGGAGATACCCCCAAGCCTTGGAGCGCCTTAAGGCTCCTGGCCCCGCGCTGGAGCTCAGCCCGGCTGGCAAATTCAACATGGGCGGCGCTCTCATTGCCACCGGCAACGCCGCCTCTGGCCTTGCGCTCATCGCGACGGCAGCCAAGGAGCGCGCCGACGATCCGCGCGGTCCGTTCTGGACGGGATTCGCCGCAGGGCTCAAATCCCCGCCCGATCTGGCCGCCGCCGAGCAGGGCTATCGCGACGCCC
>Ga0302322_100004679_pt1 | contig 11927 bp, 9 predicted proteins | sample Fen_T0_2_FD_203757 | JGI IMG/M metagenome (GOLD analysis project Ga0302322, IMG submission 203757) | Peat permafrost microbial communities from Stordalen Mire near Abisko, Sweden - Fen_T0_2 | ecosystem: Environmental > Terrestrial > Soil > Wetlands > Permafrost | place: Sweden: Abisko... | reverse complement strand
CCGTCCAATCCGGGAAAACTCCAGCAGGTCGTCGATCAGGGCGCCCATCCGCACCGCTTCCTGGGCGACAATGCCAAAGAACCGGCTGGACTCGGAGTCGAAGTGCCCGGCCGCGCGCTTGTGCAGCAGTTCGATGAACCCGGAGATGTTGCGCAGCGGGGCGCGCAGGTCGTGGGAGACCGAATACGAAAACGCCTCCAATTCCTGGTTGGCGGCCAGCAGGTTCGAGTTGACCTCCTGCAGGCGGGCCGCCGTGCGGTCGGTGGTCTGCTGACTCTGGCGCAACTCGGTGTTCAGGCGCTCGACCTCCGAGACCCGGGCGTTGAGCTGGGCGGTCCGCTCCTCCACCCGTTGTTCGAGTTCGGCATTGAGCCGGCGGACGGCCTCGGCGGCCTCCTGCTGCTTCGTCACGTCGGCAATCGTGCCGAGGAGTCGGACCGGTTTGCCGGCCACGTCGAGCACCGCCGAAACGATGCCCGTGAGGTAAATCCATTGGTCATCGCGCCGGTGGAAACGGTAGACGAACTGCTCGGTGCCGCCCGTTTGACAGAGTCGGCTGAACCCGGCGCGGACCGCCGGCTGATCGGCGGGATGAACTTGCTCAATCCACCACTCTCCCGGCGATTGATTCAGTTCCTCCAGCGAATAACCAATCATCGAAGCCGCGGCTCCGGCCCAGATCCGCTGATCGCGCGCAATCTCGTAGACAAAGATCAACTGCCCGGTCTGTTCGGCGACGATGCGGAACCGCTCTTCGCTGGCCCGCACAGCCTCCTCGGCTGCCTTGCGTTCCGTGATGTCGGACATTACCCCGAGCATCCGCACCGCCTTGCCCGCAGGGTCGCGCACGAACACGCCCAAGTCCTGCAGCAGCCGGTAGGAACCATCGCGGCGCCGGAAGCGGTAGGCGACCGACAGGGGCGTCCCCGCCGCGAGGCAGCGGTCGAACTCGGCCCGAGCGGCGGCTTGGTCGTCGGGATGGAGGTGACTCATCCAGCCGCGCTTCAGCGCCATGAACTCCTCAATGGAATAACCAGTGATTTGCCGCGTGGCGTTGTTCCCGAACCACCGGGTCTCCCCGACCACGAGGTCGAGGTCGTAGACGATTTGGCCGGTCTGATCGACGACGATGCGGTACCGCTCCTCGCTGGCCCGCACGGCTTCCTCGGCCGCCTTGCGCTCCGTGATGTCGAGGACGAACGATTGCAGCGCCGGCCGATTGTCCCAGGTCGTGCGGCTGGCCCCGGTTGTGATCCACAGCCGCGAGCCGTCCCGCCGCAACGCTTCGTATCCGGCATGCGGAGTCATCTGGACCCCGGCGGCCAGCTGGGCGAGGCGCGCGCCGATTTCGGCGCGATACTCCGGCGCGATCAACGCCGGCACGGGCTGGCCGACCAACTCCCCGGCCGTCCCATAGCCCAGCATTTCTGCCAGTTTGGGATTGGCGTAGCGGACCACTCCGTCCTGAAACACGAGCAGGCCCACCAGACTGTTCTCCGCCAGCGAGCGGTGGCGCTCCTCGCTCGCCCGCAACGCCTCCTCGGTCGCCTTGCGTTCGGTGAGGTCGGTGGCGATGCCACAAAGCCCGAGGGGGCGGCCGTCGGGCGCGCGCAGGGTCGAGAGGACGAGAAACACCGGGCAATGCGAACCGTCCTTGCGCACGTACGTCCACTCGAGCACGGAAGGCCCCTGCCGCGACAGCTCGACAAACAGACCGAAGTCCGGCCGGACCTCGCGACCGAGCCGGCGGGTCAACGTCGCCGCCCGCCGCTTCAATTCGGCCGGATCGTGGAGTACCACCGGCGTGGCGCGACCGATCATCTCGGTCCGCGGATAACCGAGAATCCGTTCGGCGGCGTTGTTGAAGGTGCGGATCGTTCCCTCCGCGTCCGTACTGATGATGGAGACCCCCGCATTCTCGAGGACCTCCGCCTGAAACGCCGCCTGTTCGCCGAGCTGGCGGTCGCGGGCGGCGATGCCGGCGAGCATCTCGTTGAACGTGGTGGCGAGCTGGCCGATCTCGTCGTGGGTGGTGACCGGCGCACGTAACGTGAAATCCCCCGTGAGGTGCACCTGGGCCGCCGTCTCGGCCAGCTGCACCAGCGGTTGCGTCAGCGCCCGCTGCAGCAAACGACTGAGCGCGAGGCTGACCACCGCGAGCGCGGCCATCAAGCCCACGAGCAGGAACGACATCTCCCGCAACCCGCGCCGGAAGACCCGGACATCGGCCTCAATCAAAAGCTCCGCCACGGGCTGGCCGTCGGTCCGCACTTGGTAAACGAGCAAGGCCCGGTCGCCGCTCCGCCGGAATCCGGCCGGTTGAGGCGTCGTCGGGAAACGCCGTGTCTCCCCCGGGCGCAGGTAACTTGCGAACAGGCGGGGAGGCTGGCCGCGATCGAGCCGGTAGATCGTCGCCCCGAGAACGATCCCGCCCGGTTCGAGCCGGGCCAAACTCTGCCCGGCCACCTCCGGGTTGTTGAAATCCAACGCCGTGGTGAGACTGAACGCCAATGACTCGGCCAGGGATTCCAGCGTCGTGCGCGCCCGGGTATCCGCAGCCCGGAATTCGAAAACGCCCAAGGCGAGGATGGCCAGACCCAACACCAGCCCGAACGCCCCGAAAAGGGCGAACGTCACCTTCCGGCGAATGGAGGGCGCGTGTTTCATGGCACGAGGTTGTGAGCCGACGGGGCCATGACCGCCGCAGGCGGAGCCGCCGGTAACGGGAGTTCGCCCGGTAGGTGGGCAGAGGGTCTCTTCGCCGCCGCATCGAGCAGTCCTTGCGTCGGACGCAACCCCTTGGGCCCCTCAAAGACGTCCTTGTTGAGGTGGAAGACCACCTTGCCCTTCGTCGAATCCCCAGTCTCCTGCGGGATGAAAACCAGTTCGATCGCCGCGCCCGTAACCGGTCCCGATCGATCCCGGCCGCGGTAGATCACCGTGAGCACTGGCCGACCACCCAGGCCCTGCAGGATCGTGGCCACTTCCGACGGCGCCCGCGTATTGATCAGCACGACGTGACAGTCCAACAGCTTTTCGACGGAGTTCGCGGTTAACACCTCGATCGTCCGTCCGTCCATGGCGGGCTTGGCGGACAACATCCGAGTGACGGTCGAATTGAAATCGGGAATGTCGCTCCGGCCGAGCAGCCCGACGCGCCACGGCTCGTCCCCTTTCGGCGGTTCCGGCCAGCGCACATACTTCAGAAACACGACAAGGTGAAAGGCGACGGCTTGGGACTCAGCCACTTGATCGCCCGGCCGGGCCTCCACCGGTGCCGCGCGGGCGCCACCCGCTGCGAGCGTTACGCTCAGCAGAAGCCCGATTATCCCCTGCGCGATGCAGCGGCGGACAAAGCGGGCGAAGGCTGCTGGACTGGAGCGGCGGAGGCACACGGGAATCTAGCCCGACGCTGTGAAACTTGGAAGCGTCTCAATGCCCCCGGGGTCGGCGCGACGCCGGTCCCCCGGCAGGGTGAGTGGCGTCGCTTCGTCGGGACTCGAATCAAGCCGGAATCCCTCCTGCCGGCGGCTCCAATCGTCCGCCGCCGCGCCGGCGAGAACAGTGAACAGGTCGTTGCGAACGGAGAAGCTCAGAAGGTCCATGCCACCTCCGCGGAGAGGATTCGGGCAACTTCCCGTTCCGACGACGTCACGCTCGCCGTACCGATCTCGGCATGCTGCGCGTGCAGCAGATTCCGCCCCACCAGCGCGAGTCGCACACCCGGCCGCGGCCGCCACGCCACCTGCAGGTCGAGTTCCGTGTAGGCAGGAATCGGGTACGCCGGGCGCGCCCCAACCCGGCGGAGGTCGGCGTCACAGGACCACGCGGCGCAGGGGTCCCAAGCGAGCTGGAGCACGGCCTGATCCCGGGGCGACTTGGCGGGCACATCGGGAATCGCGGCCAAGCCGCCCGCGTCCACCACGACAGCGACGTGGCTGTAGGAAGCGGAAAGGCGCAGTGCCGGCTGCGGTTGCCACCGCACGACCACTTCGCCCCCGGATGAATGGCCGGTCCGGCTGTTGTTGAATTGATACGGCTGTACCAGGTGCGGCGTGCCCGGTCCGCCCACGAACTCGATCGGGGCTGGCACATAATCGAGGATCAGGTCGCGGTATTGGCCGTAAAACAGCGAGAGATCGCCCGAGACCACCGGACTCGGCTGACAACGGTATCCGATCTCTGCACATCGGAGTTCCTCGTTGCGGATCGCCGGGTTGCCGCGCACCTCGACCAGCAGAGGAAGCGGGTTGGCCGCACCCGCGGGGATCGCCGCGGCTTCAAACCGGCCGGCCTTATCAGCGCGGTTGGGTCGGCGGACGGCCCGCGAAACGCCAGCCCACAGGCTCTGGTGCGGGTCGATCGTGAATTGGAGCCGCGCCGTGGGATCAAACGACCAGCCGTTGAAATCGTGGTGTTCGAGGCGCGTCCCGACCAGAGCGGACCAGCGGCCGGGTTGGAGCGCGATCTCATCCTGCAAAAACGTCGAAAACAACTGGGTGGTGGCACCGGCCGGATCGAATCCAAACACCGTGCCGGTCGCCACAACATCCTGGTTCAGCCGGAACCCGACGCCGGCCGTGATCTGATGACGGTCGCCCGCCTGCCATGAAGCCTGCGATTCGAGATCGAGCACCGTGAACCGGCCCTTCCAGAACACGTAGTCCTCCTCAACCCGGTCCCAACTGGCCTTCGTCGTGAACACTGCGCCGGCCGCCGACCGGTGCTCCAGTTGCGCCCGCAGGAAACCGCCCCGCGCCCACTGCGGTTGGGTGCTTTGGACGCTGCCGGTTGGGGACTCCAATGACGGCAGCATCTGCACACTCCGGTACCGGCCGTCAAACAACTCGCCATTGACGCTGAATGAGGTGGAGGGTCCCTCCGCCCAGTCCCACCGGAAGCCACCGCGGGTCAGCCGGAAGGAGTCCTCGCCATCGCCGCCATCGGGGAGTTTCGAGGAATCCACCGACTGGTTCTGGGCATAGACCCGCATCGACACGTGCGGGGTTACCGCGGCCCCGTAGCGTGCCGCCACGGATTCGCCCTCCGTACCGGCTCGGACGTCCAACAGCCCGCCGAGGGTCTCCTGTGCGCTCTTGGTGATGACGTTGATGACGCCGTTCACGGCGTTTGCGCCCCAGGCGGAAGCACCCGGGCCGCGCACGACCTCGATGCGATCGACGTCGGGCAGGAAGGCGTCCTGAAAGGTCCAGTCGGTCCCGGCGAAGATCGGATTGTAGGTGGATCGCCCGTCGATCATGACCAGCAGTTTGTTGTTCTCCTCGCCGGCAAAGCCACGGATGGAGACACTCCAGGCGGAGTTGCTGGACTGCGCGGCGTCAACCCCCGGTGCATAACGCAGCACCTCCGGCAATCGCACCGCCCCCGAGCGTTGGATATCCCCCGAGGTCAGTACCGCGACGGCGGCCGCAGTTTGGTCGAGTGGTGTGGCGCGGCGGGAGGCAATGGTGACCTCGATTTTCCCGAGTTCCGCCAAGTCGGGCCAGCCAGAGTCGGGAGCGGCAAGGACGGGACTTTGCGCCCCGACGGGACCTGCGGCAAAGAGCGCCAGCCCTGCCACCCACGGCCATGCTCCGTTTTGCCTCCTCGCGATGCAGGAAGAGCGCAGGACGGTCTCGATCGGCGATGAGTAGGGGCACGCCATGAACGGATGCGCAGGGTATGCGGAAAGTGGAGAAACTACAAACGCCCCAGCACAAAGATGGGGGTTTCTCCCTATCGACCCTGGACGGCGGATATTGAAAGGTTTCGGCCGTTTCGCGCACGGAAAGGGGGCTCGGTCGTCAGGGCTCCGGCGTCTTGCCGCCTCTCGAGTGAACCGCGGCCGGGGATCCCACCCCGGCTCCAGCATCCCCACCAGCACAATTCCCCGTGCCGACCGAGGGCCGGGTGGGGCTGGAAAACCTTTCGGCTCGCGTGGAACGCGGCGCTTCGCTCAATCCTCGCCTCCGATGACTGCCGAACAAATCGCCTCCGCCCTCCCCGCCCGCGCGGTCACTTCCATCGAGGGCCTGCCCTTCCCCAAAATCGCCTCCGGCAAGGTCCGGGAGCTCTTCGATTGCGGCGACGCCATCCTGATGGTGGCCACCGACCGCCTGTCCGCCTTCGACGTCGTCCTGCCCGACGGCATCCCCGGTAAGGGAATTCTGCTCACACAGATCAGCAACCACTGGTTCAAGCTCACGCAGGGCCTCCTCGCCAATCACCTCCTGCCCGACCAAACCGGTGAAATGGCCCGGCGCGGCATCACCGACCGCGACCTGCAGCTGCGTTCGATGATCGTCCGGAAATTGAAACCCCTCACCATCGAGTGCGTGGTCCGCGGCTACCTCGTCGGCAGCGGCTGGTCGTCGTATCAGAAAACCGGGGAGATCTGCGGGATCAAACTCCCGGCCGGGCTGCGGCAGGCCCAGCAACTGCCCGCGCCGCTGTTCACCCCGACCACCAAGGCGCCGAAGGGTCAGCACGATGAACCGATCACCGACGCGCAGGGCGAAGCCGCGATCGGCGCGGACCTCTACCGGAAGGTCAAGGCAGCCAGCCTCCAGCTCTACACCTTCGGCCGCGACCGCGCCGCCGAGGCGGGTATCGTTCTGGCGGACACGAAATTCGAGTTCGGCACGGACGCGGCCGGCCACCTGCTTCTGATCGACGAAGTGCTCACGCCCGACTCCTCGCGCTACTGGCCGCGCGACCAGTATCGGCTCGATTGCTCGCCGCCGAGCTACGACAAACAGTTCGTGCGCGACCACCTGCTGGCGATCAAATGGGACCAGAAGCCGCCGGCGCCGAAATTGCCCGAGGTCGTGATCAAGGGGACCCAGGAGAAATACCTCGCCGCCTGCCGGGAACTGCTGGCGCTTTGAGCGGCCGCGGTGATCGGGTTGGAGCCGGACCGACCTGGGTCCGGTGCACGCGGAGCGAGGTCGCTCCGCCTCCATATGCAACGCGGCCACTCGACGAACCTAAGGCTCGCGGGGAATTGGCACAACCGCTACAGATCGCGGTCGCATAACCCTTCCCGGATGAAATCCCGCCTTCTCCTCCTCTTGCTCGGCCTCGCCTTCAGCGCCCATGTCGCCGCCGGCGAAACCATGACCGAGCGCGAGCTCAAGCGCATCGTGCAGCGCGAACGCGCCGTGCTCGCCACCGCGAAACCCGCGGGGGATCGCATCGAGGACAGCGGCTTCCAGACGCAACTCATCGAGGTGGCGCGCGACTACGACGCGCTGCTGAAACGCGATCCCGAATTCGTGCCGACCTACGTGGCCTACGGACTGTTCCTCAGCAAGGGCGGCGAGGCCAAACGCGCCACCGAACTCTTCCGCAAGGCCGATCAGCTCGACCCCAATGTCGCCGTGGTGAAAAACCAGCTCGGCAACTCCTTCGCCGAGGAGGGAATGTTCGCCGAGGCGCTCGCCCAATACGAGGCCGCGGCCAAACTCGAGCCCAAGGAACCGCTCTACCGCTACCAAGCCGGCCTGCTGCTCTACGAATACCGCGAGCAGTTCGCCAAGGCGGGCCCGATGTCGCGCGACCTGGTGTTGATCCGCAGCAACGAGGCCTTCGCCAAGGCGGCGGAACTCGCACCCGATAATTTCGCCTACGCCTACCGGCACGCGGAGAGCTTCGCCGATCTCCTCCCGCCAGACTGGCATGCCAGCCTCGCCGCCTGGCAGGCACTCGAGCCGCGCACCAAGCCCGGGGTGGAGTTGCAGACAGTGCAATTGCAGGAGGCCAATGCCCTGATCCACCTCGAACACCCCGCCGAGGCCCGCAAGCTCCTCGAACTCGTCACCGAGCCCGCGCTGCAGAACAACAAGAAGACTTTGGTTGCGCAGCTGACCCAAACGCCCAACAAAGCGCCCTGAATGGACGGCTTTGATGTCAGTTTTCTCCAGGAAGGGCTGCTCTTCTTCCTCGTTCTTGTATCCAGCCTGTGTGTCCACGAATGGGCCCACGCCTGGACGGCGGACCGGCTCGGAGATCCCACTCCGCACAACGAGGGCCGGGTGACCCTCAACCCGCTCCCCCATATCGATCTGCTCGGGACGATCATCTTTCCCCTCTTCTGCATTTTCATGCTCAAGGGCGGTTTCTTCTTCGGGTGGGCCAAACCGGCGCCGGTCGACGCCCGCCACTTCAAGCATCCAGGCCGTGGCGACGCGCTCACGACTTTGGCCGGGCCCTTTTCCAACCTGGCCGTCGCCGTCCTCGCCGCCGTCATCGGGGGCCTGTGCTACCGTTTCTGGCCCCATGATCTCGGGCTGCCCCGGGAGCGGGTTGCGTACCTCGTCGGCTTGATCATCCGCGTGAACGCCTGGCTGTTCGTTTTTAACATGCTTCCGCTCCCGCCCCTCGACGGCGGGCGGATTCTCCGGTACGTCATCAACATGTCGTGGGAGACCTTCGCCCGGATCTCCCAATGGAGCATGTTGATCATCCTCGGCGCGATCTACCTCGTGCCCGGATTCTCCGCGGTCCTGAGCCGGTTGATCCAGCTCACCGAGATTCCGGCCCTGCTGGTCTTCGCCCTTTCGGCCGGCGGCTGATTTCGCTGCTCGCCGCAGTCGGTCCGATTCCGGCCACTCGCAACTCCAGGACTTCTCCGTGGAGGCGAGGCGGAAACGGGCGCATCCCGGTCTCTGGACAGTTTCGAGGCCCCACTCTCTCCCCGTAGCGGCACGGCTTTCCGTGCCGCGCGGAAGCGGAAGCGCTTCCGCTACGAAGAAAGTGCGAACCTGCGGAGGCCTTTCCAAAAGTGGGATGCGCCCGGAGGAAACTGGCTGAGCCGATTCTTCTGGCCAGACCGGTTGCACTTCTCCTCAAACCACCTAACCCAACACAGCCATGATCAACTTTTCCGCCCCCGACCTCACCCAACATCCGCCCCGCAGCCCGCGGGTCCGTCTCGGTGGCTATGTCCACCTGCCGCGCCTGCTCGACAAGGCTCGCGCCCATCTGGCGGGGAAGGCCGGCGAGTACAATTACAACTGCGGGCTCGACCGCCGGTTTTTCGCCTTTGTCGGCGTCGACGCCGCTGCATTTCTGGCCGCGGTGAAAAGCGGCAAGACCGACCCAGAGATCGCGGCGTGGATTGAAACCCAGACTCAGCGACAGGGTTTTGAGATTATCGCCTGGTCTGCCTGGCTCGAACAGCGCGGCCCAGGGGACCTTGAGGACTACGAAAAGTTTGCCGCGGACCTGAAGCGCCTCGGCGCCACGCGCGACGATGTCCGCACGTATTTCGACCGTCTCGATCTCGACGACTACCTGGCCTTCGGCGGCAAGCCGTGAGATGACTCGGGGCGAGCGCGGAGTCTCAGGGAACCTGTCGGCCACCGCGGTGAGGTGGCCCGCCGGCGGAGGTCGGAATAATCCGTGGTTGAACTGAACGCATCCGCTTGCCCCCATTGCTGCAGACGAGACTCCGCCCATGAAAACCGCTTTGATCACCGGTGCCAATCGCGGCATGGGCCGCGAAGTGGCCCGCCAACTCGCCCGCCGGGGAGTGCACGTCTTTCTCGGCGTGCGCCGCGCCGCCGCCGGGGCGGAAACCGCGGCGACGATTCGCGCGGAGGGCGGCACGGTGACCGAACTCGCGCTCGATGTTGCCGACGCCCCGAGCATCGCGCGCGCAGCGGCGGAGTTCGGCCGGCAGGCCGACCGGCTCGATATTCTCGTCAACAACGCCGCGATCCTCGAGGACGACGGCGGAATTCTCGCACTGTCCGCCGAACGGCTCGAGCGGGCGATCCGCATCAACACCCTCGGGCCGATGTTGGTGACGCAGGCGTTCTGGCCGTTCCTGCTCAAGGCAGGGCCCGCCCGGGTGATCAACCTTTCCAGCGAAGCCGGTGCCACCGCCAACGACAGCGAAGTGTATCCGTCCTACAGCACCTCAAAGGCCGCGCTCAACGCGGTCAGTCGCCAGTTCGCCGCCGCCGGCCGCGGGCCCGGCATCGCCGTGAACGCCGTCCATCCCGGCTGGGTGCGCACGGACATGGGTGGGCCGAACGCGCCGCGCACGTTGGAGCACGGCGCCGATACGACGGTGTGGCTGGCCCTCGAGGCCCCCGCCGAGCTGACGGGCGGGTTTTTCTTCGACCGGAAACCGTTCCATTGGTAAGGAAACCCGGCAGCCGGTTTTCCTCTTCAGAATCCCGCGGAGTTGCTCACGAATGCAATCGAGCGGCTGTCGGGCGACCACGAGTTCACGTTCATCGAACCCTGCCCGCCGTAGAGATAGGCGATCACCGTCGGCTGGCCGCCGCCGACCGGCATCTGGCGCAGGTAGACGTGTTGGTACCACGGATGCTCCTCGGCTTTGATCTCCGGGCCGTAGGTGATGAACACGATCGTCTTGTTGTCGGGCGAGACGTGGGGAAACCAGTTGTTGAAGTCGTCGAATGTCAGCTGCGTCTGTTCGCTGCCGTCGGTCTTCATCCGCCAGAGCTGCATCCGCCCGGTGCGGGTTGAGTTGAAGTAGATGTATCGGCCGTCCGGCGAGAACTCGGAACCGTCGTCGAGACCCGGCGTGGTGGTCAGCCGCCGCTCCGGGCCGCCGGCGGATGGCACGACGTAGATGTCCCAGGCGCCGTTGCGGAGACCGGTGAAGGCGAGCCATTTCCCGTCGGGCGACCAGCCGTGGAAATACGACGGGCCAATCGGGGTGATCTGCTTCGGGGTTCCGCCGCCAACTGGCACCGTGTAGACGATCGAGGGCTCGCCGCTGCTGATGCCGAGCATCGTTCCGTCGAACGAGGGGGCATGGTCGTTGTTGTTCTGCATCTGCGCGCCGGTGTCGATCAACGTCGCCTGGCCGGTGGCAAGATCGAGGTGCACGATGCGACCATTGCGATTGCAGATGAGCGTCTTCCCATCAGGCGTCCAGTTCGGCGCCTGAATCGAGTCCTCGACGCGGTGGATCGCCCGGCGGCGTCCCGCGGCAAGATCGAGCAGCTCCACGTCGCTGCCGATGTAGTCGCGGTAGGGCGTGAAACCGTCCGGCGCCGGGCGGATCAGCCGGACGTTCCGGAGCATCGCTTTCTCGGATACCGCGTTGTTGTGCGCACAAACGTAGAGGCCGACGTAGACCTCATCGCCGAGCGGGACGTCCGCAATCTGCTGGGTGGCATACAACTCGCCGCGGCGGGCCACCGACACCGTGCAGGTGCCGGCGTGGCGGGCGAGCTGGAGCACCTCGGCGCCGGTCACCGCAAACCGGATTTCTTCCGTCGGCGCGCCCGCGCTGCGGCGGAACTGGAGCGAAGTGAGGCCGTCGCCGTGGCGGCAGGCGTTCACGTGCGGCGAACGCGGATCAAGGCTGGAGCGGACGATCAGGCCGGTCTTGCGGTGGGGATCAACCCCGGGTCCCGCCAGCTCGACCAACGCCTGCAGGATGAAGTCGCCGCGGACCCGCCTCCACGCGAAGTGAAACTCGTCGTGATCGCCCCACATGTTGGTGCCCGACGATTGCAGGACGTATTCCTGGTTTGCCGCATCGTAGGTGGCCGCACCGGGTAGACCGACGGCACCGATATCGCCGTGCTGTTCGAAGAGACCGACGGACGACATGTCGCCGGCGCCGAGGGAGAGAGTGGCAGTCATGATGGGAAGAACGACGTTGAGAAGAACTCGCGGGAGTGACGTCATTGGTTTCGGGGAAACGGAACGGTTGTGGCGGAAGACCGGCACGGGCGATGCGCGGGCCGGCCGCGGGAACGTGGAACGAGCGCCGGCCGGCGCAAGAGCCGAAACGCCGCCGGCGCCAGTACCGGCATCGATCGCCGGCCTCCGCCGGCAAACCGACGGCGCCCGCAGCGTCATCTTCCCCGTGAAGAATGCGCCGGCACTGCGGCGCATTCCTGGTCTAACGAATTTCCCATTTTTCCGACCCGGCAGTG